>Ga0183098_10099_pt1 | contig 321123 bp, 303 predicted proteins | sample BioMet9_FD_128884 | JGI IMG/M metagenome (GOLD analysis project Ga0183098, IMG submission 128884) | Microbial communities from bioreactor (seeded with sewage sludge) at Lawrence Berkeley National Lab, California, USA - Biofuel... | ecosystem: Engineered > Bioreactor > Anaerobic > Unclassified ...
ACATGAGCTCGGTCAGCTCCAACGACGGGCGCATGGTCTTAAACGTCACCTTCGACATCGCCCGGGACCTCGACCTGGCCACGGTGGACGTGCAAAACCGGGTGGCCCTGGCCAATTCCCGCCTGCCCTCGGAAGTGACCCGGCGGGGCATCTCGGTCAAAAAGCAGTCCCCGGACATGCTGCTGGTCATCAACTTGAATTCCCCGGACGCCAGCCGCGATACGCTTTTTCTCAACAACTACGCCAAGATCAATCTGACTGACGCCCTGGCCCGGGTGCCCGGGGTCGGCAACGTGGCCGTGTTCGGCGAGCGCGACTACGGGATGCGGATTTGGCTCGACCCGGACAAGCTGGCCCGGCTGGGACTCACCGCCTCGGACGTGGCCGAGGCCGTGCGGCGGCAGAACGTCCAGGCCCCGGCCGGTCAGATCGGCATGCCGCCGGCGCCGCCCGGCCAGGAGTTTCAGCTCACCGTCCAGGTCAAGGGCCGGCTGACCGATCCCGAGGAGTTCGGCGACATCATCGTGCGCGCGGGCCAGGGGGCCGAGATCGTGCGCATTCGCGACGTGGGCCGGGTCGAACTCGGCAGCCAGAGCTACGGCGCCTTCACCCGCTTAAACGGCAAGCCCACCTGCACCATCCAGATCTTTCAGTTGCCCGGCGCCAACGCCTTGGACGTGGTCAAGCGCATCCGGACGCTGATGCGCGAACAGGCCCGGTTCTTCCCGGCCGGCGTGGCCTATACCATTCCCTACGACACCACCAAGTTTGTCACGGCCTCCATCCACGAGGTCGTCAAAACCCTGTTCGAGGCCGTGCTTCTGGTGCTGCTCGTGGTCTTCGTCTTTTTGCAGAACGGCCGGGCCACGTTGATCCCCATGCTGACCGTGCCGGTGTCGCTGGTCGGCACCTTCGCCTTCATGGGGCTTTTTGGCTTCTCCATCAACACGCTGACGCTCTTCGGTCTGGTGCTGGCCATCGGCATCGTGGTGGACGACGCCATCGTGGTGGTGGAGGCGGTGCAGCACAAGATCGACCATGGCGGGCTGCCGCCCCGGGAGGCCACCCGGGCGGCCATGGCCGAAGTGGCCGGACCGGTGGTGGCCATCTCGTTGGTGCTGATCGCCGTGTTCGTGCCGGTGGCCTTCATGGGCGGGGTGACGGGCCGGCTCTATCAGCAGTTCGCCCTGACGTTGGCCGTGTCGGTCGCCCTGTCGGCCGTGTGCGCGCTGACCCTGTCGCCGGCCCTGTGCGCCTTGATCCTGCGGCCGGCCCATCTGCCGCGGGGACCGCTCGGGGCCTTCTTTCGGGGCTTCAACCGGCTGTTTGCCTGGACCACCGACGGCTATGCCGCCGGCGTGCGGGCGGCCATCCGCTTCTTCCTGATAACCCTGGTCTGCCTGGGCGTGGTGGTCGGCGGCATGGCCTGGCTGCTCAAGACCTTGCCCACCGGCTTCGTCCCCAATGAGGATCTGGGCTATTACATCGTCAGCGCCATGCTGCCCGAGGGGGCGTCCCTGGAACGCAACGACGCCGTCATGGACCGCATCGAGCATACGCTGGCCGCCGATCCGGCCGTGGCCGACGTCCTGACCCTGGGCGGCTACAACCTGATGACTGGCACCTACAGCGCCTATGCCAGCGCCCTGTTCGTCATCCTCAAGCCCTGGGAGGAGCGGCGGACGTCCGCCCTGTCCCTGGATGCCGCCATGGGCCGGGCCAGGGCGTTTTTCGCCCAGGTGCAGGAGGCCGTGGTCGTAGCCTTCAATCCGTCGCCCATTCCCGGTCTCGGCACCACCGGCGGCTTCCAGTTCGAACTTCAGGACCGCTCCGGCGCGCCGGTGGCCGATCTGGCCAAGGTGGCCGACGGCTTTATGGCCGAGGCCCGGAAACTGCCGGCCGTGAGCAACCTGTTTACGGATTTCAGCGTCAACGTGCCGCAGCTCTTCTACAACCTCGACCGGGACAAGGTGCAGACCCTGGGCATTCCGCCGAGCGACGTCTTCGAGGCGCTGCAAACCTACCTCGGCGGGCTCTACGTCAACGACTTCAACAAGTTCGGCCGGACCTACCGGGTCATGCTCCAGGCCGAGGCGCGTTTCCGGCGGTCGCCGGCCGACATCGAGCGTTTTTTCGTGCGTAGCGCCTCCGGCGACATGGTGCCCTTAAGCACCCTCGGCCGGACCTCCGCCATCCAGGGGCCGGAATACATCCGCCGCTTCAACCTCTACCGGGCCGTCGAAATCTCCGGCGGCACGCCGCCCGGCTTTTCCTCGGGCCAGTCCCAGGCCGCCATGGCCTCCCTGGCCGGCACGCTGCCCCTGGGCTACGGCTCCGCCTGGACCGGCGTCGCCTTCCAGGAACAACAGTCCGGCAGCCAGTCCATCGTCATCTTCGCCCTGGCCCTGGTCATGGTCTTTCTCGTCCTGGCCGCCCAGTACGAATCTTGGGCCGTGCCGTTCGCCGTGCTCCTGGCCGTGCCCCTGGCCGTGTTCGGGGCCATGGCCGGACAACTGCTCCGCGGACTCGACAACAACGTCTATGCCCAGATCGGTCTGGTCATGCTGATCGGCCTGGCCGCCAAAAACGCCATCCTTATCGTCGAGTTCGCCAAGGCCCGCCGCGAAGCGGGTGAATCGCCGGCCGAGGCCGCCGTGGCCGCCTCGATTCTGCGCTTCCGGCCCATCCTCATGACCTCGTTCGCCTTCATTCTCGGCGTGGTACCCATGCTGGTGGCCTCCGGCGCCGGCGCGGCCAGCCGCCATGCCCTGGGCACCGCCGTCTTCGGCGGCATGCTCGCCGCCACCATCCTTGGCGTCTACTTCGTGCCGGCGCTCTATTGCTGGATTCAGCGCGGCGTGGAACGCCTGCGCGGGGAGAAGAAATAAGAGGCCGCCGGCGGCCGGGGGCATGATGCCCCCGGACCCCTCGATGCGCGGCCGCCCAGACGGCAAGCGAAGACGCTTGCCGTCTGGGCGGCCGCGAGGGGGGGGACAAAACGCCCTTGGGCTATGAAAAAAACGGGACAGGGGGTCTGGGGGGAATGATTCCCCCCAGCGGGTCCAGGGCAGCGCCCTGGCGGTGAGGGTCCGGGAGAGGCGGCGCCTCGCCCGGCCGCCGGAGGCTTAGATATCCATGGCCAGGCGCTTGCGCTGGCGGCGGGTGATTTCCATCTCCGTGGCCAGGGCCAGTTTTTCCTGTCGGGCCTCGAAGATTTCCTTGGCGAAGGTGATGCCGGCCCGGCAGTCCTCGGCGTCCATGAGTTCGCGGACATGCTTTTCCACGGCGGCCAGCCGGTCGGCGAGGGCGGTCAATTTGGCCGTCAGTTCCTCGATTGTGGCTGCGGGGGCGTCGGTCATGCTTCTTCCACCACCAGGGTTTTGGCGTTGACGAATTCCAGGAGTCCCCAGCGGGACAGTTCCCGGCCGTAGCCCGAGCGTTTGACGCCGCCGAACGGCAGGCGGAAATCCGAGCGGAGCACGGCGTTGACGGCGACCATGCCGGCCTCGATGCGTCGGGCCAGGGCCTGGCCGCGTGCGCTATCGGCCGTCCACAGGCTGGCGCCCAGGCCGTAGGTGGTGGCGTTGGCCAGCCGGATGGCCTCGTCGGCGTCGGCCGCCGTGGTGACGGCCGCCACCGGGCCGAAGAGTTCCTCATCGAAGGCCGGCATGCCCGGCCGGACATCGGCCAGCAGGGTCGGGGCGTAGAAGAAGCCGGGCCGGTCCAGGCGATGGCCGCCGGTGACGCACCGGGCGCCCAGGGCGATGGAGCGGCGCACCTGCCGGTCGAGGTTTTCCAGCAGATCCTCCCGGGCCAGGGGGCCAATGGTGGTGGCCGGGTCCATGGGATCGCCGGGGACGAGGGTGGTCAGTTTGGCGGCGAGCTGTTCGGTGAAGGCGTCGGCCAGCGGCGCTTCGACGATGCAGCGTTTGGCCGCGATGCAGGCCTGGCCGCAGGCCCGTATCCGGGCGCTGGCGGCGGCGCTGCAACAGGCGTCGAGTTTGGCGTCGGCCAGGATGATGCAGGGGTCCGATCCGCCGAGTTCCATGACCGCCTTTTTGATGTGGGCGCCGGCCAGGGCGCCCAGGGCCGCACCGGCGGCCGGCGAGCCGGTCAGGGTCACGCCGCGCACGGCCGGATGGGCCACGGCCTCGGCCACGAGGTCGGTCGCGAGGCGCAGGATGGTGAAGGCCCCCTCCGGGAAGCCGGCCTCGGCGAAAAGCGCTTCCAGGGCCGCCGCGGTGCCGGCCACGTTGGGGGCGGGCTTGACGGCCACCACATTGCCGGCGGCCAGAAGCGGGGCGGCGGTGCGGCAGATCTGCCAGTAGGGGAAATTCCACGGCATGACGGCCAGGATCGCCCCGAGCGGTTCGTAGGTGATGCAGCGCCGGCCGGGGGCGGCGTCGATGGTTTCGTCGGCCAGCCAGGCGGGAGCCATTTTGGCGTAGAAGCGGCAGACCCGGGCGCAGCGCCGGACTTCGGCCTCGGATTCGACGAGGCGCTTGCCCATTTCGCGGGTGGCCAGGACGCCCAGCCGCCGGGCGTTGGCGTCGAGCAGGTCGGCCAGGCGGACGAGCCGCTCCAGGCGCTGGGGCAGGGGCGTATCGCGCCAGCGGGGGAAGGCCTGCCGACAGGTATCGAGCAGACGGCGGCAATCGGCCGCATCATGCTCGGGATAGGTGGCGATGGTCTGGCCGGTGGCCGGATTGATGCTGACAAACATCGTCGCTTCGAAAACACGAGCCCGACGCGGCCGCGGACGGCCGGACCGGACAGGTTTGGGTAAAAGGGGTTGCGCGATCGGAACTACCGGGACGCGTCGGCGGGCAGGCGGCCTCGGCGCGGCCTGTCCCGTCACGGCTGGTAGCCATACCCTTTCCGGCCGGCCAAGCCAAGGCCGCCGGGGAGGGGATCAGCCAGCCTTCCGGCCGAGCAGCTCGAAGCCGGTTTCCGGGTCGCGCGAGCGGGCCAGGTCCGTGCCCGTGATTTCGATGACCACCACCTCGAAGATCTTCCAGACGTCCAGGCCGGGACGGGTGCAGCCGGTGCGGGCCGCTTCCCCCCGGCCGAGGGTGGCGTGCATGTGCAGGCGCGGCGTGCCGTCCTGGTCGGGAAACAGCGTGCCTACGGCGGCGGATTCGTGTACGGCCTCGATGGCGATCTGCATGGGATCGGGGGGCAGGGCCTTGCCGTCCTTGGGCCCGACCACCAGCCGACCGTTTTCCAGACCGCCCAGGGCGGCCACCAGGGCGGAGGACACGCCCCGGGTTTTGGCGAAGGCTTCGATGGCGTCCGGGATGCGGTCCCCGTCGCCCAGTCGCAAGACGAACACCCGGCCGAGCCGGCCTTCCGAAACGATCATGGGCACCTCTGGCGTTGGCGGTCGGAGCGGGCGAGGTCCCGTCCGGCCGATTGTCTGCCGGTCATGGTTTGCAGCTGTATGGAATTGCGCGGCAGGCGTCAAATGGGCGTCCGCGCCCGGACGGATTGCCGTGACGGTCGCGGCGGGTGGCGTGACCGGGCCGCGCGGGCCGTTGACCGGCGGCGCCGTTCTTTGTAGTCTCGGCATACCATCAGTTTTTCCTATGTGTTGTACGACAGGGCAGTCCGGGAAAAGGGGCGCGGTCCGAGGCCCGGGGACGAGGACCGTCCGCCGCCTTTCGGTGCTGCCGGGATGTCGAGCGGAGACCGCCATGCATGAGATACCGCATGATTGCCGACAGGACGGCGAGGATCTTCAGGCCGCCTACGACCGTATCGCGGAATTGGAGTCCCTGTTGGCTTCCGGGGAAGATCCGACGTCGCTGCGGGACGTTGGGGAAGGGGATGGCGCCGCTCCCGATCTGAAGCTGTTGCTCGACCGGGCCCAACTGCAGTCCATGATGGACGATTTCCAGCAGCTGACCGGCGCCGCCTTTGCCATCCTGGACCGGCAGGGCGAGGTGTTGGTGGCCTCGGGTTGGCAGGACATCTGCACGAAGTTCCACCGGGCCAGCCCCCGTTCGGCCCCCTATTGCCGGCAGAGCGACCTGTCCCTCAACACCTCCCTGCGCCGGGGCGAGTATACCGCCTACCATTGCCGCAACGGGCTGTGGGAGGTGGTGACGCCGCTTTTCATCGGCGCCACGCACGCCGGCAACATCTATACGGGGCAGTTCTTTTACGACGACGATGTGGTGGACCCGGCCCGTTTTGCCGCCCTGGCCGAGGAATACGGCTTCGACCGCGCGGCCTACCTGGAGGCGCTGGCCCGGGTGCCCCGGATCTCGCGGGATCGGGTCAAGACCTTGATGGCCTTCCTGCTCAAGTTCACGGCCCTGATTTCCGACATGGGCGCCAAGACCGCCCGGCTCGTCCACACGGCGGCCGTCTCGCGGAGGGTGGCCGCGGCCCTGCACGAAAGCCGGCGGCATTTCCGGCAGTTGGCCACCCGTGCCCCCATCCCCATCGCCGTGTTCGACGCCGCCGGCCGGGTCGAGGGCTTCAACGACCGGTTCATCGCGACCTTCGGCTACACCATGGCCAGCGTGCCGACCTTGGCCGACTGGTGGGAGCGGGCCTTTCCCGCCCCCGAGGCGCGGGAGCAGGCCCGGCTGGATTGGGCGGCGGCCATGGAAGGCCGGCCGGGACGTCCGCCCCAGGGCAACGAGCAGCGCATCACCTGCGCCAACGGCGAGGTCCGGGTGGTGGAGATGATGTGTTCGCGCATCGGCGGCCGCAGCCTGGCGATTTTTACCGACATCACCGACCGCAAGATCTCCGAGGAAAATCTCCAGGCCAGCGAGGAACGCCTGCAGAACCTCTATTCCCTGTCGCCGGTCGGCATTTTCCTGTGCACCCCGGAAGGGCGGTACCTGAGCGCCAACAAGGCGCTGGCCGACATCCTGGGCTATCCCTCCGCCGAGAACCTCATCACCACGGTCGCCTCCCTGCCGCTGGAGACCTTCACGACGCCGGAGGAATGGGCGGATATCGTCCACATCCTCGAAACGAGGGGAAATTTCGTCAACCGCCTGGTCATGCGCCGCAAGCGGGACGGCAGTCAGATCTGGGCCCTCATGAACATGCGGGCGGTGCGGGCGGCCGATAACAGCATCTCCCATTTCGAGGGCTTCACCCTGGACATCACCGAACGCATCCAGGCGGCCCAGGCGCTCCGGGACAGCGAGGAGCGCCTGCGGACCCTCATCAACGCCATGCCGGACATGGTCTGCTTCAAGGACGGGCAGGGGCGCTGGCTGGAGACCAATACGTTTAGCCAGCGGCTCTTCCACCTGACGCCGCAGGACTATGCCGGGAAGACGGACCGGGATTTGGCCGATGCGTTCGAGGATATGCGCGATACCTTCCTGGCGTGCGACAAATCCGACAGCCTGGCCTGGCATTCGGGCAAGATGTACCGCGGCGAGGAGGCCCTGTTGACCCGGGAGGGAGCGGCGGTCGTTTTTGACGTGGTCAAGGTGCCGCTCTTCCGGCCGGACGGGGGGCGCCGCGGGCTGGTCGTGGTCGGACGCGACATCACCAAACAGAAGGAGGCCACCGCCGCCCTGGCCCAGTTCAATCGCCGGCTGGAATCCCTGGTCGAGGACCGGACCCGGGAGCTGGTCCAGAAAGCGGCCGAGCTGGAAGCCGCCAACTCCCGGCTGGTGGAAATCGACGCCCTGAAATCCTCCTTCGTCTCCTCGGTCTCCCACGAGGTGCGCACGCCGCTCACCTCCATTCTCGGCTTTGCCCGGCTGATCGAACGGGATTTCCACCGCTTCTATCTGCCCCTTTGCCGGGACGTTCCGGGGCTTGCCGGCAAGGGCGAGCGCATCGTCAACAATTTGCGCGTGATCGATCGGGAAGGGGAGCGGCTTACCCGGCTCATCAGCGAATTTCTCGATCTGGCCAAGATCGAGTACGGCTCCCTGCGCTGGGAGGAAGGCAGGGTGTCCCTCACCCCGTTCCTCAACCAGGTGGCGGATTCGGTCCGGGGCATGTTTTCCGAGCGCCCGGACGTGGAGTTCGTTGTCGACATCGCCTCGCGGCTGCCGGATATTCGCATCGATCAGGACCGGTTGCAGCAGGTGCTGTGCAATCTCATCAACAACGCCGTGAAGTTCACCACCTCCGGCTCGGTGACGTTGCGGGCCTTCATGCGCGGCACGACGACCCTGCACCTGGCCGTCAGCGATACCGGCATCGGCATCCCGGTCGATGAGCTGGAACGGATTTTCGAGAAGTTCCACCAGGTGGGCCAGAAGCCCGCCGGGGTGGGCGTCAGCCGGGGAACCGGCCTCGGCCTCACCATCTGCCGCCAGATCGTGCAGCATTACGGCGGCTCCATCTGGGTGGAAAGCGAATCCGGCCACGGCAGTACCTTCCACGTGGCCCTGCCCATTACCCGGGACGCGGGCCAGCCGAGCGCGTCCTGAGCCGGGTCGGTTTCCTTCCGGATTTCTTGCCGGATGTCCGGGAACACGGCATGTTCGTTCCGGAAAATGTGACCACGGTTTGAGGTGCTTTCCGCCATGAACGACCATCATCCATACGCCGACACCGCCGATGACGCCCGCCTCCTGACGGCGCTGGCCGACCTTGCCGGAAAGGTCGTGGTGTGCCTCGACGCCGACGGACGGGTGGCCTGGATCAGCGAGCCGGGCCTGGCCTTTTTGGGCAAGGAGCGGGAGGCCGTCGTCGGCCGTCCCTGGCTTCCCCTGGCCGGGCCGCCGGCGGCCCGGGAGTCGTCCGGACTGCCGGCCTTCGAGCACCTCGAATACGAGCTGGCGACGCCGGTCGGCGTGCGCCGCGTGCGCTGGTCCGCCAGCCTGCTGGAGCGGTTTCGCGGCCAGCCCGTCGTCATGATCGGCCTGTTGGAGGACATGACCGAGCAGAGCCTGGCCCGGCAGGCCATGGAGCGGCTGACCGGGCGGTTGGAGTCCATGGTGCGCGAACGCACCCGGACTCTCAACCGCATGAACCGCGAACTCATCCTGGAAGTGGCCGAACGCCGGCAGGCCGAGGCGGCCATGGCCGAGGCCAAGCAGGCGGCCGAGGCCGCCAGTCAGGCCAAATCGGAATTTCTGGCCAACGTCAGCCACGAGATCCGCACCCCCATGAACGGCATTCTGGGCATGACCCAGCTGTTGGCCGCCACCGGCCTGGACGACGAACAGCGGGCCCAGGTGCGCGATATCGAGGAGTCCGCCTCGGCCCTGCTCGCCGTGATGCAGAGCATCCTCGACCTGTCCATGCTCGAGGCCGGCCGGGTGGAACTGGCCTGGCAACCGTTCGACCTGCGGGAGGTCATGGCGGCGCTTCGGGCGTTTCTGCGCACGCCGGCACAGGAGAAGCATCTGGAGCTGCTCGTGGAGACGGCCCCGGACGTCCCCGCCGTGCTTTGGGGCGATGCCGGGCGGCTGGGCCAGGTGCTGCGCTGCCTTGGCGGCAACGCCATCAAATTCACCCGCAGCGGCGGCGTCGTCATCGGCGTCCAGTGCGCCGGGGGCCCCTGGCCGCCGGATGCGGACCATCCCTTCCCCCGGCAGGAGCTGCTCTTTTCCGTGGCCGACACCGGCATCGGCATCAAATCCGAGGATACCGCCCGGATTTTCGACTCCTTCACCCAGGCCGACGGTTCCGCGACGCGCCGGTTCGGCGGGGCCGGCCTGGGCCTGGCCATCGCCAAGCGGCTGGTCGAACGCATGGGCGGCGACATGGTCGTGGAGAGCGAACCCGACCAGGGGTCGGTCTTTTCCTTTACGGCCACCGTCGGCCTGGAGAGCCTCCAGGAGGATGCCGGGGACTGACGCCGCGCATCATTCTTGCAAGAGCCTTCGGGGGACATGCGTCCTGCGGAGGAAACGATATGGCGACCGGAGAGCGACATGACGGCAGTCGGGCGGCGGCCTTCGCCACGGGCTGGTTGCTTGTGGTCTGGATCGGCGGCACGATCGGGGCCGTCGGCGTCAAGGTCGTTTCCTGGCTGTTGGGCGGCGTCTGGCCGACGACGCCCCTGGCCGGCTTGCTCCCGGACCCGGCCGTCCGGTTTGTCCTGGAGTTGCCGCGGGATGCCTTGCCGGGCCTGGTGCTCTCCGGGGTGTTGCGGCTGGATATCCTGACTTGCCTGCTGGTCGGTCCGCCGCTGCTGCTCGTGCCGTGCCTGATCGTCCTGCTGTCCGGCGGATCGGTCGCCGAGACGTGGCGCCTGGCGGCCAAGCCCTTCCGGCCGGCCCCGAAGCGGCCGGTCCTGCCGGCCGTACATCCGGACGTACGGCGGAAGTGTGGATTTTCGGCCGCCGAAACGACGATCGATTCCACGAAGCGTGGACCCGCCGGGTCGGGCGACCGGGCCGTGCTCTAGCCGCCGGACGCCCGACGACCTGCCGCAGGCCGCCTCAGCGCGGCAGCGTATAGAGAAATTCTTCCGGAGAGAACCGCCATTTGGGCGGCAGCACGGTCACCCCGGGCTGCAAGTACCCCACGGCCAAAAGCAGCGGAATCCAGTAACGCTCGGGAATGGCGAAGGCCGCCCGCACCGCCTCGTGGTCGAAGCCGTCCATGGGGTGGGTGCACAGGCCGGCGTCGGCGGCGGCATACATGAAGGTCATGGCGAAAAAGGCCGTGTTTTTCACGGCGAAGGCCAGGGACTGGGCCGGCGTTTGGCCGTAGATGCCGCGCACCGTCTCCCGGAAGCGTTCCTTTTCGGTGGCGGCGAACCGGCCGATGCCTACCATATATTCGAACTGGCGGACGAAGCCCGGTTGGTCGTCCTGCCAGGCGGCCGTGTCGGCCAGCAGCATGAGCACCACCGGCGCCTCGGTGATCTTGGGTTGGTTCCAGGCCAACGGCCGCAGCGTGGCCTTCTGGACCGGATCGCGCAGCACCGCCACCTTCCAGGGTTGGAGATTGAAACCCGACGGCGAACGGGCGGCGGTGGCCAAAAGTTCCCGGAGCAGGGGGGCGGGGACGTCCCGGTTGGGATCGAAAAAGTTGACGGACCGACGCGCACGCATGATATCCTGAAATTCCATGAGGACGCTCCTTGGTCTGCGACCAGTATCCGTCTGCGCCTGATCGCCGCTGCCGTCAAGGGCGGGCGAAACGGCCCGCCGGACGGGGCCTGCCGCCGCCGCCCTCTTGACTTCGCCGGCCGGCGGGGGCATGCAGGCCGGACATTTTCACGTTTATTGATAAGGAGAAGGATTCCCCGGATGGCCCTCAATCTGACCCAGAAAATCATCAGGAACCACCTTGTGTCCGGCACCATGCAGCCGGGCGAGGAAATCGCCCTGCGCATCGACCAGACCCTCACCCAGGACGCCACCGGTACCATGGCCTACCTCCAGTTCGAGGCCATCGGCCTGCCCCGCGTCCGCACCGAGCTTTCGGTCAGCTATGTGGACCACAATACCCTGCAAATGGGCTTCCGCAATCCCGACGATCACGCCTATCTGCGCACCGTGGCCGCCAAGTACGGCATCATCTTTTCCCCTCCCGGCACGGGCATCTGCCATCAGCTCCACCTGGAGAATTTCGCCTGCCCGGGCAAGACGCAGATCGGTTCGGATTCCCATACCCCCACGGCCGGCGGGTTGGGCGTTTTGGCCATGGGCGCCGGCGGACTGTCCGTGGCGTTGGCCATGGCCGGCGAACCCTACGTCATCGCCATGCCCAAGGTGGTCAAGGTCGAGCTGACCGGGAAGCTTACGGGCTGGGCCTCGGCCAAGGATGTCATCCTGCACCTGCTGGGGCTGCTTTCGGTCAAGGGCGGCGTGGGCAGGGTCATGGAGTACGCCGGTCCCGGCGTGGCCGGCCTGACCGTGCCCGAACGGGCCGTCATCACCAACATGGGGGCCGAACTCGGCGCCACCACCTCCATTTTCCCCAGCGACGAGGCCACCAAGGCCTTTTTGACGGCCATGGGCCGGCCCGGGGACTTCACGCCCTTGGCCGCCGACCCGGATGCCGACTACGACGAGGTCGTCAACATCGACCTGTCCGCGCTGACGCCGCTGGCCGCCGCGCCCCACATGCCCGACCGGGCCACCACCATCGCCGCTTTGGACGGCCTGGTCGTGGACCAGGTGTGCATCGGCTCCTGCACCAATTCCTCCTATGCCGATCTGAAGGCCGTGGCCGGCATCCTGGCCGGCAAGCGCATCCATCCGGCCACGGATCTCCTGATCGCCCCGGGCTCCAAGCAGGTGCTCAAGATGCTGGCCGCCGAGGGACTGATCGATCCCATGCTCGACGCCGGCGCCCGGATTCTCGAATGCGCCTGCGGTCCGTGCATCGGCATGGGCGGCTCGCCGGTCTCCGGCGGGGTGAGCGCCCGGACGTTCAATCGCAATTTCGAGGGCCGTTCCGGCACCCAGGACGCCCGGATCTATCTGGTCAGCCCGCTGACCGCGGCCATGGCCGCCCTGCGCGGGGCCTTCACCGACCCGGCGACCTGGGGCGAGGCCCCGGCCAAGGCGGCACTGCCGGCCAACGCCCCGAACATCCGGCACCTGTTCCTCTATCCGCCGGAAGACGGCGGGGCGGTGGACATCCGGCGCGGTCCGAACATCGCGGCCCTGCCGCCGTTCGCGCCGCTGCCCGAACGCATCGAGGCGTCCGTGGCCCTCAAGGTCGAGGACAATATCACCACCGACCACATCTTGCCGGCCGGTCCCCAGATCACCTCGTTGCGCTCGAACATTCCGGCCATCAGCGAGTACATCTTCAGCCGGGTGGACCCCGAGTTCGTGCCGCGCATCAAGGCGCTCGGCCGGGGCATCATCCTGGCCGGGGAGAACTACGGCCAGGGGTCGAGCCGCGAGCACGCGGCCCTGGGGCCCCGCTATCTCGGCGTGGTGGCCGTGGTGGCCAAGTCCCTGGCCCGCATCCATCGGGCCAATCTGGTCAATTGCGGCATTTTGCCGTTGCTTTTGGAAAACGGGGCGGATTACGACCGCATTGCGGCCGGGACCGTCCTGACCCTGGATACCCGGGCCATCGAGCCGGGCGGCACCGTGGCCATGACCGTGGCCGGCGGGGCGCCCGTCATGGTCGGCAACGACCTGACCGCCGCGGAGCTGGCCACCATTCGGGCCGGCGGTCGGCTCAATCAGGTTCGGCAGGCCCGGGACAAGACCGCGCGATAAGGTGTGGGCCTTCCGGCGGCAGCCGGAGCCCGGAGCGCTTTTCCGCCGGGAGACCTTTCCCGGCCTTTCGGAGCGGGGCCGGTTGGTGTATACCCCAACGACCCCTTTCGGGACACGGATGAGACGGTTGCACAATCAGGTCGCCTAACGTGACCGGCGCAGGCGCCGAACGCCATGCGGGCAGCCCGGACCGGGCGTCCGCCGAGGAGAAAACATGCTCGATCCCATGCGCAGATATGCCCAATCCTGGGGCGTCAAAATCATTTTCGGTCTGATCATCATCGTCTTCGTCTTCTGGGGCGTCGGCAGCTTCCAGGGTGACAGGGCCTCGGTGCTGGCCAACATCAACGGCGAGCCGCTGCTCATCAAGGAATACGAGAAGTCCTACCAGGAAAACCTGCGGCTGGTGAAAAACCGGAACCCCAAGATCACGGACAAGGATCTTCAGGAGGGCGGCTTCGGCTGGCAGGTCTTCACCAACATGGTGACCACCCGGTTGCTGGAGGCGCAGGCCAAAAAGCTCGGTATCACCGTGTCCAAGGACGAGATGCGGGCCTCCATCGCCACCATCCCGGCCTTCCTCAATAAGGACAAGAAGTTCGACCCCAAGCGTTACGAGGCCATTCTGGCCGCCAACAACGTGACGCCGGGCGAGTTCGAGGCGGATTACCGACAAGACCTGCTGTTGCGGAAATTGAGCGCGTTCCTGGCCCTGCCGGCCTCCGTCAGCGAGGCCGAGGCCCGGACCATTTTCGATTTCATGCGCGAGCAGGCCACCATCCACTATATCCCCTTCGAGGCCGCCGGCTTCTCCAAGGGCATCACGCCCAGCGACGAGGCCATCAAGAAGTACTACGAGGCCCGCAAGGACGAATTCGCCACGCCGGTCCAGATCAAGATCGACTACCTGGAATTCACGCCCAAGGCCCTGGCCAAGCCCGACGAGGTGTCCGACGCCGACGTCGAGGCCTTCTACAAGGCCAATCAGAACAAGTACGCCCGGCCCGAACAGGTGCGGGTGCGGCATTTCCTCATCATGCTGGCGCCGGACAGCCCCAAGGAGGCCGTCGAGGCCGCCACGGCCAAGCTCAAGGCCATCGCCGCCAAGCTGCGCGCCGGCACGGATTTTACGTCCCTGATGCCGAAGCAGGCCAACAATCCCGACGGGCTGATGGCCGAGAATTGGGCCTGGTTGCCCAAGGGCAGCCTGCCCAAGGAATTCGCGCCCTTCGAGAAGGCCGCTTTCGACCTCAAGCCCAATGAGGTGAGCGAGGTCGTGCGCACGCCGCTGGGACTGCACGTGGTCCAGGCCGGCGAACGCAAGGCGGCCGGCGAAACGCCGCTGTCCGAGGTCAAGGACGACATCCGCCAGGAACTGGCCGAACGCAAGGCCACCGACAAGCTGGCCAAGGCACTCGACGCCGTGCAGGACAAGCTGGCGACCGGTCAGGACCTCGACAAGGCCGCGGCGGCGGAAAACATGTCCCTGCATTCCTCGGAGTTCTTCTCCAAGCAGACCCCGCCGGCCTCCCTCGGCCTGGCCGATCAGGCGCTGGGAACCCTTTTCGGCATGAAGAAGGGCGAGACGTCCGATACGCCCCTGTCCACCCAGGACGGCTTCCTGCTGGCCCGGGTGGCCGATGTGAAGCCGGCCGGCTTCACGCCCCTGGACCAGGTGAAGGACGTCATCAAGGACCGGCTGGTGGCCGAGGAGGCCCTCAAGCTGGCCCGGGCCAAGGCCGAGGAGACCGCCAAGGAGATGGCCACCCCGGATGGCCTCAAGAAGGTGTTGGCCGCCTACAAGGACAAGATCGTCATCTCCAAGCCGTTTAGCCGCCAGGGCTTCATCCCCGGCCTGGGCATGGCCCCGGTGCTCGCCCAGACGGCCTTCGAGACCTCCGAGCCGGGCTGGTTCAAGCGCTCCTTCAACCTGGCCCACGCCTCGGTCCTGGCCGGCCTGGAAAAGCGCATTCCGGCCGATCCCGCCCTGTGGGGCAAGGAGAAGGACCGTTGGCTGGCCACGCTCATGCAGTCCAAGCAGTCCGAACTCTTTAAGGCCTATCTCCAGACCTTGCAGCAGTCGGCCAAGGTGGAAATGGTCAACGAATCCGTGCTCGGTCCCAAGCCTGGCGCGGCGGAGGCCGAGACCAAGAATCCCTAGGGCCGGCCTGATCCGAAGAAAGACGGGGGCGCGACGACGGTTGCGCCCCTTTTTTTGTGCGATCGGCGGGGAGGCGGGCGGTTGCCTGGCGCCGGGCGGCTCGGTACCATGCGAAACGGCGGCCGCTTCGGCCGACTGCGTCGAGGAAATGGCGGCCCATGATCTGGTTTTGGCTTTGTCTCGTCACGGCGTTGACCCAGGCGGTCAAGGACGTCTGCCTCAAGCGCAGTCTCTTCCGCATGGATGTCGGCCTGGTGGTCTGGGGCTACTGCCTGTCGGCGGCCGTGTTCTTCTGGCTGGACGTGGCCATGGCGCCGCGACCGGCCCTGGGGCCGCATTTCTGGCCGCTCCTGGCCGTCGGCGGGGCGCTCGGGGCCGTGACCTTCGTTCTGTACGGCCTGGCCCTCAATCGGGGCGACTTGTCCCTGACCCTGCCCATGCTGGCCTTCACGCCGCTGTTTTTGCTCATCACCTCGCCGCTGACCCTCGGGGAGTTCCCCGGTCCGGGCGGGCTGCTCGGGGTGCTGTGCGTGGTGGCCGGCTCCTATGTCCTGAACCTGCGGGAACGCCGCTTCGGCTTCTGGGCCCCGGTCCGGGCGCTGTGGACCGACCCCGGGGCCCGGCTCATGCTGGTGGTGGCCGCGCTGTGGAGCCTCGGCGCCAATTTCGACAAGCTCGGGGTGCAGGCCTCGTCACCGTCCTTCTGGATCGCCTCCGTGTATACCGTCACGGCCGTGGCCCTGCTGCCCGGCGTCTTTCGGGCCGGGCGGGGCATTCTGGGCCGGATGCGGCGGGCGCCGGGACTGATCGTGGCCTCGGGATTGCTGGAGGCCGTGGGCCTGCTCTGCCAGATGCACGCCCTCACCATGACGCTGGTGCCCTATGTCATCACGGTCAAGCGGCTTTCCGTCATCTTCGGGGTGGTGCTCGGGGCCTTGGTTTTCCGGGAGCCGGACGTGGCCCATCGGCTGCCGGGGGCGATGTTGATGGTATTGGGCGTTTTCTTTATCGCGGTTTTCGGATAAGAGGCCCCACCGATCACGCGTTATGGGAGCCTTTCATGAGCCAGTATCGCTTCTTACCCGACCTTTCCCCCGAAGCCCTGACCGCCATCCAGACCGAAGGTCTCAACTGGACGGCCCGCCACGCCTATGCCAGGAGCCCGGTCTATCGGGAACGCCTGGCCGCCATCGGCTACGAACCGGGCCAGGCCCTTTCCCTGGAGGATATCACCCGGCTGCCGCTGACCACGGTGGAAGACCTGCGCCAGGGCTATCCCTTGCCGCTGCTGTGCGTGCCCGAGGATCAGGTCGTCCGGATACACGCCTCGTCCGGGACCACGGGCAAGCGGAAGATTCTGGCCTACACCCAGCGCGATATTGACGTGTGGAAGGATCTGTTCGCCCGCTGCTACGAGCTGGCTGGACTCACCACCATGGACCGGGTGCAGATCACCGTGGGCTACGGCCTGTGGACGGCCGGGGCGGGCTTTCAGCTGGGCTGCGAACGCTTCGGCGCCATGGCCGTGCCGGTCGGGCCGGCCAACATGGAGATTCATCTCCAGCTGCTCACGGATTTGCGGCCGACGTGTCTGTGCTCCACCGCCTCCATGGCCCTGCTTTTGGCCGAGGAGGTCCACAAACGTGAGTTGCGCGACCAGATCGCCCTCAAGAAAGTTATTTTCGGGGCCGAGACCCATACCGACAAGATGCGCCACCGCTTCGAGGAGTGGCTCGGCGTGGAGGAGAGCTTCGACGTCACCGGCATGACGGAGCTCTACGGTCCGGGCATGGGGCTGGAGTGCCAGGCCCATGAGGGCATTCATTATTGGGCCGACCGCTACATCCTGGAAATCCTCGATCCCGTCACCCTGCAACCCGTGGCTCCGGGCGAGGTGGGCGAGATGGTGGTGACGAGCCTGTGCAAGGAGGCCACGCCCCTGATCCGCTACCGCACCCGGGACCTGACCCGGCTCATCCCCGGGGCGTGCCCGTGCGGCTTCTCCCTGCCGCGCCACGACCGGATTCTCGGTCGTTCGGACGATATGTTCGTCTTTCGGGGCGTCAATATCTATCCCGGCCAGATCGCCAGCGTCCTGGAAAAGTTTCCGGCCGTGGGCAGCGAGTTCCAGATTCGCCTCCTGCGCCGGGACGGCCGTGACCAGATGGTGCTCAAGGTGGAGCGCAAGGAAACCACCAGCGCCGAGCTGGAGCAGAACTTGTCCGAATCCATTGCCGTGGAGCTGCGCAAGTACCTGCTGGTACGGAGCTGGGTGGAAATCCTGCCGCCGGCCAGCCTGCCCCGCAGTTGCGGCAAGACCAAGCGCGTCATCGACGACCGCAACGGGCTTGACTGAGCCTTCGCCGTTTTTTCCTGCAATTGCCGCCGGCACCGGGCCGCTGTGGCGCCCCTGACCCTCGACGGACAGGGGCGCCTTGCCCGTGGCGCGCCGTAAGAGGGGTGAGGGGGCCGAGGCGCCGGAGGGAAAGTCGTGGCTGGCAGAGCCGAAGTGGGGGGGAGAGATGGGGGAGAACTGGCGGAGGAGTATTTCGAGGTGGCTGGGGACCGAATTCAGGAGGAAGAGAAGGCGAGTTAAAATGCATTCTGTGACACAACAGTGACACAGAATGGGCCGCAAAAGAAAAAGCGGGTTATCGTCCGGTGTTCCCGGGAGCGATAACCCGCTGGTTTTCTTGTGGTGCCGAAGGGGAGACTCGAACTCCCACCCCCTTGCGAGGACTAGACCCTGAATCAAATATGGCCAGGTTAACTTACCCCAACCTATTGCGTCATCTCATCAATATATTTGACTCCCAGTCGCCATCCCCCTAACCTCCCCCAACCCTTACGCATGCCGTGAGTGGGACGGGGGTGGGACAAATGGGTGGTGGATGGATCAACACCAAGCAGCCTGGGGTCCGGTATCGAGAGCATGAGACGCGCAAGAATGGCCGCCATCTGGATCGCTACTATACGATTCGATACAAGTCTGTCGATGGTCGTTTGATTGAAGAGGCCATCGGCTGGGCGTCCGAGGGGTGGAGCGCCGAGCAGGCGGCCGAGATCCGATCCCAGATCCGGAAGAATATCCGAACAGGCCATGGTCCGCAAACGCTCGCCGAGATGCGCGAGGAGGCCCAGCAGATCCGCGCGGCCGAAGCCCGGGCCGAGGCCGCGGCCGCTGTGCAGGATATGACCTTTCGGGAATTGGGGGAGCGGTATTTGGCCTGGGCCCGGGCCAACAAACCCAGATCGGCCATGACGGACGGCTACAACCTGGCTCATGCGCTTGCTGCCTTTGGGAACATTGCGGCTACCGCGGTCAATGCCGCCCATATCGAGACGCTCAAATCTAATCTGGCGCCCAAGGCCCCGGCCACGGTGCGCCATATCCTGGGCGTGGTCCGGCGCGTCTACACCTGGGCGGCCGTCACGCCACGTTCACAGGATGATGCCACGCCGCTTTTCGTGGGGATGCCCCCGACCCATGGGGTGGCCGTGCCCCGGGCCGACAATCGGCGGTTACGCTTTCTTTCCAGGGAGGAGGCGCAAAAGCTCCTGGATGCGGCCGTGGGCTATCCGCCACGGACGGGCGGCATGGATTTCCACGATGTCTGCTGCCTGTCGCTGTACTGCGGCCTGCGCAAGTCCGAGATTACGGGCCTGCTGTGGGAGCACGTCGATTTCGACAATGCCTTGCTCTATGTGGTGGACGGGAAGAATTCCGTGAGCTCAGGCGTGCCCATCAATGCCGTGGCGCTGGACATGTTGCGCCGGCGCCAGTCCGGACGGCGGGATTCGCCGTTGGTGTTTCCGCCGCTGCACGGCGGTGTGTCCATGCGGCATATCTCGCACAATTTTGCCACGCTGGCCGAAAGCCTGGGTCTGAACGATGGCGTCACCGACCGCCGGCAGAAGGTCGTTTTCCATACCCTGCGGCACACTTTCGCGTCCTGGCTGGCCTTGGATGGCGTGGATCTCTACCGGATACAAAAACTGATGCGGCACAAGGACCTCACTCAGACGCAGCGCTACGCCCATTTACTTCCGTCCGACGCCAGGGCGGCAGTGGAACGGCTTTCCCGCCCGACAGATCGATGACGCCATCCAGGGAGCGGAGGCCGGTCAAGACGGCGAGGCCTCGCGTCTCCGCCAGCCAGATAAGCAACTCCTTTGCCGGATACATGATGTCCCGGCCGAGTCGGAAGGCTCCCTTGGGGCCGGTGCCTTTGCTGTCGTTGTTGCACAGCACGTTCGGGGAGACGGCTCCGCCGATAAAGTAGCGCACGGCCCGGCGGCTGATGGCCGGTGGCAGGTGCGATGACCAGTTCTCAATGAGGGCGGTTTCCTCGGCCGACAGCTTGCGACGCTTCATGCGGGCATCAACTCCTTGAGGGCCTCATGCTCCATTGCGAGCACCCCGTTACGGGACATCACGCCTTGCGCAAGTTCATTGTCGAGCGCTTGCCCACGCAATAAAAAAGGATGACTTGCAGGGAAAAGCCCCAGTCTCCCCAAGCAGGGATAGAACGGTAGCGGACGTGCATCAGCCAGCACCCAATGCCACTCGCCGGGGATGGCCCAAGGGGATAGGCTGTCGCGGATGCAGTCCACCACGTCCACGATTCCGACTATGCCACCGGTTTGTTCCTTGAGTTCGTGCATGGTGATCTTGTCCGGGATAGCGTGTCCGGCTTTTTTGGCCATCCTGGCGCAGTCCCTGACGTTTTCACGAATTTCCGGGGGGTAAAAATGCTTTCCGGTATGTACCAAGAGCGGGCCGCGATATTTCGTCGCCCACGACCGGTTTTCGACGTCCTTGCCCAGCATGAATATGGACCAGGCCCATGGTTGGCGGATGGAAAGGCAGGGGATATTCATGAGAGCGTCTCCGGGAACGCGTCATGGGTACGGCCGTCGACGATGGAGCGTAAGCATTGCGGGCAGGCTTCGGCGGCAATTAAGTCCGCCTCGGATCCTTTCCAGCCGCAATGCTGGCAGGTGACGTTGTTGGATGGGGACTGCGCTTTCGGTTTTGTGCTGGTAGCCTCGCGAGCCAACAGCTTCAGCTCGAAATCCAGTCTCACCTCCCGCGCGAATGCGCCGATCTCCGTCGGGATGGAGCCGAACGGTTCTCCTTCACCGTTGAGAAAGCGCTCTTCGTCCCGGGCATAGACGGAGAGGGCTTGTTCAAGGAATCGTTCCCGATCGCTGTCCTTATTTGTTGCGTCGGGAAGGGAAGAGAGCATAGGAGTTGCTTCCTTCGATAACGCCTCTTCCACCGCCTGCAATTTTGTCTCGATTGCGACCAGCCGTTTCCTAATTTTTTCAGCCCGTTGTGCCGTCATGGCGAGATGGCTCGCCTGCACTCTGGCCATGTGTGCCGTGTCTCCCAGGTGCCTTTGTGTCTCGCGGCAACGATCCCGCCACCACTGCATGGCCAGAGTAAGGGCCGCATTTTGTCGGCGCGAGTCGGCCAGGTCCTGGACGGATCCGCCGAAATCGAATTCCGTTTCGGATAGGTTCGATTCCGCCAAGTCCAGGGCCTCGAACAATTCGAGCACGGCGGCGTTTTCAGCATCGTCAGGTGAGATCCCGCCGCATTTGAGCAGGCGGTGCTTCAACTCTTGGCGCGAGATGGCCGGTTTCATAGGGAGGCTCCTTTGATCGGATCCGCCGGCCAGTAACTATCCAGCGGATCGATATCGTTGAGTAGCGGCGACGTTTCGCCGGCCTTGGCGAAGGTGAAAAAGGCCAGGCTCTCGACGGTTGCGGCGGGCAGGTGGAGCAGCTCGGCTGCGTAGGCGCTGGATGCCGCGTAGAAGGGCGCCACGCTATCCCTGAGATAGTCCGTGACCGCATCCCAACGCCGTTCCAGCACCGGGCATTCTATGGCCACCGGCGCGCCAGCCCGGAACACCACGGCATAGAGCAGGGCCAGGACAACGCGGGGCGATCCGTCCGGCGCACGGTAGCAACGCCATTGCATGCTTTTGACTTCCTCGGCCGGGAGAGGTTTCGGCAGGTCGAGGAGGGAGAGTTGGCCAGGGGTAGTGCCCATAGAGCGCCTCACTCGGTTTTCAACCTTTCTTGGAGACGGGTCAGTTTTTTTTCGACCTCCATATCGAAGGCCTGCGCTCCGAAGAGGAGCCGCATTTGCTGGATCATGATGGCAACGTCCGCCAATTCGGTCACCACATCCGAAGTTTTGCCGCGCCGCAGATGGCGCAACGCCACGATCAGTTCGGCGCATTCCTCGATCGTCTGTTCGAGTTGGAACTCGGCGCCATAAATGCCAAGGGCGTCAAGGAGTAGCCTTTCAGTGCGGGGATCGTTGAAATTATAGGCCATGCTCGTTACCTCCAAGCAAGCCAGTTCTTGATATACAAGGCGACAAACACGGCATTAAGCCCGGTCAGAGGCCAGTCATGCCCCCAGGAGACGATGATCCATGTTAGGGAACCCGTCAGGCCGATCAGATGCCCAACGGCCATTCGGCGGCCAATCAAGTAGACACTGGCCAGGGTTAAAAGAGCAGCGAGGAAGGAAAGGATGGTCATGCCGCCCCCCCCGCCGTCTCCACGGCCAACGCCGCGGCCACCGGAGCCACCCACACGGGCGTGGAGCTCATTGAAAACGTCTCCCCGGACCAAGCCAGCAAAAGCGTGGTCCCCATCACCCCGGCGATGGCCTGGGCCGCCGGCGGCGGAACGGCGTTGCCGATGCGTTCGCGCCAAGCCTGATCCGATAGTCCGTCGAGATCGAGGCGCTCTTCGGGGTCAACCAAGCCCTGTAGGGCGGCGAGCTCAAGCGTCGTGAACGGCCGATGCCACGTCCCGTCCAGGGCGCGGATCACGGCCACCAGGCGGTCAGCCGGGGCGGGCAGGCAAGCATCCAGGTCAGTTTGCGAAATTTCGCAAGTTCGGGGGTCCGCCACGGACCATGCGCCGTTGTCGTGCCGCCCGTGGCCAATGACGGCCGCGCTCGGCCCGTCCCAAGGCGTGACGCCGTAGTGGCCGCCGCCGGCATAGTTCTCCCGGCCCTCGGGCCAGACGCGCGGGTCCGCCACCGAGAACGCCCCGTTGCTGGGCATGGACTCGCCGATGACCGCGCCGGTGGGATCGGTCCACGTGCGGACGCCGAACGCCCCCTTGCGCATCTCCTGGCCACGAGGATCGGCTACGGCGAAGGCTCCCTGCCCCGTGGTGCTGCCGCCGATGACGGTTCCAGCTGGGGCGTCATAGGGCACCACGGCGTACTTGCCATAGGCTGGCCCCTGCTGGCGCGGATCGGCGACGGCGTATCGGCCGCCGCCCGGCGCACTCTGTCCGGACACTGCCCCCATGGACTCGGCCCAGGGCAGCACCCCGTACTGGCCGTACTCGTGGCCCAGGGCGCAGCGGGGATCGGCGACCGAAAACCGTCCCGTGGTCGCCAGTCCTCGGGCCGTGATGGTACCGGTATGGGCGTCAAATGGAATGACGCCGAGTGTGTGGCCCCGGATGTCATGGTAGCCCCTCGGGTCCGCCACGGAATACCGACCGCAGGTCGGACCGGCATTCCCCGTCACGGCGCCGGCGGTCGCCTCCCAGGGGAGCACGCCTAGAACGCCGTCCTGGTAGACCCGTTCCGGCACGATCCCGTAATCCGTCAGGAATCCGCCCTTGACACGGAGCCTGGAGAGGCTTCGCCAGTCACTGCCCGCCTCAACAAACGCCAGCCGAACCCAGGTTTTCCACTGCAACGCCGGCATCCGGTGCATGGGCCCGGCCACGGCCGCCCCGGGCAGGGGCATCCGGCCCAGGACGTCGCCCACGGCCCGCAGCGGGCGCTTGGCCGGCTGGTACAAGAAAGGTGGCACCTTCTCCCTGTGCCGGGCCACCAGCAGAAACCGCTTCCGGCTTTGGGCCAGGCCGCCGAGCTCGCCGCAATCGTGCGCGGTCTCGGCCACGGCGTAGCCGTAGTGGCGCAGGAGCGCGCCGATCTGGTCGAGGAGGTGGCGGCCACGGGTCGCGATGCGGGGCACATTCTCAAATAGGATGAGCTCGACGGGGTCATCCTTGTACGCCTCAAGGGCCAGCCAGATGCCGCGCAGGGTCAGGCGGTTGAGGGCCTGATAACGCTCCGAGTGGCTTTTGCTCTCGGACAGGAGCCCGGAAAAACCTTTGCACGGGGCCGAGAGGAAAAGAATGTGTGGATGCTTGTGCCGAAAGGCCCGGCGTATGTCCTCGGGCATGGCCTCGCGCCAGCCTGCCGGGGGCTCGTAGCCGTGGAACGCGATGTATTGCTCCCGGTCCATGAGGTCCATGCAGGTGCCGGGGACCCCGGCCAGCCTCTCAAAATCACGGATTGCGGCCGACGAGACATCAATACCGCCCAGACAGACGAATCGTGCACGCATGTTTCCGACCTGGGCCCGGCCTTTGTTGAACCCCCGAGCCCCACCACCCAGTCCGCAATAGAGATGCGCATGGTTGATCGGCACGAGAATCTGCTGTCCCGAGCCTCTGCCGAGCAGGTCAAGCATTGTTCACCCCATTGGTCAGAAGCTGGCCGATAGCGCAGGGGGTGTTGCCACGGCGGCAGTTTGGATCGCCGGCGAGAAAACGGCGGCGGCAGGTCGCGCGGGTGATCATGGTGTGGGAATGCTGGCATTTGAACGTCTTGCGCGCGCGGATCCGGCGGCCGAAAACCTCTGCAGCCGATGCCGCGGACAAGAGCGTCCTGGTGCCGTAGGGGAGGCTCTTGAAACGGAGGAAGATGTCGCGATCCGAACAGGCCGTCATCGGCTGGCCTCCTGGTTAAAAGCAGCTTCGTGTTCTGGCGAAAGCCGGATAGGGGAGCCGATGGTCGCCTTCGGTCTCACGGCGCGCCAGAGCGCCGCCACGAGGCCGACAAGACCCATGCCGATGAGCACCAGGGCGTCGGACATTATTTGCCTCCACGGATGACCGACATGGTGTCGCCGTTTTTGAATGTGGCCGTGAAACCGGTCTTCGTCTTTTCCACCTTCTCCGCGCCCATTTCGGTCAGGGCTTGTTGCGCAGCACGTTCCACGGCTACGGCGGGTGAAAGGCGGGCAATCGGCGCGCCTTTTGCGGCTGCAGAAAGCCACCCGGCTTGTATGAGCCACAGGCGGTAGAGGTTGTCCCAGACATGGAACAGGCGCTCCAGGGACAGAACTTTGTCCGCAAAAGAGCCGTCCGGATCCTCGCGGTCGAGATTCCAGAATATGGGCTCCACGCGCAGGGCGAAGTCGGCGCCCTTGACGCGGACCTTGTAGCAATCGCCGCTGATATTGAGCAGCAGGTCGCATTCGCGGACCTGCATGGCGTTTGCGAGGCCCTGCTTGATCTCGTCCGAGTCATTTTCGTCCGTGACCGCCGTGATGACGACATCGCCGGCTTCGTTGGCGATGGTGAGGCCCTCAAAGTTGACGGCCACGTCGGTTCCGGACACGTCCAGGGCTCCGCCGTCGTGCTCGTAAAGCCACGTCAGAAAGCGCTTGCCGATATCCTCGGGCCACTCCTCGGCGTTGTCGGGCCGCGGAACCCAGGGGAGGACCAGAAACGGGTGCAGGCCGAAGGTCGCGGAAAAGAGGGTGGTGAACTGCGAAACGATGCCGGCCGTTGTGGAGCACAGCCAGATTTCGGTCTGCGCCGCGTCCGCCGGCGAGAGCCACACCACGTCGGCCATGGTCGGCACCGGTGCGGCCTGGGACAGCAGGGATGCCCGCACGCGGTCCCGGATCTCGGCCTTTTCATCCTTGCTGGCAAAAGGGATGAGCACCTTCTCGCGGATCTCTTCCCGTCGGCGCTCCAGGAATTTCTTGACCTCAAGCCGGGTGCGCACGTCCACGAGCTTGGCCGGCACGGACCGCTTGTCCAGGCGTAGCGCCCATACGAGGTGGGCCAGGCGTTCCGGTGCGGCTGTCCGCCATTCGCTGTCGGTCGGATCGTCGAAACTCACCCAGCCGACAGCCAGCTCGTCCGGCAGGGTGTCGATGCTCCGGAAACCGTTCCGCGCCAGCGCTGCGGTGGCGTCCTGGAGCTGCTCGGGCGTCGGCTGGTCATGGAGCCGGAAGCGCGTGATCGGACAGCCGCGATGCAGGAATCCCATCAGGCGCTCCTGGCCGGCAGCAAGGTGAAAACGCAGGTGGCGGCATCCTGGAAAACAAGCAGGGTGCTTTTGATCTCGCCCAGGCTATGCCCGCTGATTTGATAGAATTTTCCATGATGCAGCATGCGGGCGTTCAGGCAGTGGCGGGAGCGGTTGTAGGAATAGAACATCGGCTCTCCGCCTACGGATGTCTTGCGGGACATGATGTCTCCTCCCTGTCGCCGGCAGGGGTGGCCAACATGCGGCCGTCGGCAACGTGTTTGAATTTGAGGAACAGAAAAGGTCCCAGGGAGCCCAGAACCGCCTTGCCGTCGATGCGTGACAGCCCAGGGTGCCCGGCTAATGCGCGGATATGCGCGATGACGCCGTCAATGGCATCGGCCACGGGCTGTTCGTCAAAGCGGGGCATCAGGATCTCCTGGAAGCCAGTTCCGGCCGGGCCCGGTCATAGACGCCGCCCCGCCCCCATGCATCCTGGGACGCCTGAAATTTGAGCGTTTGCTCAAGCAGCCCCGGCTCTTCCTCCGCCGCCTGGCGGATATTGAATCGTACGAGAGCCAGGTTTTCGCGCGCTCGGATGGGCAAGCCGCCGGGAACATACAGGGATGTCCGCTCCGGGATGATGTTTTCGGGGATCGTGACCATGTTGCCTCCCTAAAAAGGGGCCGCCGTCATTCGACGGCCCCGGTGTCCGTTCGGGCGGACGGCCGTAATCGGCAACTCACGCCCATGCGGGTCTGCTTGGGGAAGGGCCCGCAGCCTCTGCCAGCCGGGATCACGCGCCCGGTGCGCGGGTCGAGGTCTCAATCTTTCCACCGCATCGTTGCCCTAGTGGGCCCATCGCTGGCCCCTACTGATCCGACCGCCTGGCTGTGCCCCCTTGGGAGGCCTGGACCGGCCGCGTACGCGTTGGCCGTCGTTCGGGGTGTCTCGCGTCGTGTTGTTCGTTTAATACGTCAATAACGTACGAAGTCAACGTAAAAAATACGGTCAAAAACAAAAAAAGGCCCGCCGAGGGGGCGGGCCTTGCACGATTGCAATCGAAATCGTTTACATATTAAAGAGTTGTGGCGTCAAAATTTACGTCCAAGCCAGATGACGCGGCCGATGACGCGCACATTGGAGTGGTCGTTGATGACCACGGTCAGGGGAGGGTATTTCTCGCGGTTTTCGCTGACGAGGACGATCGCGCCCGGGGTTTTTTCGATGCGCTTGACGACGATTTCCTCGTCTATCCCGACCCCATAGATGTTCCCCGGGATCACGTCCTTTTGCGACTGATCGACCAGGACGGTGTCGCCGTGCTGGATCGCCGGTTCCATGGAGTCGCCGGAGACGTCGAAGAGGACCATGTCCTTCGGCTGGCCGTAGGTCCGTAGAAAATCAGTTCTAAATGCGTAAAATCCTACAATATCGTCCGAAGTCTCAAACGATCCGCCACCGGCGGCCAGCCGTGCCTTGACCTTGGGGATGTAGGTAAAATCCGCGCCCGAGCATGTGATGTCACCCGGGACCGAGGGGATTTTCAGGATCCGCCGGCCGAGCGCGAGCAGCTCCTCATAGTCCATTCCCAGAGCCTGGGCGATGCGGCGGCGCGTTTCCTCGGAGCCGTAGGTCCGCCCGCGCACGATATCGTTGAGGTACGAGCTCGACATTTCGGCGTCCCGGGCCAGCTTGGCCTGCGCCCCTCTGCCTCCTTGCTTCAGGATGTGTTCCAGAGCCGCCCTGAAGATCGCGTCAAGTGGTTCTTTCGCCATGCCTGCGTAAATACCGTGCGGCGTACCCCCGAAACACTCTCCGGTCACGTATTCTTCTCCTTGACATTGTACGCTATCAACGTACATGTTCGGAATATGAAATTGCAACGTGGCGATCAACGACGCCTGGCGGCCGCTATCGGCCGTAAGCCGTCCACCGTTTGCGACTACCTCAAGGGGCGTATCCGTCCGTCCTACGAGACAGCCCAGCGGTTGGCGGCCGAGACGGGCACGCATGTGCTGTATTGGCTGGACCGTGAAAAGTACGACGAACAGGGGCAGCCGCGAACCATAATATGCCCCACCGAACCCTCCCCCGCGAGGACAGCATCATGATCAAACTGGACGCAGACGTGCCCACCACGACGTGGGGATTTTTCAAGTATTGTATCGACGTGCTTGATATTACGGGCATGGCGCGCATCTACCGCAAGGAGCACAGCACCCTCTACAAATACGCCAGGGATCCGAATCGCTTCCCCGAGGGCGAGGTGCGGCAGGATCCGTTGCAACGATTGCTCGTCCAATGCCGGGATGTCGTGCGCATGGATGGGCAGCGAGGCATGGCCGCCGTGCGCGTGGTGGCGGCCATGTTCGCCGATATTGTGGAGTGCGACGTTTCGCCACGCCAGGCCGTGACCCCTGACAAGCCGGACGTCATCGGCGAGTGCCTCGACGACTACCCGCCGCTCGTCAAATTGCACGAGCTGATCAAGGCGCACGCGCCCAAGGCCCACGTGGAGGATCAGCTCCGCGTCCTGATACGCGAGGTCCGCGAGACGCTCGTGGCCTACAAGTCGGAGGAGGGCGGCCATGAATAGCCCCCTGGATGCCTGCCCACACGCCCCCCGCCCCCTCTCGCGTCAGACCGGCAAAACTCGCATGCGGGGGGCACGCTCGGCGATCCCGCGGGTCCTTCCTTTCGTTGTTCTCCAAACGGGGCTGCGGACCCGCGACTTTTCGCAAAATGTGGTTTCCCAAAATTCCCTTCATTTTTGCACTTCTGGTCTGTTTTTAAGCCTCGCCATTTTTTTGACGGATGGTGCCCATGGCCGGGCGTAAGCGGGATGAGCTCGAAAATATCGAGCTCCAGATGCGCAGCCGGCGCGAGGCCGAGCAGGCGCAATACGCCAAGGATCAAAAAGATCCCTCCGCAGTCACGCCGGAGTTTTTGGCAACCTGCGCCGAAGACGGGGAGCGTGGAGCGGCCGAAATTTTCCGGCGTCTGTACATGTCCTGGGATGCCGTTTCCAACACCGACCAATATAAGGGCCGCTTGCTGTTCTGCCCGGATCCTAATCTTGGCTGGCACTGGTGGGATGGCCACCATTGGAATCCAGACCAGTCCATGCGCGTCATGGAGGCCATGGACGGCGTGGTCAAACGGTTACGGGATGAGTCGGACAATCAATGGCGTCTTCATCGGCAGGCCAAAAAAGAAGGCCGCGAAGACGACATGAAGACCGCCGATCATCGCGCGCGATCCATGTGGAAAATGGCCAAGCAGCTCAACGGAACGCGGGTGCGCACCAGTGTTTTGCGCCAGGCGGCCGCTGGCTGGGACACGCCTCCCTGGGATCGCAACCCCTGGCTGCTCCCCGTGGCCAACGGCGTTGTGGATCTCAAAACCGGCCAGCTCCGAACGGGCCATCCTGCGGATTTCCTGCGGGCAGGCTTGCCTATCGCCTATGATTCCACCGCCGAGTGCCCGACCATTACGACCTTTCTCCAGGATATTATGGAGGGGGATGGGGAAATGGTCGACTACCTGCTCCGGGTGTTGGGGTATTCCCTGACCGGATTAACCATCCACCACAAGATTTGGATTTTTTGCGGGCGCGGGCGCAACGGCAAAGGCACACTCATGGAGTTGATGAAGGATTTGATGGGTCCCCTGGCCACGCCTATTCAGACGGAAATGCTGCTGGAACAACGCTTTTCCCGCAGCTCATCGGCCGCGACGCCTGATGTTGTCGACTTGCTGGGCAAGCGGGTGGTGTGGGCATCGGAGACCAGCGAAAACCGACGTTTTTCCACGGACGTCATCAAGCGCCTGACCGGAGCGGATACCCTAAAGGGCCGCCCGCTCCAAGGAAGTATGATGGAGATTCGGCCGACGCACAAAATGTTCGTCCTAGCCAACGATAAGCCCACCGCACCGGCTTCGGATCAGGCTTTCTGGGACCGGGCCATTGTCGTGGACTTTCCCTTGCGGTTCGTCGAGGACGAGCCGCAAGGGAAAAACGAACGAAAAATGGACGTGAATCTGCCGGAGAAGCTCGCCCAGGAGCTTCCGGGTTTTCTTCGGTTGCTGGTGGAGTCATGCCTGCGCTGGCAGCAGGTAGGGATAAAGCCTCCTCAAAAAGTCACTACGGAAATTAAAAAATATCGCGCGGATATGGACGATCTTGGGCGATTTTTGAACGACAAGTGCGCACACATCGTCGGGGCCAAGATCAAGGCGGGAGAGCTGTTCTCCGAGTACGAAACTTGGGCAAAGGACAACGGCATCAAAAATCCTTGGACCAGCATCCGGTTCGGCCGGGAGATGAAGGCGCGGGGGATGCCGCAGGAGTATGACAAGCGGTACTATTCTTGGATCGATATTGAATTACTCCATGATTTCAACGAAGACCGCAATTTGGGCTGGGGTTCGATATGAAAAAAGATCGCAAAGGTCGCAAATACTCGTGGAGATGGTCGTGTTTTGAATTGGAATTTATTCCAGTGCGTTACGGTGTATTTCCTCTGTGTTGCGATTATATCGACCTTTTATATGCGTACGCAGGGGAAATAAATAATAAAAATCAAATAACACACTGTACGCTCTTTATACGCTTAAAATACTCGATTTTGTCGTACATATTGAAATTATTGACGATCCATAATTTGAATACTCGCACAATCCTCGAAAAGTCGCAGGCTTTCCAGCCGCTGTGGAGTCGCGCATGGGCATAGCCGAAAAGAAGCTCTCCGCCGTTGATCGGCGTGACATCGCCCTGTCGCTCCTTCCCGAAGCCAAGGATCGGGGAAACGGCCGGATTCAGGCGCTGTGTCCGTTTCACGCCGATACAAATCCATCGTTTTATTACTGCTACGACGAGGACTGGTACCGCTGTTACGGCTGCGATGCTCGCGGGGACCTGTGTCGGCTGTTCGCGCGGCTGCACAACCTGAACGACTCGGACGGCTTCGTGGAATTTTCCCGGCGCTACCTGGGCGGTTTGGACGGTGGCCATGGTCGGCGCGGATACGAGGTTCCGCCTGTCCCGCACCAGGTTGCGTCCGCCCCGAGGTTCACCCCCGGCGAACCGCCGTCGGCCTCGGCCGCGTGGCAGGCCCGGGCCCGCAAATTTGCGGACTATGCCCATGAGCAGCTTTACCTGCCGGCGAACGCACAGGCCCTGGATTACCTCCACGGCCGCGGCCTCACCGATGACACCATCAGGGCATACCGCCTCGGCTGGAACCCCAAGGACTATTTTCGGCCGCGTCAGGCCTGGGGGTTGCCGGCGGAGAAGAAGCCCAACGGGCAATGGCGGCATCTACGCTTGGCCACGGGGTGGGTCATCCCGACACTTGTCGACGGCACGATCCGACGCCTCAAGATCCGCCAGACGCCGGAGGAGCTGCAGCGCGATTCCCGGGCGGCCAAGTACCTGCAAGTCCCTGGTGGCGGGCAGGGTACCTGGATCATCGGCCCTGACCGGCGGGTATTCGTGCTGGTCGAAACCGAGTTCGATGCCTTGCTCGTGGTCCAGGCTGCCGGCGATCTGGTGGGCGCCGTGCCCCTGGGATCGGCTTCGGCCCGGCCGGACAAGGCTGCCTTGCCGGTACTGCGACAAGCCTCCTTGCTCATCGACGCCTTGGACTCCGATGAGGCCGGCGCCAAAAATGCCGGTTGGTGGGCCGCTCAATTTCCACGCAACCATGAGCGGTGCCCGATCCCGGAGGGTAAGGACATCGGCGAGTATGTGCAGGCCGGCTATGATTTGCGGATGTGGGTGCTGGCCTGCCTGCCGACTCCTTTGCGCGAGGCCATGACCTGCCGGCCGGTGGCCGCCCCGGCCCAAAAAACTGCCGTGCCTGCCCCGAAACCTGCCGCACCGGTGCCGGAACAGCGCCGGAAACCGGCCAGCATTGCGGAGGCCGAGGCGGTCATGCGCCAGGAAATCGGAGGCCCGCTCCGCGACCAGACGCTGGAACTGTCGCTGCTGCTGCGCACGACGCCGGACCTGTACGCCGTGGCCACGCCGTCTGGAGGCATGGCCTTGCGGTATCCGGCGGGTTGGGACCGTCGCAATGAGGAGCGGCTACGCCGCACCTCTCGGTTGTTTTTCGGTGACGCAGGGTTGGTCTACATCAAGTACGTGGATTTGCCGGTTCGGCCGGATGACTGGTGCCCGGGAAAATGAAGCGCAGAAAGGTGGCCTTTATGGAAAGACGTTGCACGACATGCGGGTGGGGCGTGCGTTGGGATCGTGGCATTGATGGCAAATTACATGGCCGATGCCAGTTTAAGCCATCTATACCCGTTCCACGATGTTACATGATGGCAGGTTTTGGAGAGCAAACTCCTGAGGGAAAGGATTGTCCAGGTTGGAAGCCTGCAATTGCTGGTGCATTGGTGCCGAAATGGCCGGAAGAATGGCATGTCTATCTGGGGCGCGTTGCCGATTATTTCGAGCAAAAGCAGGCTGCGTTACAGTTGCAATTCGAGAATGACAAAAGAAAATTGATCGCTGAAGATCCTGAATTGGCAGCCATGTTGAGTTTTTGCAGAGGAGAGAACCCATGACCCCTTGTCCGCACTGCGCCGGGATGGCCAAGGCTTTGCGCGCCGCTGAAACGCGTAATCTGGAACATGCCAAGCGGGAGGAGGCGTTGGAGCTCCTCGTCAAGGAAATGCTCGAACATGCCACGATGCCGGCGGCAATGCGGGAACGGATCCGGGCGAGCGTGTTACGGCTGGATGCGGTGGCGGCGTGAGCAAGACCTCTTTTGCCTCTCCGGCCGAGGTGGCCGCCTATGTGCTGGAAACCGGCATCTACAAAGCGACGCGGCGCACCATCTACAACCACGTCAAGGCCGGTTTTCTCCGCCCGGACAAGGATGGCCACTATCCCCTGGCCACCGTGAGAAAGTACGCCGAAGCGCATCTGCCGTTGCTGTCCGAGCCGGCCGGGGATGTCGGCGAGCTCTCCAAGGATCTCATCGCGGCCAAGACCGCCCGGGAGAACGCCCAGGCCAAGCGGTCCGAGTTCCTGCTGCAGAAGGAAAAGAAAAAATACGTGCACGTGGCCGATCATACCCTGGCCCTGGCTGGTCGCTGGCAGATTCTGCGCGACGGCCTGGAGGCCCTGGCCTCGGCCGCCGCCGGAGACGTGGTGGATATGCTGGGGGGCGATTCGGCCAGGATAGGCGAGGTGCTGGCCTACCTGCAGCGCGAGTTCCGGGCGTTGTTGGCGCAATTCGCCACGGCCCGGGATTTCGAGGCGCACATGACCGAGGATGACATCAATGAGTTTCTGATCCGGTTTCGAGGAGCGCCGGCTGATGACGTATCCGCCGATTAAGGTTTCCCTGCGCGCCGCCGAGCGCCGCGTGTGCGAACCGCCGAGCGCTGCCGATCCGTACGAATGGGCCGAGCGGTTCCGCGTCGTTTTTGCCGGCGAGCGGGCCGGGAGACCGTGGGATACGGCCTATGCGCCCTACACCCAGTTTCCCATGCAGGTACTGGCGTGGCCATCCGTGCGGCGCGTCAATTTCGGCTGGTCGCCACAGACGGCCAAGACACAGGTAGGCCTCAATTTTTTGGGGTGGGTGGCCGATTGCCACCCGGCGCCGACGATGTGGGTCATGCCGGATGAAGAGGCCAGCAAACGATCGTACGAAAAGCGCATAAGCCCGCTATTTACCAAGACGGATAGGTTGCGCGGGCTCCTGACGGGCCGGGCCCGGGATATGGGCTATTCCGGCATTCGGCTGGCCAATGGTTTTGAGCTGGCTCTGCCCAGCGCCAAGTCTGTCTCTTCCATCGCCTCAGATTCCATCAAATACATCATTGAGGATGAAACGGACAAGTACGGCGATTTTGCCGGCAAGGAAGCTAGCCCTATTGCACTGATCGAAGAGCGGGTGCGCTCCTACAGCAATACCTGTAAGATTATCAAAATGTGTACCGTGACCACTCCGGACGGTGTCATCTGGCAGGCTATCGAGAACGAGTCCGACGTTATTTTTGACTATTACGTCCGCTGCCCGCTGCCGTTGTGTGGGCAGTATCAGCTCATGAAATACGAGCAGATCAACCATCGGGGCGTGGAGGATCCGCGCGAGATGGTGCGAACACGGGCGGCCCGGTACGTTTGCGAATACTGCGGCGCGGAATGGGATGACCGTATGCGCAACCGGGCCGTGGCCGGCGGCGAGTGGCGGCCACGGCAGGACGTGCCGGCGCCGACGTCGGTCGGGCTCCATTTGCCGGCCTGGAACAGCCGATTCGTTTCTCTTTCCGAATGCGCCGCTGCCGGCTTGCAGGCCAAGACCAGCAAGGTCAAGAAACAGTATTTCGTCACACAGATCTGTTCGCTGCCCTGGGAAGATGTGGTCCGTGATCCGGAAGAGGACAAGCTCAAGGAGCTCATTGATCCGGCCTTGCCGGCCGGGACCGTGCCGGCCGGAACCGTCGCCCTGACCTTGGCCGTGGACATGCAGAAAGCCTATTTTGTGTATTCGGTGCTGGCCCATGCCATCCGGCCGGACAGGCGCTCCTGGCTCATTGATTACGGCGATGTGCCGGCCTGGGAGGACCTGGACACGCTCCTTGAGACCACGTGGCCGCTGCCAGGCTTTGGCCGGATGGGGATATGGCGCGCTGCGCTGGATACCGGCGGCGGCGTCTCTGCGGACAGCACGTGGTCGCGCACCGAGGAAGCCTATTTGTGGTTGCAGCAGCGCAAGCATCGCGGCCGCATCTGGGGCATCAAGGGATCTCCCCGGGCCATGCAAAAGCCCATCGTCCGCACCGAAATCGACGTGCTGCCCAAGAGCAAGCGGCCGCTGGCCCACACTATTGAACTGCGCACCATCGATACGGGCAAATTCAAGGATATCGTGGACGAACGGCTGAACGATCCCGAGACCGGGCGGCCGATCCATTTCCATGCCGCGACCGGCCCCGACTATCTTCGCCAGCTCACGGCCGAGCGCAAGATGCGCGACGAGCGGGGGCGGGAAGTCTGGCAGCAGCGCGGTTCACGCCCGAACCATCACTGGGACTGCCTCGTCTACCATGAGGCCCTGTGCAGCGTGCTTTGGAAGCCCTGTCTGGAACTGCTGCCCCGTCCTCAGCGCGTGACCGGGGCGGAACATCAGGAAATACAGCCCGCCGCGCCCATGCCCGGGCCGACGCCGTTGTTGGATATCCGCGTCGGCCTGGGCGGCCGCGGCGGATGGGGGAGCGGAAGATAAGATGCAGGAAACGCAGGACAGGAGCTTGAAGCGGGAAGAGGTGCTCCGGTTGTTGGGCATCAGCACGTCGACGTTCTACCGGCTGGTCAACTCGGGGGCGCTGCGCGCGCACAAAATCACCACGGCCTTGCGGGTCAAGGCCTCGGAGGTCGAACGCTTTCGGCGCGAGCGGGAGGTCTAGCCGTTCTTTCCATGTTGTCATGTCCGTTTGCCTTGCGGTATCGGTTTTTTAAAAAAAGGAGACCGGTAGCATGGCAAAAAAAATACAATGTCCGACGTGCAAGAAGTGGATTTCCGTGGAGGCCGAAACCTGTCCGAAATGCGGGCAGCCGATCACCGAACCGGTCAGGGCAGAGGCGTTGAAAAAGGTAAGGCGTGGAAGTATGGGGTGCTTTGTTATTATACTTTTATTTGTTGGATTGGTCTTATGGCTTGGAGAGTCTCCTAAAAAGAAAGGCAGTACGGCTATGGAGCAAACGAAGAGCGTAGCAGATTCGCTCCATTATAAGTTTTATAAAACTACAGAGAAGAAAGGTGTTAAAATTGTCTATGACATTGTCATTGATACGGTAGGAGGCAGTCTCCCTAATAAAGAAGAGCTCCTTGCCGTGGCGCATAAGGTGCTTGATGGCGAGGATGCCGCTGGGAAATGGGCCAATTTTTATCTTCCCCAGATGGATCGAACCCGAGGATGGTTTGCCTCTGTTTCCCTGAAAGGTGGAGAGGAAAAGATCATTTTCAATCAGTACAATCTCCCTCCACAACTAAGGGATATCCCGTGATTTTTTAGCCCCCCGCAAGGGGGCTTCTTTGTTTATGCAGGGTGTTTGGTGGCGACGATTGAAATTTTTTCTTGCATGTTTTTTTCAATCGTCGCTATACATTTTGCGCGGGTGGGGAACGGCCCCACCACAAACCCTGACCGGGGCGCGAAGACGCCCTGAAAGGAAATTGAGATGGCCAGAAGTTATTTTCAATGCGCGGAATGTGGTGCCGATATTGCCGTCTACGGTCGCAACCGGGACGATGCGGATAGGCTGGCTGGATGGCATGAGAGTAATCGCACGCTCTGTCGAGAATGCCAGGAAAAACAGCACGCCGTCGAAAACGCCGAGGCGGCAAAGATCAACGCCGCCGCCAACCTCCCCCCCCTGACAGGCAGCCAGAAGCAGATCGCTTGGGCGGAGACGCTTCGGGCGAAAATTTTTAGGCGCATCAACAGAGCCACTGCAGAAAATGCTGAGGCTTCCCTTAAATCATTGGATGTTGTATCTAGGAGCGTTTTATGTCGTGACATTGAAGATATCAAACGAATGCGGAATGCAAAGATTGGCTCTCGGCTGATCGAGACGTTTTTTGTAGTTTTGCATGAGCAGACAAAGGCCTCTTGGTGGATTGAGTCGGCGGCTAGCTGCTATTTGTTAGATCTCATGACAAATTTAATGGCGCAGATCAAAGCACGAATCAGGGCCGCTCTCCTGGCCAAAGAACCTACAAAAGAACAGGTCGAGGCCGAGGAAGAGGCGCTTCTGAAGCCGCAAGGCGATCTTGCATCAGAACATATTGCTCTGATTAAATTGCAAGAGAATGCAATCCAGGTCATTTTTCCGGTGAAGATTGAGGCATTCCGCACAGCGATGCGTGGTCTTGGTTTTAAGTGGACCGGGGAGCACTGGAGCCGAGAATTAAATTTTCGACATGGAACCCCGTCCGATCGCATGGCCGAGACCGCACACCGGCTTTTAGCGCAAGGTTTTTTGGTACGCATCTACGATGATGAAGCTAGGGCCAAGGCCCTGCGTGGTGATTTCGAGTCTGAACGGCGGCGTTGGATCGTCTGGATGACGGCGGGAGATTTTGCGGGATGGTTCAAAATCGAGTGGCCGCGCGATGACGATTTTTATGCCGTTTCCAGGCGGTTGCTTGGTTCGCGTTATAAGGCTGGCCATGTCTATGTGCCGTTGGGAAGCGCCGAAGAGGTGCTTGATTTCGCGGAGCGTTACGGATTTTCGCTTTCCACGGGGGCGACAGAAGCCATCGGGCGTCATCAGGCGGCGATAGAAGCTGGTGCCGTGGTCATAAAGATTAAGAAACCGCCTTTACCAAAAAAAGGAGAAACCGATATCCCGACTCTGGGGGCTTCTCCTTGCAGCGTCGCTTCGGATTTGGCTGACAACTAGGCCATGGCCAGGGAATTTTCCACTACCACGACGCTGCTGCCGCACCAGCGGCCGGCCGTGGCCAAATTGTTACCTTCCCGTGTCGGGGCCATGTTCATGGATCCCGGCACGGGAAAGTCCAGGGTGCTTCTGGAATTGGCCCGGTTGCGGCAAGACAAATGGGACCGGCTGTTCTGGTTCACGCCTTGTTCGTTGCGGGACAATGTCCGCGAGCAGATTCTTATTCATACCGATTTGTCGCCGACGGACATCAAGGTCTGGAATGGCGGCAAGCTTATCCCGGCCGAGCTGGCCAAAATTCGTTTCCATATCATCGGTATTGAGTCCATGAGCGCCAGCGACCGGACGGTCCTGGCCTACAATGCCGTGCGGACCACAAAAAGCTATGTGGCCGTGGATGAGTCGAGCTATATCAAAGGGTGGCGATCCAGGCGCACCCAGCGCATCGTCAATATGAGCGCCAAGACGCGGTACCGTGACGTCCTGACAGGAACGCCGTTTACCCAGGGTGCTGTTGATCTCTACAGCCAGATGTTTTTCCTGAGCCCGCAAATTTTGGGCTATCGTTCATTTTGGAGCTTTGCAGCGAATCATCTAGAGTACGAGGAACGCAAGGATGCCTTTGGTCGGCGTTTCCGAACGGGCCGCATCCTGCGCAGTCATAATGAAGAATACCTCGCAGCCCGTATCGCACCGTACACGTACCAGGTGCGCAAGGATGAATGCCTCGATTTGCCCGAGAAGCTCTATGAGACCCGATATTGTTCTCTGACCGAAACTCAGAAGGAATATTACGAGGAGGCTAAATGGGAAATTCTGTCCCTGGATTATGACGATTGGAGTTCGATCAAGATTTTTCATCTCTTCACTAGCCTACAAACTATTGTCTGTGGTTGGTGGAAGCGTCCGAATGGCGATGTGGTCGAGATGCCGCATAACCGGCTGGATCTGCTTTTGGGCACGGTGGAAGATATCCCCGAAACCGAAAAGGTTATTATCTTGGCCAAGTACCGTCCGGCGGTGCGGCAGATATGCGAAGCGTTGGGAAAGGCCTATGGGGTGGACCAGGTGGCCCCGTATCATGGGGGGCTGCCTCAAAAGGAATTACCGCAGCAGCTCGACCGTTGGCGTTCCTCCGCGCGGTTTTTGGTGGCGACCCAGACCATCGGCGGGTATGGGTTGACCCTTAATGAGGCGGCCTATTCGATATTTTACGCCGACGGGTTCAAGTATTCCGAGCGGGTGCAATCCGAGGACAGGACGCATCGCATTGGCCAGACACGGCGCCCAGTTTATATCAGCTTGTGTAGCTCGTCTGGGATAGATCGGCGGATCGCGTGGGCCATTGAAAGCAAAGGGAATGCCTTGGCTGAGTTCCAGCGGCAAATCGATATATTCAAACAGCAGGGGCTGCGGAAAAATGCCGAGGATCTGGTGAGAAGCCTATGACCCAGCACACCTTGTCCATTAATGTCTATGAGGCTGCCATGAGGCGGCTGGACTATATTTTTCAGGAGTTCGACAACGTTTATGTGTCGTTTTCCGGCGGCAAGGATTCCGGTGTGCTGCTTAATTTGGCCTTGCGCTACATCAGGGACCGTGCGCCTTCCCGGCGTATCGGCATTTTTCATATCGACTACGAGGCCCAATACACGGCTACAACTGAATACGTGGACGCTGTATATCGCGAACTGGCCATGGCGGCGGACAATCTTCGCTGCTGTGTGCCGCTCAAGTGCCCGACTTGCACGAGCATGCACGAAACCTACTGGCGCCCGTGGGACCAGGCCAAGCGGGATATTTGGGTTCGCCCTCTTCCCGATCGCTACCTGGGCCCCCAGGATTTTGATTTTTTGACACCGGATATGTCGGACTATGCGTTCCAAGAGCGTTTTGCGCTATGGCATCACGAGCGCCAGCAAGCGCGGCGCACCTGCGTCCTGGTGGGTATCCGAGCCCAGGAGAGTTTAGACCGCTGGCGTACCATCGTCAGTGATAAGAATGTCAATAAGTACAAGAAGCGCGCCTGGACGACGAAGATTTATCCCGACGTCTGCAACGCCTATCCGATCTATGACTGGAGCACCGAGGACATTTGGACGGCAAACGCGCGCTTCGGTTGGCGTTATAACCATCTCTATGATCTTTTTTATCTGGCCGGAGTGCCGCTTCATCAGATGCGCGTGGCCAGCCCCTTTCATAATGCGGCCAAGGCCAGCCTGAGCCTGTACCGGGCCATCGATCCCAACGTCTGGGGCCGCATGGTTAGTCGGGTTAACGGCGTCAATTTCACGGCTATCTACGGGGCCACCAAAGCCATGGGCTGGCGAGATGTGACCAAACCGGATCATTTTTCCTGGCAGCAATACGCCATGTTTTTGCTGGATACGCTGCCCCAGGAGGCTGCCGACGGCTTTCGTCAGAAGCTGGCTACCAGCATCAAATTTTGGCGCGAAAAAGGGGGCTGTCTGTCCGAGGCGGCCATGGAGGATCTGCGTCGGGCTGGCATCCCTTTCGACGTCGGTGGAAAAACCAAATATCGGACGGAAAAGCGACCAGTGCGCATGGAGTATCAGGATGATGTGGAGAGCAAGGAGTTTCGGTTGATCCCGACCTGGAAGCGGCTGTGCGTGTGTATCCTCAAGAATGATCATGTGGGGAAATACATGGGGTTCTCACTGACCAAAGTCGAGATGGATCGCCGGAAGGCAACCATCGAAAAGTATAGGAATCTCTAGCCATGATACGGACCTATACGCAGGGCGAAAGACCGGAGTCGGACCGGGAGTTATTCTGTGCCGTGGGCCAGGCCCTGGCCGATGCGGCCATCCACAAGGATCTCGGCATGGCCGTGACCAGTCGGCCCGGTGACGTCTGGCATGTGGCCGTTGCCAAGGGTGGGGCTCTGGAGGGGTTCGCCGTGACCCGCCCGCTCAAAAGCGGCAAGGCCGCGCATGTTCGATTCCTCTACGCTGACAAGCAGCATCGCAATGTCCGTGATAGTCTGCTGCAAGCTGTCATTAAGCTGGCGCGCAAGAAAAAGCTCAAGAGTCTATCCACCCGCGACCGGGCTAATTCCATGGTTTGGCAGCGTTTTGACTTTTCCGTCGTCACCGAACCGCAAAAGCGCCGCGGCGAATTTGTCCGCTGGATGCTCATCTTGGAGAATCCGTCATGAGCCAAAGCCCTGTCTACAACGTCCGGGCCGTCCCTATCGAAAAAATTCGGGCCAATGCATACAACCCCAATGCCGTCGCGCCGCCGGAGATGCGCCTGCTGGAAAAGTCCATCCGTGAGGATGGCTATACCATGCCTATTGTCTGCTATTACCTACCAGGGGAGGATATCTACGAGATCGTGGACGGATTCCATCGTTACCGGATCATGCAGACCTGCGCCGATATTTACGCCAGAGAGGAAGGCAATATGCCGGTGGTGGTCATTGATAAGGATATTTCCAACCGGATGGCGTCGACGATTCGGCATAATAGAGCCCGGGGCACGCATTCGATCGATCTTATGGTCAACATCGTGGCCGAGCTGGTGAAGTCTGGCATGTCGGATGAATGGATCGCCAAGAATATCGGTATGGACGCTGACGAGTTATTGCGACTTAAGCAGATAAGTGGCATTGCAGAATTGTTCAAGGACCATGATTTTAACCGAGCATGGGCGGCAAATGCCGCTGACGAAGCATTTTATGAGGATAAAAAATGAGTGATGTACCAGAATTTAATATGAATGCTTCCCAGGCTGCTAAGCGCGTAGGCGTCAGTCGCTCGACGCTTGCGTTGGCGATTCGGGAGGGACGATGCGCCGGGGAAAACAGGGAAGGGTGCTGGTACACATCTGAGGCGGCTGTTGCCTTGTGGTATAATAGCCATTACCGGCATCGAAGTGCGTTGTATTCCGATGTGGCCGGAACAAATTGGCACCCCAATGAGACTGAGGAACTCCGCAGCATGGTGCGGAAAGGAGCTTCTTCGGCAGCTATTGCAAAGAAACTCCGCAGGTCTCTGGATGCAGTGGAAACGGCTATTTCCAAACTGCATTTGGAGGTGAAGCCTAAGGATGTGCGCGTCCGATTGTGTTTGCATCCGGATGTCGCGGCGGCGCTATCGAGGGCCGCCGCGACATCCGGCGTGAGCCTTGCCGTGTTTGTTACCCGAGCTGGTCTGGCGGCCGTTGCCGATCCTAAAATTTTGGGAAAAGGGTTGCTGGAAGCGGAAAAATTTGGCAAGAAATAACGGTTCGCCTGTAGGGCGGGGATTGAAATATTTTGATCTTCAAGAAAGGGGAGGCGGCTCTGGCCGCCTCTTATTTTTTCTGCGTCTCTTGGCCGCGATATTGCCATTGGGGAGTATAAACACGCCCCTGCGCATCCTTTTGCCCACGAAACTGCATCCTGCGGTCGTAGACCTTCCCGGCCGCATCCTTCTTCCCGACGTACCGCCCCTTGGCGTCGTAGTATTTTGTTTCCCCGGCTACGGCCCAGGCGGACAGCAGGGCGACAAGCAACAGCACCAGGACGGGCAGCAGGCAGCCGGTGGTCGTTCGGTTGTAAATCCGGTTGTAGGCGGCGCGCTTGGGGTTCGTGACCCAACCCCAGCCGCGCGGGGCCTTGAGGCCCAGGGAGTGGCGCAGAAACCGCGCCGGCGACGTGCGGGCGGCGATGCGCTTACGAAGAGAAGGTGTGCGGATACCGAATTTCATAATGGCCTCTAAATAATATCCTCTTCAGAACCTGATTTTTTGTCAATTCCCCGCGTCCACTCCCTCAGTCTTTTTGTCCTCGCGTGGCAATTGCCTCGTCTGATATCCTAAAAAATTTGCCGGAAGCGAAGAAAGTTTCTCATACGCTACCATACGTTATCAATCGCGGGCGCGGGATTTTGGCCGGCACGGTATGTGATGGCCATGAGTACCACATCCGGAACCCTCCTCGAACGCGATGCCGCCATTCTGGCTTCGGCTTGCACCGTCGCGGAGCTCCGGTGCAGCCTTGATTTGTGGAAACAGGCTGAGGCGGCCGTGGCTACGAGCCAGTCCTACACCATCGCCGGCCGGGCATTGACCCGAGCCGACGCCGCCGAGATCCGTAGCTTTATTCTGCTGTACGCACGGGCCGCCACCCTGGCCGAAGCCGCCTCCTCGGGGCGGCCGGCTTCGCGGTTCGTGTCCGCCCGCTTCACCGGAGGGTTGTCCGAGCATGGCTAGCCCTTCGATCCGCCGTTTTACCTCGGCTCCCGCCACGGTTCGTCCCTTTCGGGCCCGTCATGTTCGCCGGGTGGCTGCCGGCCACGCCGGCACCATGGCCGGTTGGAATCCCGTCCGTGTCCCGGCCGGACCCGGTGCCAACACGGATCGGCGCACGGTGATGTCCCGGGCCGAGGATCTGGCCGCCAATGACGGCCATGCCGCGAGCTGTATCGACACTAAGTCGCTTAATATCGCAGGCTGGGGTCTGGCGCCGCAAAGCCGGATCCGGGCGGTCGACCTTGGCCTGACCCAGCAAGAGGCCCGGGACATCGCCAAGGCCCAGGAGCGCGCGTTTCGGCGCTGGTGCCGTGAGGCGCATAGCGCCGGGCAGATGCACTTTTTCGACATCCAGCGTCTGGCCGTGCGCGACGCCCTCCGGTGCGGAGAATATCTGTTTCTGTCACGGATGCTGGATACGCCGGGCCGCAATTTTTCTTTCGCGCTCCAGGATGTGGCCCCCGGCCGGCTTTGCACGCCGCCGGATCGGCTGGATGATGACACAATGCGCGACGGCGTCGAGGTCGACCCGGATACCGGCGCGCCGTTGCTGTATCACATCAAGAATCCGTCAACAGGGTACGCGCTGGAAAGCTGGACGTCCGTGGCTGCCAGACGTGGCTACCGGCCGCTTGTCTTCCACGGCTACCGTTATGACCGCTCCGAACAGTGGCGCGGCGAACCTGCCCTGACGTCGGTCATGAAGTTGTTCAAGGACAAGTACGACTTCCTTGATTATGAGGTGGTCGCCCAGATCCTGACCAGCTCCATCCCTATCGCCATCCAGCGTACGTCCGGCGGCATGTCTGATGCCGACGCGGACGGCTACGATGCCGTGAAGCAGCGCTACTACCAGCGCGTTTCCCCGGGGCAGTTTCTCTACCTGAACGAGGGAGAGACGGCGAACCCCCTGCAGAGCAACCGGCCGGGAAACAACTTTGCCGAGTTCTTCCGCCTTATCCTGCGCACGATCGGCGCGTCCATGGGCGTGCCGTACGAGCAGCTTCTCAAGGATTTTTCGCAGACAAACTATTCCTCGGCCCGGGCGGCCCTGCTCGAATTTTGGCGGGTGTGCACCGAATACCGCAAGTGGTTCATCCGCCAGTTCTGCGACCCGATCTGGGCCATGGTCCAGGAGGAATCGCTGTTGCGCGGTTACTGGACCATCCCCGGCGGTCCGGAGCGATTCTACGCGGACATGGATTTGTGGACCGCCGTTTGGTGGGCTCCGCCGCCGCGCGGCTACGTGGATCCCCTCAAGGAAATGCAGGCCAACGAGCTTGGCCTGAAGATCGGCGTGCTGTCGCACTCAGACATCATCGGCGAGCAGGGACGCGACGCCGAAGAAGTCTTCGATCAGATCGCCGCCGACAGGCGGGATATGGATGACCGAGGCTTGGCTTTTACCCTGACGGGCGGTGCCGGACAGACTGGAAAGGCCCCGGACCAGGAGGAGCCGCCAACCGGGTTGGTTGCCGGCGGGCAAGCGTCGGAGGTGCGCGCATGATCCCGCGCTGGTGGTGCATGGAATCCCTGGCACTGGACCGGTGGCTGCATCAGGCGTCCGATCGGATGCGCCTTGGCTCTTCCATTTTCCTGGATTGGGATCCCGGACAGTCCCGGCCGTATGAACTGCTGGACGGTGGCATCGCCGTGATCCCGGTGCAAGGGCCGCTTTCCAAGGGCGATCGCTGGTGGTCCATGGGCAGCAGCTACTCGGCCATCGGCAACATGGTTCGGCGGGCATTGAGCGATGTCTCGGTCCGGTCGCTGTTGCTCGACATCGACAGCCCCGGCGGAGAGGCCTCGGGATGTCAGGAACTGGGGGCTGTCCTGGCGGCGGCCGATGCTAAAAAGCCGGTCTATGCCTGGGCGGATGGGCAATGTTGCTCCGCTGCGTATTGGCTGGCCTCGACCGCCCGGGTGCTGGCCGCCACGCCGACGACCACCGTCGGCTCTATCGGCGTGATCGGCGTGCACCTGGAGATTTCCCAGGCCGCCGAGAAGGCCGGCTATACCTACACCGTTTTCAGTGCGGGCAAGGAAAAGGCCTACGGGAACCAGTACGAAAAGCTGTCTCCCCAGGCTAGGTCCGCCATCCAGGCCGAGTTCGACGGCCTGTACGCTCTGTTCGTCGGCGACGTCGCGGCAAACCGCAGCCTGGAGAATGCCACGTCCGGGCAATGGGCCGATGGGCAATGTTTTCTGGCCCAGGCCGGCCAGGATGCCGGCCTGGTCGACCGCATACAACATCGGGACGAATTTTTGGCGTCCATCCGGGAGGAGCACATGGATCGACAGGAATTGAAGGCCCAGCACCCCGACCTGTACCAGGCCGTGCTGGCCGAAGGCAAAGAGGCGGCCGCCGCTGAAACGGGGCAGGCGCTCTCTCAGGCCAAGACCGAAGCCGCCCAGGCTGCCCAGCAGCAGGTGGTGGTCATGGCCGGCGTGCTGGGCGGTGCCGGGCTGCAAACCAAACTGGAGGCTGCCCTGGCCGCCGGTTTGACCGGCGAGGCCTTGGCCCAGGCCGCCAAGATCATGGGACCGGCCGGCCCGGCGCAGGGGCTGGACACGGACAAAGGTTCCTCCGCCATGCTGGCGGCGTTGCAGAGTCTGGATGCCGGCGGCGTGGCCCCTGACAAGGGCAAGCCCTCCGGTGCGGCCAGTAACGCCAATGCGTTGGTTGACTACGTCAAGCAGCGGTATGGGGGTGCGAAATGACGACTATTTTGACCGAAGGATACCGCCTGGCGGACATCCTGCGCCAGGAGCTGGACGGGTTTTCCCGTGAAGACGTGGTCCTGGCGGCCGGGGAGAGTTTTGCGTTGTGCTCTGTGGTCGGCAAGGTGGAGCGGGGCGCTCCCGTGGTTGCCGCCGGTACCTCCAATATCGGCTCTGGCGTGCTTTCCGATGTGGATCTCGGGCAGGCGGCCGAACTCGGGGCCTACTCCCTGGAGTGTATTGGCGTGGCGTCCAACGCCGGCACCTTTGCCGTGTTTACCCCGTTCGGCCTGCGTTTGGCCGATGCCGTGGTCGGGACTCCCTACGTCTCGCCGCACTTGGTCTTTACGCTGGCGGATGGCGAGACGGATTTCGCGGTTGGCGACAGTTTCACGGTGACGGTTCCGGCTGGCTCCGGCAAGTACAAGATGCTCGCCCCCGATGCCGTGGACGGTACCCAGCACGCGGCCGGCATCACCATCGCCGCCTATGACGCCACCCTGGCCGACGTCCGGGGCGTGATCGTCAACGGCCTGGCCAAGGTCTTCGGCGAGCTGCTCGCCTGGCCGGACGGCATTACCGATACCCAGAAAACCAACGCCCTGGCCGACCTCGCCGCCCTGGGCATCAAAACCTGCACGGGGGTCTAGGCCATGGCGATGCTGAATCCTTTCGACCAGGATGCGTTCAACCTGGTTTCGTTGACCACGTCCGTCAACCTCCTGCCGAACACCTACGGCCGGTTGCTGATGGGGAATATTTTTACGGAGAAACGGGTCACAACGACCAGCGTCTACATTGAGCTCCAAGGGAACCGGCTGGTGTTGCTGCCGTCCAAGCCGCGCGGCGGGTCCGGCTCCCAGGCACAGCTCGGCAAGCGGAAGCTGTTGTCGTTGGCCATTCCGCATATTCCGGTCGAGGATGTCATCCGGCCGTCCGAGTTCCAGGGCGTGCGGGACTTCGGCACCGAGAACGGCCTCAAGACGTTGGCCTCGGTCATGACCGAGCATCTGGTCGCCAAGAAGCGTGATTTCGACATCACCTGGGAATACCTGATGTGGGGCGCCCTCAAGGGCGTGATCATCGACGGCGACGGCGTCACGGAATTGGAGGATCTGTTTGATCGATTCCAGATCGAACAGCAGGTGCTCCATTTCGATTTGGACGTTACGTCGACGGATGTTTCGACCGTCTGCCGGACGTTATGCCGGTATATGGAGTCGAACCTGGAGGGCGATGTCTCGGACGGCGTGCATATGTTCGTCTCGCCGGAGTTTTTCGACATGCTCATCACGCATGCGAGCGTGAAACAATTCTACCTCAATCAGGTGGCCGCCGCTGAGCTGGTGGGCAAGGACGTGCGCAAGCAGTTCACCTTCGCCGGCGTCACGTTCGAGGAATACCTCGGCAATGCGCCTACGGCTAAGGGCGAAACCGTTCGCTTTATCGCCGAAGGCGAGGGCTACGCCATTCCGACGGGAACGACCAACACCTTCCAGATCGCCCTGGCGCCCGGGGATTTCATGGAGACCGTAAATACGCCCGGCGAGTGGCTCTATGCCCGCCAGGAGATGAAGGACTTCAACAAGGGCGTCGACCTCTGGATGGAGTCCAACCCGCTGCCGTACTGCACCCGGCCGAAGCTGCTGGTGAAGTGCGTTGCGACCAAGGCCTAGCCATGTACCCCGGAGCCAAGCACTTCACGCGCGATGAGTGGTGCCAGGATCCGGACCGGGTGTCCCCGGTCCTGGTCGCCGCGCTGGATGCCGTCCGGGACGCCACCGGCGACCCGGGAACGCGCATCCATATCAACGTGGCCTGGGACACCTCCGGCCACGTGCCGGGCTCCGGGCATTATGCCGATCCGGCCACGGCCGTGGATTTCTTTTTCCGCGGCCTGACCTACGCCGAGCAGTTCGCCTACCTGGTCGCCGAGTCGCGCTTTACCGGCATCGGCTTCTATCCGGATTGGCGTACGCCGGGCTGGCATGGCGATATCAAGGATCGGCCGCAGCGCACGTTCTGGGTGCGGCGGCGCGGCATCTACACCTACTTTCATTCGGCCGAAGCCTTGGCCGCGGCCATGGATTGGCCGCAGCCGATCGCGCCGCATGTGAACGATAACGAACCGAACCGTGCCACCCTGTTGCCCGTGGTCGCGACCGTTGCCGGCCGGCATGATCTGCCGGTTGATCTGGTCGCGGCCATGGTGCGGCAGGAGTCGACATTTAATAGGTTTACAAATAGATTCGAGAAGGATTTTTATAAAACCTATATTGAGGGGAAGTCCCTGGATTTTCTTCCCCGGGGCAGTCTGGAAATCACCGAATCGCTGGGACGGGCGACGTCCTGGGGCTTGCTCCAGGTCATGGGAGCCACGGCCCGGCAATACGGCTTCCGGGGCTGGTTCCCCGAACTGTGCGAAGCGGCGGTCGGTCTGGAGTTTGGTTGCCGCTATTTGGCCGACTTGCGTCGACAGTACGGCTCCGAAGGCTGGCCTGTCGTGGTCCGGGCTTACAATGCCGGGCCTGGCGGCCGCCACAATGAGGCGAACCACTATCCGCATGATGTCCTCGAAAAAATCGGGGGGAGGTGGCCTGATGTCCATGCGTGATGCACTCAAACATCTTTTCAACCCGGCGCACGTCTACTGCCGGTTGCGCGACTGCCGCATCCCCAAACCGCGCGCATTGGCCATAGCCGGGCTGTGGGAGCGGTACGTCTTCAATCGGCCGCGCTTGGTGGTTGCCCTGGTCGCGTTGGTGGTCTTGGCGCTCTGTGCCGGCACGGCCCAGGCCAAGCACCTGCACAAGGAGCACGTCTACCAGGCGGCTTGGTGCGAGGCTCGGGGCGGGCGGATGGAAGTCCGGCTGCCTGGCGGTCTGCGCATCGACTGCGAGACGGACACCTACGCCGTGGAGGTCGATTTTGCGCCCAAGTGGGCCGAGTCCGTGGGCCAATCCATGGCCTACGCCGGCGCGACGGGCAAGCGCGCGGGCATCCTGCTCATCCTCGAACGGCCGTCGGATTCGCGGCACCTGATCAAGTTGCGCCGGACCATCGAACAAAACGCTCTGCCGATCGACGTCTGGACGATTACACCCGAGGAGCTTCCCCGGTGAATGCTTCCCGGCTGAAACTTTTTCTGCGGGTGTTGCGCGCGTTGTGCGGCACCAAGACCGGACGGGCGATCGTCGGGCTCTACGCAGTGTTTTGCGCCGGCATTTGGCTGGTGTCCCAGGGCTACATCCAGCCGGACGGCTCCATGGACATCCGGTTGTGGATCAATGGCCGGATCATGAATTTGCCGCGGATCAATGCTTGGTGGTGGGGCGGCGGCTTGTCGGCTCTGCTGACGGGCTGCGGACTCTACGGCCGGGCCGTGGCCAAGGGACCGCTGGCCGCGCTGGTGGCTACGGTTGCCCCGGAAGTCGCTGCCGTCGCCCGGGCCTTGGTCGAGGCCGCGCCGTCCGAACCGGCGGAAGAGCCGCGGCCGGATCCGGTAGTGTTGCGCCCCGTGGCTGCCGGGCTGGGGGCGTGCGTCGTGGCCTCGACAGAGAAGGGGGAGTCATGAGGTTGTTACCGGTACTCGTGATGTTGGGGGTGCTGGTCGGGGGCTGCACGATGCTGCCGCATTCCGGCCGCGCGACCGCAAAGGACCTTGGCCCGTCGGAATTGCCCGCGGCGACAACGGCATCCTCGAATGCCGTCAAGCAATTGCGTGCCGGGGTGTCCTGGGTCTGGCAGTCCGTCGCACGTCTTGAAGTGGGCATTGCCACGATCCAGGCCAAGGCGCCGGTCGAAGCGGCGGCCCTGGAGGAGTCGTTGGACCAGGTGCGGGCCGATTGCCACGACGCCGAGACCGCCGTCGGGGAGAGCGTTTCTCGGGCCAAGGTCTTATGGCGCAAGGCCCGGGGGGCGGTCGGCAGCGTGGCGGCGACGTGCCTTTCCGTTGCTCTCAAGTACGGACTTTCGCAACTGGTGGCCTCCTTGGGCGGGGGGGCCTAATGCACGTCCTGGCCTTATCGGGCGGCGGCATCCGCGGCTACATTCAGGCGCTGGTGCTGGCGGCCTTGGAGTCGCGCCTGGGGAAACCGCTGTGCGCGGTGTTCGATCTGATCATCGGCACCAGCACCGGAGGCGCTCTGGGCGCTGGGTTGGCGCTCGGAAAGTCGGCTGCGGACATGGTCGATTTTTATCTCAACGAGGGGCCGCGCATCTTTCGGCGGTCCCTGGGCAAACGGCTGCGCTCGGTGTGCGGCCTGTTCGACGAGGCCTACGATGCTGCCGGTCTGGAACAGGCCCTGGACGCCGTGTTCGACGTGGCCGCGCTCTCGCAGGTCAAAACGCGGCTGTGCCTGACCGCCTATGATATCGAGGGCCGCCGCCCCGTGTTGTTCAAGAGCTGGAAGGCCCAGGCGGATCCGCGTGAGGATCACCTGTTGGCGGCCATCATCCGGGCCAGCGCCGCCGCGCCGACCTATTTCGAGCCGACGCTCATCAAGAGTGCAACCGGCCTCATGCGGGCCTGCGTGGATGGCGGAGTCTACGCCAACAATCCGGCCTTGTGCGGGCTTGTCGAAGCCCTCAAATTGGAGGGCTCCACAAAGCATATACGGCTGCTTTCCGTTGGCACGGGCTGCGACGAACGGCCCTACCTGCTGACCGATGCGCGTCGATGGGGGCTGGCCGGTTGGGCCCGGCCGATGCTCGACATGCTCTTTTCCGCGCAGTCCGACATCGCCGGCTATCAGTGCGACCACATCCTGGGCGACAAATATGTCGAGCTACAGCCGACGTTCGGGGAGCCGATCCCCATGGACGCGACGGACGCCAAGGCATTTTCAACCATGGAGTTTTACGCCGGCCGCATCATCGACGGCCGCGACATGGTGCGGGCTGTGCGTCTGGTGGGGGCGGCATGAGTCAGGTGCAGACGGCCGTACAATACTTCTCTGGCGCCATCAGGGATCTGCTTACCGGATGGGCGTTTAAGCTGTCCGGATCCGCCGTGTTCTTGGCAGTGCTCAACTTCATTGGTGGCCGCGACCGGCCGTTGGAAGGCTTGTTTTCCTTACTGTGTCTGGACTTCGCCTTGGGGTTGGCTCACGGCTGGCGTCTCGGCCGTTTGAGCAAGCATAAGTTTTTGGGTGGGCTGGCCAAGTTCCTTTTGTACTACCTCGCCTTACGCTGCGCCAACGACTTGGACGCCGTGTTCAACGCCCAGGCCGGGCTCTGGTTCCATGTCAATTTCCGGGGATTCCTCATCATGTACCTGTGCCTGCATGAGGCGCTTTCCGTATTGCAGCACCTGCATTTTTTCGGGGTGCCGCTGCCGGCCAAGCTGTTGAGCAGGCTCCGCGACTACCGGGATGGCGCATTTTTCTGCGGTCAAGCGTCCGGGAAGCAGTCATGAATTTCAAGACGGCGCAGGATGGCGACATGAAGGTCTTTTTGAACGCGGACGAATTCGCCGACGTGGTGTCTTTCCAGGGCAAGTCGATTCTGGCCGTGATGTCCAAGAATTCGGAAGAGGCGCTTTCCGAGTGGCGCAAACGCTCGGGCGAGCCGCCCGATGTCGGCGTGCAATTCCTGACGCTGTCCGGCGTCGTCAAGGACGTGGGGCAGCTCTACGCCGCCGATATGGTCACGCTGGACGCTACGGAATGGACGGTGCTGTCCGTGGCCGAGGATGCCGGGGTTCGGACGGTGCACCTTTACAGGCACGAGTCGTAACATGCTGTTTAATTTGTTTTTTGACATCCCCAGCTATGAGAAGGAGCTCGCGCCGCTGGCTTCCTTGCCAGATCTCATGCCCAAGGCTCTGCAGCGTGCCCTTGGCAAGACGTTGTCCAAGCTGACGACCATGTTTGTCCGAGGGGTTTCGGCCGAGGCGTTGCTTACCCAGAAGTTCATCCGGGAAGGGCTCTTCCAGTCCCATGTGACCTGGGATGGAAATGAGGCTTCCGGCTACTTGGGTGGCACAAAAGGCCGGCAACCGCTCTTTCGCTACAAGACCTTGCCGTCCGGCCCGCTCGTGCGTCGGCCCCCCGTCGGCGCGTCGGCCCAGGTGCTTCGTGCCGCCGGCATGGAGACGATCAAGGGATCCTTCGTCGCCCAGATGAAATCGGGGCATATCGGCGTGTTCTGGCGCAAGCCCGGGGCAAAACGATTGTCCATTTCGGAGCTGCTCGGTCCGTCCGTCCAATTCTTTTTCCAGCGGGACAGCATCCAGATCCCGATCGAGGAGCAGACGGACGATATTTTCGCCGGATTTTTGGCCCATGAGGTCTCATTCCTGGTCCAGATGTGGTCCATGGGTTTCGAGAACTAGGAGGAACCATGCCCTTCCTGCTGCTAGACGCCATGCGCGACTACCTGACCGAGGCCTTGGCCGGGCTGCTGTTGTTCGACCCGGCCAGCCGGGATCGGCCGGAGCGCCGCCGGCCGCCGCGCGTGCTCATCGGCGAGTTGCCGCCGCGCAACAAGGATGAGGAGGAAGGCGGCTATCCGTTCGTGCTGCTGCGCGGCCTGTCGGGCGAGGACCTGCAGGATGCCGCGACCTGTGAGGTGACCATTGTGTGCGCCGTGGCGGCAGCCGAGCGCGGCGAGGCCTTGGAACAGGAAATCCAGAACCTGGTGGCGTGGGTACGCCGGGCTTTGCTGCAGACACGCACCATAAGCGGCAAGGGCATGCTCGTCCCGGACCATCAGGGGCGGCTCTTGACGTGGGAGATCTTTCCCGAATTCGCCCACCCGTATGTGGCGGCCCAGATCAAGGGCCGCTGGCAGATGCCGGGCATCATGGAGGTAACCAATGACTGATGAAACGACCACGGCGGCGGAAACCACGGTGGAATCCGACGTGACGGCGACGGCATCCGCTGCGGAGACGACCGTGGAAACGGCAACGGCTGCGGCATCGAGCCCGCAGAAGATCTATGTGGGGCCCAAGCTGCGCCAGCCGTACCCGGTGAAGCCCCTGACGATCTTTCGCGGCACACTGCCCGTTCCCCTGGCGGCGGCGGTGGCCGCCGATGCCGATCTGGCGGCCTGCTTCGTGGCGGTGTCGGAGTACGGCGCGGCCAAATCCCGTCTCAAGAACAGCGCGACGGCTCTCGCCCGCAGCGTGGCCGCCGTCAAAGCTCGCTACGGCAAAGTAGGAGATTAGGCCATGACCTACCTTCACGGCGTCTACGGATCCCGCCGGGATACGTCGATCATCCCGGTCCGCGAGACCTCGGTCTCCATCCCGTTGGTTTTCGGGGTGGCCCCGGTGCATAAGCTGGCCGAAGGATCCCGGCCGGTCAACGAGATCAAACGGATCTCGACTTATGCCGCGTTTGCGACCGCGTTCGGCTGGGACGATGACATTGCCACCTACACCCTGTGCGAATTCGCCAAGGTGCATTTCAGTCTCTACAACAACACTCCGGCATTTTTCGTCAATGTGTTCGATCCGGCCGTGCACAAGACCGCCGTGACCGAACCGGAGAGCCGCACCTTCGACACCGAAGGGCTGATCACCGTCGGCCGCTACGGCTTGACCGGCGTGGTGGTGCAATCCGCGGACGGCCTCACCACCTACGTGCTCGACACGGACTACAGTCTGGACGGCCCTGGCGGTGTGATTACCCGCAAAACGGCCGGTGCCATCGCGGACGGCGCTACGGTGCACCTGACCTACACTTACGGCGATCCTTCCCTGGTCACCGCCGATGACATCATCGGCGGTGTGGCCGACGGCGTGAAGACCGGCCTGGAGCTGGTGGACATGGTCTTCCCCAAGTTCCGTGAGCTGCCCGGCTTGATCGTGGCGCCCGGGTTCTCTGCCACGCCTGCCGTGGCCTTGCTCATGGCCAGCAAGGGCAGCGACGTCAATGGCCATTTTCGGGCCAAGGCGCTTGTGGACCTGCCCGAAAGCCTGGTCGACTACAGCGACTGCCCCGGCTGGAAAAATGACCATAACCTCACCGACGAGAACATGGTCGTCTGCTGGCCGCGACTCAAGTACGGCGACGAAATCCACTGGATGTCTTCTCATCTGGCCGCGCTCTATGCGGCCACGGACGCCGACAACGGCGATATCCCCTATGAGACGCCGTCGAACAAGCGGTTCGAGGCCGAAGGTGCCATCATCAACGGCACCGACGTCTGGCTGACGCCGGAAGAAGCGAACTACTTGAACGGCCAGGGCATCGTGACCGCGCTTAACTTCATCGGCGGCTGGCGCTGCTGGGGTGGCCGGACGGCCGTCTACCCGGACAACACTGATGTCATCTATGCGTTCGACTGCATCAACCGCATGTTCGATTGGCTCCAGAATGAAGTAATCCTCACCTTCTGGAGCAAGATCGACAAGCCCATGACGCGACGATGGGTCGAAACCATCGTCGATTCCTGCAACATCTGGCTCAACGGCTTGGCTGCCAAGGGGTATATCCTGGGTGGCCGGCTGGAATTCAACGCCGACGAGAACACCACCACGGATCTGATGGACGGCATTTCGTATTTCCACCTCTATGCCACGCCGCCCAGCCCGGCCAGGGAAATTCACTTCCTGATTGAGTACGATCCCGACTACCTGTCGACGTTGTTCGGCGAGGATTAAACGGAGGCAGATATGGCTACGAACATGATCCCGGAAAAGCTCATCAATGCCAAGATCTACGACATCGATAACAGTAATGCCTTGGTGGCTGTGGCCGATGTGGACCTTCCGGAGATCGAATACCTGTCCGAGTCCTTGTCCGGCAGTGGTATTGCCGGCGAATATGATTCGCCAACCATCGGGCATACCAAGGCCATGAAGATCAAACTGAAATTCCGGGCGGTGTATGGCGATGATCTGGCCATGGTCGCGCCGACACCCCGTACGCTCGACGTACGGGCATCCATCCAGGCTCTGGACGCCGGATCCAGCGAATACGTGCCGTACCCGCTGCGTGCCGTCATGGTGGCCATGCCGCTCAAGAAGGGGCTCGGCAAGCTGGACCCCGGCAAGAAGATGGATGGTGAGCTGGAAATGTCCGTCAGCTACTACAAGGTGTACGTGGACGGTTTGGCCGTTGTCGAGATCGATCCGCTCAATTTCGTGTGCATCATCGACGGCGTCGACTACCTGACCACCGTCCGCGAGCATCTCGGTTTGAGTACGTCCTAACCAAATAACCAACAATCCCTAAGGAGATCATCATGCCTGAAGCTGAAAAGAGCACTGTTGCGTCCCCGGTCCCGGCCTCGACTCCGGCGGCTGCCGTCCAGGCGACGCCGCCTGCGGCTCCGGTTACGGAGGCCAAGCCCGAGACCACCGCGCCGGTGACGTCTGGAAAGGTTGTGCACCTCAAATATCCCTTCAAGAGCGGGGAGAAGACCTTGACCGAAGTGGCTTTTACCCGTCGGCCCCGAGCCAAGGATTTGATCCGCTCGCCGTCGGAGGGATCGGCCGCCGAGCAGGAACTGCATGGGATCGCCGCGTTGCTGGGCGTTATCCCCGAGGATTTGATGGAGATGGATGGCGCCGACTATCTGGCCGTGCAGAAGGAGTGGTCCGCTTTTTTGCTCGGCTAGGCTGGCCATCTTCCAAGGACATCCGCCGCATGGTGGTGCACCTGGCCGCCATCACGGGATGGGGCCTGCGGGAGCTGCTGGATCTGTCGGTGGAGGATCTTACCGAATGGCTGGCCGTGGCGCAGGAAGCGCACGAGCGAATGAAGCTATAATTGGCGGAACTGACGGATGACGTACTGGATGATGTCGAGCCCAAGCACGGCCAGGCCAGCCAACACGCCGTGCCAGAAAGCGGTTGTCGGGGCGAAGGGTATCCCGAAAATCGCGCGGCCGGCTAGTTCACCGAGAAAGATCGTGAGAAAGGCTACGTAGATCATGGGTAAGGCCATCGCTCTGGGGTTGGTGCTGGGGGCCTCATTGGCCCCCGGGTTCACCTCTGTTTTTAGAACAGCGAAGGAACAGGCGCAAGGCCTGAAATCGACGTTGTCCAACGCCCGGTTGGGTGCCTCGGCCGCCACTGAAGTGGTGCGGCTGGGCTCCCGGCTGGAGCGTATGAAACAAGCACAGGGTACCCTTGGGACGAGCAACGTCAAGCTGGCTTCCCGGATCAAGCAGACCGAGAAGGCCCTTTCCCAGGCGAGGGAAAGCGCCAGCCGCTACGGCGTGACCCTGGAGAATGCCTCGACGCTCCAGACCAAGCTCGGGGCGACGGCCGATCGGGCGGCCCTGGGCTTGGCCAGGATGCGGGCAGCCGAACAGCGCAAGGCCGTGCGGGATGAGGCCAAGGGGAAAATCGTCGGCACGCTCGGCATGGCCGCGCCGATCGTGATGGCCACACGGCAGGCCATCAAATACGAGTCGGCCATGGCGGACGTCAAGAAGGTGGTCAATTTCGACACGCCACAGCAGTTTGCCCAGATGGGCAAGGACCTGCTCAAGATGAGCACCCGGATTCCCATGACGGCCGAAGGGCTGGCCCAGATCACGGCCGCCGCTGGCCAGTCCGGCATTGCCCAGAGCGAGCTGCAAGATTTTACCGAAACCGCCGCCAAGATGGGCATCGCCTTTGACATTTCGGCGGAGCAGGCCGGCACCATGATGGCAAACTGGCGCGCCGGCCTGGGGCTATCGCAGCAGCGTGTCGTGGCCCTGGCCGACACGACGAACTATCTGTCCAACAACATGAATGCCACGGCGGCGGCCATTGGCGAGGTCATCCAGCGGCAGGGCGCCGTGGCCATGTCGGCCGGTCTGGGCGAACGGCAGGTGGCTGCCTTGAGTGCGGCCTTTCTATCCTCGGGCGCGAGCCCTGAAATCGCGGCCACCGGGATGAAAAATTTCACCGGGGCGCTGGTGAAGGGCTTTGCCGCGACCAAGGCACAAAAGGCGGCATTCCACATGCTGGGCCTGGACGCCAAAAAGCTGGCGAAAAGCATGCAGACGGATGCCCAGGGAACCATCATGGCCGTGCTGCAACGCATTGCGGCCGCGCCCAAGCACATGCAGTCCGCCATTGTCTCGCAGGCCTTCGGCGAGGAATCGAAGGGCGCCATCATGCCGCTGCTCAAAAATTTGGACAATCTGCGGCAGGCCTTCGGGTTGGTGGCCGACGCTTCCCAGGCGTCCGGCAGCATGGAGTCGGAGTTTCAGTCGCGTTCGGCGACCACGGCGAACAGCCTCCAGTTGCTCGGCAACCAGGTCACGCGAGCCGCGGTGACATTGGGCAGTTTCCTCCTCCCGGCGGTCAATAGCGTGGCCGGCGTCTTCGGCAAAACGATCGGGACGCTTGGCGAACTAGCCGATCGCTATCCGCGCCTGGCGCAGGTGGTCACGTTTGCCGCTGTCGGGCTTGTCGGTTTCCGGATCGCGGCCTTGGCGACCCGTTTCGGGGTGACGGTGCTGATGGATGACGTGGCCGCCATTCGGAAGATTTTCGGTTTTTTTCGGTTGTCGGTCCTTCGGGCCAATGTGGCCATGGTCGCCCATAAGACGGTGGCCCTAGCCACGGCGGCCGCGCATGTGGTCTGGCGCGGGGCGGTGTTGGCCTTTCGTGGCGTCATGCTCGGGTTCGCCGGCATCATGAAAGTGGCGACGGCCGCGCAGTGGGCGCTCAATGTGGCCCTGAACGCCAACCCCATCGGGCTGGTTATCGCTGCCGTGGCGGCCTTGGGTTTCGCCGCCTACGAAGTTTACGAGCACTGGGAACCGATCAAGGCCTGGTTCAAGGAGTTATGGGAGGGCATCGGCAACGTCTGCAGCACGGTCATGGACAAGATCAAAGGATGGGTCAAGGGCCCCCTGGACTATCTGGAAAAGAAGACCAAGTCGCTGCTCGGCTTCTTCGGTGCCGGCGGCAAGGACGCCGACGAGCCCAAGCAGGCCGAGAAGGCTGCGGCCCACTTGGGCTCGTCCATGCCAAAAACCGCTGCTTCGCTTGGAGCAGCGGCGGCAAGCCCCATGTCCGCCGCCGAAGTGGCGTCCGCCATGGTGCAACACGCTTCGGGGGGCGCGCCGGCCGGCATGGCGGCGGCCGGCGGATCCGGGGGGCACACCGCCATGCCGGCCGGCATCCAGATCCGCAACGACATTGCCATCCAGGGCGTGGGCGCGGACTACGTGGCGCAATTCGTGCGCCAGGCCCTGGAGAAGTTCTCACAGGACTTGGAGTCAAAGCTCCAGTCCCTGCGCGATCAGCAGATGAGGCTCTCGTATGGCGGCTAGCAGTTACCGTACGGTCCAGGGCGACATGTGGGACACCATTGCCTATCGCCTGTGGGGCAATGAGCATCTCTCCCATAGGCTGTTGGCCGCTAACCCTGCGTATCGCAACCAGGTCATTTTCCCTTCCGGCGTGGTGCTGGCCGTGCCGGCGCTCACCACGGAGCAGACGTCCCAGGCAGTGGATCCGCCATGGAAATGAGCGCGACCAGCCAGCCGACGCGTCGGGCGCGCCTGGTCCTGACCTATAACGGCAAGGACATTTCCACGGACATCGCGCCTTATGTGCTGTCTTTTTCCTACACGGACAACGCGCACGGCAAGGCGGATGACCTGCAGGTCAAGCTCGAAGATCGGGAGCATCTCTGGAAAGGCGACTGGTTCCCGGAGAAGGGCGCCAAGCTGGTCGCGTCCATACTGTGCGAGTCCTGGGACTCCCCGGAAGCCAAGCCCGTCATCATGGCCTGCGGGACCTTCACGCTGGACGAGATCGAGCTTTCGGGGCCGCCGGATACCGTCTCCATCAAGGCGGTTTCCGCTGCCATGACGACGTCGATTCGGCAGCAGAAGAAGACCAAGGCCTGGGAAAACGCTTCACTTAAACAGGTGGCCCAGGACATCGCCGACTCCAACGGCTTGCAGCTCAAGTACGATGGCAAGGATTTCCCATTCTCGCGCATGGACCAGCGCGAGACGTCCGATCTCGGCTTCCTGCAGCGCATGGCCGAGGAACGCGGCATGAACTTGAAAATTGCCGATGACACCATCGTACTCATGAATGCTCAGGGCTACGATGCCAAGGATACGGTCAGGACGATCACCAGAGGCACGCAGGCCATCAAGTCCTTTCGTTTCAAGCACAAGACACAGGGCGTCTATGGCAAGGGGACAAAGCTCGCGTTCCACGATCCGGCCACCAAACAGACCCGGTCGTATGGCTATGATCCCAAGGGGGCCGGCGCGGACAGGAACAATATCAACCGGCGGCTGGATATCTACGAGGACGGAAATAGCATCGCGGCGGCCGAGACGCGCGGAAAAAACAAGCACGAGAGTGAGGCGTCGCTCTCCCTGATGGGGGACCCGAATTTGCGGGCCACCATGACCATCGAATTGTCCGGCTTCAAGCGTTTCGACGCCACCTATGCCATCGAAACGGCCACGCACGCCTTTGACAGAAGCTCCGGATATACGACCGAACTCAAGCTGCGCAAGGTGTTGGGGTACTGATATGCCGTTTGCCGATATCGAAAATAGACTCGCTCGGCTGGAAGAGATGACCCGCAACATCATCCGTGTGGGGACGGTTGCCAGCACGGATCCGGCGACGGGTACGGCCCGCGTCCAGGTGCCCGATGCCGACGGTCTGGTCTCCTATGATCTGCCCATCCTGCAGCGGCAGACACTCAAGAACAAGGACTACGCCATGCCGGATCCCGGCGAGCAGGTGCTCTGCGCCTTTCTGCCGTTCGGGATTGAACAGGGTTTCGTCGTTGGGGCCATGTTTTCTCAGGTAGATACCACGCCCGTCCAGGACCAGGACAAGCGGCACCTGGAATTCGAGGACGGATCGTGGGTGCAGTACGACCGCAAGGCGCACCTCCTGCAGGCCCATGTCGAGCAGGGAGCGTTGCGCGTTTCCGTGGGCAAGGACGCCGCCGTGATCTTGGAGGAGGGCAAGCTCATCGTCCGGGCTGCGAAGGCGGACATCGACATCGATACCGAGAAGGTCCTGAACCTGCGGGGCAAGGATCAGATCAAGATGTGGACAAACGGCGGCACCGTCACGGTGCCTTATGAAAAGACCACACCGCCGGTGCCGGAGAAATAGATGGGCCAGGTGGGGAGTTTTGGCGATGTAGCGTTCGAGGCCAGCGATGAACGTGTCCTGACGTGGAACGATTGCCAGCGCGAGACCAAGGCCAATTACGCCGTGCATGAGGTGATCGATGACAAGGCCCGATTGCAATATCTCGGCCAGGCCCTGCAGGAATTTTCGCTGGCCATCACATTGGATGCGAGCTTTTGCACGCCGGAAACCGAGATTCGTCGGCTGGATCACATGCAGCGATCCGGTCGGGCGTATCGGTTGATTTTTGGTGGCCGCATTTTCGGGAAGTTTGTGTTGGAATCGAAAAGCGAAAACCGCGCGCGTACCGATGGCAGTGGTGGGTTGGTGCTGGTGTATGTGCAGCTCAAGCTCAAGGAGTACCACTGATGGCCGTCTATGATGTCTCGGCGGCCACCCGGCCGCCTATCGTCATTGGTGCGACCGGCCTTGATGAGATCCTCCAGAATGTCCGATTGATTCTGGCGACATTTTCCTATTCCGTGCCGTTAGACAGGGCCTTTGCCGGTGGCGGGGACTACATTGATGCGCCATCCCCCTACGCGGCACAGCGGCGCATGGCCGCCATCGTCGACCAGATAGAGCAATACGAGCCGCGCGTGCAGGTGACAGGCATCACGTTCGAGGCGTTGGAAACCGCTGACAGCATGGACGGCATCCTGGTGCCGGTGGTGCAGATCAGGTTGCGGGATGGAGTTGAGGTATGACGGACGATCTTCCCGATATTGCCTTTTGCGATACCGATCCGACGACGGCCGAGACGGACGCTGTCTCGGGCTACGAAACCATCACCGGCGTTTCCCTGGCCGCCGGGAGTCCGGAGCGGCTGTTCCTGGAGGCCGTGGCCGTGGTGCTGGCCCAGCAACGGTTCCTCATCGACTGGACCGGCAAGCAGAATCTGCTGGCCTATGCCACCGGGGATTATCTGGCGCACTTGGGCGCGTTTTACGGCTGCGACCGTCTGGCCGCGACGGCGGCGACGGTGACGCTCCGATTCTCCACGGACGCGGCCAAGGATTACGCCCTCCTTATTCCGGCCGGGACCAGGGCTACGCCGGACAATACCCTGATCTTCGCCACGGACACCACGGCCACCCTGGCCGCCGGCGAGACATCCGTGGAGGTGGCGGCGACGTGCACGACGGTCGGGCCCACGGGATCCGGCTATGTGGCCGGCCAGATCAACAAAATGGTGGATGTCGTCTCCGGCATTACGGCCGTGGCAAATACCTCGACGAGCTATGGCGGCGCGGACGAAGAGGATGACGATCGATACCGGGCCCGCATCCGTCTTGCGGTCGAAGCCTTTTCGACCTGCGGTCCGTCTGGGGCCTACCAGTATCACACGCTCGGCGTCTCGCCGGGGATCATCGATGTGGCGGCCGTCTCCCATGATCCGGGTGTGGTCACGGTCTATCCGCTCTGTACGGATGGCGCTCTGCCGACGTCCACCCTTCTGGCTGCCGTGGCCAAGGCCTTGAGTGCCAGCACGGTTCGGCCGTTGACGGATATCGTGCAGGTGCGGTCGCCCGAAACGGTGACCTACAACGTCAAGGCGACCTGGTATCTGGCCGAGTCCGCCTCGGGCAAGGCTGCGGTTGTCGAAGCCGCTGTCGCTACGGCCAAGGCGGAATACCTGGCCTGGCAGCGCGGCAAGCTCGGCCGCGATATTGATCCGTCCGAGCTGACGGCCAGGATCAAGGCCGCCGGCGTCAAGCGGGTGGTGGTCGAGAGCCCGGATTACAAGCAGCTCGACGCCTGGCAGGTCGCTATTCCCGGCACGGTTTCCGTGGTGTTTGGCGGGATGGAGGCCTAGATGAGTGGCCAGACACTGCAGGATCTGTCGCTGCTCGACATCCTTCCCCAGTCCATTTCCTGGGACGAGACCATTCAGGCTCTGGCCAAGGCCTTGGATCCCATCCATCAGGATATCACCGCCACGATCCCGGTGGATATCATCTATGCCAACCTGGATTCGCTGTCCGATGATATCCTGGCCATGGTCGCCTGGGGTTTCCATATTGAAGGGTATGATTTGTTGGCCACCCGGGCCGAAAAGCTCCATGTCCTCAAGCATTTTTATGACTATCATCGATACAAGGGGACGCGGCACGGCCTGGAGCTGTATCTTAACACCTATCTCAAACGCGATCTGCTGGCCTGCTCGCCGCCCACGAAATCCTTTTGTGGCGCCAGCTTGACCGACGCCGAATATGCGGCCTGGGAGGCAAATTTCCCCGAACTGCGCGTCTATCCCTTTCGCCATGCCGGTACGCGCGAAGGGGCATTCGTCGGGGACTGCGCCCTGGCCTGCTTCCCTAACACCACGGACGCCATTCTGCGCATCGGCGATCAGGTCACGCTGTACGATCCTGTCACGGCAACCGTGACCGAGCTGGACAGCTTGGTCACCGAGCGCGATGTGGTGACCACAATGGCCACTGAGCGCGTGACCGTGGCACTCCCGGGCACGGCCGGCTTGGCCATGTTCGTAGGCCGCTGCGCCGGCACCTCTTACGTCTGCGACACCGGGGCATCCGAGCGCATGTACGTGCTGGATATGGCCGTGGGCTACGAGGACGAGGTTGACCGGCGCCATACCTTGTCCGTCCGGCCGAGCCTGACGCCGGTGTCCATCGGGTCCGACGTCGTGGCCACGGCCGGCACGCGCGGGGCTGGCATTTTCCTCGGCCACCGCTGGCCGGACAGTTACAGCGAGGCCGTCAGCCTGTTCCTGGAGGGGCGGTTCCCCGTCCGATCCTCGGCGCGAGATCGGCTCTACCGTATGTCCAAGCTCTACGACGCCGACCGCGAGGTCTTTTCCCGTCGGGAGACATCGATATTCTTGGGGGCATGCAAGCTCGGTGCGCTCCGGCCGCATTACGCCGAGGCCGCCGTGGACATGCAGCGGCAGGCACCGCCACGGGCCGCCTTTTGCAGCGGCCGCTATGCCTCCATGTATTATCCGTGTGACCTGGATGCCCGGGCCTGGATCGATCGCATGCGCCGCATCGGCAAGATGGCCGTGCGGATCTCGGATCGTATCTTGGTATCCACGGCCAACCGCAATTGCATCCAGGCCAGCGAGTCCATCAAGTGCGGAGCCGCCGTCTGCGGCGAATATCAAATCGAAGCATTTTAGGGAGACAGCATGGAAAAGCTCATGATTGCGCGTGATCGGCAGGAATTGCAGGCGGCGGACCTGAATAACATGCAGGCCTATGCCGACGATGCCATGGCCCACATCGTCATGGATGCCATCACAGCGGAAAAGATGTTCGTGGGGCTGGGCGTGACGCAGAAGTCGGCTACCGAGATCACCGTGGCCTCGGGGCGTTTCTGGGATGGCTCCACGGGCTTGCGCTACGCAAAGGATGATGCCGAGGATGTGAGTCTGTTTTCGTACCTGCCCGTTTCGGACAAGCGTTATCTCAACATTTCCGTCACCGGGCAGGAAATCTCCACCGACCAGGAACCGCGCGATTACCTCACGGATTTGACGGCCGGAACGACCGAGCCGAAATCGGTCTACATGACCACGGCGCGGCAGGTGGCGACGCTCGTCACGGCCGGCCTGGAGTCGAGCACCCCGCAATGCCCTGATGCGCCGACCGGCTACCTCACCATCGCCCAGGTGCTGCTGGATACGTCCGGCATCGTCAGTATCGAGCTGGCCGACAACAAGGCACTCATGAGGTTGTACGACGTCTATCAGACCGTGTTGTCCCACGCCGAATGGATCACGTCAGCATCCCCCAAGCTTTCCAGCCTGGCCACGGACTTGGCCGCTCTGGCCGCCAAGATCGCCGCCCTGTCCACGCCGACGCCGTTGCTGCTCAAAGTCGTGACGGACGTGGCCGAACTGATGGACCGTTCGCAGCTTGCCAGCAACTACAAGGATTATGACGCCGACGCGCTTTTGGATAAGGACAAGTCCGCCACCACGGAAACGGACTACTATGCTCGCGTCGAGGAAGGTATCCGTTTCCCGTGGGCTGGGCAGACCGAGCAACAGATCAGTCTGTCCAATCCGTTGGACACAACGGTCAAAACATTTAATGGACTGCTCTTACCGGCGCATACCAAAAAAGCGCGCCTGGCCCTCACCGGCTTGGCCGCCACTCTCAACATCGGACAGTACAGCTACGTCCCGACGACCATGCGGCTGCTGACGAGAACTGTCAGGCGCACACGGTATAGCGCGGCGCAATACGTCTGTACCAACGGCAGCGAATGGTCGAATGCGTCCGAGGCCACCATCGTCACCGAGGTCTTCGAGGGCACCATTCCCGAGGGCGTTACCTTGGGGAGCACTTCTAGCACCACCACGACAGGCGGATTGATGCCGCATGGCTCCTACACGGTCACCCGCTATCAGCAATACTGGGTCGATACCTGGACGGAAAACTATTGGGGCGTGGATTCCAGCACCCACACTATCACCGGTTCCCTGTGTGCCCAGACGTTTCTTAACTCGCAAAACGGCTGGCTGCGCAGCATCGGCTTGAGATTTGTTTCCAAGGCCGCGTCTGGCGATGTCAATATGTATCTGTGCAAGACGTCCGACACGGGAGAGCCTTTGACCGATGCCGTCATTGCCCAGGCATCCGTCACTGTGGATGATATCGTTACGGACGGCGAGACGGAGTTTGAATTTGTCGAGCCGGCGTATCTGGAGCCTGGGAAACGCTATGCTATCGTTCTCGTGACTGGGGGTGCCCACGTTATCGCGTTGGTCGATGGGACAGAGTATAGCCAGGGGACCATTTTTTACAGCACAGATGGTTCGTACTACACGGGAGACCTGACGCAAGATTTTATGATGACGCTGTATTACGCGTCGTTCACCAGCGCCCGAGCCGTGGTTGAGCTGTCTCCCATTTCGCTTTCCGACGGCATTGCCGGGTTCGATATTTTGGCCCAGACCATTACGCCCGATAGCGGTTCATTGACCTATCAGTATCAACCGACGGGATCGAGCGAGTGGATCGATATTAAAGATGCCACGGCAGACAATCTGCTGGGATTACCTGCCCTCTGCCGCATGCGGGCCGTGTTCTTGGGCAGTACCGACGCCATGCCCGGCCTGGGTATGACGGGCAGCAAGATGCGGGCGCAGCGCGCTGCCACCACCTTCAAGCATTTGTCGACGGCCCGGACGCTCGAAGATCCCAGTACGGACATCCGTGTGGTGCTTCTCCTCGAAGGCTGGACTGCTAACAAGCACACCTGCACCTGCAAGATCAAGTATGACGGTGCCGAACACGAAGCGGCATCCTTCACGGATGAGATCGTCTCTGACAACTCGATCCGCAGGACGTTTCTCTTCGCTCCGGCGGCGGGCATCACCTCGTACCAGATCGTGACCGAAGGCACGACGTCAACGGCCCTGGACTGCTTCCATGTGGCCAAGCGCATCGACATGGCGCTGTAGCAGTAAGGGGTAATGTATGACCCTCGACCTCGAAAAATACGCCATGACGGACGGCAAGACCGCGTTGTCGGCCGCCGAACTGAACGCCCGGTTTTATGCCATCGTGCGCCGGCTCCATGCCCTGGAGCAGCTCTCCATCGACTGGGCATCGGCTATTGCCGAGGTGCAAAACTACGGCCTGGCGCGCATCAACGACGCGGTGCAGCCGCTCATCGACGGCCTCAAGACGGACCTCACCAACCTGATCGCCCAGGGCACGGCTGATCTGGCCAGCCAGTCGGCGGCCGTGGCGGCCAAGCTGACCGATGTCGATACGCGGATGGCGGCGGTGGAGTCCATCATCAACGCCGCCGCTGCCAACGTATCCGCCCATGCGGCCCGCACGGACAACCCGCACGAGGTCACGGCGGCGCAGGTCGGCGCGGCCCGTGTGGCGGACAGGGTCCTGCCCGGCAGCGTTATCGCCTTTTCGGGCGAGTTTGGCGGCACCGACAATCGCCATCCCATCCCACGCGGAGGCACGGAGCCGGATACTGGCTGGCTGCTGTGCGATGGCGGCGATGATGGCAACGGCGGCACAGTGCCGGACCTGCGGGACCGCATGATTTTGGGCGCATCCGACGCGCACCCGGCCGGTAGCACGGGCGGGGCGGAGACCCATGCCCACGGCATCTGCGGCACCGTGGGCGCGACCACGCTTAATGAAGCGCAGATGCCGTCGCACTGCCACACGTACCCGTGGTATAACAACTCCGGCGGTGGGCCGTACGGCGTGACCAATAATACCACGTTGTACCAGTCGGCCGCTGCATCTTCCTACACCGGCGGCTCCCAGGCTCATAGCCACAGTCTGTCTGCATCGTCTGGCACAGCATCATCCCTGCCGCCATATTACGCGATGGCGTACATCATTAAACTGTAATGGAGTAATACATGGAAAATTCTCTAACTGTTGTCCCGTCGGACAGTCTTATCATTGTGGATGGTGAGCCGCTGCATTTCGATTTCGACGCCCCAGAAAATCTCCACGCTATCCAATGGGATGGTACGAGCGGGCATATCGAGTACACGGACGGCCCCAATGAGGTGCTGACAACGGATGCTGCCGTCGCACCCTATGTCGCCCTCTGGCAGGCCGAAAAGGCCAAGACAGTGGCCGCTGCGGCTGCCGCCCAGGCCGCATACGATAGCGAGTCCGCCCGGTTTACCCGGCTGCGCGCCGAGCGCGATACGCGACTGGCGGCCACGGATTATCTGCTGATGCCCGACTACCCCATCTCTGCGGAGTTGCTGACTGCGGTCAAAGCCTACCGCCAGAGCTTACGCGACCTCCCGTCCCAGTCCGGTGCGCCCTGGGACGGCGGCGGCGAGACCACGCCCTGGCCGGCCATGCCGGCAGTGTAAGTGGAGCAGGCGGGACGGCTCCCTCCCCTGGAGGCCCAAGGGTGGAGCTTGGGTAGCAGGCACGATGTAAATCAATGGGACAATAGTGGGACAAAACGATTGGCAAAAGAAAAAGCGGGTTATCGTCCGGTGATCCCGGGAGCGATAACCCGCTGGTTTTCTTGTGGTGCCGAAGGGGAGACTCGAACTCCCACCCCCTTGCGAGGACTAGACCCTGAACCTAGCGTGTCTACCAATTCCACCACTTCGGCAGCGGAGAAAGAGCTTTTACCCAAGACCCAGGGCCTTGGCAAGCAAAAAATTGCAGTTCGTTCCCGTGCCTTGAAAATACAGCGAACTTCCCTTGTCGGGTTGTTCCCCGCCAGCTTTTGCGCTAGCTACAGGACCGCCGGGCGGTTGCGTTAGCTATCAGACCGCACGGCCCGAAAGCATGATCGTCGTCACCCGCATCGAGGACATCCACGACACCCTTTCCGGCGTCTGCCTGACCATAGGCAATTTCGACGGGGTACACATGGGGCATGTGAAATTGCTCCAGCGGGTACACGACCGGGCTTCGGCCGCCTCCCTGGTCCCCCTGGCCCTGACGTTCGATCCCCATCCCCGCAACGTCCTGTCCGGCCATGCCCCGCCGCCGGCCATCACCACCCTCGATCAGAAGCTCGAATGTTTCGAGGCCAACGGCATCCAGGTGGCAGTGGTCCTGCCGTTCACCCGGGAGCTGGCCGCCCTGGCGCCCGAGGATTTCGTGCGCGACATCCTGGTCGAGGGGCTGTGCCTCACCCATCTGGTCGTCGGCTACGATTATGCCTTCGGCAAGGCCCGGCAGGGCGATTTCGAGCTGTTGACCGCCCTGGGCCAGCGCTACGGCTTCACCGCGGAACGGCTCGACCCAGTCATCATCAACGGGGCCGTGGTCTCCTCCACCCGCATCCGGGACATGATCCAGGCCGGCAAGGTCTGGGACGTGCGGCCGCTGCTCGGCCGCTACCACCAGGTGCGGGGCACCGTGCTCCACGGCTTCCGGCGCGGGCGCAAGCTCGGCTTCCCTACGGCCAACCTGTCCCCCAGCGCCGCCTTGCTGCCCATGCCCGGCGCCTATGCGGTCTGGGTGGAAACGGGCGGAGTCATCCGGCCGGGCGTGGCCAATGTCGGCCGCAATCCCACGTTCGGGGAAAATGCCCTGAGCGTGGAAGCCCATATCCTTGATTTCAAGGGAAAGCTCTACGACCAGCCCATTCGGGTGCATTTCGTCCAGCGGCTGCGGGCCGAAAAACGTTTTAACGGTCCCGACGAGCTGGCCGCGCGCATCCGGGAGGATATCGGTCTCGCCCGCATGATCCTGGCCGCTCCCGATTCCCGTCCCTGAGGCATCATGAACCACCATTTGTTCTCGAAAGTCGGCATTGCCTGGCGCCATCCCACCACCATGTGGCACCATATGATCCGCCGGTCCGCCCGGCTGAGCCTGGCCCGCTGGTTGGTGCTGGGCGTGGTGGCGGGGCTGGGCTCCGGCATCCTGGCGGCGCTTTTCTATTGCGGGCTGGAGGGCCTCAAGCACCTGCTGATCGTCCATCTGGCCGGGCTGTCGCCGCCGTTCCCCTCGGGCGAGAATCTGTTCCACATGATGCCCGGCCCCTTCCGCCCCTGGTTGATCCCGGTTTTTACCACGGCGGTGGGGCTCATCACCGGCCTGCTCATCACGCGCTATCTGCCGGATTCCTTGACGGGCGTGACCGATGGCACCGACGCCATGATCAAGGCCTTCCACCGCCAATCCGGCATCATCCGGCCCCTGGCCCCGATCCTCAAGGGTATGACGGCCATCATGACCATCGCTTCCGGCGGCAGCGCCGGCCAGGAAGGCCCGATCTCCCAGTTGGGGGCCGGTTTGGGCTCCTTTCTCGCCCAGAAGTTCCGGCTGACGGCCCGCGAACGCCGCATCCTGCTGCTGGCCGGCGCGGCCGGCGGCCTCGGTGCCATTTTCCGGGCCCCCCTGGGCGGCGCCATCACGGCCGTGGAAGTGCTGTATTCCGAGGACTTCGAGGCCTCGGCCCTGCTGCCGGCCATCGTCTCCTCGGTGGTGGCCTATACCCTGTTCACCTTTTTTTTCGGCAGCGAGGCCATCATCCAGACGCCGGACTATCACTTCCGCAACGTCCTCGAACTGCCGTTCTACCTGGGCCTGGCCGTGGTGGTGTCCCTCGGCGCCCGCATTTTCATCAAGACGTTCTTTTTCTTTAAGTTGCGCGTCTTCTCCCCGATGCGGGAACGCTACGGCATCACGCCGACCATGGTCGTCGGCGGCCTGGCCATGGGGCTTTTGGGCCTGGCCTTTCCGGCCGTGCTCGGCGGCGGCTACGGCTGGGTGGAGCGGGCGGTCTGCGGCCAGCTCGGCCTGCTCTTTCTGGTCGGCCTCTTTTTCGGCAAGATTTTGGCCACCTCGTTCACCCTCGGCTCGGGCTTAAGCGGCGGCATGTTCGCGCCGGCCCTTTTTATCGGCGGCACGGCCGGGGCCGTGTCCGGCCAGCTCGGCCACCTGTTGCGGCCGGACATCGTCACCCAGCCGGGCGCCTACACCATGGTCGGCATGGCCGCCTTCTTCGCCGGCGTGGCCCATGCCCCCGTCGGGCCGCTCATCATGGTCTGCGAAATCACCCAGGGCTACGGGCTGCTGGCGCCGCTGATGCTGTGCTCGGCCATCGCCCTTGTCCTGTGCGACGATCTGCACCTCTACGAGAACCAGGTGGCCGACAAGTTCGCCTCGCCGGCCCACGTGCCCGACGCCACCGTCAACCTGCTGGAGCGGGTCCCGGTCTCGGCGACCTTCACCCCGGGCCGGGTGCCCCTCCTGGAGGAGCGGGTGACCGTGAAGGCCCTGGCCGACATCATCGCGGCCACGGACGCCCAGGTCTTTCCGGTGAAAAACGATGCCGGCCGGCTGACCGGACTGCTCACCCTCCAGGACGCCCGGGCGGTCCTGTTCGAGAGCGCTCTGGGCGATCTGGTGGTGGTGCGGGAGATCATGCGTCCGATCGTGACGGTCAATCCGGACATGTCCCTGTACGACGCCATGATGCTTTTTATCGATACCGAGGTGAGCCAGTTGCCGGTGGTGAACCAGGACTCGCCGGATCGGGTGCTCGGTATGCTCAGCCGGCAGCACGTCTTCCGGGCCTATTCGCAGACCCTGCGGGCGCTCAAGGCGGAAAAGTAAGCGCTCCCAGGCTTGCCGGAAGGGGAGCGACCGCTTATGCAGATGGAGATGCCGGCAACACCTGCCAGGGGGCCCCGTATGCGCATTCGCTCGAAGCTGTTGTGTTTTTTGTTGCTCGTCGTGCTGGTGCCGCTGTGTTCCCTGGGCTGGTACGCCTGGCGGCAGACCGGCCATCTCGGTCGGGAGCTGGCCGAGAACGCCGCGACGGGCCTGGCAACGGGCGCGGCCAAAGAGCTGACACAGACTGCTGAAATGTTTGGGGAAAATTGTTCTGATTCCCTGGACATGCTGGAAACGTCGCTGACGCTCATCGCCGAACAGGCCGCGGCCCGGCTGACGAGCGCGCATCCCGCCCCCGTGGGCCGCCTGCTGGTCGATACGGATTTCGACGCCGGGGCCGTGCCGCCGGAGGCGATGACCCGTTCGGACGCCACCGGTGTGCCGTGTTCCTACGACAATATGGTCTTCCACCTGCCGCCGGGCTTGATCCACCAGGAGGCGCGCCGGGAAATGACCGCGCTTTCCGGGCTGTTGCCGGTCTTTCGCACCCTGTTTTCCCGGCACCGGGACATCATGGCCTTCGGCTACGTCGGCCTGGCCTCGGGCCTGCACGCGGCCTATCCGGGCCACGGCGGCTATCCCACGGATTACGATCCCAGAAAGCGGGCCTGGTACCAGCATTCCCTGGCCGCCCACGGCATGACCTGGAGCGTGATGACCGATGCCGTGACCCGGGAGGTGATGGCCACCATGGCGTTGCCCATCACCACGCCGCACGGAACGGTCCTGGGCGTGGCCGGCCTCGACATCCCCATGGGCAAGCTCTTTCTGCAAAGCGATCTGTCCAAGGCCTGGAGCAGCCGGATGCGCACCATGGTCCTGTCCGTGAAGCCGGAGGATCTGGCCGGGAAGGCGGAGCCGGTGATCGTGGCCACCAGAAACTACGCCCGGACAAATACGGACTGGACGGCCCCGGTGGAGCTGGTCCGTTTGGCCTCGCCCAATGCCGCCGCCCTGGAGGCCGTGGTGGCCGATCTGCGCGCCGGCAAGAGCGGCGTGCGCCGGCTGCCCGTGAACGGCCAGGACAGCCTGCTCGCCTACTCGCCCATCACGGGACGGCAACTGGCCGTGGCCTTGCTGCTGCCGCGGGCCGTGGTCGTGGCCAGCGCCACCCAGGCCGAGGCCAAGGTGATGGACGCCGTGGACGGGCTGCTGGCCCAGATGGGCTGGTTCGTCGGCGGCGGTGTCCTGCTGGTCATCCTGCTGGCCTATCCCACCTCCCGGATGGTGACCCGGCCGGTGCTCGATCTGGCGACGGCCGCCGGGAAGCTCGCCAAGGGCGATTTTTCGGCCCGGGCCGCCGAGCACGGCCGGGACGAGCTGGGCGATCTGGCCCGATCCTTCAATGATATGGCGCCCCATCTCCTGGAACGCATCAAGCTCAAAAACGACATGTCCCTGGCCATGGAAGTGCAGCAGAATCTGCTGCCGCGCCGGCCACCGAGCATCAAGGGCCTCGATGTGGCGGCCATGAGCCTGTATTGCGACGAGACCGGCGGGGATTACTTCGATTTTCTGGAATTTTCCCAGGATGATGGGGCGCACGCCGATATCGTGGTCGGCGACGTCACCGGGCATGGCGTGTCGGCGGCGCTGTTCATGGCCACCGGGCGGGCGCTGTTGCGCGGCCGGGCCATGGACGTGCCGGGGCCGGCCTTGCTTTTGACCGAGGTCAACCGGCTGCTCTGCCAGGACACCCAGCTGTCCGGGCGCTTCATCACCTTGTTTTTCCTGCGAATCGATCAGGGAGCCCACGAGATCGTCTGGTGCCGGGCCGGCCACGATCCCGGGTTGCTCTACAATCCCCAAACCGGCCTCTTCGAGAGCCTGATGGGCTCGGGTATTCCCCTGGGCGTCACCCCGGACTGGACCTATTCCGAGAACCGGCGGCCCTGGCTCAAGCCCGGCGAGGTGCTCGTGCTCTATACCGACGGCATCCACGAGGCCAGAAACGCCGCCGACGTCATGTACGGGCGGGACCGCCTCATGCGGGTGGTCTCCGCCAACGCCGGTTCCCCGGCCTCGACCGTGGTCAACGCCCTGGTGGCCGATTTGCGGGAATTCAAGAACGGTCTGCCCCTGGAAGACGATGTGACCCTGGTCGTCATCCGCGCCGACGACGCGTAACGCGGGGCGCCGCCCCGGACCCTGCTTTTTTTGTCCCCCGACACATGGTTCGGGGGACTTTTTTTGGCCAATTGCCCGGTGCGAGGGAGTCCGGGGGGCATCATGCCTCCCGGCCGCCGGAGGCATCCTCGTCGTTTCCTTGCCTATTTCGCCTGTGCCGGTGTGGGCGCAAGCGTGGGCGTGAGCGCCGGGGCGGGGTGGGCGCGGGGGAGGCTGATCTGGCGGATGATGGCGACGACCTTGGCCTGTTCCTCCTCGAAGGGGAGGCGCTTTTTCTTGTTGCCGCCGGAGCGGATGTAATCGGCCAGGGTGTTGATGGCGCTGCGTTGGGTTTCGTAGAAGCCGATGAGCATGGCGAGGTCTTTTCTCTCCTCGCCGGCGAGCTGTCCCATGAGGTGGTTGTTGAAGGCGGACAGCACCAGGTCCACGTAGTGTCTGGCCGCGGCCAGGGCGGCCAGGGCGCCGTCCCTGTTGAGGCTGCGCTTGTCGAAGCGGGCGGCGATACCTTCGAGATTTTCGTGGCCGATGACCAGGCCCTGGCCGGCGAGCAGGCCGATGGTCTGGAGGAAGACGTCGCGGGATGGCGCGGTCTGCGCCTGTCCCGGGACCGATCCGCCGACGAGTACGGCTGCCGCGACGAGAAATCCCCAAAGCCAATGTGCCCGCATGGTGCCCCTCCGTGGAGGCACTATAGCCCGGCGTCGCACAAAGGGAAACCCGCGCGCCGCCGTGGCGTCGTCAGGGGAGGCTAGCGGCCGAGATTGATCCGGCCGGTCTTTTCGAGCTGGCGCAGGGGCGGGCGCAGGCGCGTGGTGGCCATGCGGGCGGGTGGCGCGTCATGGAAGGCGACCAGGATCATGCCGCAGAATTTTTCGCCCCGGTAGACCTCCACGCGATAGATGCTGCCGGCCTTGTCCACGGAATAGGACGGTTGGATGTCGCGCTGGGTCATGTCGAGGCCGGCCTCGCTCACCAGGCCGGGACGGGAAAAGCCGATGATGTTGACCCGGTAGTCCTGGGGCAGGGGCTCGACGCGGAAGGTCCGGTCCACCGGCACCATGGAGCCGAAGGGTACGTCGCGCCGGTTGCCGTCGATGGCCATGCGGACGTGGTCGATGGAGGAATCGAATTCGCGGTATTCGGGATCGAGCTGGGTGACGTTGGTGTTGCCGAAATAGACCTGCAAGCCCTTGTCGGCGCTGACCAGGGCCATGATGGGGCTGCCGGGCCGATACTCCACGGCGCTGTCCTTTTTGAGGGGGATGTAGTTGAGGCGGCTGCGGGCGTTGCGCAGGTCGAGGAAAATCCTGTTGTCGAAAAACGACATGGCCAGGTTTTCCTGCAGGGCCTCGGCCACGTGCGGGGCACTCAGGTCGAAGGTGCGCTCGAAGGTGATGCCGAAGGAGTGGAGAAAGGATTCGATCACGCGCAGATGGTAGTAGGTGCGCAGGGGCGGCGGCAGGTTCTTGCTGCCTTCGATGCCGAAGGCCGGCTTGCCCTGGCCGATGGCGAAGTAGGTCAGCGTCTTGGACATCTCCCGGGCGGTTTCGTTGTCCAGGTCGTGGGTATGGGTGTCCTTCACGTGATAGGCGTGGATGGGCTCGTAGAGATGGGCGTTGGCCGCGTCCGCCGCCCGGCTTGCCAGTTCCCGGAGATTGCCGAACTTCTTGGCGGTGATATCGTCCTGGTCGATGATGACCGACTGGCCCCAGCGCAGGGGGCACTGCCATTCCGAGACGAAGGACGGGCTGTAGTAGCCCCAGCCGTCGTGCAGGTGGAGGACCGCGTCCACCTTGGGGTTGGTGATGATGGCCTTGATTTTCTGGATGGCGGCGTATTGCGGGTCGCTCGGGTCGAGTTCGGCGAACTTGCGGTTCATGTCGCCGTAGACGCCCCGGGAACAGCGGATGATGCTCAAGAAATTGAGGTTGGGCACCACCCAGACGGCGCCGGAGGTGATTTTGTAATGGGAGATGAGCAGGGCGGCCGCCGAGAAGCCGCCGGGCTCGTCGCCCTGGACGCCGCCCACCACCAGGATGGTGGGACCGGGACGGCCGGAGTCGAGTTTGTGTAGGGTGAAGTCGAGATTGGCGCCGGCATGGGCGGTCGCGGCCATGGTCAGGAGCAGGAGCGCGGTCAGGGCGTAACGCATGGGACCTCGAAAAGGCGTTGGCAGTCTGCCACGTCGCACCGGGACGCGACGACAGCCACCATAGCCGCAACGGCGTCGAAAGTCACCCCGCCGCTTGGGGAATCCCCGGCCGGGCGACGATTTTTCACAGACCCTCGGCGCGGGCCATGGCCTCGCCGGCGGCGTCGGTCTTGCCCTGGGCCGTCAGGGCCCGGGCCAGTTCCTTCCAGAATTCCTGGCGATCCGGGCGCAGGGCCACGCTTTGCCGGGCCATGGCCTCGGCAATGGCCGGGTCCTCGCCCTCTTCCAGATAGAGCCGGGCCATCAGATGCAGGGAAAAGGCGTCCTTGGGATCGTGGAGCAGGGCCTGGTGCAGGTATTCCCGGGCCTCCTCCAGCCGGTGGCGCTTGAAGGCCAGCCGGGCCAGGTGGCGCAGGGTGAGGGCCGGGCCGTTCGGCGCCTTGCAGGCCCGTTTGTAGTACTTGAGGGCGGCGGCATAGCGCTTGGCTTCCTCGGCCATGCGGCCCAGGCGCAACAGGCTGTAGACGTGGTCCGGATTGGCCCGGAGGCATTTTTGGAAGGCGCTGCGGGCCGAGGCGTTTTCGCCCATCCGCCGGCGCACGCAGCCCAGGTTGTAGAGGGCCATGGTGTTTTTGGCATCCCGGGCGATGACCCGCTCGAATTCGGATTGGGCCTGGGGCAGCCGGCCCAGCTTGGCCAGGCAGATGCCGAGCGAATTGCGGGCCAGGGCGTTGTCCTCGTCGGCCAGGAGGGCCTGCTTGTATTCCCCCATGGCCGCGTAGATGTCGCCGTGGGCGAAGAGCCGGTCGCCGCTGACGGTTAAGGACAGGGAGTCGAAATTGGCCACCCGGGGGCCGCGCGGCAGGAGCAGGGCGTGGTCCAGGGCCTTGCGGCAGTTTTCCAGGACGTCGGCCCGGGAGTAGTCCAGGAAGGGGTAGCCGGCCAGGCCGACGGCCGCCTCCATGGACAGGTGGTTTTGCAGGGCGTCGATCAGGCTTTCGGCGGCATCGCCCAGGCTGTCCGGGGCGCGGTCGGGCAGGTAGAAGATCAGGCCGGCGGAACTGAAGCGGCCGCCCTGCACCTCTTGGCCGAGCGCCTGCCGGCAGGTGGCCGCCGCCTCGGCCATGGTGGCCGCCTCGGCCGGCCGGCCGGTCCGGCCCTCCTGGGCCGTGTCCGGCAACCGGACGAGCAGCAGGGAGAAGGCCGTGTGCTTTTCCCGGTCCGCCGCCACCATCCGCAGAAAATCCCGGCGGCTGTAGAGGCCGGAGATGGCGTCGCGGCGGGGCGGATCGGCCTCGCAGGCGGCTTCGCCGGCTGCCTGGTCCTCCTCCGGGGCCAGCAGCAGCCGGTCGCCCGGCTCGATGGGCCAGGCCGGGTCGGTCGTCTGGCAGATTTCGGCGAAGGCCATCTCGTCGCGGACCTCCATGAGGACGATTTCACCTTTTATCATGGTGGGATAACGTCCGCTCACGCGCTCGCCGTCGGTGCGGCGGATGTCGGCCGCTCCCTCGTAGCGCGGCGACCAGACCAGGAAGCGCTGGCCCGCCTCGGCGTCCACGCCGCGGCCGAGGCTCACCGAAACCCGCGACAGGGGCAGGGTCTCCAGGACCACGCCGCCCTCGGCCAGGATGCGGTGGTAGGGCATGATCTGGTCCCGGCCCAGATCCTTGGCCACGGCCAGGGCCTTCTGGGCCCGGCGGGCCAGCAGACGCGACTGCTCGACCGGCGGGGCCACGAACTGGCCGCCCCGCATGTCCTGGGGATAGACGGCGTAGCCGGCGCTGGCCGTCAGGGTGAGGGCTTCGCCCGTGGCCGGAATGGGAAAGGAGGCCTGGGCCAGGGCGCGGCGAAAGGCGTCGGCCAGCTCCCGACAGCGGGCCGCCGAGGCCCCCGGCACGAACAGGGCGAACAGATCGTCGTGGAGCCGGGCCGCCACCGCGCCTTCCGGCCGGATGCCCTCCAGGGTTTCGCCCACCCGGGCCAGGGTGGCCTCGGAGAGCACGAAACCGTATTGCCCGGCCACCCGGCTGAAATAGTCGAGATCGAAGATGAGCAGGCCGAAACAGCCGCGCAGTCCCGACAGGCCCGGATCGATGAGGCTGGCCGAGCCGGGCAGGATGCGATCCTGGACCAGCTCGATTTCGTGCTCGATGGTGGAAAGCAGGGCGTGGCCCGTGGACAGGCCCGTGATCGGGTCGGAGACCGCGATCTTGGTCAGCAGCAGTTGGCTGAGGGCCATGGTGCCGATATGGGGGAGCAGGCCAAGCATGGTGCGCGGGGCGGGCAGGGCGGCCCCCTTGGCGATAAAGACACCGAGCAGCCGGCCTTCGAGCACCAGCGGGACCATGATCCGTTTCTCCTTGGGGAGATGCACGGCCGTATCCAGGGCGGTACCGAACGAGGCGACCAGGGCGTCGTTGTCCGGCCGGGGGAAATACAGGCTGTAGGATTTGAAGGAGAAGAAACGGGCGAAGGCGTCCTTGAGAAAAAGTTCGTTGCGTATGAGATCCTGCTGGCTCAGTCGCGCCCGAAGCATTGGTTCCCCCTGCGTGCCGTCTGTCTGGCCCACCCCTGTACCGTTGAAAAAACCGGAAAACAAGCATCACGGCCTTGCCCGCTGCCCATCTGCTGACGTAGCCTGCCGCAAGTGTCGTGGGCGGCTTCTCGCCCGGACGTACCAGCCTGACGGAGCGTGCATGGACATTACGACGTTTCCCCTCGGCCCCCTGGACAGCAATTGTTATCTGCTTGCCGGCGACACGGAAGCCGTGGTCATCGACGTGGGCGGCGATCCGGTCGGCGTGCTGGCGGCGTTGCGCACCCGCCGGCTGCCCCTGCGGACCATCCTGCTGACGCATCTGCACTGCGACCATCTGTTCGGCGTGGCCGCCCTGTCCGAAGCCACCGGGGCCACGGTCCTGGCCGGCGGCGAGGATGCCGGGCTCATGGACATCGAAGCGGGCGGCGGCGGGCTGATGGGGATGCCCATGGTGCCGCCCTTTGCCTGGAAGCCCCTCGATCCGGGCGAAATGACCCTGCTCGGCCAGCCCTGCCAGGTGTTGCCTACCCCGGGCCATTCCCCGGGGGGACGATCCTTTTATTTCCCCCAGGCCAAGGCGGTGTTCGTGGGCGATCTGCTCTTTTTCCACTCCATCGGCCGCACGGACCTGCCCGGCGGCAGCCTCGACGCCCTGCTGTCCTCGGTGACCGGCCGGATTCTCACCCTGCCGCCGGAGACGACGGTCTATCCCGGCCACGGCCCCCTCACCACCGTGGGCGACGAACTGCGGCAGAATCCCTATTTTTCGGAGTTCTACCAATGACGGCCGGCCCGGCCACGGTCTTTTTGTGCAGCCCGCGGGCCGGGGGCAATTCGGACGCGGCCGGCCTGGCCTTCGCCGAGGGACTGACCCGGTCGGGGCACGCTCCCCGGATCATCCGGTTGCGCGACTACACGGTCGCCTCCTGCCGGGGCTGCGGGGCCTGCTCCGCCGGGCCGGAGCACCGCTGCCCCCTGGCCAGCGACGATGCCGAGGCCTTGTTCGCGGCCATCCTGGACGCATCGGTGCTGGTCTTTGCCGCGCCCATCTTCTTTTATCACCTGCCGGCGCAGTTGAAGGGGCTCATCGACCGGGCCCAGCGCTACTACGCCCGGCGGGTCGCGCGCGAGGCCGCCGGCTGGGTCGCCCCGGCGGAGCGCCCGGCCGAGGTCGTGCTCGTGTCCGGCCGCCGGGAGGGAAAACAGCTTTTTGCCGGGGCGCTCCTCACGCTCACGTATTTTTTGTGGCCGTTCGCCGTCCGCCTGGGCGACGATCCCTGCCTGCTGCGGGGCTATGACGCCCCCGGCGACCTGGCGACCGACGCCCGGGCCCTGGCCGATCTCGCCGCCCGGGGCGCGCGGGCGGGCGCGGGGAAGAAATGAAGATGCCTCCGGCGGCCGGGGGGAATCATTCCCCCCGGACTCCCTGGATGGGGGGGCAGGGCCTGCTGCGCCGGGCCCTGACGTGGCTGGGGGAAAAAGGGCGGCAGGCGGCCTTGGGGTTGTGCAACCGCTGCCCGGGCTGCGGGGCGCTCTTGCCGCCGGGGGCGGCGGGGGACGCGGTCTGTCCGGCCTGCGCCGCCGCACTGGCGCCCAGGCGGGGCGGCTATTGTCCGCGTTGCGGCGAGATGACCGACGATCCGGACGGGCCGGTGGCGCTTTGCCCGACCTGCCGCGCCTCGGGCCGGGCCTGGGACGAGCTGGCCTTCCACGCCCGCTACGCGGGGCTTGTGCGCGAACTCATCCTGGACTTCAAATTTCGGGGCCGGCTCGGCCGGGGGCGGCTGTTGGGCGGCCTGCTCGTCGCCGCCTGCCGGCGGTTGGCCTTTCCCGCCGCCGGCGCGCCGGATATGCTGCTGCCCGTGCCGCTGCATCCCCGGCGGCTGGCCTGGCGCGGCTTCAACCAGAGCCTGGAGCTGGCCAAGGTGGTGGGACGGGCCCTGGCGGTGCCGGTGCGGGCCGACGGCCTATGCCGCATCCGCTACACCACCCCCCAAAGCCAGCTTCCCGGGGCCGAGCGGCTGGGGAACCTCCAGGGGGCGTTTCGGGCCGATCCGGCCGTGGTCGGGGGGCGCGCCGTGGTGCTGGTCGATGACGTCATGACCACCGGGGCCACCGTGGCTACGGCCGCCACGGCCGTGCGCCGGGCCGGGGCCGCCCGGGTGGACGTGCTGGTGATCGCCCGCTAATCTGCCGCCGTCGCCGATGGCCCGGGGCGCTGCGAAGAGGGCCATGGGACGCGAGAACCGATGATTACCCGACTGACGCTGACCAATTTCATGGCCCATGCCGCCACGGTGCTCGACTTGCCGCCGGGTCTGTCCGTGCTGACCGGGCCCAACAACACGGGCAAGTCCGCCGTGGTCGAGGCCTTGCGCTGCCTGACCCAAAACCCCGCGCCGCACCACGTCATCCGCCACGGCGCCGCCGAGGCCCGGGTGACCGTGACCCTGTCCGACGGCACCGAGGTGACCTGGGTGCGCCGGCCGCGCTCCGCCATCTACGCATTGACCCGGCCCGGGGCGGCGGAACCCGAGGTGTTCGCCAAGTTCGGCCGCACGCCGCCCCAGGAAATCCTGGACGTGCTGCGCCTCGATCTGGTGCCGCTCGAAAGCGGGGACCCGGTGGACGTCCATATCGGCGACCAGCGGCAGCCCATTTTTCTGCTCAATCAGCCCGGGACCGTTATCGCCGGTTTTTTTGCCGCCTCGTCGGAGTCGGCCCATTTGATCGCCATGCAGAACCGGTTGACCGACCGGGTGCGCAAGACCAAGGGCGAGGTCCGGCGGCTGGAAGGGCGGCTCGGCGCCATCGCCGCCGCCCTGGACAAGCTGGCCCCCTTGCCCGACCTGGAATACCGGCTGTCCGCGGCCGATGCCCTGGAGACGGCCCTGGCCGCCTTGGAGCGGGACATGCCGGCCCTGGAGCGCACGCTTGCCGAGCGGCGCCGTCTTCGCGGCCGGCTGGACCGGCTGGCCCGGGCGGACCGGCTGTTGTCCCGGCTGGAGCCGCCGCCGGCCTTGACCCCGACCGAGGGGCTGGCGCGCGGCCTGGAGCGCCAGCGTACGCTCACCGCCGTCCGGGACCGGATGGCCGGCCGGGATGCGGTGCTGGAGCGTTTGGCCCCGCCGCCGCCACTGGCCGAGACCGCCAATCTGGCCGCCCGGGCCGGGGAACTGGCCCGCACCGCCCGGGCCGGGCGCGGTCAGGCCGCCAAGGCGGCCGTTCTGGACCGGTTGCAGGCTCCGCCGACCCTGGCCGACACGGCTGCCCTGGCCGGCGTCCTTGCGGCGCTGGCGGCGACGCGGCAGGCGTTGGCCTCGCGCCATCGGGCGGTCGGCCGGCTGGCCGGTCTGACGCCGCCGCCCGAGGCGGCGGCCACGCGCCCCCTGGCCGAATTGGCCGCCGCTCTGGTTGCCGCTCGGGCCGACGTGACCGCCGCCCGGGCCGACGTGGCCGAACGTCGGCAACGGTTGGACGACAGCGAAGCCCGGATCGCCGCCCGCATCGCCACCCTGGGCGTGTGCCCCTTGTGCGGGGCACGGCTCTCTACCGCCGATTTTCTCGGCACCGGCCACCGCCATGCCGGGCCGAAGGAGGGGGCATGACCGAGGCCACGCTTCCCGTCCGCCGGGCCGCCGGGCTGCTGTGCATCCCGGACCCGCATCTGGCCGGCGCGCCGCCCATGCAGCGGCTGGAATCCTACACGGACGACGTGTTGGCCAAGCTGACCGCCTGCCTGGAGCTGGCCGCCGCCCGGGATTTGCTGCCGGTGGTGCTCGGCGACCTCTTCCACTGGCCAAGGGAGAATCCCAACAGCCTGATGGTGGCCCTGATCGACCTGTTCGGGCCGGTCAAGCCGTACGTCCTGGTCGGCAATCACGACAAATATCAGGCGCGTTTTACCGCCGACACCTCGCTGGCCGTGCTGCGGGCCGCCGGGGTGGTGCGGGTGCTCGACGCGCCGGGGCTTTTTTTGCGCCTGGAAACGCCGACCGGCCCGGCCCTGATCGGGGCCTCCCCGGACGGCGCGGCCCTGCCGTCCGGCCTTGATCCGGCCCCGGGCGAGACCACCGTCTGGCTCACCCACCACAATGTCAGTTTCCCGGACTATCAGGAAAAATACGTCCGCATCCGGGAGATTCCGGGGCTCGATTGGGTGATCAACGGCCATATCCACCAGCCGCAACCCACCATCGTCGCCGGTCGGACCCATTGGGCCAATCCCGGCGGGCTCACGCGGCTGACCTTTTCCCGCCGCACCCAGGCCCGGCAGCCCTCGGCCGCCATCTGGCGGCCGGGAATGGCCGACGTGGAACGCTGGATCGTGCCCCACCGGCCTTTCGAGGAGGTCTTTCCGGACCAGGAATTTCCCCCCGAGGAGACCGCGCCTGGCGCGGCCGCGTCGCAGTTTCTCGAAGGCCTGGCCCGGCTGGCCTGGCGGCGGACCCGCGAAGGGGCGGGGCTCCAGGCCTTTCTGGCCGCCAATCTCAATCCCGAGGACCCCGAAACGCCGTTTATCTGGGAACTCTACCGCGAGGTGACCCATGCCGCCGAAGAACCCGACGACGCCTGAGGCCGACGACCGGCTCGAACGCGAGCTGACCGGACTCAAAAACGAATATGAACGCCTGCGCGACGACAAGGTGCGGGCCGAACAGGACCTCTCCCACCTGGAACACCAGTTGCGCGAGCTGGAGGAGGCGGCCGTGGCCGCCTACGGCACGGCCGATCCCCGGGAGCTGACTCGGTTGCTTGAGGAAAAACGGGCCGAAAACGCCCGCCTCGTCGGCGAGTACCGCCAGCATATCGCGGACGTGAAAAAGGATTTGGAAAAGGTCGAGCAGGACTTCGCGGGAGAATAACGTCCGGGGCGCGGCCTCGGACCCCGGCGAGGGGAGACGGTGCAGGATGGATGGGGAAAACGTCAGGCGGTACGGGAAGGCGCCGTACCTCGTGGCCGTGGTCCACGGCGGGCCGGGGGCGGCCGGGGCCATGGCGCCGGTGGCCCGGGAACTGGGCGCGGACCGGGGCGTGCTGGAGCCGCTCCAGACGGCCATGACCGTCGACGGCCAGGTGGACGAGCTGGCCGGCGTGCTTGCGGCCTTCGCCGACGGGCCGGCGACGCTGATGGGGCACTCCTGGGGCGCCTGGCTCGTGCTGCTGACCGCCGGGCGCTTTCCCGAACGGGTCGGCAAGGTCATTCTCGTGGCAAGCGCCCCGTTTCGGGAGGCGGACGCCGCCGACATCATGCGGACGCGGCTGGCCCGGCTGGACCCAGCGGAACAGCGCCAGGCCTATGCGTTGCTGCAACGGCTCGCGGGGGCGGACGCGGCGACCGAACGGGAGGCCATGGCCGCTTTCGGGGCGCTGATGACCAAGGCCGACGCCGTGGACCCGTTGCCGGCGGATGCCGGCGACACCGTGGACTGTCGCGGGGACATTTTCCGCAGCGTCTGGGCCGAGGCCCATGCCCTGCGGCAAAGCGGCGAACTGCTGGCCCTGGTCGGGCGGGTGCATTGCCCGGTGGTGGCCATCCACGGCGAGGACGATCCGCATCCGTCGCGGGGCGTGCGGGAGCCGTTGGCGGCGCTCTGGCCCGATTTCCGCTTCCTGCCCTTGTCGCATTGCGGGCATACGCCCTGGCTGGAACGGCAGGCCAGGGAGCCGTTTTTTCGTCTGCTGCGCGAGGAGCTGCCCCGTGTCCGATAACCGCTTTCCCGGTGCGAGGGGCCCGGGGGCATCATGCCCCCGGCCGCCGGAGGCATCTTGTCTCTTCTTTTTTGAGGTCCTTTATGGATGATTCCCTTTCCTCCTTGCTGGACGCCCGGCGCGAGCTGGAGCGGCGACTGGACCGGCTGTCGGGCGAGGCGGCCGGAAAGGTGCGCGAGTACACGGCGGCCCGGCAGGCGCTTCGCGAGGCCGAGGCCTTTCTGGAGATGGCACCCCGGGTGTCGGCCCGGCTGGAGACCTTGACCAGCCGGCTATTCGGTGAGGTCCTGGACGAGATCGAGGCCGATCTGACCCATGCCGTGCGTGAGATTCTGGGCCAGGATCGGACCGTGACCACCCGGCGGGAGGTGAAGAACAACCGCCTTTCCATCGAATTCGAGATGGAGCAGGGCGGCCAGACCGAGGACATCCTGGTCGGCCAGGGCGGTTCGGTCTGCAACATCCTGTCGGTGGGCCTGCGGTTGGTGGCGCTTTCCCAGCTCGATGCGGCGCGGCATCGGCCGTTTCTGGTGCTGGACGAGCAGGATTGCTGGCTGCGGCCCGAGTTGGTGCCGCGCTTCGTGCATCTCATCGCCGCCATTGCCGACCGGCTGGACGTGCAGGTCCTCTACATCAGCCACCATCCGGTGGATCTTTTCGCCCAGGAGGCGCACCGGGTGTTCGCCCTGAAGCCGAGCCGCGACCAGGGTGTGTCGGTGTCGGTCGTCACCGAACGGGCGGCGGCTCGGGCCGCGCTGCCGGAGATGGCGGCCGAGGCTACAGGAAGAGCTTCCTGAAGAGGGCGAACAGGGTGTTGTCCTCGGGCGAGACGTCCTCCCGGGCATCGGGCTTCGCCGGGGCGGACCGGTCCGCGCAGATGCGGCGCACGCTCTCGACGATGTCCGGATGGCGGGCCAGGGCCATGCGGAAGCCCTCCCGGTCCACTTCCAGGCAGCGTGTCGGTTCCAGGGCGCGGACGTCGGCCTGGCGGGGCGCGCCGGTCAGGAGCGCCATTTCCCCGAAGATCTGGCCGGGGCCGAGCCGGGCCAGCTCCCGGCCGGCCGCCAGCACGGCCACCTGCCCGGACAGCACGATGCTCATGGTGGTGCCGGGGTCTCCCATGGCGATGATGGTCTGGCCGGCGGCGTAGCGTCGGCTGACCGAGGCCCGCGTCAGCATGGCGAGGTCCGCTTCGGACATGCCGGAGAGCAGGTCCACCGCGGCCAGGGTGGCCAGCTCCCGGGGATCGACTTCCTCCCGGACGCGGGCGGGCCGGCGCATTTCCCGGCCGGGCGGGGGAATGGCAATGTCGTGCTCCAGAAATTGGTACCAGATGGCGGAAAGCACGGCGTCGGCCGTGTCCAGGGCGGTGTCCTGCCGGGTGATGGAATAGGCGGCGGCATAGACCAGGTGGTCCTGATGGATTTCGGCCAGCCGCACCACCGGCGCCGGCCGCCGGGCCACGCCGTCGGCCCGGGACAGGGCCGTCAGGATGGCCGATTTGACCTTGACCGGCGGGGTGTCCGTCGGGGCCGGCACGGAGACCGCCCGCCGGCTGTCCGGCGCCGGCCGGTTGTAGTTGAGCAGCCGTTCCTTGGCCACGGCGTTGTTGGGCAGCAGGACCGCGTTGCCATCCAGGGTGAGCACCTTGGTGTAGCGCCAGGTGACTTCCTTCACCTGGCCCTCGGTTTCGCCGACCTTGATCCAGTCGCCCTCGTCGAAGGGCTTTTCGACCTGGAGCAACAGCCCGGAAAGCAGGCTGCCGATGGTGTCCTGCATGGACAGGCCGATGACGGCGGTGAGAATGGCCGAGGAGGTCAGCAGGGAGCCGAGCTGGATGTCCAGGAGGGCTTTGAGGCCTGCGGCCACCAGCACGGCCAGGCAACAAAACTTGATGAGATCCTTGAGGATATGGCCGCTTGGCCGGCCCTTGCCCCGAACCAGGAAGAATTTGTCGTAGACGAATTCCACGCCGTGGCGGCAGGCCATCCAGGCGGCGGCCAACAGGGCCAGGGTCATGGGGACATTGAGCTGGTGCAGCCGCTCGGGGGAAAGCGTTGCCTGGATGCCGAGAAGCAGGGCTATGGCCGCGAACCACTTGACGAGACCGCCCAGGGAGCGGCTAATGACGCCCCGGTGGTCCAGGAAGCGCAGCCCGGCCGTCACCACGGCGAAGAGCGCCAGGGCCACGGCCAGGCGGAGGCCGAGCGAAAGAGCGATTGCGCCGAAATGGGCCAGGCGGGAGAACAGGGTGGCGGCATCGAAGGGCAAGGGGAGACTCCTTTTCCTGACGCTGTTGTCCTACGTTGCCCCCTATTCGTCGTCAACAGGACGTGCCGCAACGGTGCGGGAAGGAACAGACGTGTCGCGGAACAAGAAACGGGAACGGCCGGATCCGGCCGGACTCGGTTTGCCGGCGGTGGGGGTGGACAGCCACGCCCACCTGGATATCGAGGATTTCGCCCCGCAGGAGGTGCCCGAGATCCTGGCCCGGGCCCGGGCGGCCGGGGTCGTGCAGATCGGCAACGTGTTTATGGGGCCGGACGCCCTGGCCGCCCACCAGGCCCTGTTCGACAGGTATCCGGAGGTCTTTTTCCTCCTGGGAGTGCACCCGTGCGATGCGCCGGGCCTGTCGGCCGCCGACATGGCGGCCATGGAGGAGGCCTTCGGCGGCGAGCCCCGGCTCAAGGCCCTGGGGGAGATCGGCCTGGACTATTACTGGGACGCCACCACCCGCAGCATCCAGATCGGCGTGTTCCGCGACCAGCTGGCCCTGGCCCGGGAGCGCTCGCTGCCGGTGGTCATCCACAGCCGTTCGGCCGACGCGGACACCCTGGCCGTGCTGGACGACATGGGATTTAGGGGCCGGCCGCTGCTCTGGCATTGCTTCAGCGGCGGCCCCGACTTGCTGGAGGCCGTGCTGGGGCGGGGATTTTTCGTCTCGGTGCCGGGTCCGGTCACCTATGCCAAGAATACGGCCATGGTCGAAGCCGTGCGCCACCTGCCGCTCTCCCGGCTGCTGCTGGAAACCGACAGCCCCTACCTGGCCCCGGAGCCCTGGCGGGGCAAGCGCAACGAACCCGCCTTTTCCGCCTTTACGGCGGTGAAGGTGGCCGAAATCATGCAGCTGCCCCCGGATGTGGTCTGGCGCACCGCCGGGGACAACGCCCGGCGTTTCTTCGGCCTGGAACCGCCGGCGGACATGCCCGTCGCTTCGTAGACCGTTCGCGGATCGGATCGGCTTGCCCGAGGCTGCCGGGAAAGGTAAACCGGAAAATGGGCCGGTCGGCATGGGCTGGGGCGGCTTGACGGACCCTTCCCGATCGCCTAGACCGAAATCATGGGAAGTGTTCCCATCGCGTGTAACCGATCCGGAGGTGCGACATCGTGAAAACCGTGCTGGTCGTTGATGACGATCCCAGCATCCGTGCGCTCATCCGGTTGTTTCTCGAAGGCGCCGGCTACACCGTTGCCGAAGCGGGCGATGGTCGGCGGGGGATGCGGACGCTGCTTGCCTCTCCGGTGGATTTGCTGATCCTGGATATTTTCATGCCGGAAATGGACGGGTTGGAAGTGTTGCAGAAGCTCCGGGAACAGCATCGGGACTGCAAGGTCATGGCCATTTCCGGTGGCTCGGCCAAGATCGGCATGGATCTTCTGAGCCATGCCACGATCTTCGGCGCGGACGCCGTGCTGGAAAAACCGTTTGATGAAGCCACCCTCATCGACCGGGTGGGAAAGCTCATCGGCCCGCCGACCGCCTAGGAGGCGTCGCCGGCAAGCTCCTTTTGGGCCTGGGCCAGTCGGTCCCGGGCCTGCTTGAGGGCGGTCCGGGCGGCCGGAGCGTCCCCCCTGCCGCCTGCCCGTTCCAAATCTTCCCCGGCCTGGCCGAGTTCCGGAAACCCGAACGATCGGGCCGATCCCTTGATGCGATGGCCCTCTCGGCGCACCACGTCCATGTCGTCGTCGGCCAGGGCCTGTTCGACCGCGGCCAGGGATTCCTCGCAGGTGTTGCAGAAAATCGGCAGGATCGACCGCAGCCGCTCGCGGTCCGGGGCGGCCGCCGCCGTGGGTTCGGGCGCGGACGGCCGGGAGGCCTCGGTCGGTGGGCCGAGGTGCTCGGCCAGGGCGGTCAGTATGGAGGCCCGGCGCACCGGTTTGACCAGAAAGGCGGTGAAGCCGGCCTGGCGGCAACGCTCGCGGTGCTCGGTCAGGGCGTGGGCGGTCAGGGCCAGGATGGGGACGGCGGGACGTCCTTCCTCGCGTTCCCGAGCCCGGATGGCCCGGGTGGCTTCGTAGCCGTCCATCCCGGGCATCTCCAGATCCATGAAAATCAGATCGTAGGGCGCGGCGAAATGGCGCTCCACGGCTTGGCGTCCGTTGGCGGCCTTTTCCAGACGATAGGGAGCCCCCTCCAGAAACAGTGCGATCAGGGCCGCGTTGTCCGGATTGTCGTCCGCCAGGAGGATGCGCGGCGGGAGCGGCGCGTCGGCGTAAGGCAGAGAGGCCATACGAGTATCCACATGTTGCGGGGTTGTCAGGAGCCGGAACGGATCTCCTCCCACGCCTCGGCTATAGCACGGTTGGGCGCGGACGCAAGGACAAAGCGTGACGGCGGACGGAAACACACGGTGGCCTCCGGACAGGCATCGGTCACATCCACAAGAAACGCCTCCACTTCTTCCCGGGCGTCCGGGCAGAACACCAGCCGGACCACGGCCGCGAACCGGTCCACCACCGTGGGCAGGGCCAGATGGTCCCGGGCCTGCAGCAGAAAGGTCAGCAGGGCCACGTGGCGGGGCTCCAGCCGGACGTACAGGCGGTCGGAGACCGCCGGCGGCGCATAGGGGCGGGACGGCCGCCGACGTTTGCGACTCATAGCGTCTCGCAGCCGTCGGCCGTGATGAGGGCCATGTGCTCCCAGCGGGCGCCGCCCCAGCCGGAATAATAGAGGCCCGGTTCCACCGTGACCACCATGCCCGGGGCGAGCACGCCCTCGGAGGCCGGATTGAGGCTGGGACCCTCGTGGGTCTCCAGGCCGACGCCGTGGCCCAGGGAATGGGTGAAATATTCGGCCACGCCCTCCCGGGCGAAGAGGTTGTGGGCCAGGGCGTGGGCCTCGCGGAAGGGCAGCCCCGGACGCAGGCCGGCCAGGGCGGCGGACTGGGCCCGCTGGACCTGGTCGAGCATGATCCGGAACCGGTCCGTCGGATGGTTGCCCACCCAGAGGGTGCGCGTCTGGTCCGAGCAGTAGGCGTCGGCGCGCCCGCCGACGTCCACCAGCACCATGCAGTTTTCGGTGATGACCGTGTCGCCGGGAATGGCATGGGGCAGGGCGGCGTTGGCGTCGACGGCCACGATGGGCGCGAAGGCCAGCTCGGACGCGCCGTGGTCCCGGAAGCATTTTTCGATCTCCCAGGCGGCCTGGGCTTCGCTGCGGCCGGGGAGCAGCAGGTCGGGGAGGCTGGCCATGACCGCGTGGTTGATGGCGGCGGAGCGCCGCATGGCGGCGATTTCCCGGTCGTCCTTGACGAGGCGCAACGGCTCCACGACGCGGTGGGCCGGTTCGAGCCGGATATGTTCGGCCAGCCGGGCGTAGGTATCGAAGGCGAGGCTGCTCGCCTCGAAGGCCAGCCGGTCCACGCCGCGGCTTTTGAGGAAGGCGGCCATGGCGGCGAAACGGTTGACGCCGTAGATGCACAGGTCCTCGGCGGGCCAGAGGCGCAGGGCGGCGTCCCGGTAGCGGGCGTCGGTCAACAGCACGTCCGGGCCGTTGGGGGTCACGCAGAGATAGCCGGCCGATTCGTTGCACTGGGGGTCATGCAGTTCGAAGCCGGAGAGATAGAAACGGTTGGCGGCGAGGGAGACGAGCAGGGCCGGCAGCCCCATGTCGTCGAGCCGCTGCCGCAGCCGTTCCCGCCTGGCGGTAAAGACATCCCGCAGCGTGCACTGGTTCACGATGACGTTGTGCTCCTTGTTGGCCGGGAAGGCGGATTCCCTCCCTTGGCCGGCAGGTGTTCCAAATCGGACCGGCCGCGTCAACCGGCTGACGTGGCCCCGGGCACGGTGTAGATGGTCTCCGGCCGGCCCCGGACCACCCGATCGGCCCATTCGACGCCCTGCATGAAGGAATGGTCCATGTTGCCCACCTCGTATTTGAAGCCGCCGAAGCGGCCCCGGGAAAAGATGTCCCAGGCCATGAGCGCCGGCTGGAGCACGGCCAGGGCGGCGTCGCGCTCCAGGCCGGGAACGGGGTAGGCGTAATCCACCTGGCGCTCCCAGACGCTGGCGGGCCGGTCCTTCTCCGCCGGATCGATCAGGGTGGTGGCGGCCAGGCCGTCGAGGGTGCGTTGGAGCAGGCTGCCCCGGTCCTCCGGCTTGAAGGCGGAAAAGGAGGTCTCGCACATGAGCGCCCGCTGGCGCGCCCGCCCGTTTTCGGGGTCCGGGGTGTTGTTGGGCGAATAGTTGTGAAAATTGGTCACCCGATAGAAGGGGCAGTCGTCCTCCGGAAAATACATCCAGCAGCGCGGATCGGGCGGCGCCCCCGTGAAGGCCAGGCCGTGAATGACGGCGCCGTTGTGCCGGAGCTTCCCGGCCGCCTTGCGCATGGCCGGGCTGGCCGCGGTCAGCAGCTCCCCGACCAGGATGTCGATGGGCACGGTGGAGAGCAGGTGGCTGTAGCCGATGTCCTGGCCGTCGGCGGTGCGGACGGTCTTGGCTTCGGGGTCCACCCGGACGACCGGGCTGTGGCACCGGACCCGGTCGGCGAAGCGGGCGGCCAGGCGACGGTAGATTTCCCCGGTGCCGCCGTGCAGGGGAAAGGAAAAGGTGTTGTTGGGCCCCCAGGCCACATCGTCGCGGCCGAGCACGAGGTTCTTGATGACCCGCTTGGCGTCCACCACCGACACCCGTTCCCCGATCCAGGCGCTGGACATGAGTTCGGCCGGATGGGCCCAGACCTTGAAATTGTAGGGAATCATGAACAACCGGGCGATGCCCGGCCCGAAGACCCGGTCGATCCATTCCCGGAAATTGGCCGGCTTCGGCAGGTCGCCCCGGGCGGCGGCCGCTCCGGCGTCCAGCAGGCCCTCGATGCATTCCCAGGCCAGCGCCGGGGGCAGGCGGCGGATGTTGTTCTGGAAGGGATAGGGCACGAAGGTGCCGGCCACCCGAATCCACGATTCGCGCTGGTGGTGCAGCACGTCGCTGCCGAGCAGGTCGTCGAGGAGACGGTCGAAGGCCGGGTAATGGGAGAAAACCACATGGCCGCCCACGTCCCAGGTGAAGCCGGACGTGTCGGTGAAGCTGGCGGCTAGGCCGCCGACCGCGTCGGCCCGTTCGAGGACGAGGAAATCGTTGGCGCCGAGTTCGGCCAGGCGATGGGCGGCGCCGAGGCCGGCCGGGCCGGCGCCGAGAATGAGCGAGGTGACGCGCATGCCAGTCTCCGGGGGGTCGAGGTTCGCATGAGGCGCCTCCCGCCTCCCTGCACGCCAGGAGGCGGAAACGCCGCACCGTTCGGGCTCCCGAGGGAACCGGCCGGTCGGGACGCTACGCCGCGCGGCGCCTCCCGCCGACGAGGGCGGACGGGGATGCGGACCGCGCTTTCACGCGGACCGTTTCGCGGCGGGCGCGACAGCGGTACAAAAACTCCAGCGCCCTTGTCCCGGGCGGGAAAAGGGCGCTGAAGGGAAAAAGGATCAGCGGGCCGGTCTACCAGGCCGGACGGCGCGCCGGACGCGGAGCGCGGGGCTTGGCCTCATTGACTTTGAGGCTGCGGCCCTCGAACTCGGTCCCGTCCAACGACTTGATGGCCTCGTCGGCGGCGGCGTCGTCATCCATCTCCACGAAACCGAAGCCGCGGGGCTTGCCCGTCTCGCGGTCGGAAATCAGTTTGACGGATTGGACCTCGCCGTACTGGGCGAACAGGTCGTGGACACTTTCCTCAGTGGTGCGGAAAGGCAGGTTGCCAACATAGATGTTCTTGGACATGAGACACGGACTCCCAAACGGTTAACGTCAACACAACATTGAGCGTGTACGGAGGTCCGAAAAAAAACCGCCGGCTACGCTCCTCCCCAGGACGATCCCATCGGTCTGACGACCGGAATGGCCCAATAGTCGGAGTGCATCCGTCGGTTCCTGCAAGGCAGAGGTATGCTATAGTCGGCGCGCACTCTCGTAAGACTCCACAAGCGAGTCATCTCGCGCAAAGGCCGGGTGGAAAATCCAGCGGCAAAGGCGGGAAGTCGTCACGGCTTTGAGCGGACATGGTGCACCCCTAGCGCGCTTTTCAAGAAGTGGCAAGAGAAATACGTCTTTTTCTTACCTGTCACGAAAAAAATCTTTTTGAGGTGACCGGTTGGCACAAGGACTCCGCTTCGCCCCGGGTACAGTTCGGGGCGGAGCATGTGTAACATCCCGGGGGGATGCACCCCGGGTCGCGATGTGATAGGGTTGCCACCGAGCCCGAAGTTCGTCGGTTGTGGAGGGGCGCATGGGTGATAAAGTCGCGACGGATCATTTTCAAGTAGCTGTTTCATTACGGGAATCGTATAAGGCCGGCATCGGTGGCACGACCCGTGAGGGTGAACGGGTCCTGTACTACTACGCCGTCAGGGAGCCGGAAAAGGGGATCGTGGTCCAGGCGCTCAACGCCCACAACGTGCCGAGCGGCGAGAAGACGCCGGTGACGGACACCGAGTTTTTGGAAAAATACAAGCTCGAACCCCTGATCTACTACAATCAGGTCAAACCGCGGCTGGAGGAGATGGAGAACCAGCTGGAGAAGGCCGAAAAGCATCTGGAAGCCGGGCGGCAGGACAAGGCCGAGAAGTGCTTCCGCAAGGCCCTGGAATTCGACGCCGAAAACATGCGGGCCATCTTCGGCCTGGGCAATACCTATCTTTCCGCCGGCAAGCTGGACGACGCCAAGGAAATCTTTTCCAAGATCATGTCCGTGGATCTGGCCTTCGGGCCGGAGAACAAATTCCTGTTCAACGAGTTCGGCATCCGCATGCGCAAGGGCGGACTGCTGGACATGGCCAAGGCCTACTACGAAAAGGCGCTGGCCGTGTCCGAGGCCGACGAAAACCTGCTCTTCAATCTGGGGCGGGTCTATTACGAGCTGGGCGACTATCCGGCGGCCGTCCAGGCGGCCGCCCGGTCCCTGGCCATCAATCCCGCCTTCGCCATCGCCGCCAAGCTGCACAAGGCGGCCGAACAGTCCGCCGCCGCGGAGGCGGGGGGCGCCGTTTCGTCGTCGGCCGGCCAGGCTACTTGAAGACCACGGTCTTGTTGCCGAAGACGATGACCCGGTCCTCCAGGTGCCAGGTGACGGCCCGGGCCAGGACCGTGCGTTCCAGCTCGCTGCCGGTGGCCTTGAGGTCGGCCACGGTGAAGCGGTGGGTCACCCGGGCCGTGTCCTGCTCGATGATGGGGCCGGCATCGAGGTCGGCCGTCACGTAGTGGGCCGTGGCCCCGATGAGCTTGACGCCCCGCTCGTAGGCCTGGCGGTAGGGGTCCGCCCCGATGAAGGCCGGCAGGAACGAATGGTGGATGTTGATGACCCGGTTCTCGTAGGGGGCCAGAAAGTCCGCCGACAAAATCCGCATGTACCGGGCGAGCACGATCAGATCGGTGTTGTCGCCCAAAAGCGCCGTCATCCGGGCTTCGGCCTCGGCCATGCCGCCGTCGCCCACCGGCACGTGCTCGAAGGGCACGCCGAAGTTCTCGACGCTGGCCCGAAGATCGTCGTGGTTGCTGATGACCATGCCGATCTCGCAGGGCAGTTCCTTTCTGGCGAACCGCCACAAGAGCTCCATCAGGCAATGGTCGTAGCGCGATACGAACAGTACCAGCCGCTTGGGCTCGTCGGCGTAGGACATCCGCCAATCCATGGCGAAGGGCCGGCCGACCACCTCGCCGAAGTCCGCCTCCAGGGCGCTGCGGGAGACGTCCATGGTGGGCGAGTGGAACTCCAGGCGCATAAAAAACGTGCCGCCCTGCGGGTCCGTCGAATGCTGGTCCAGATCGATGATGTTGGCCCCGTGGTTGTAAAGGAAGGTGGTGACGGCCGAGACGATGCCGGGGCGGTCGGGACAGGTGATGCGAAGCCGGGCGGTAACGGACATGGGCAGGCGTTCCTTTTGCTGGACTCTCGGCGGGTAATCGCCGGGGAATGGCCCATAACCCAGAACGGTATGGGAGACCAGTCCTCCCGGGCCAAAGAATATTCGAACAATATTGTTATAGTCCGCAGGATCGTTTACAAGAAGCCTGCTTTTTCGAGCGCGCCCCGGCTTCGAGCGCGCCCTGGCCGAAGGGAAGCCCAACTTTTATGCGCGCCATGAGGTGACCGTCATGATCATTGGCATTCCCAAGGAGATCAAAACACTGGAAAATCGGGTGGCCTTGACTGCCGGCGCCGTGGAGACCCTCTCCCGGCGCGGGCATACCGTGCTGGTGGAGGCCGGGGCCGGGATCGGCTCGGGCATCCCCGACGGGCAGTTCGCCGCCGCCGGGGCCAAGCTCGTGGACGCCGCCGCGGCCTGGGGCGCCGAGCTGGTGGTCAAGGTCAAGGAACCCATCGCCTCGGAATATCGCTATTTGCGCCCGGACCTGCTGCTTTTTACCTATCTCCACCTGGCCGCCGACCGGGCCCTGACCGAGGCACTGCTGGCCTCCGGCACCACCGGCATCGGCTACGAGACCGTGCAGCTTCCCGACGGCACCTTGCCGCTGCTCGTCCCCATGAGTGAGGTGGCCGGCCGCATGGCCCCCCAGGTCGGGGCCCACGCCTTGGAGGAAACCCAGGGCGGCCGGGGCGTGCTGCTGGGCGGGGTGCCGGGCGTGTCCCCGGGCTCGGTGGTCATTCTCGGGGCCGGGGTGGTCGGCTCCAACGCGGCCCGGATCGCCGTGGGCATGGGCGCCCAGGTCACGGTCATCGACATCAATCACGCGCGATTGCAGTACCTTGACGATATTTACCAGGGCCGCATCGTGACGCTCACCAGCAGCGAGGCCCATGTCCGCAAGGCCGTGACCTACGCCGATCTGCTGATCGGGGCGGTGCTCATCCCCGGGGCCAAGACGCCGCACCTGGTCACCCGCGACATGCTCGCCACCATGAAGGAGGGCTCGGTGATCGTGGACGTGGCCGTGGATCAGGGCGGCTGCGTGGAGACGAGCAAGCCCACCACCCACGCCGATCCCACCTATGTCATCGACGGCGTGGTCCATTACGGCGTGGCCAACATGCCCGGCGCCGTGCCCCGCACCTCCACCTTCGCCCTGTGCAACCAGACCCTGCCCTATGTCCTCGCCCTGGCCGAGCGCGGCCTGGACGCCCTGCGGGCCGATCCGGCCCTGGCCCTGGGGCTCAACACCTATCGGGGGCGGGTGACGTTTCCCGGCGTGGCCGAGGCCCTGGACCTGCCCTGTCAGCCGCTTGCCGCGGCCCTGGCCTAGTCCGCCGGACGGTCGGCGGCCCGGACCGTGACTGCGGGCCGCCGACTTTTCACAAAATTGTTTTTCTTTTTTCTAGGGGCTTCCTTTTACGGACAAGTTGGGGTATCCACACCTATCCTAACGTCCTCGTGTAAGTGCCTGAAATTGACTGCAAAGAGGAGGCCTCCATGAAAAGGTCCTGGCTTTTGGCCCTATTTCTGATCCTTGGCTTGGCTGTGCCGGCCCGGGCGACCGATACCATCAAATTGGGGTTTAACATCCCACTGACGGGGGACGTTCCGGACCTTGGCGAATCGACGAAGAACGCCGCCGAGATGCTGAAAAAGAAGATCAATGATGCCGGCGGCCTGAAGGTGGGAGACAAGACCTACCAGTTGGATTTCATCTACGAGGACAACGAGTCCAAGGCCGAATCGGCGCTGTCCACCGCCAGAAAGCTCATCACCGAGGATGACGTCCTGGCCATCGTCGGCCCGCAGTCCAGCAAGCAGGCCGTGCCCGCCGGCGAGGCCTCCAACGACCTCAAGACCCCGATGATGGCCCCCTGGTCCACCAACCCCAACACCACCAAGGATCGGCCCTTTGTCTTCCGGGGCTGCTTCATGGATACCTTCCAGGGCCCGGTGGCCGCCAAGTTCGCCACCGAGGAGCTCAAGGCCAAGAAGGCCGCCGTGCTCTACGACATCGCCTCCGACTATCCCAAGGGCCTGGCCGAGGACTTCAAGGCCGCCTTCGAGAAGATGCACGGTCCCGGTTCGGTGGTGGCCTTCGAGACCTTCACCACCAAGGACGTGGATTTTTCCGCCCAGCTCACCAACATCGTCAAGGCCAACCCTGACGTGCTGTTCGTGCCCCAGTACTACAACGAGGTGCCGCTGATCGTGAAGCAGGCCAAGGCCATGGGCTTCGACAAGCCGCTTCTGGGCAGCGATTCCTGGGGCTCCGGCGACCTGATGGGCCTGTGCGGCGACGATTGCAAGGGCTACTACTTCGTGACCCACTACGCCGCCGCCGGCGCCAAGGGCAAGACCAAGGAATTCATCGACGAGTACACCAAGACCTACAAGAAGACGCCTGACGACGTGGCCGCGCTGACCTGGGACGGCACCAACCTGGTGCTCCAGGCCATCCAGTCCATGGGCAAGCTGTCCGGCGACATGGCCAAGGACCGCGAGGCCCTCATGAAGGCCATGTCCGGCATCACCCAGTTCCACGGCATCACCGGCGATCTGTCCTATCCGGCCACCGGCGACCACAACCCCATCAAGTGCGCCGTGGTGGTCAAGATCGATCAGGCCGGAAAGTTCGGCTTCTTCCGGTCCGTGTGCCCCTAGCCGTTCGGCATAGCTTGTTTCGGTCCGGCCCGGGACGTTGCGCCCGGGCCGGCCTCACCCGTGGTATGCCAAGGGGGGATGAACGTTGCTCCAGAGCCTCATACAAAACGTCTTGAACGCCCTGCAGTGGGGGAGCTTTTATTCGCTCATCGCCCTGGGCTACTGTCTGGTCTACGGCGTCCTGATGCTCATCAACTTCGCCCACGGCGATATTTTCATGGTGGGCGCCTACATCGCCTTTTTCGTCTGCTCGTTTTTCCTGGGCAAATACGGCCTGATCGGGGGCTTGCCGGGCTGGATGGTGCTGGCCCTGGCCGTGCCGCTGACCATGCTGCTGACCGCCGTGGTCGGCGTGACCCTCGAACGGGTGGCCTACCGGCCGCTGCGGCGCAAGGGCGTCAACCGCCTCTACGTGGTCATCACCGCCCTGATGTGCGGCCTGATCCTGGAAAACGGCAACCTGGCCCTGCTCGGCGCCAGCCGGCGCAGCTTCCCGACCCTCATCTCCACCAAGGTCTTCCACATTGGGGGGGTGGTCGTCACCAACATGAAGCTCACGGTCATCGGCGTGGCCATCCTGTCCTTTCTCCTGCTCCAGATCGTGGTCAACCGGACCAAGATCGGCATGGCCATGCGGGCCATTTCCTATGACCGCTTCGCCGTCCCCCTGATGGGCATCCCGGTCGATACGGTCATCGTTTTCACCTTCGTGCTCGGCTCGGCCTTCGCCGGGCTGGCCGGACTCTTTTTCGCCATGACCTATCCGGTGCTCGATCCCTACATGGGGGCGCTGATCGGTTGGAAGGCCTTCATCGCCGCCGTGGTCGGCGGCATCGGCTCCATTCCGGGCGCCTTTGCCGGCGGCTTCCTTTTGGGGTTCGTGGAGATCATGGTGGTGGCCTTCTTCCCGTCCACGTTTCGGGACCTTATCGCCTTCACCATTTTGCTCCTGATTTTGTCCATCCGTCCGACCGGGCTTTTCGGTGTGGCCCAGCGGACCAAAATTTAGGACCAGCCAGGGGGATATCGCATGAAGCGTCTGACCGTTCCCGCCTTGCTGGCCATCCTTTTCGCCGCGCTGCTGTGGGGGGCGATGTCCGGGGAACTGAACATCTACTGGCAGTCGGTGATCATGTTCATGGGCGTCAACATCATCATGTCGTCGAGTCTCAACATCATCAACGGCAACATGGGTGAGTTCTCCTGCGGCCATGCCGGGTTCATGGCCGTGGGGGCCTATGTCTCCTCGGTGCTGTCCGTGGCCCTTTTCGCCAAGAGTTCCACCTTCGGGGCGCCGCTGCTCGGTCCGGCCTTCGCGGTCTGGCTGTTCCCGGTGGTGCTGTTGATCGGCGGCCTGGCCGCCGCGCTGGTGGGACTTTTGGTGGCCATCCCGTCGTTCAAGACCCGGGGCGACTACCTGGCCATCATCACCATCGCCGCCAGCTACATCGTCAAGTCCACCATCGAGAATATCGGCATCATCGGCGGGGCCCGGGGCTTTATGGGCATGGGCCGCGTCATGGACGCCATGGAGAATACGATCCATCTGCCCTGGATCATGATCTGGGTGTTCCTCGGGACGGTCTTTTCCGTGTGGCTCATCCGCCGCTTCATCTATTCCACCTTCGGCAAGGGCGTGGACGCCATCAGCCAGGATGAGATCGCGGCCGAGATCATGAGCGTCAACACCAACCGGGTGAAGCTCGTCGCGTTTATGGTGTCCTGCGGCCTGGCCGGCCTGGCCGGCGGGCTGTTCGCCCATATCCTGGGCTATGTGAACCCGGGCTCGTTCACCATCCTCAAGTCCACCGAAGTGATGGTCATGGTCTACATGGGCGGCATGGGCTCGCTGTCCGGCTCGGTCATCGCCGCCGTGGCCATGACGCTTTTGATGGAGGCCCTGCGACCGTTGCAGATCATCAAGTGGGTGGTGATCCCGCTCTTGCTGGTGCTGTTGATGCAGTTCCGGCCCGAGGGCATCATGGGTCGGCGCGAGCTGGTCGATATCTTCCCGGGACTCCGTAAATTCTATACGTTCAAGGGGTAGGCCGTGGCGCTTTTGGAAGTAACCGACATGACCCAGTACTTCGGCGGGCTGTGCGCCGTGTCGGAGTTCTCCGTGTCCCTGGAGAAGGGCGAGCTCGCCGCCTTGATCGGCCCCAACGGCGCGGGCAAGACCACGGTCTTCAACCTGGTCAGTGGCTTCTACAAGCCGACCCGGGGCGAAATCCTGTTCAAGGGGCGCTCCATCAAGGGCAAAAAGCCCCACGAAGTCACCTCCCGGGGCATCGCCCGCACCTTTCAGAACATCCGCCTCTGGTTCGACATGACCGTGCTCGACAACATCCGCATCGCCCAGCACCACGCCCTGGGCTACGGCCTGCTGGACTGCTTTTTGCGCACGCCGCGCTACATGCGGCGGGAGCGCGAGATCGAGGATCACGCCATGCAGGTGCTTGAAACCCTGGGGCTGGCCGAGGTGGCCCACGAGCTGCCCAAAAACCTGCCCTACGGCGTGCAGCGCATGGTGGAAATCGCCCGGGCGCTGTCCATCAAGCCGGACCTGCTCATGCTCGACGAGCCGGCGGCCGGCCTCAATTCCGCCGACGTGGACGGGCTCATCAAGAACATCGCCGCCATCCACGAGGAGTTCGACCTGGCCATCTGGATGATCGAACACCAGATGGACGTGGTCATGAGCCTGTGTTCCTGGATCAAGGTCATCGATTTCGGGGCCACCATCGCCGAGGGCACGCCCACGGAGATCCAGAACAATCCTGATGTCATCAAAGCCTACCTGGGAGACGAGACAATCTGATGCTGCTCTCCGTAGAAAACCTCCGGGTCAAGTACGGCAATATCGAGGCCCTGCACGGCATCTCCTTTTACGTGGAGCGGGGGGAGATCGTGTCCCTGATCGGGGCCAACGGCGCGGGCAAGACCACGACGCTGCTTTCCATCATGCGCCTGCCGCCCCCGGAAGCGCCCAAGGTGGTGGAAGGGGACATCCTCTATGAAGGCCGATCCGTCCTCGGCATGGAGCCGCACGATCTGGTGCGCAAGCTCCACATGGACCTTTCGCCGGAAGGGCGGCGCATTTTCGGCAACCTGACCGTCATGGAAAACCTGAAGCTCGCCACCTACGCCCGCAGCGACGGCGAGGTGACCGTGCGCCGCGATTTGGACCGGGTGCTGTCGCTGTTCCCGCGCCTGTCCGAGCGCCGGCGCCAGCGCAGCGAATCCCTGTCCGGCGGCGAACAGCAGATGCTGGCCGTGGGCCGGGCCATCATGACGGGCTGCGATTTTCTCCTGCTCGACGAGCCGTCCATGGGCCTGGCGCCGCTTTTGATGTACGAAATGTTCCGCACCCTCAAGAAATTGAACGAGGAAGGCCTGACCATTCTGTTGATCGAACAGAATGCCAAGGTGGCCCTGTCCTTCGCCCATCGGGGGTATGTCCTGGACACCGGCGAGATCAAAATTTCCGGGACGGCCGAGGAATTGCGCAATGATCCCGAGGTGAAGCGCGCCTATCTGGGGGGCTGATCGGCGTCCGGGGTCACCCCTGGCGACGGCGTCGGTTGGGGGACGGCCAGGGTTACGCCGCGGGAGTCTCTTTCGCCTTGGCAGTGGAATATTTATTATTTTCTCTTCGATGGATTGAAAACCGTCCCGCTTGGGGCTAAAAGGGCGGCGATGGCGGAAAAGACCATACTTTTCGTCGCCCCGGCCCAGGCGGTGACGCAGCTCTTCCCCTTCCTCAAGGAGGCCGGGGTTACGGCCGGCATTGCCGACTCCCTGGTCGCCGCCATGGCGGCCGTGCGCAAGGCGCGTCCCTGCGTCATCTTTTCCCAGGTCAAAATCGGCCCGTACGCGGCCCAGTCCCTGCTGGCCGAGGCGGCCAAGGACCCGGAGTTCCCTCCCGTCATCGTCTTTACCGACCGCGGTTCGGCCAATGAGGCCGCCCAGTTTTTGGGGGCCGGCGCCAAGGACTATTGGCTCGAACCCCTGTCCTGGGAGAAGATCCAGGCCGTCCTGCCGGTCGCGCCCGCACCGGCGCCGCCCCAGCCCGCGCCGGCGGCGGCCGCCCATCGGGACGTCACCGGCAAGGGCTTCGCCATCGTGGGCGAGCACCCGCTGATCAAACGGGTGTTGGCCCTGGCCCGGCAGGTGGCCCGCTCCAAGGCCACGGTGCTCATTTCCGGCGAATCCGGCACCGGCAAGGAAATGTTCGCCCGCTACCTGCACGCCACCTCGGATCGGGCCGAGGGGCCGTTTATCGCCATCAACTGCGCCGCCCTGCCCGAGCATCTTCTGGAATCGGAGCTGTTCGGCCACGAGAAGGGGGCCTTCACCGGGGCCATCGCCCGCAAGCTCGGCAAGTTCGAACTGGCCCAGGGCGGCACCATCCTGCTCGACGAAATTTCCGAGATGGACCTGGGGCTCCAGGCCAAGCTCTTGCGCGTGCTCCAGGAGAGCGAATTCGACCGGGTGGGGGGCGTCGAGACCGTGCGGGTGGACGTTAGGGTGCTGGCCACCACCAACCGCAAGCTCGATGACGCCGTGGCCGAGGGCAAGTTCCGGCAGGACCTCTACTATCGCTTGAACGTCATTCCCCTCAAACTGCCGTCCCTGCGCGAACGCGGCGACGACATCCTGCTGTTGGCCCGGTTTTTTGTGGACCGCTTCCGCAAGGCCTACAACCTGCCGCCGTTGGCCTTTTCCGACGAGGCCCGGCAGTGGCTTCTGGGCTACGACTGGCCGGGCAACGTGCGCGAGCTGCAAAATCTCATGGAACGGGCCGTGCTGCTGGCCGGCAACGGTCCCATCGCCGTGGCCCATTTCCTGCTCGATCCCGATGCCTGGCCGGACAGTCTGGCCGGGCTGGACGAGGAGACGTCGACCGGCACCGCACCGGCCGCCGCGCCGGCCGCCGCCGTGCCGGAGCTGACCGATCAGGGCAACGTGCTGCCCCTGGAGGTCATGGAACGGCACATGATCATGAAAAGTCTGGACCAGACCGAGGGCAACCGGACCCAGGCTGCCCAGCTCCTCGGCATTTCCGTGCGGACCCTGCGCAACAAGCTGAACGAATACCGCAAACTCGGCATCGACGTTCCCTGATTCCGGCATGACCCAGCCCGGCATCTACAATATCCTGATGTATTCCCACGACACCTATGGTCTGGGACATCTGCGCCGGACCATGGCCATCGCCGACCATCTGCGCCAACGCGGGGTCAATATCCTCATCCTGACCGGATCGTCCCTGGCCGGGCGCTTCGAGATTCCCGACGGCGTGGATTTCGTGCGCATCCCGGGCATGATCAAGAAGACCAATGAGGAATACCTGCCGCTGTCCATCAAGATCAACGCCCGCCACGCCTTAAACATCCGCCGCAACATTATCGTGGCCACGGCCAAGGCCTTCCAGCCCCACCTCTTCATTGTGGACAAGGCGCCCATGGGCCTCAAGCGCGAGGTGATCCCCACGCTCAAGTGGCTCAAACGCCGGCTGCCCCGCACCCGGACCATTCTGGGCCTGCGTGACATCATGGACGACGCGGCCTCCACCATCCGGGACTGGCGCGACAAGGGCGTCTACGAGGTCCTCGAACGCTATTACGCGGAAATTTGGGTCTACGGCGACCAGCAGTTCTACGATCCCATCCAGCAGTATGCCATTCCGGACAATATCAGCGCCAAGATGGTGTTCACGGGCTACATCCCCCGCCGCGCCCCGGCCGCTGCGGCCGTCGCCCGGGCCCAGCGCGAGGAGCGGCTCAATCCCTGCGACCGGCTGGTGCTGGTGACCACCGGCGGCGGGGGCGACGGTTATCCGCTCATGGACGCCTATCTGCGGATGCTGGAGGCGGACGACCCGCCGGCGTACCGGAGCATTTTGGTCTCCGGTCCCTTCATGCCTCGCCCCCGGCGCGAGGAGATCGCCCGCCGGGCCGCGCAGCTGCGGGTGCGCTTCTACCATTTCTATCGGCGGATGGAGACCTTGATCGGCCTGTCCGACGCCGTGGTGACCATGGGCGGCTACAATACCGTGTGCGAAATCCTGTGCCAGGGCCGGCCGTCGCTGGTGGTGCCCCGGGAAACGCCGCGCCTGGAGCAGCGCATCCGGGCCGAGATGTTTTGCCGCCAGGGGCTGGTCGAATTCCTGCCCTGGGCCGAACTGTCTCCGGCAACGCTGCGGCAGCGGCTGGATCGCCTGCTCGACGCGCCGGAGCCCTACCGTCAGGCCATGGCCCGCTTTCCGTTTTCCGGGCTGTCGGTTATTTCCGAGCGGGTGGCCGCGTTTCGGCAGGACTTGTGCCGTCCCGACCCGACCCGGCCGGGCGCCCGGCCCGATCCGGCCTGTCTGCCGATCGTCGAGTAGGGGAGAAAACCGCAAACGGGGCCTTGCCCCGCGCCTCCTGGATCGGGGGAAGACATTGTTGGGGAGTGCGTGCGCGATCATGGACGGCAAGACGACAGCCAATGCGACACGCGGGGACCTGCCCCCGGCCGGAGCCCCGGTGCTGGTGATGATCCTCAAGGGCTACCCCCGCCTGTCCGAGACGTTTATTTCCAACGAAATCGCCTTGCTGGAGCAGTCGGGCTTCCGGGTGCGCATCGTGTCCATGCGCCGTCCCCGGGAGGACTTCTGCCACGCCTCGGTGGCGCGCATCCGGGCCGAGGTCGTCTACCTGCCCGAACGCATCCTGCCCCATCTGCCGATGCTGCTCTACGAGAACGTCCGGGCCTTTTGGGCCGCGCCCCACAACTACTGCCGGGCCGTGCGCCGCATGGTCGGGCAGTTGCGCCGGACCAAGCGCCTGGCCACGCTCAAGCACCTGCTCCAGGCCGGCTATCTGGTCCGCCGGGCCCTGCGGCCGGGCGAACCGGCCCATTTGCACGCCCATTTCGCCCATTCCCCGACCTCGGTGGCCCTCTACGCCGGGATCATCAGCGGGCTGCCCTTCAGCTTTACCGGCCACGCCAAGGACGTCTGGACCCAGGACCCGGCCCGGCTGGCCGAGAAGATCGGCCAGGCCGCCTTCGTCGTCACCTGCACCGAGGCCAATCGCTGCTATCTGACCCGCCTCTCGCCAAACGGCACGCCGATTTTTGCCGTGTACCACGGCATCGATTTGGGGTTGTTCCGCCCGGACGGCCGGCGGCCCGAGCCGACGCCGCCGTATCGTTTTCTCTCCGTGGCCCGGCTGACGGCCAAGAAGGGCCTGGATACGGTGCTGGACGCCCTGGCCGTCCTGATCCGGCGGGGCATCCCGTGCAGCCTGGATGTGGTGGGGGAGGGCGAGGAGCGGGCCGCCTTGGAGGCCCGGGTGGCCCGGCTGGGCCTGACCGATCAGGTCCGGTTCCACGGCGCCCTGGCCCATGAGCGTGTGCGGAAACTCTATGCGCGGGCCGACGCCTTCGCCCTCGGCTGCCGGGTCCTGGCCAACGGCGACCGGGACGGCGTGCCCAACGTGCTGGTCGAGGCCATGGCCATGGGGTTGCCCGTGGCGGCCACCGACGTCTCGGCCCTGCCGGAGTTGGCCGTCGATGGCGTGACGGCCCTGACCTGCCCGCCCGACGAGCCCGAACGCCTGGCCGACAATCTGCTGCGGCTGGTCACCGACGGGGCCTTGCGGCGGCGGCTGGTGGCGGCGGGCCGGGAGGCCGTGGCCCGGGATTTCGACAACACGGCCAACATCCGCCGGCTGGCCGCCATTTTCGCCCACCATGCCGGGGCGCCGGCCGGTCGGTTCGCGCCGGTCGTGGTCGGGGGGCGGTCATGAGCATCGCCCTCTACGCGCCGCTCAAACCTCTCGACCATCCCAATCCTTCCGGGGATCGCACCATCGGCCAGGAACTGGCCGCGACCCTGACCGAGCAGGGCCTGCATCTGACGGTGCCAAGCCGCTTCCGTTCCCGCTGGTTCTCGTCGCGGCCCTCGCTGTGGTTTGCGGCCCTGGGCGAACGCCGCCGGGCCCTGGAGGAGGCCAGCCGGGCCCGGGTGACCCTGTGGCTCACCTACCACACCTATTACAAGTCGCCGGACGTCATCGGTCCCTACGTGGCCCGGGAACTGGGCATCCCCTACGTGATCTTCCAGGGCATCTATTCCACCAGGCCCAAGCGGGCCCTCAAGACCCGGATCGGCTACCTCTGCAACCGGGCGGCCCTGACCCAGGCCCAGCTGGTCTTTTCCAACCGCCGGCTCGATCTGGAGAACCTGCGGCGGATCGTGCCCGAGGAGCGGTTGGCCTACGTGGTGCCGGGCATCGATCCCGGCATGTTCGCCTTTGACGGCCGGGCCAGACGCGAGCTGCGCCGGCAGTGGGGCGTGACCGACGAGCCGGTGGTGGTCACGGCCGCCATGTTCCGCGACGACGTCAAGACGCGCAGCCTGGTGTTCCTGCTGGAGCAGCTGGGCGAACTCTACCGGGAGGGCCGGCGTTTTTTTCTAGTCGTGGCCGGGGACGGCGAGACCCGGGAGCGGCTGACCGCCCTGGCCGCCGCGGAACTGCCCGGCTGCCATCGCTTTTTGGGGCTGGTCCCCCGGCAGTCCCTGGGCGCGGTCCTGGGGGCCGGGGACGTGTTCGCCTTCCCGGGCCTCCACGAGTCCCTCGGCATGGTCTACCTGGAGGCCCAGGCCGCCGGCTTGCCGGTGGTGGCCTTTGCCGATGGCGGCGTGCCCGAAGTGGTGCGCCACGGCCGGACCGGTCTGCTTACGCCGCCCGAGGATGCCGAGGCGTATCGCCGGGCCCTGGTGTGGCTGTTGGACGACAAGGTCCGCCGCCGGGCCATGGGCGAGGCGGCCGAGGCCTATGTGCGCCAGTGCCATGACCGGGCGAACACCTACCGGCTGATGGCGGAAACCCTGGCGACCCTGGCCGGGGAGGCGTGAAATTCTCCCTGGCGCGGCGGAAAATTTTGTGGTAGCCGTATCTTGTTGTTCATATAGGTTTATTGAACTGTTTTGCACATCCGATCCGGGCTGCGGGGTGTCGTAGGCGCGCCGGATCGGATTGGAGCCAGCAGATGGCCAGTTTGAGTGAGACACCCCTACGCGATTTGCCCCCCACTCGCCCGTTGACCCTGGGGCTCTGGACCACGGCGGCCGCCGCGGCCCGGACCCTCCTCGAAGCCCAGGCCAGCGAGGGCCTGGTCCTTGACGGCGGCCGCCCGCTGGGCGTGATCACCAGCCGGGGCCTGTCCCGGCTGCTGGCCCGGCACGCGGAGCAGACCACCCATTTGGCCGTACGCGATATCATGGACCCGGTGGCCGTGGCCCCGGACGCCGAACTGCTGCCGGCCGCCTTGCGGCATGTGCTGGCCGCGCCGTCGCGGCGTCTGGCCGTGGTGGACGTCAAGGGCATGACCGTGGGCGTGCTGGCACCGTCCCATGTGGCCCGGGCCTACGGCGGCGGCGACGAATTGGCCGGCCGGACCGTGGCCGAGGCCATGACCCGGACGGTGGTGACCGCCCGGTCCGAGGAGATGGCGACCACGGTGCTCGGCCGCATGGCCCGAGCGACGGTGGGCAGCGTCGTGGTGGTGGATGCGGCGGACAAGCCGCAGGGTCTGTTCACGGCCCGGGACGCCATGGCGCTTCTGGCCCGGGAGCGCCCGTTGCGAAACCTCCGGCTGGGCGAGTGCATGCGGGCGCCGGTGGTGGCCGTTTCGCCGCAGATGGGGTTGGATGCGGCCCTCGGCGGCATGGACGGCCAGGGCGGGGGGCGGTTGGCCGTGACGGCCGCCGCCGGGTTTTTGTTGGGCCTGCTCACCTGGACCGATATCGTCAAGGTCCTGGTCGAGGCCTGCGCCGAGGTCGAGGACGTCCGGCATCGGGAAGAGGCCGCCTTCTACCGCGATCTCTACGACAATGCGCCCCAGGGCCTTTTTCGGATGGACCTGGACGGCCGCCTGCTGACCGCCAACGCCACCCTGGCCCGGCTGGTCGGGTTCGACAGCGCGGATACCTTCTTGAACCGGGGCCGGCAGATCGTGCACCCCCTGCGCCTGGACCTGCCGGAACGGCGGGAGCTTCTGATTCGGGCCCTGTCGAGTCCCCAGGCCGTTTCCTTCGAGTCCCGCGTCTTTCATCAGGACGGAACCTCGTCCAGGATTTCCTGCATCGTGCGGGCGGTCCGGGACGATGTGGGGGCGCCGACCCATCTGGAGGGGGCCTGCGCCGACGCGGAAGGCGGCGACGCCCCGGGCGCCGGCCTGCTCAACGAGGAGAGCTACCGTTCCATCGTCGAGCACCAGACCGAACTGATCTGCCGCTACAGTCCCGAGGGGCGGCTGATTTTGGCCAACGCCGCCTTTGCCCGCTACTGGGGCACCACCCCCGAGGATTGCGTCGCCAAGAATTTTCAGCCCGACGTGCCGGAAGAGGACCGCATCCGGGTGGCCAACCGGCTGGGTGCCCTGACCCGGGAGCGGCCCACCACCGGGTTCGAATTCCGGGTGCTCCGCCCGGACGGGCGGTTGCGCTGGCAGCGCTGGACCTGCCGGGCCATTTTCGACGCCGCCGGTCGGCTGTTGGAATACCAGGCCGTGGGGCGCGACATCACCGGCCGCAAGCGGGCCGAGGAACGGTTGCGGGCCCAGTGCCTGTTCGCCCAGACGCTGTTGGAGGCCATGCCGGCCCCGGTCTACTACAAGGATGCCAATGGTCGCTTCCAGGGCTGCAACAAGGCCTTCGAGAGCCTGCTCGGCATGCCCCGCGAGCAGGTGATCGGGCATGACGACTACGCTGTCCTGCCGGCGGAGCAGGCGGCGGTCCATATCGGAAAGGATCGGGAGCTGATCCACCGCGGCGGCCGGCAGTTCTATGAGACCAGCCTGGAGACCGCCATCGGGCAACGGCATGTGCTGTTGCGCAATTCCCTTTTCCGCGACGGGGACGGCAACGTGGCCGGCATCATCGGCATCGCCCTCGACATCACCGAACGCAAGCAGGCCGAGGTGGCGGCCACCAGAATCCGCAGCGACTTGGAGGCGGGCCTGGCCCGGCACGCCGAGGAACTGCGCGAGGCCAACAGTCGGCTGACGGCCGAAGTGGCCGAACGCCAGCGCATCGAGGTCGAGTTGCGGCGCAGCACGCTCTTTCTGGAGTCCGTGCTCAATGCCATCCAGGACGGCATCTGCGTGTTGGGCCCGGACATGACCGTGCTCAAGGCCAACAAGGCCATGCGCATGCTCTACGCGAAACATGGCGAGCCGGAAGGGCAGAAGTGCCATGCGGCCTTTCGCAGCCAGCCCTCCCCCAGCGCCAAGTGCCCGTTCCATCATACGCTCAGCACGGGCAAGCTGGCCATCTGCTCGGTGCCCAAGCTGGACGGCGACGAGGCCGTCGGCTGGCTGGAGATTTACAGCTATCCGCTGTTCGCCGAGGACGGTGCCGTGAGCGGGGTGACCGAGATCGTGCGCGACGTGACGGCCCGCAAGAAGTTGGAGTCCGAGCTGGCCGCCGCTTTGGAGCTGGCCGAGGCCGGCAGCCAGGCCAAGGGGGCCTTTCTGGCCAACATGAGCCACGAGATCCGCACGCCCCTCAATGCCGTGCTCGGCTACGTCCAGCTCATGCTGCACGACAGCCTGGAGTCCCGGCAGCGCGAGCGGCTGACCGTGGTGGAGGAATCGGCCGCGACCCTGCTTTCCATCATCAACGACATTTTGGACTACTCCAAGATCGAGGCCGGCCGCATGGAGATCAAGGCCGAGCCCTTCGACCTCATGCGCTGCCTGGAGGCCGTCATCAGGGAGCAGGAGGTGCTGGCCCGGGACAAGGGCCTGGAGCTTACGCTGGATTGCGATCCCGGGCTGCCGCGCGTCGTGCGGGGCGACGGTCTGCGCCTGCGCCAGATCCTGCGCAATCTGGTCAATAACGCGGTCAAGTACACCGAGAAGGGCGGGGTGACGGTCACGGCCGCCCTGGAGACCGTCGGTCAGCCGGAAGCGACCGGTACCCGGGTCATGCTGCGCTTCTGCGTGACCGATACCGGGCTGGGCATCCCCGAGGACCAGCAGGCCACCATTTTCGACAGCTTCACCCAGGTGGACGGCAGCCTGACCCGGCGACAGTCCGGCACCGGTCTGGGCCTGGCCATCTGCCGGCGTCTGGCCGGCCTGATGGGCGGTTCCCTGTCCCTGGAAAGCCAGCCCGGCGCGGGGAGCGTTTTTTACCTCCTGTGCCCCTTCGAGGAAGTGCGCTTCGCCATCCCGGTCAGTCGGCCGGCCGACGTGGAGGCGGGCGACGCCACCTTGCCGCCGCTCCGCATCCTTTTGGTCGAGGACAACCGGGTCAACCGGATGTTCGCCGAGGATCTGCTGGCCAGCCGGGGGCATACCGTGGTCACGGCCGACGACGGCCGGGCTGCCCTGGACTATTTGGCCACCAATCCGGTCGATGTGGTGCTCATGGACATCCAGATGCCGGTCATGGACGGCCTGACCGCCACCCGGGCCATCCGGGGCGGGGAGTCGGGCATCGATCCGGAGCTGCCGGTGATCGGCCTGTCCGCCTACGCCATGGACCAGGAACGGGAGCGCTTTCTGGCCGCCGGCCTGGACGGCTACATCACCAAGCCCATCGACGAGCGGGACTTTTTCGCCACCGTGCGTCAGGCCCTGGCCAAACGCGGCCGGACCGCGGCGAGCCGGAAGCCGACACCGCCGGCCGAGGCGTCGGCGGCACCCGGTGCGGCCGCACCGCACCGGGCCCGTAGCGAGCTCATGGCCAGGGTCGGCCGGGAATTCCAAATTTCGGTGCCCCAGCAGTTGGCGACGCTGGAGACCGCCTTGCGCGACAGCGATTTGACCGTGTGCGAACGGGTGGCCCATACCCTCAAGGGCAACGCGGCCATGTTCGGAGCGGCAGCCATGCGGGCGGCGGCCGCCCGGGCCGAGGCGGCCGCCGCCAACGGCGACATCCGGGCCGTGCGCGCCGTTGCCCCGTCCCTGGCCGAGGCCTGCCGGGCGGTGGTGGACAACATGGATACCTTTTTGTCCCGGCTGGGCGGCTAAGTCCGTGCGTGCGTTTTCCGGTGTTTTGCGATAGGAGAGGGCGTTCTTTCCAAGGAAGTACCTATGTCGCGAACCGTGTATTATCTGTTGCGCCACGCACCGACGCTTTGGAATTTGGAAAAACGCATTCAGGGCCATTGGGACAGCGAACTCGTGCCGGATTGTTCGGCCAAGATCGAGGCCCTGGCCCCGCGCCTGGATGCCCTGGATTTGTCCCGCATCCTGACAAGCGATCTGGGGCGGGCCAAATCCACCACCGGCATGCTGAATTTGCATCTGCGGCTGCCGGTTACTGTGGAACGCCGTCTGCGCGAACAGCAGTTCGGCGATTGGACCGGCAAATACTGGCGGGATATTCCGGCCGAGGCCCTCAAGGCCGCCGCGGTCCAGGGATGGGACTTCCGGCCGCCCGGAGGCGAGAGCCGCGCCGATGTCCGGATGCGGGTCGAACACGCCCTGCTCGACGCCAGCCGTTCCGCCCCGGGGCGCAATGTCCTGGTCGTGACCCACCAGGGCGTCATCAAATCCCTGCTCAACCATCTGCTCGGCCGGTCCTTCCTGCCGGACGACGCGCCGGCCTTCGATCCCGACCGGTTGCAGCAGGTCGTCTGCCAGGACGGCGTCTTGTCACCCGGCACGCTCGACCTCGATTTCCCCTTCCCGTGAAGATCGCCGTCTACTGCCAGCATGTCCTCGGCATGGGGCATCTCCTGCGCACCCTGGCCATCCTGGAGGCGCTCCCCGGCCATGAGCGACTGCTGTGCGCGGGCGGGCCGGCTTCGCCGGCAGCCCTGCCCGAGGGTGTGCGACTGGTCCGGTTGCCGGCCCTGGCCATGGATGCGGATTTCGGCGCCCTGACCCTGGCGGGCGAGGCCCTGGAGCAGGCCAAGGCCGAACGCCGGCAGCGGCTGTGGCAGACCCTGGAAACCCTGCGGCCGGACGTCTTTTTCGTCGAGCTCTATCCGTTCGGGCGCAAGGCCTTCGAGTTCGAGCTGACGCCGGTCCTGACCGCCATCCGGGAGGGCCGGTTCGGGCCGTGCGCGGTCGTTTGCGGCGTGCGGGACATTTTGGTCGAGAAAAAGGACCAGGCCGCCTACGAAGCCCGGGTCATCGACCGATTGCGGCGGTTTTTCGACGCCGTGCTCGTCCACGCCGATCCGCGGCTGTTCCCCTTGTCCGAAACCTTTGCCCGGCTGGACGATATTCCGGTGCCGGTGCGCTATACCGGCTACGTGGCCCCGGTCCGCCGGCCGGGACGGACGCGGGCGGCCGTGCGCCGGGAATTCGGCGTGGCCGAGGATGCCGCCTGGATCGTGGTCAGCGCCGGCGGGGGACGGGTCGGCTCCGAGGTGCCCTTGGCCGTGCTGGCCGCCTGCCGGGAGCAGCCGCGGCTGGCCCGGGCGGCCGTGCGGATTTTTGCCGGCCCCTATGCGCCGGCTGCGGCCTATGCCGCCATGGAACAGGCCGCAGCCGGCCTGCCAGACGCCCGGGTGGCCCGGTTCGCCCCGGGCTTTGTCGATCTTCTGGCCGCCGCCGATCTCTCGGTCAGCCTGGCGGGCTATAACACGGTGATGGATGTGCTGGCGGCCGGCGCGCGGGCGCTGGTGACGCCGTTCGACCAGAACCGGGAACAGCGGCTGCGCGCCGAACGCCTTCGGGACCGGGGGCTTCTCGGCCTGGTGGAACCGGCCGAACTCGCGCCGGCCGCCTTGGCCGACCGCCTGCTGGCCGCCCTGGACGGTCCGCCGCCGCCGCCGGCCGCCATCGACCTCTCCGGCGCGGCGACCACGGCCCGGCTCCTGACGGGACTGTCCCGGCGTTCCGGGGCATGACGCCCCGCGCCGTTTCCCCTCCCTTCATTTCCTGAGAAAGAGCGCGTCGCCCGAGGCGATAGCGCCCGAGGCGTCGCGGCAGTAGTCGTAGAGGCCGTGCAGCACCAGGCCGTATGCCGCCAGATAGGCTTCCAATTCCGGCAGCAGGGCCTGGCCGGCGTAGAGCGGATAGCGGGCGGTTTCGGCCACCACCGCCGTAACGCCGGGGAGAAGGTCCGCCGCGCCGCGCAGGGCCGGCAGCTCGTAGCCCTGGACGTCGAGCTTGATGATGTCGGCCCGTTCGAGTCGTGTATCCAGGCGCACCACCGGCACGTCCACGATTTCGGTGACGGGCAGGGCCTGGCCGGCGTACTTGTCCCGGATGCCGGTGGGGAGGAGCAGCGAGGACAGGGTGGGGCGGCTTAAGACCGTCAGCGGCAGGGTGGCCGCTTCCTCGCCGAGGGCGGCGGCCACGACGGCCACCCGGGGATCGTCCCGGAATCGTTTGGCCAGTTTGCGGGCCAGCCGGGGCTGGGGCTCGAAGGCCATGATCCGGGCCCGGGGCAGGGCGGCCAGCAGCCGGACCGTGACGTTGCCCTTGTTGGCGCCGCCGTCGATCACGATCGGCTCGGACGGGAGCGCCAGGGCTGCCAGCGTGCCGATCCAACCTTCCACGCTCAGACGTTCCCCCGTTCCAGATCCGTTTCCAGAGGCAGGCGCAGGGTGAAGACCGCCTGGCCGTCGTCCGTCTGGTCGAAGGCCAGGGAACCGCCCATGTTCTTGACCAGCCGTGAGGCCAGGGGCAGCCCCATCCGTTCGCCCTTCTCCTCGAAGGGGAGGAAGAGCAGCTCGGGTTCCTTGATCGGGATGGGCTGGGGAAAACGCACTTCCAGGAGCACGAAGCGATGGCTGACGCCCGTTTCGAGCCGCACGGTCTGGCCGCCCGACAGCCGGGAGGCCGCGAAACGGATCAGGCTCGACACCACCTGGGAGAGCAGGTCCGGGTCCAGCCGGGCGTCGGGCAGGTTTTCGGTCAGCCGGGACACCACCTGGACGTCCTTGGCCGCCAGTTCCGGACCCAGGAAGTCCAGGGCGGTGGTGACGATGGGGGCCAGGGGACACAGCCGGGGACGCGGGATCACCGGGTGCAGGTAATTGCCGATTCTGTCCAGAATGGCCTCCAGACGGCGGGATTCGGCCAGGATGATGTCGAGCTCCCGGCTTTCCGGCAGGCGGGCCTTCAGCCGGTGGGCGAAGCCGGCGATGGAAAAGAGGGGATTGCGGATCTCGTGGGCCACTTCGGCCGTGATGGCGCCGAGGGTCTTGAGCTTTTCCTCCTGGACCACGAAGCGTTCCAGCTCCACCCGGTCGGTCAGGTCCACGACGATGCCCTCCAGCAGGGCGGGAAATCCCGGTTCCGACGGCACGGACGGCATGAGCGTCAGCAGGGCTTGGACCGTGGAGCCATTTTTGTGCAGCAGGCGGCATTCCGTCACCTGGCTGCGCTCCTGGGCCTCGGCGTTTTTGAGGCAGTCCCGGACCCGGGGCCGGTCGTCCGGGTGGACCCGGGAGAGAAACCAGCCCGGCGTGCCCATGGCCTCTTCCGGGCTGTCGCCGAGCATGGCCTGAGCGCACGGATTGACGAACTCCAGTTCGTGGTCGGCCCGGAGCATGAAGACGAGCAGCGGCAGGTTGTGCACCAGGGTGCGGTAGCGGGTTTGGGCCCTGGCCACGTCCCGGGCCAGCCGGACCCGTTCCAGGACCGCCTTGAGGGCGTGGTCCAGCAGGTCGAAGCTGACGATGGGCTTTTCCAGATAATCCGCCGCGCCGAGCCGAAAGGCCCGGATCACGCCGGTGATCTCGTCCTGGCCGGAAATGACGATGACCGGCGGGGCGTTTTCCTCGCCGGACAGGGCGGCCAGCACTTCGAAACCGTCGAGTACGGGCAGGCGCAGGTCGAGAAGCACGGCCTCGGGATGCTCCCGCCGGATGCAGGCCAGGCCCTCCCGGCCGTCGCCCGCTTCCAAGGCCGTATAACCGGCGTCGGTCAACCACAGGCTGATGCCGCGGCGCACGTCCGCGTCGTCTTCGATGACCAGTACGGGAGGAGATGTTGCGTCCATGGCAGTCGCTCCGGGCGGACTTTTCGGGAAAACGCCGGATGCCGGCCGAATGGGGCCGGGCGGTTTTTCCCATAGGTAAACGGTATAGCGTATTGCCGGGGCTTCGACCAGGGGGGCGGGGCGGCAGGGCGGCCGAGGGGGGAGCAAGACGGCGATTTCCTCTTGCAAAAATGTCAATTGCTGTCTAGAAGTGGGTTCGCCGTGCCGTTTTGCGGGCGCTGGCCGGGCCTTTGGAGAGAGGCCTGGCGCGCCTTGCCCGCAGCGGACGGAGACACGGCGCTGGTTTTGGGTAGACTGTACAAAAACGTCACGAGAGGGGGATGCCATGAACGCGGCGGATACCGCATTCGTGCTGATTTCGGCTGCCCTAGTCATGCTGATGACTCCGGGCGTCGCGCTGTTTTATGGTGGCATGGTCCGGGCCAAGAATATTCTTGGTACGCTTATGCAATCCTACATTTTGCTCGGCACCGTCTCATTGTTGTGGGCCGTGGTGGCCTACAGCCTGTCCTTCAGCGGGGACATCGGCGGCCTGATCGGCAACCTGGATTTCGCTTTCCTCAATAATGTTGGCGTGGCGCCCAAGCCGGGTGTGGACAATATTCCGCACTTCGCCTTCATGATCTTCCAGTGCATGTTCGCCGTCATCACGCCGGCCCTCATCACCGGCGCCTTTGCCGAGCGCATCAAATTTTCCGGCTTTCTGCTCTTCACCTCGCTGTGGATCCTTTTGGTCTACTGTCCCATGGCCCACTGGGTCTGGGGCGGCGGCTGGATGGCCAAGATGGGTGCCCTCGATTTCGCCGGCGGCGCCGTGGTCCACATGAGCTCGGGCGCCTCGGCTTTGGCCGGGGCCCTGTATCTGGGCCGGCGTCAGGGCTACGGCAAGCAGGCCTTTATTCCGCATAACCTGCCGTTGACCATCCTGGGCGCGGCCCTGCTCTGGTTCGGCTGGTTCGGCTTCAACGCCGGCAGCGCCCTGGCCGCCAACGGTCTGGCCGCCTCGGCCTTCGTCACCACCCATCTGGCTGCCGCCGCCGCGGCCGTGAGCTGGATCGTGGTGGAATGGCTGCATCGGGGCAAGCCCACCACCCTGGGCATGGCTTCGGGCGCCCTGGCCGGTCTGGTGGCCATCACCCCGGCCGCCGGCTTCGTCGGGCCGATGGCCGCCATCGTGATGGGACTCATCGCCGGCGGGCTCTGCTACGGCGGCGTGTTGCTCAAGAGTGTGCTCAAGTACGACGATTCGCTGGACGTGGTCGGCATCCACGGCCTGGGCGGCACCTTCGGCGCCTTGGCCACCGGGCTTTTCGCCAGCAAGGCGGTCAACGAGCTCGGGGCGAACGGGCTGTTCTACGGCAACCCCGGTCAGCTGTGGATTCAGTTCGTGTCGGTGGTGGCCACCTGGGGCTTCTGCTTCGTCATGTCGCTCATCCTTTTTAAGGTCGTAGACGTGATGGTCGGTGTTCGGGTAAGTCAGGAGGATGAAAACAAGGGCCTCGACGTTACCCAGCACAGTGAAGTCGGCTATCAGCTCTAACGTGGGGAAAGGAGCGCGCCATGAAGAAGATCGAAGTCATCACCCGGCCGTACAAGCTCGATGAGATCAAGGAAAAGCTTACCGGTATCGGCATCAAGGGCATGACCGTGTCCGAGGTCAAGGGCTTCGGCCGGCAACGCGGCCATACGGAAGTCTACCGCGGCGCCGAATACCAGGTGGATTTTCTGCCCAAGGTGAAGATCGAGCTGGTGATCGAGGACGGCCTGGCCGACGAGGTCATCCGGACCATCCAGGCCGCGGCCCAGACCGGCGAAGTCGGTGACGGCAAGATTTTCGTCACCACCGTGGACGAGGTCATCCGCATCCGCACCGGCGAAACCGGCAACGCGGCTGTGTAAGACGCTGTCCGGCGCCCGGGCTTTCCGGCTCCGGCGGCACGCGAAAAACGAAACCAGACCGGGGAGGGCGTCTTGCGGGGCGTCCCTTCCCGGTCTGTTGTTGCCAAGCCCTGGAGTCAGATATGCCATCCGAGGCGATGCGGCCGACAAGCGCGGCCGTGCTGGTGGAGGGACGGGCCCTGCTGGACGCGGCCTTGGCCGACGGCCGGGTGGGCGTGGACTATGTGGCGGCCTTGGCCGACGCCTACGACCGTTATTTCCGGGACCGGCTCGGCGAACGGGAGGCCGGGGAGGGGGGCGACGCCGGCTTCGCCCTGGTGGCCGTCGGCGGCTACGGCCGGCGGGAGCTGTGCCCGGCCTCGGACATCGACGTGCTGCTCGTCTTTGCCGGCCAAACGCCCGAAGCCGCCCCGGAGCTGGCCCGGTTTCTCTTTTTTCCCCTGTGGGACCTGGGCCAGGAACTCGGGCACGGGGTCCGCAGCATCGACGAGTGTCTCGCCCTGGCCAAGGACGATCCGCAGGTGCTGGCCACCTTCCTGGACAGGCGCTTCGTGGCCGGTGACCCCGACGTGGCCGCGCAACTGTCCGCGCGCCTGGAACAGGCGGTCCTGGCGCCGGGCGCCGCCGGTTTCGTCGCTTGGCTGGCCGCCGGCAACGAGGTCCGACGGCGCAACTTCGGCGATGCCGGGGGCATGCTCGAACCCAATCTCAAAAACGGCCTGGGCGGGCTTCGTGACGGGCATCAGGTGCGCTGGCTGGTCCGGCTGGCCCGGTCGCGGGGGGCCGACCTGACGGCCCTGGCCCCGGAACTGGCGGTTCTGGACGAGGATACCCGCTTCCTGCTGGTCGTGCGCTGCCACCTCCACCGTCTGGCCGGTCGGGCCAACGACAAGCTCTATTTCGAATTCCAGGAGCGCCTGGCCGCCGCCCTGGGCTTCACCGACGACTCCGCCGGCCGGGGCGTGGAGCGGTTTTTGGCTCGGCTGCTCCATCGGATGGCCGCCATCAAGGCGTTGCGGCAGTCCATGTGGCCGCTGTTGGCCGGTGCCTGCGGCGCGCTCGACCTGACGGCCCCGGCCGCCGTGGTGGCCGAGGGCGTGGAAGCGGCCCCGGAAGGGCTGCGTTTTGCCGACGGTCTGTCCGATGCCGCGGCCATGGAACGGCTCTGGCCGCTGTTGGCCGAGGCGGCCCGCAGCGGTGCACCCCTGGCCCACGCCACCTTCTGCCGCTTGCGCTGCCTGGCCGGGCCCCTGGCCGATCTGGCCCGGGTGTCGCCCCGGACCGGCCGGGCCATCTACGAGGCGCTCGGCGCAATCATGATGGAGGACGCCGACGGCCTGGCCCTGGACGCCTTGCTGGAGACGGGCATCCTGGGGGCCTTGCTGCCGGAGTTCGCCCGGGTGGCCGACCTGGTGAGCTTCGATCTCTACCACGTCCATCCGGTGGGCCGGCACAGCCTGGAGACGGTGCGGCTGCTGGCCGCCATCCGGCGTGAGGGCACGCCCCGGTATGCCGCGTTGCTGGCCGGTCTGCCCCGGCCGGAATGGGCCTTTTGGGGGGCGTTGCTCCACGACGTGGGCAAGGGCCTGGGCGGCGGCCATGCCGAGAAGGGCGGTGAGCTGGCCGAGGTCATGCTGGCCGGCCTGTCCGCGCCCCTGGAGACTCGGCGGGGCGTCGGCGCCCTGGTGCGCGAGCATTTGCTGCTGCCGGACATGGCCACGGGCCGGGATCTGGCCGATCCGGACGTGGTGGCCGGCGTGGCCGGCCGGGTGGCCACGGTGGAAATGCTCGACATGCTTATTGTACTCGCCCGGTGCGACGGCTTGGCCACCGGCCCCCAGGCCTGGACGGGCTGGAAGGAATCCCTCGTGTTCGAGCTGGCCGACAAGGTGCGGGCGGCCATTGCCCAGGGGCGGCTCTTCGATACCCGGGACGCCGCCATCATGCTGGAAACGCGCGACCGGCTGCGGGAGCTGGCCCGGGACCGCTTCCCGCCGGAGGCCTTGGAGCGGACGGTACTGGCCATGCCGCCGCGCTATCTGGTGGCCGTGTCGCCGGAGGACATCCTGGCCCATCTGGATCTGCTGACGGAACTCGACGCGGCCGAGGCCGAGACCCGGCGCATGCGTTCCTCCCGCAAGGGCGAGGGGGACGTGGTCGTGCTGCACCACGCCGCCTTGGAGGACGGCACCGGTTTCGCCGTCACCGTGGCGGCCCGCCACGTCCGGGCGCTGTTCGCCACCGTGGCCGGCGTGCTGGCCCTGCACGACCTGTCCATCCACGACGCCGACGTGTTCGTCTGGGACAACGGCGTGACTATCGTCACCTTGCGGACGGGCAATCCGCCGGACGTGCTCTACGCCGACGAGGTGTTCGCCCGGGTTTTGCGGGCCATCCGCTACACGCTCTCCGGCAAGCTCTTTTTGGACTACCGGCTGTCGCAAAAACGCAGCGCCTTTGCCTGCGGCCAGACGATCCGGGGGCCCAAGACCCCGCCGGAGGTGACCGTGGACAACCGCATTTCCGATCTCTACACGGTGGTCGAGGTGGCCTGCGACGACCGGGTGGGGCTGCTCTACGACATCGCCCGCACGCTTTTCGAGCTGCACCTGGAGACGCATCTGGCCAAGGTCATGACCCCGGCCGGCCGGGTGCGCGACGTCTTTTACGTGCGGGGCCTCGGCGGGCGGGTGGAGGACCCGGAGCAGATGGCCGAAATCAAGGCGGCGCTCCTCCATCGGTTGGCTGCGGGCGACCCCTGCGCCGGGCATTGAGGCGGGCTGGCGGGGGGGGACGGCTTGACGGCGGCAGGTGAAGCGGCGATAAAACGGTTGTCCAATTAGGGTCAGGACAACATGTCCCGACCGGGAAGGAGTCGCCATGACCGAGCCCGTCACTGTCGCCTGCCCGCCGCGTATCGGTGAGCAGGCTCCTGATTTCGAGGTCGAAACCACGCACGGCATTTTGCGGCTGGAGGACTTTCGGGGAAGTTGGCTGGTGCTGTTTTCCCATCCGGCCGATTTTACGCCGGTGTGCGCCAGCGAGTTGATGGCCTTCGCCGGCATCGCCGATGCCTTGCGCGGCCTGCATTGCGAGTTGCTCGGCCTGTCGGTCGATTCCATCTTTTCCCATATCGCCTGGTTGCGCGCCCTGGAAGAAACGTTCGGCGTGGCCATTGATTTTCCGCTCGTGGCCGACACCGCCGGGGACATGGCCCGGAGCTACGGCATGCTCATGCCGGCCGAGTCGCGTACCGAACCTTCCCGGGTGACCTTTGTCATCGATGATAGGCAGATCGTACGGGCGTCCATGGCCTATCCCATGACAACAGGTCGGAATGTTGGCGAAATTTTGCGCCTGGTCCAGGCACTGATGACGACTGACGCCCACGGCGTAGCTACCCCGGCCGGCTGGAAACCGGGCGAGGCTGTATTAGCCCCTCCGCCGCGTACGCAGGCCATGGCCGCCGAATGGGCCAAGGCCGGTGGTGCGGCCTGCGCCGATTGGTATTACTGGAAAAAGGAGACTCCATGAGGCGCGATTTGGTGGATGCCGATGAAAGCCAGGCGGCGATCAAGCCGGACGGATCACTGACACAGATGGCCCGGGACGTGCTGCGTGCCTGCGATCCCCCGGCGACCAACGAGGATATCGCCCGGGCCCTGACCAGACATTTTTCCTTCGTCGAACCGCTGGTGCAGGAATGCATCCAGCAGGATTTGCTCAGGGAAAAAAACGGGCGCCTGGCTCTGACCGACCTTGCCCGGGAAAAACTCCTTCGCTAGGCGCGCCGCCGGCGGTACGGCGGCCGACGCGGCGCCCTTTACGCCCCGCGTCCCCGGGATTATGAAACCACGGCATACCGGCTGGACGAGGCGAACGCCCGGATGGCGTGGTCCGGTCGACGGGAGGGCAATGTGAACGCCAGAAACCGGCCCGCTCCTGCTACGCAGGGCCGCGAACCGGACGTGTGCCATCGTTGTGCGGCCATCGGCCCCGTCTGTTGCACCATGCCGCCGGGGAACGAGGAACACTGGTTCCCCGTCTCCGCCATGGAGCGGCGGCACATCGAGGACTACCTCGGTCTCGACCGGGGGGCGTTTACCTTGAGCCCCAATTCCGGTGCCTTTCGGTCCAGGCTGTACGGCCTGTTCCCCGGCGAGCGGCGGCAGGTGGAGACGCTGTTTCCTGACGGCCAGACCCATGCCCGTCTGTCCTGTAACGACCGGGGACGCTGTCTGTTCCTGCGCGCGGCCGGTTGTCTCTTGCCAAGGCCGCTGCGTCCGTATTATTGCCGCCTCTTTCCGTTTTGGGCCGTGGAAACCCGGGTGACGCTGCTGCCTTCGGCAGGGTGCCTGGCCAAGCGCGAGGGGCGGGACCTGGCGGACATGCTGTCGCTGCTCGAATGCACCACGACTGCAATCCTCGACCTCCACGGCAGGTTGCGTCTGGCCTGGGGACTTGCCCCCGCGGCGGATATGCCCTGTGTCACTCCCTTCCGAGCGAGATCCCTTACGTGAAAAAGCTGCTTGTCCTGCTCATCCTCCTCTTTGTCGTCGGCGCCTTTACGGGGCTGGCCGGCCTGGTCGGCCTCTACTACTGGGCTTCGAGCGATCTGCCGAGCTTTCGCAAGATCACCGACTATCGGCCGCCCCTGGTCACGACCATCTACACCCGGGACAACCAGGTGCTCGGCTACCTGTATTCCGAAAAGCGCTTCCTGGTGACGCTGTCGGAGATGCCGTCCTATCTGCCCAAGGCCTTCCTGGCCGCCGAGGATTCCACCTTCTACCAGCACGAGGGCGTGGACCTTTCGGCCATCTTCCGGGCCATGCTCAAGAACCTGCAAAGCGGCGGCATCAAGCAGGGCGGCTCCACCATCACCCAGCAGATCATCAAGCGGCTGCTCCTGTCCTCGGAAAAGAGCTACAAGCGCAAGATCCGGGAAGCCATCCTGGCCTATCGCCTGGAAAAATATCTGACCAAGGACGAAATTCTCACCATCTACCTGAACCAGATTTACCTGGGCTCCCGGGCCTACGGCGTGGAAGCCGCGGCCCGCACCTATTTCGGCGTGCACGTCGGCCAGCTCTCCATCGCCCAGTCGGCCCTGCTGGCCGGTCTGCCCCAGGCGCCCACCCGCTACAGCCCGTTCCGGGACTTCACGGCGGCCAAAAACCGGCAGCGCTACGTGCTCGGCCGGATGCTGGCCCAGGGCTGGATCACCCAGGCCCAGTACGACGAGGCCGTGGCCGAACCGCTCGTGTTCAAGAGCATGCCGGACCCGTCGTGGGAGGTGGCGCCGTTTTACATGGAAGAGGTGCGCCGGGAGCTGATCGCCCGCTTCGGCGAGGATCAGGTCTACAACGGCGGCCTGCACGTCTATACGGCCGTGGACCTCAAGCATCAGGAGGCGGCCGAACGGGCGCTGCGCATGGGGCTGGTGGCCTCGGAGCGGCGTCGCGGCTACAAGCCCACCCTGGAGAAGCTCAGCAAGGACAAGTACGCCGACTTTTTCGAGCACAGCGGCGTGCCCGAGGCCTTGATGACGCCCGGCCACTGGTTGAAGGCCCTGGTCACGGAGGTGTCCTCCCAGGGCGCGGTGGTCCGGTTCGGCAACAAACAGGGGTTCATCGCCGACAAGGAGCTCAATTGGGCCAAGGGCCGGGTGGAGGTCGGCGACGTGGTGTGGACCTCGGTGCTGGCCGCGCCGGACAAGAACGCGCCGGCCGAGGCCCCCGATACGGCCAAGACCGCCGCCAAGGCCGCGCCGACTCCGGCCGGCCGCAAGGGCAAGGCGTCGGCTTCGGCCCCGGTCGCGCCGGTCAAGTCGACCCGCGCCATGTGGAAGCTGGCCATGGAGCTGGAGCCGCGCATCGAGGGGGCCATCGTCTCCATGGACCCGCGCACCGGCGACGTGCTGGCCTGCGTGGGCGGTTTTTCCTTTGAAAAAAGCCAGTTCAACCGGGCCACCCAGGCCTTCCGCCAGCCCGGTTCCTCCTTTAAGCCCATCGTCTATTCCACGGCCATGGACAACGGCCTGACCCCGGCCACGGTGGTGGAGGACGCCCCGTTTTCCTACCGCGATCCCTGGAGCGGCCAGGTCTGGTCGCCCGGCAACTACGAGGGCGACTACAGCGGCCCCATGACCGTGCGGGCGGCCCTGGCCAAGTCCAAGAACCTCGTCACGGTTCGGATCGCCCAGCAGGTGGGCATGAAGAAAATCGTGGAGCGGGCCAGGGCGCTGGGGCTGCGCGGCGAATTCGTGCCGTATCTGCCGGTCAGCCTCGGGGCGGTGGCCGTGAACCTCCTCGACATGATCCGTGCCTATTCCGCCTTTGCCCGGGACGGCTCCATCATCAATCCCCGCTTCATCCTCGACGTCAAGAGTCCCTGGGGCGAGGACGTGTTCAACAACAAGCCCGAGGTCAAGCAGGTCCTGTCACCGCAGACGGCCTACATCATGGCCTGTCTGCTCAAGGAAGTGGTCCGGGCCGGGACCGGCGCGGCGGCCAAGGTCCTCGGCCGGCCGCTGGCCGGCAAGACCGGTACCACCAACGACTTCCAGGACGCCTGGTTCATGGGCTTTTCCCCCTACCTACTGACCGGCTGCTACGTCGGCTTCGACCAGCCCAAGCCCATGGGCCGGGGCGAGACCGGCAGCCGGGCCGCCTTGCCCATCTGGCTGTCCTACCGGAAGGTGGTGGAAGACGATTATCCGGTGGAAGATTTTTCCCGGCCGCCGGGCATCGTCATGGGCACGGTGGACGGCGTCCCCATGCCGTTTAAGGAAGGGACGGAAAAGGGTCCCTCCACCTTGCAGGGCGACGAGGAGCAGGAGCGGGCGCTTTTCAGCGATCCCAATGCACCGCTTGGCAAGGGCGAGGATTTGCTCAAACAGATGTTCTAGGCAGCCAACGCACGGTTTGCAGGCCGGGTCGGGACCAACGGGTTCCGGCCCGGCTTTTGTATTGCACTATGGAAAATATTTTCTGGAAAAGAAGAAAAGCGCACATTCCTTGCATTGTTTTTCGGGGACAAGGAAATTTTTTCTGGTGTATTTTATCTGTATTTTGCAAGATACGGACACGAAGGCGACAAGAAAAGACCTGTATTTGGCAGGGTGATAGGTTATATTCACCGGGGTGACGTAAAAAAAGTAAAATGGTTACATGGATTTTATTTGATTGTTGGGGTATAAACACCATGGATTTCTGTCCGATAAGCACGAGGTTGATCCTTTTGCATACCAACAAAGGAGTGCAGTCATGGATCTGATCAGCCTCAATTACAAGACGGATTCGGCCAATCTTTTGACCGGCTCGTCGTCGGGGAGCGTCACGGCGGCGTCCAACTACATGTCGGGTTCCTCGGGGCTCTCGACCGGAAAGCTCTCCACCGGCGGCAGCGACGAGACCAGCGTTTCCTCCGGCGGGTCGCTGCTGCAACAGCTCGGGAACCTGCAAAGCGCCGATCCGGACACGTTCAAGGAAGTGGCCCGGAACATCTCCGGCAAGCTGAGCGAGGCGGCCAAGGGATCGGATACGGAGACGGCAAGCTCCCTGTCCGATCTGGCGGCGCGTTTTTCCAGCGCCGCCTCCACCGGGAGCATGTCCGCCCTGGTGGGCACAAGCTCCGGCAGCGCGAGCCTACAAGGCTACTCCCGGTCGGGTGGGACATCGTCCGCCCTGGAGTCGGCTTCCGGCATCATTTCCCAAGCCCTTTCGGGCACGGAATCGGCTTCGGCGTAAGCCACCGCACCTTCCCCCTGCCGCCGGGCCTTTGCCGGGCGACCGGCGGCAGGGAAGGATGCGGTAGGCCGTCAGGCGCCGGGGCGGGCGCTGTCCCCGGACATGAGGGAATTTTCCAGGCTCAAGGCCTCCACGGCCGGATGCGTGCGCACCAGCCGCCGGATGTCTTCCAGGTAGCGCCGGGCGTGGCTCAGGTAGAACGACAGGGCCCGGCCGAATTTTCTGCCCACCAGGCCGTCGATAAAAAGACGGCTGATCTCCTTTTCCCGCAACAGCACGTACTGCGAGAGCAGAAACACCCGCCGTTCCTCCACGGACATGGCCCGTACCGCCCGTTCCAGGACCGTGCGCGCCCGGGGCTGGTACATCCAGAAATACAGCAAATCCAAGGCGTTCACGATGAGGATGTTGTCGAGATCCTCTTTTTCGGCCTGGAGATTGGCCATGAGGGTCTTGGGCGTTTCCAGAAGCCGGGCGGCATCCTGCTGGGGAAAGCGCATTTCGAGCTGGCTGTAGGCGTCGAAGAGCTGCTTGAATTTGGCTTGGTAGTCCTTGAGGCGCATGGCCACGAACCGGTTGCGGTCGGCCAGGCCCTCGATGACGGCGGCCACGCAGTCCGAGGCGAATTTCGAGACGATGGCCGCGAAGGGCTGGAGGGCGGCTTCGGGGGCGGCCACGCCGTCCAGTCGCAGGATCCAGGCGAGCAGGGCGTTGAGGCCGAGGGCCAGGGGAATGGACAGCACCGTGCGGAAGAGGTTGCCCACGGCCGCCGCCCGGGGCAGGCCCCGGTAGAGGTTGTGCGAGGCCAGATAGATGCCGTTGGCTACGGCCATGGCCGTGTAGAGAGCCAGGGGATCGGTCGTGGTGGTGATGCCGAGGTAGTCCCCCATGAGCACGGTCTTGACCAGGATGTCGAGGAGCGGCACCGACAGGCCGGTAAAGAGCAGGGAATCGGACAATCGGCTGATGCTGACGAAATCCTTCCAGGAGAGGAGCGGACTGTGCCGGAGACCGCCGCAGCCCAGGGCCGACTGGATCACGTTGCGCAGTCCGGTGATGCCGAACCAGAGAAACGGCCCCAGCCAGGCCAGCACCCACCAGGAATTGACCGCCGCGAACGACACGGCGGCCACGGCGAAGCCGGCCAGGATTTTGAGGGCGTTTTTGACCGTGCCGTTCAGCGTGCGCCAGGCCAGGCAGGAGCGGTGGCGGGGATGGCGCCGCTCGGCCAGGAACCGGGCGCCGGCCGTCGGGTGGATGCCCCCCAGGGTGAAGATGTTGGCGGTTTCGGGCCTGGCCTTGTAGTAGCGTCGGCCCAGCCATTCCAGCCGGCGGCGGTAGCCGGCCAGGCGCAGCCCGGGCAGCTCGCGCAGGCGCCGCAACAGGCCGGTCGACAGGGGCGAGGCGTATTCCTCGGACAGGGCCTGGATTTCCGGCGTCACCGTGACGCCCACCGGAATGCTGCGGCGCTGGCTGGGCCGGCCTTCGGGATCGGGGCGCAAGGATCTGGCCAGATGGCGCTGGGCCCGGGGGGACAAGGTGTCGCGTACCACCAGGCCCATGCCATGGTGGCGGGTGGACTGGCCCGTGGAGTCGGTGCCGATGCGGGCGGCCAGCGGCCGCTTGCGGTAGGCGGCGGTCAGCAGCGCAATGTCCTGGCCGAGGGCGCGTGCCGCCGCCACCTGCTCCGGTGTGCCACCCTCCGCCTCCAGCCGGTCGGCCAGCCGATGGATGAGGCGCTTGAGGGCCACGACGTTGCCGGCGTTGAGTACCGAGAGGAGTTGCAGGATCTCGCCGGTATCCCGGTCCGTCTCCTCGTAGATGCGCAGGTTGAAGACTTCCAGGGTGGTGATGCTCCCCCGGCAGGCCGCCAGGATGGAGAGCACCTCCAGGGTGGTCAGCTCGGCCGCCACCAGGGTGATGCGGTTGAGGCGGTGCAGGCGCATGATCCGGCCGGCCAGGGCCTCCGGACTCACGGTCAGCCGCTCGGGCAGGTCCTTCCCGGGGGACGCCGCGTCCTCGGCCGGGAGGTCCGGGTTGGCCTCGCGGGAGAGGTAGGTATCGAGCAGGGCCTCGGTGTCCAGGGCGTCGCGTCGGGCCAGGCAGCGGGCCAGGACCTCCGGGTCCGCCGGACCGTCGAGCAGGGGGGCGTCCTCCCGGTCGAGCAGCGGCCGGAGGCAGGCGTGGATATAGCGGGCCAGATGCTGGACGCTGGCTTGGCCCGCGCCCACGAAGGCCAGAAATTCCTCGGGGTCGAGCGGCGGCAGGGACAGGCCGTAGCGGGCGTTGAGTTCCGGGCGATGCCGGGTGTTGAAGGCGGCAAGCAGGGCCAGGACCGTGCGCTGGCGGCGTAGCGACAACTCGAAGCCCTGGCGCATGAATTCCCGAACATCGGGCGTGGCCAGAAAATCCGCGAAATCCTTGGGCTGGCGGATGCCGCACGGCGTCCAGATGATCTTGACGGGCCGCCCCTGGTGCCGGGCCGGGCACTCGATGCCGATATGGACGTTGATGTCCATGATGGCGGCCGCCTCCAGCAGCTCGGCGGCCGTTTCCCGGCGCACGAAATGGTAGTGGATGACGGTGAGCCGCCGGATGCCCTTGATCCAGGCGTCCATGATGAGATGGGTGGGCGATTTGCGCCCCTTGGTGTTGGCGTCGTGGACGTGGTCGTCGAAGGCCATCTGGTTCCAGGCCTCGGGCATTTCCAAAAGATGGTATTCGTCCAGCAAGCGGCGTATTTCCCGGGGGCGGCCCGGCACGGCCGTCCGAAAATCGTGGGCCAGCTCCAGTTGCCGGCGGGGATTGTCCCGGGACCGCACCAGCTCCTTCATGATCTGGAGCAGCACCCGGGCGGTGTTTTTTTCCAAGCCGGATTCGGCCGTGGCCATCACCTCGTCGCGAAGCGAACGCAGGGCGGTCAGACGGTCCTTGGCCCGGCCGATTTCCAGGGAGCCGAGCAGGTGGACGGTGGCGTAGGCGATGCGCAGGCCCTTGGAGGCGGCCATTTCCTTGATGCCGTGGGGATGCAGATAGGGGGTCAGCAGGCGACGCAGGCTGCTGGAGCCCTGGCGGGAAAGCACGTCGTTGACGATGCGCAGCAGTGCGTAATCCCCCCGGTCGAAGCACAGGCGGCCCGCCAAGCCGGTGGGCCGGCCGGAAAATTCCGCGCCGCCTTCCGATGCGGGCAGGGGGGGGAACGTGGCGTCCGTGGGGGTATCCTGCATCATGGCGTCCTTTCGCTGTACGGCCGTATCCGCTGCCGGGCGGAGCTTGAAGAAATAGCGTGTTTTTCCCGGACCGCCAACTGGGGCCGCGTCATGCTGGTTTCTCCCACCGTCTTTTGCTAGAAGGGAAGACGCCCTGAATCGCGCCTGGCAGACTGGCGGGCTGGGGCGAGGGAGGCGTATGGCGCACGATCGTATCCCTGCGGCGGCCTTGTCGACGGCGACCCGGACGGCCCGGCGGGTGCGTGCTCTGGAGGCGGAAGCCCTGGCCGCCTTGCGGGAACGGGGCGATGTGGCCGGCCATCGGGCCGCCCTGACCGAAAAGTGCCGGCTGCTGGCGGCCTTGCCCGACGAGGCGGCCGCCATGCTGCCCGATCCGGCGGCGCCGGACGTCCGGGCCTTTGTCGCCGGTCTGGAGGACATGGCTTCCCGGGCCGACATGGCCCAGTCCCTGGAGAGTGTTTTTTTCATGGGCGCGCTCCTCTATCCCGAGGATTACCGGGAGGGCGACCCCAACGATCTGGAACGGTTTCTGGGCCGGTTCGAATCGGCGGACTGAGGAGCGCGCAGCAGGAGAGAACGGAAACGGCGTTTTCGACGGGCAACGGGTGGCGCGTCGGGGCATCCCGACGGCTGCGGTGCCGGTGGATTCCCGCCGGACGCCAGGAGGAGGAGAGGTCGTGGGAGTTTTCGATCCGATCACCATCAATGGCATGACCGTGCGGAACCGGTTCGTGCGTTCGGCGACCTGGGAGGGGATGGCCGAACCGGACGGCCGGGCCACGCCCAAGCTGGAGGCTGTCATGGCGGCGCTGGCGGCAGGCGGGGTGGGTTTGGTCATTTCCAGCCACGCCTATGTGGAAAAACGGGGCCAGGCCGGCCCCTGGCAGCTCGGCGTCCATGGCCCGGCCATGGAACCCGGAATCGCCCGGCTGGCCCGGGCCGTGCACGCCGCCGGCGGCCGGTTCGTCGTGCAATTGGCCCATGCCGGCTGTCGGGCCACCCCGGCGTTGACCGGGGAGCCCAGCATCGGGCCGTCGGTCGTCGACGATCCCAAGGCCGCGCCCTGCCGGGAGATGACGCCCGATGACTTGGCCCACCTGGAGGCGGCCTTCGGAGCGGCGGCATCCCTGTGCCGGGACGCCGGGGCGGACGGCGTCCAGATCCATGCCGCCCACGGCTACGGCCTGAGCCAGTTCCTGTCGCCCCTGACCAATCGCCGCACCGGCGCCTACGGCGGTTCCCTGGAGAATCGGGCCCGGCTGCTTCTGGAAGTGCTCGACGCTATTCGGGGGCGGGTCGGCAATGACTACCCGGTCCTGGCCAAGATCAACAGCGAGGATTTTACGGAGGGCGGCTTTTCCCGGGAGGAGTCCCTCCAGGTCGCCCGCTGGCTGGCGGACGCCGGCCTGGATGCCGTGGAAGTTTCCGGCGGCACCCTCGATTCCTTTCCCCGGACAGCCATTCGGGCCGGCAACTTTCCCATCCCCCAGGGCGAGGCCTGGTACCGCGAAACGGCCGCCGCCATGAAGGCCGCCCTGGCCATCCCCGTCATCCTGGTCGGCGGCATCCGCTCCATCGAGACGGCCGAAGGGCTCGTCGCTTCCGGGACGGCCGATATGGTGTCCCTGTCCCGACCGTTGATCCGCGAACCCGGGCTGATCGCCCGCTGGCAGTACGGCGACCGGGCGCCGTCGGCCTGCGTCAGCGACAACGCGTGTTTCGTCACGGCCCGCAAGGGCGAAGGCATCTCCTGCCTGACCAAGGTCCGTGAGGAAAAACGTCGCGCCCGCGCTGCCGCCGCGGTGGAGAAATAAGAGGCCGCCGGCGGCCAGGGAGGGGCAACGCCCCTCCCTGGCCCTTCCCTACCGGGGGAAAGCCTTCCCCCCAGACTCCTGCCTGGGGGCGTTTTCACTGCGCCCCGATCTCGGTGCGGGGGATTTTTCTTGGAATTATGCGGTGCGAGGAAGCCGGAAGCAGGATGCCTCCGGTGGGTGAGGTCCGGGAGAGGTCACACCGCTCCCGGCCGCCGGAGGCATTCTTCTAAAAAACGAATCCGAGGCGAGCGCCGAAGGAATGCTTCATGATGCCGTTGACCACACCGGCATCGGTCTTGCCGTTGATCATGATCTGGGTATGGGGATTGAGCATGTAGGCGAAGCTGAGGCCCACGGTATGGGTATCGGCCCAGTCTTTTTGCCGCACGCCGTCGAGCTTGGTTTCGCCGCCGTAGAGGTAGATGTAGTCGAAGGAGCCGAAGAAGGCCGGGGTGAAGCTGTAGCTGAGATGGCCTTCCGCGCCGAAGTAGGGATCCTGGGCCGAGGTCACCCGGTTGTTGTAGATCCCCAGTGCGTTGGTATTGTCGAAATTGAACTGCACGTAGCCGGAAAGTTCCAACCAAAAGTTGCCGAATCCCTTGCCCACGCACAGCTCGTGCTTGGTGGTCCAGCGATTGGTGCCGAAATTGACGATGCTGTCCCGGTCGTACTGGCCGGTGGGGGCGGTCAGGAACGGGGTGTAGGCGAAGAAAAATTTGTTTGCCTTGTCATTGAGAAGCCAGATGGTCGAGGCAACGGTGAGGTCGCCGACGCCGCCGGAATCGTGGTTGGTCAGGTTGGCGTTGCCGAAGGGAAAGATGACCTGCGGATCGATGGTGAAGGGGCCGAGTGTGGTGTAGTAGACGCCACGAAAGATGCCGACGTTGCTATAGAGATCGGCGCCGCCGCTGATCCGTTTACCTTTGCTGTAGAGGTCGTGACCGAAGTAGTGGTCGTAATAGAGTGCCATGAAGACGGTGCCCGGATCGAGCGGTATATAGTCCCGCGGGCTGTTGGCCATGGCCAGACGCGGCAGCAGCAGAACCGCGATCAACGTCCAGACGATGCGCGTGGGGTGTTGCATGATAGTCCTCTCGGGTTGGGCCATGGGAACGGCTCGGGTTGCGGCGGCAAAAGGGGGCGGACCGAAGTCCGCCCCCGGCTGGGCGCGTTACAGGGAATTGCGGAAGATGCGTTCCACCACGGAGGCGTCCACTTTGATGGGCGCGAGCGGCAGCAGCACCTTGGACACGGAGGAGGACATGGTGGTCTTGACCAGGGCCGGGATATCGGCCTCGGAGAAGACGCCGGCCATGCTGGTGGACTGGCCGACGCACCGGCACCAGGTTCTGAGGCTGTCCACGACGAAGTCGGTTTCGTTCGGAACGCCCTTGAGACCCGGGATGATGGGCGAGAACAGGTCGGCGATCACTTCGGGCACGGCCGGATAGATTTCCTTGACCATGGCCGGCATGAGGATGCCCAGGCCGTCGCCGTGGGTCACCTTGACGTTCAAGGTGCTCATGGCGTGTTCCATCGAGTGGGTGATGTGCAGGAAGCCCAGGTCGAAGCTGATGCCGGCGATGGCCGAGGCGTACAGCAGCCAGTACCGGGCCGTCAGGTTGCTCGGCTCCACGATGGCCGTGGGCAGGTAGGTGGCGACCAGACGGATGGCGTCCCGGGCCAGCCCGATGGAGTACGGATGGGTCAGGATGGTGGTGGCGGCTTCCAGGGCGTGGTTCACGGCATCGATGGAGGTGGAGATGGTCTGCTTGGTAGGCATGGTCGCCGTCAGCGCCGGGTCCTCGATGGTGTAGGTCGAGTAGATCTGCGGCGAAACGATGCAGGGCTTGTCCTCGCCGTCGGACTGGGCCACGGCGAAGGAGTCGCATTCCGAACCGGTGCCGTGGGAGGTGTTGATGAGGATGATCGGCACGGCGCCGGTAATGGGCTCGCCCTTTTCATAGAATTCCACGGCCTTCTTGCCGGGGTGCTTCATGAGCACGGCGGCCGTCTTGGCGGTGTCGATGGAGCTGCCGCCGCCGATAGCCAGAATGGCCTGGGCGCCGAAGTCCGTGCCCATGCTCGCGGCTTCTTCGCAGTTGGTGTAGGTCGGATTGGGGCGCACTTTGTCATAGTGCTTCCAGGCGACGTGCTTGTTGAGGGCGGGCTCCACGGCGGCCCAAGCGCCGCTGGCCTTGTAGGCGATCGCATCCGTGACGACCAGAATCTTCTTGATGCCCTGCTTGACCATGTTGTCCAGAATGTCATCGACTTTATTTATGGCTCCGACACCGAAGTAGGTGGTCGGCCGGGTAGGTTGCAGCAGAAAAATTTTGTTGATGTCGATCTTTTTTTCCCAATTTGTCATGATAACCTCCGGTCGTTGACGGTTGGCAATACTATAAAGCTCCGGCACACCACAGTATACCGGCATGGTTGCGCAGGGATCCGTGACACTGCGTTATGTGTTCGCAGCCCCGTAACTATGCCGTTGCAATGGCAACTAGCAAGAATCCGACCACTCTTGCTGTGAAACGGAAAATATTAAAAAGACAAATTAATGCAGCGGCTAGCGATAATGGCCTTTGCCATCGGCTGATGCGAAAAGTGTCCACGAACTGGACATGCTATCTGTGCATGTCCAGTTCGTGGACACGAGAGGTGCGGAATGGACACCGACCGGTCACACGGATCGGGGGAGGGCGCGGAGGCGGTTGGCGGCAGGCGCCTTAGAATTTGCGCAGTTCGAAGAGCTTTTTCGTCTGGGTGGAGACGATATGGAAGTACTTGTCCTGGGGGATGAAGATGTAGGGGACGTCCTCGGCCCGGCGGAAGAGGAAGTCCGACAGGATCATGCGGTTGACCGCCTGGTGGCCGATAATCATGATGTATTCGGAATTGCCGCTTAAGTAGATGGCCTTCTTGACGCCGCGGTAGACCCGGGCGGCCATGGTGGTGTAGCCCTCGCCGCCGGGATAGACGAAGTCGTATTTGTTGGCGGCTCGGGCGGCGAAAAGGTCCGGCCGCTGCTGCTCCATCTCGCTGTAGGTCATGCCGTCGCAGGCGCCCACGTCGATCTCGTCGAATTCCTTGAAGGCGTGGTGGGTGGTCTGGCCCTTGCGCATCTCCAGGAGCGGTTCGGCCATTTCCAGGGTGCGGCGGCGGGTGCTGGTGAAGATGTAGGGCAGGGGGGTGCCGATGAAGTGGCGGGACAGGGCCCAGGCCTGGTTGCGCCCCTTTTCGGTGAGACCGGCGTCGCCGCCCATGCGATTTTCCAGGTTGTATGCGCTCTCGCCGTGGCGCACCAGGAAGAGGTTTTTGATCCAATCCGACACGAGCAGGTCGCGGATGCGGCCGTAGTAGGGCAGCGCGACCGAGATGCGCTCGGCCAGGATGCGGTTGTTTAAGGTGTCCAGGCGCACCAGCTCCCGGGCGTCGTCCGTGGGGTCGTAGATGTAGCGGTAGTAGTCGATGCGCTGCTCGAAGCTGACGCGGGCCGCCTCGGGGTCCTGCTGGGAAAATTCCGGCAGTTTGGTCTTGCGGGCCACGGACAGGGCCAGAAGCTCCGGGTCGTCGTTGACGCATTCGACGAACAGGATCGGATAGTTGGTCAGGCGCTGGCGTAGGGTGTCCCGGCGTTTGCGGGAGACGTTGGCGGCGTCGAGAATGGCGATTTCGCCGTCGGCCGACAGGAAGGCCTTGGCCTCGGCGATGTTGACGGCGGCGATGTGTTCGCGCAGGGCCACGGCCTCGGCGTTGTCCGGATCGTAGAACGAGGCCTGGGAGGTGTTCTGGGGGATGATGCGGCGGCGCACGTCGCCGTTGTTGAAGATGCCGACCCGGATGTCGTCCTTTTCCAGGTTCTCCTTGATCTTGGCCGCGACGGTGGACTTGCCCATGGCCGGCAGGCCCACCATGGCGATGTAGAGTTTGGGCGTGCGCCTGGCCATCAGAGGAGTCCGACCTCCCAGTTGAAGCGGCTGGAGCGTCCCCGGCGCGGGACGTCCCGGGGCAGGGGCTCGCGCAGGTCCACGAACAGGCCGTAGCCGGCCTTGACCAACGCTTCCCTATACTGGAGCAGATCCACTTCCCAGTTGGGGTAGATCCAGTAGGTACGGTCGTACTTGACCGCCCACAGGCCTTCCTCCTTGGGACTGACGAGCGGCTGGCAGGTCTTGACCTCGCCCGAGAGCGCCCGGGACAGGCCGAGGGGCCAAGCCCCCTGGGCCACCAGCCCCAGGGGCAGGGGCGAGTGGGACGGCAGGGCCAGGATGTCCTGGCCGGAGAGTTCCGGCGACACGATGGCCCCGGCAAAGCCCATTTTGGCCAGTTCGGCCAGGGCCAGCGGGTTGGCGATGTTGCAGAAGGGGCCGGCCCAGTATTCCACGCCCTTGGCCTTGTCCGGGAAGAGGCCGATCTGCCAGGGGGCGTTCAGGACGAACTTCTTGCCGCCGCGGGAGACGATGGCCGCGATCAGGCTCACGAATTCGCTTTCCTCGTCGGGCCAGATGACCGGCGGCAGCCACCACCAGACCTTGGCCGCCCGGCCGAGCGGCAGGTTTTGCGCCCGCTTGGTGGAGACCCACACGCCGAAGGCGTTCTTTTCCTTGTGCATGTCCGGATGCCGCCACACGCCGATGGTGAGGGGTTCCTGGCGGCCGGGGCGGCAGGGCTTGGGCATGGTGGCCGTAAAGGTGATGGGGGAGGGTTCCCGGTCGGCGATGGCGTCCAGGGCCATTTCCAGGGGCCGGAGCTTCTCCAGCAGTTCCGGTTCCCGACGGTCGATCAGGAAGACCGGGGCGCCGGACTCCGGCCGGGAGGCGGGGTCGAAGGTCAGGGTCAGCCGGCCGCCCTTGGGCACGGGTCGGGTCACCTTGACGATGCGGTGGCCGCCTTCGTCCTCGCAGCCCACCCGCAGGAGGTCGCCGGGCAGCAGGGCCACCCGGGCGGACAGGTTCCACTGCCCGTACTTGAGGCCGCGGCTGATCTTGCCGGCGGGCAGGCCCGAGCCGGTGCGCTCCTTGGTGTCGACGGGGTTTTTCGGCCGCTGGGGCAGAAAATTGTAGTTGGTGACGGACCGGCCCAGGGCCTGTTCCAGGTAGCTGGCCGCCATCTTCTTGGCCGACGTGTCGTCCGGGGCGTCGCACAGCAGCCGGTAGGCGGCCACGGTATAGTAGACGTAGTGGGGGCCCTTCTTGCGGCCTTCGATCTTCCAGGCCGTGATTCCCGGAATGGTGAGCAGGGCCTTGGTCAGGACGTCGAGGCTCAAGTCCAGGCAGGAGAAATAGCGGCCCTTGACGCCGCGATGCTCGTAGAGGCGGCGGCAGGGCTGGACGCACCGGCCGCGCAGACCGGATTTGCCGCCGAGAAAGCTGCTCCAGTAACAGCGGCCCGACACGTTGTAGCAGAGGGCGCCGTGGACGAAGGCCTCCAGGGACAGCCCCTCCGGGGCGGCCTCGGCCATGTCGCGCATTTCGTCGACGGAAAGCTCCCGGGGCAGGACCACCCGGCTGATGCCGAGGGCCGGCAGGGCCTTTAAGCCCAAAGGATGGGACACGCAGGCCAGGGTGGACAGGTGGAGCTCGCCTTGAAAGCCCGCCTGCCGGGCCACGGCGGCCACGCCCAGGTCCTGGACGATCAGGGCGTCGGGACCGACGTCCGCGGCCAGGCGGGCGATAAGCTGGCCGGCCTGGTCGGCCTCGCCTGGGGTCATCAGGGTGTTGACGGCCACGTAGGTGCGGACGTTTCGGGCGCGGGCCAGCTCGGCCAGGGCGGCCAGTTCGGCGAAGGAAAAGTTGCGCGCCAGCATCCGGGCGGAAAAACTCTTGAGCCCGGCGTACACGGCGTCGGCGCCGGCGGCCACGGCCGCCAAAAACGAGGAAGGATCGCCCGCGGGGGCTAAAATTTCAGGCTTTTTCGCCTCAGTCATAGGGATTCTCTTTTGCAGCAATTTTCGGCTGGGAACGCCGGAAGACGATCAACATAGGCGAAAACACGGCAAGAGGGAACCGTTATTATAGGACGCGCCCGCGGCCGGGCGGTGCCTGTCGGACGCCCGGGCTGTTGCATCCCGGCTTCTTTGGTGCGAAACGAAACGGACATAAAAAAGGAGTGGGTCGTGAAGCTGGTCACCGAGCAAATCGAGACGTTCCTGTCGGGCGGGGCCTGGATCCGCAAGATATTCGAACAGGGACTTGAGCTGAAAAAGCAGTACGGCGACGAGGCCGTGTGCGATTTTTCCCTGGGCAACCCCGATCTGCCGCCGCCGGCGGTGGTGGGGGAATGCCTGGCCGATCTGGCCGGGAAGATGGACCGGCCCTTTGCCCTGGGCTACATGCCCAACCCCGGCTATCCCGAGGTGCGGGCCGCCCTGGCCGCCCATCTCACCAAGGAGCAGGGCGTGCCTCTCGAGGCCGGTGACGTACTCCTGACCTGCGGCGCGGCCGGCGGCATCAACGTGTTTTTCCGGTCCGTGCTCAATCCGGGCGACGAGGTCATCTGCCCCTCGCCCTATTTCGTGGAATACGCCTTTTACGCCGGCAACTACGGCGGCGTGCTCAAGGCCATCCCGACCGTGCCGGACACCTTCGACCTGGATATTCCGGCCATGGAGGCAGCCATCACCGACCGCACCCGGGCGGTCATGATCAATTCGCCGAACAACCCCACCGGCCAGGTCTACAGCCGGGACACCCTGGCCGCCTTGGCCGCCATGCTCGAACGCAAGAACGCGGGCCGCGACCGGCCGATCTTCCTGTTGGCCGACGAGCCGTACCGCTTCCTGACCTATGATGGGGTGGACGTGCCGTCGGTGCTGCCGCTCTATCCCTATAGCCTGGTCATCGGCTCGTTCTCGAAGAACCTGTCCCTGCCGGGCGAGCGGGTGGGGTTCGTGGCGGTGTCGCCGGAGATGCCCGACCGGCAGAAGCTGGTGGCCGGCATGGTGTTCGCCAACCGCATCCTCGGCTTCGTCAACGCCCCGGCGTTGGGCCAGTCGATTCTGCTCAAGGCCCTGGGCCAGGGCGTGGACCGCTCCATCTACGAGCGGCGGCGCGCGGCCATGGCCGGCGTGCTGCGTCGCACCGGCTACGAGTTCTTCATGCCCCGGGGCGCCTTCTACTTCTTCCCCAAGTCGCCCGATCCCGACGAGCTGGTCTTCCTGGACCGGCTGGCCAAGGAATTCGTCCTGGCCGTGCCGGGCCGGGGCTTCGGCATGCCGGGGTATTTCCGGTTGGCCTTTTGCGTGGACGAGGCGGTCATTGCCCGGTCCGAGGCCGGGTTCGCCAAGGCGCGCCGCGGCTAGGGAGCGTCTCTGCGGGAAAAACGGCCCCGGTCGGCGGGATCGGGGCCACGGCGCAAGCGGGAGGCAGGGTGACGGCAGGCTCCGCGTTTCGGGTCGCCTTTCCTGAAGACGAGGCCCGGGAGGCATGGTTGCCGCTGTTGCTCGACGCCTACGCGGCGTTGGACGCGGGACTGGCCGCGGCCGTGGCGGCTTCGGGCCGCCGGCCGGCCTGCCGGGCCGGTTGCACCGCCTGCTGCCGCCAGCCCATTCCCGCCTCGTCCCTGGAAGTGCTGGGACTGACCTGGTTCGTCTACCGGCACAGCCGGGGCCGCCGCCGCCGGAGCGTGCGCCGTGCCCTCGCCACGGCCCGGGAGTCCATGGATTGTCCGTTCCTGGTGGAGGAGGCCTGTGCCGCCTATGCCGTGCGGCCTCTGGCCTGCCGTGAGTTCGTGGTCTTCGACCGGCCCTGCCGGCCTGGCGAGCAGCCGGTCACCAGCCGGCCCGGAGACGTGTTGCCCTTGCCGGCAGCGGCCCAGCGCCGGGCTTTCTGGCATATGCTGCCGTATTACGGGCTGACGGATCAGGCGCAACGCGAGGCGGCCCTGCGCGCGCGACTGGTGTTGCGCGATACGGATATTCTCCAGGGCCACGACTGGTCCTGGCTGATCCATCTTTTGGCATAAAAAATTATTGACACGGGCCGCGTCTAAGCGTATCCACCACGCATTCATTCACCGGCTCAATTTTTTCCCCCGTCCTTGGATCTTGGCAAGCGCTTAAGCTCCCGACGATCGAAGAAATAGCCAAAACAGTCTGGAGCTGTAGTCTATGTCTAAGAAACTCTATGTCGGCAATCTTCCTTTTTCCACCAACGAAGACGAAGTGCGTGATCTGTTTTCTCCCTACGGTGAAGTGCAGTCCGTCAATCTGATCGTTGATCGTGAGACCGGCCGCCTGCGCGGCTTCGGTTTCGTGGAGATGAACGAGGAAGGTGCCACTTCCGCCATGGAGGCCTTGAACGGTAAGGCCTTCGGCGGTCGCGATCTGCGCGTCAACGAGGCGCAGGAGCGTCGCTCTTCCGGTCCCCGTCGCAACAACTGGTAGACGACGCGGTCGGTTCTGACATCAAGGCCCCGCCCTGCCAAGGGCGGGGCCTTTTTACTGCCGGGCCAGGGACGGCCATCTTGACGCCTGGACGCGCGCCGGCTATGAAGACAAACTTTGCCATCAACCGAGGTGCTCCAGGATCATGTTCGACAGCCTCACCGACAGACTCGACGACGTCTTCCGTAAAATCCGGGGTCATGCCCGGCTGACCGAGGATAACGTCCAGGAGGCCCTCCGCGAGGTGCGGTTGGCCCTTCTGGAGGCCGACGTCAATTTCAAGGTCGTCAAGGAGTTCGTCGAGCGGGTCCGCGAGCGGGCCATGGGCCAGGACGTGCTCAAGAGCCTGACCCCCGGCCAGCAGGTGGTCAAGATCGTCCATGACGAGCTGATCGAACTGCTGGGCGGCCAGGCCCAGACCCTGGACCTCGCGGGCAAGCCGGCCGTCATCATGCTCGTCGGCCTGCAAGGCTCGGGCAAGACCACCACCGCCGCCAAGCTGGCGCTCATGCTGCGGCGCGAACACAAGCGCAAGCCCTATCTGGTCCCGGCCGACGTGTACCGACCGGCGGCCATCGACCAACTCCATAAGCTGGCGTCCCAGCTCGATATCGCCGCGTTCCCCTCCACGCCGGACCAGAATCCCGTGGACATCTGCTCGGCGGCCGTGGCCGAGGCCGAGCGCTCCGGCCACGATGTGGTGCTCCTCGACACCGCCGGCCGGCTGCATATCGACGAGACCCTGATGGACGAGTTGGTGGCCATCAAGACCGCCACCAAGCCCGGCGAAATCTTGTTCGTGGCCGACGCCATGACCGGTCAGGACGCCGTGACCGTGGCCGCCGCCTTCAACGAGCGGCTGGATGTCACCGGCATCGTGCTGACCAAGATGGACGGCGACGCCCGGGGCGGCGCGGCGCTTTCCGTGCGCCAGGTCACGGGCAAGGCCATCAAGCTGGTCGGCACCGGCGAGAAAACGGCGGACCTGGAGATCTTCCACCCGGATCGGGTGGCCTCCCGCATCCTCGGCATGGGTGATATCCTGACCCTGATCGAGAAGGCGCAAACCGACGTCGACGCCGAGGAAGCCGCGGACATGGAGCGCAAGCTCCGCAAGGCCCAGTTCACCCTGGAGGATTTCCGTATCCAGATGCGCCGGGTCAAGAAGCTCGGCTCCCTGGAAGGCCTCATGAAGCTCATTCCGGGCATGTCCCAGGTGCGCAAGCAACTCGGCGAGGTCGAGATGCCGGAGAAGGAGATGACCCGGGTCGAGGCCATCATCAACTCCATGACCAAGGCCGAACGGAACACGCCCAAGCTCATTACGACCAGCCGTCGGGAACGCATCGCCCGGGGCTCCGGCACGACCGTGGTGGAAGTGAGCCAGCTGCTCAAAAATTTCAGCCAGATGCAAAAGATGATGCAACGCATGATGGGCGGCAAGGGCCTGCCCTCCATGCCCAAGATGCCGCCGGGAATGCCCGGCATGAGCGCCGCGGCGAAAGCCAAGGCCGCCAAGAAGAAAAAGGAAAAGCGGAAAAAACGGAAAAAACGCTAACCCGTCGGGGTGGCGGAATTTCCACAACGTCGTCTTTCGAGCGAAAGGGGAATTGTTATGGCCATGAAACTGCGGCTGACCCGTATGGGCAGCAAGAAGTGTCCGTTTTATCGTATCGTCGCCATGGACTCCGCCAAGCGCCGCGACGGTCGGGCCAAGGATTACCTTGGCTACTACAATCCGATGGTTGACCCGGCCGAAATAAAAGTGGATAGTGAAAAAGTGCGGTCGTGGCTGGCTCTCGGGGCCAAGCCGTCCGATACCGTGCGCGCCCTGCTGCAGAAGGCTGGCGTCTAGCTCCGGCCAAGCCCGCTTCCTCGTGAGAGGGGCCCAACCGGAACGTCGCAACGCCGCCGCGTCCGTCCCCGGGTACGGCTCGGGGACCGTGGAACGGAAAGCGGAAGCGGAAGTCCTTCGCTTGCTCTTACGGTCACTGGGAGGTGCCTATGTTGAAGGACTTGATCGAATACGTGGCGAAATCCCTGGTCGATAACCCCGATGCTGTGCAGGTGTCCGAAATAGAGGGCGAACAGACCTCGGTCATTGAACTCAAGGTGGCCAAGGAGGACCTGGGCAAGGTGATCGGCAAACAGGGCCGTACCGCTCGGGCCATGCGTACCATCCTTGGCGCCGCTTCGACCAAGGCCCGGAAACGTTCCGTTCTGGAGATCCTCGAATAACCCTGATCGGCGCGATCGGCCTGCGCCGCCTATGACCTGCCGTTACCATGGCCGCAAATCGCTATATCATCGTGGGTGACGTGATCCGTCCCCATGGCATCCGAGGGGAGCTCAGCATCGACAGCTATGCCGACTCCCCTTCGTATTTCGCACCGGGCGCGCGCCTGCGTCTCGCGCCGCCGGATCGGCCCGAACGCGGCCGCGACTACGTCGTGCGCGCCGTCCGGGAACATAAGGGCCGCTTTCTCGTCACCTTCGATGGCGTGCCCGATCGTACTGCCGCCGAAACCTTGCGCGGCCTGGCCGTCTGCGTGCTCCGCGACGATCTGCCTCCCGCCGCTCCCGACGATATCTACCTCGACGAACTGGTCGGGTTGCGCGTGCGTCTGGTCGGCGCCGCCCCCGACGCTCCCGACCTCGGTGTCATCGAGGACGTTCAGGACACCGGCGGCGGCGAACTCTGGCGCATCCGCGACGCCAAAGGGCGGGAAATCCTTTTCCCGGCCACGCCGCAGTTCGTGCCGCACGTCGATATCGAGGCCCGATGCATCGTCATCGACCCGCCGCCCGGGTTGCTCGAGCTGTACCAGGTCGAGGAGTAGGGCCGGGCAGGGGCAACGACATCAGACTGGGGCGCTGCCCCAGACCTCTCCAGGGCGCTGCCCTGGACCCGCCGAGGGGCATGATGCCCCCCGGACCCCCTCGATGGGGGCGCGGGAAGGTGTCAGGCGGATGGGCCGGCGGCGAAGCGCCGCAAGGGGAAATTTCGGCGGGGAACGCATGGTGGGAAACATGCCCCTCGCTCAGGGGGCCCGGGGGGAATGATCCCCCCCGGCCGCCGGAGGCATCTGGTGCAGTTTACGCTTCTGAGCATCTTTCCGGAATTTTTTGATTCCTTCCTGTCGTGCGGGCTGTTGGCCAAGGCCTTGGCGTCCGGCCTGGTGACGGTGGATCGGGTCAACCCCCGGGATTTTGCCACGGACAAGCACCATACCGTGGACGACCGGCCTTACGGTGGCGGGCCGGGCATGGTCATGGGCCTGCCGACCCTGTGTGCCGCCTTGCGGTCGCTGCCGCGTCCGGGCAAGCTGCTCATGCTTTCGCCGGCCGGCCGGCGGTTCGACCAGCGGCTGGCGGCCGAACTGGCGGGCGAGGACGCGCTCACCCTGATTTGCGGCCGCTACGAGGGCATTGACGCCCGGATTTTCGATCTTTTCGACATCACGCCGGTGTCGCTGGGTGATTTCGTGCTGTCCGGCGGCGAATCGGCCGCCACCTGCCTGATGGAGGCGGTGGCCCGGCTGGTGCCGGGGTTCATGGGCAAGGAGGCCTCGGCCGACGAGGAGAGCTTTTCCGCCGGGCTGCTCGAATATCCGCAGTACACCCGGCCCGAGGTGTTCGAGGACCTGCCCGTGCCGCCCGAGCTGTTGGGCGGAAACCATGCGGCCATTGCCGACTGGCGGCGGCGGCGTTCCCTGGAGACGACGCTGGCCCGGCGTCCCGACCTGTTCGACGCCACCTGCCTTCGCGAGGAGGACGCGGACTTTTTGCGGGCGAAGCCGCGACGGCGTCCCGGGCGGACCATGCATATCGGACTGGTGCACGGCCCGGTGCTCCTGAAGGATGGCCGTGTCGGCACGGTTTCTTTGACAAACCTTGATATTCACGATATAGCGCGCGTTTCCCGTACCTATGGCCTGGGCGGGTTCGAAGTGGTCAGCCCGCTTCGGGACCAATTGACCCTGGCCGAGCGCATTGTGGCGCATTGGCGTACGGGACCGGGGCGCAGGGCCAACCCGGATCGGGCCGAGGCCTTGTCCCTGGTGCGGCTGCACGAGAACCTGGATGCGGCCCTGGCTGCCGTGTCGGCGGATCATGGACAGCCGGCGGCACTGCTGGCCACCAGCGCCAGGGGACCGGCCACGCTGTCGTTTCAGGCGGCGCGGGAGGTTATTGCGGCCAGGCCGGTGCTGGTCGTCCTGGGCACCGGACATGGGCTGGCCGAGGACGTGTTGGCCCGGGCCGACGGCATCTTGCCGCCCTTGCGGCCGTTTTCGGAGTATAACCATCTTTCGGTGCGGGCTGCGGCCGGCATCCTCACCGACAGGCTGCTTGGCGACGCGTTGTAGGCGCCCGGCGGCGACAACCGACATTCCAAGGCCTTTCGGGCGCGGCACGTCCGGCGGCTTAGCGAGGAGAAAGTGTCATGAACGTGATCAATGCCATCGAACGGGAGCAGCTGCGCCTGGATATGCCGGCGTTTCGTCCCGGCGACACCATCAAGGTGTATCTGCGCATCCTTGAAGGTGAAAAGGAACGCATTCAGGTCTTCCAGGGAGCGGTGCTCCGGTTGCGTCGGGGCGGGGTGAATTCCACCTTCACCGTGCGCAAGGTGTCCGACGGCGTGGGCGTGGAGCGGGTGTTCCCCATGCACTCTCCGTTCATCGAGCGGGTCGAGGTGGTGTCCCAGGGCAAGGTGCGCCGCAGCCGGCTGTACTACCTGCGCGCGCTGCGCGGCAAGGCCGCCCGCATCAAGACCAAGACTGCCTGGGACTAGGCCACGGCGTCGCCGTGGATGTCCCGGGGAATCCCTTCTTCGCCGTCGTCTGCCTGCTGCCCGTGTGGCAGCCGGGCAGACGCGGCTTCTTGTGTTTCGGGCGGTGCGCCGCATGATGGCCGGATTGGATGAGGCCGGCCGAGGCTGCCTGGCCGGGCCGGTGGCGGCGGCGGCGGTGATCCTGCCCGAAGCCTACGAGCTGCCCGGTCTCACCGATTCCAAGAAACTCTCGCCGGCCAAGCGGGAACGGCTGGCGCCGCAGATCAAGCGGCAGGCCGTGGCCTGGGCGGTCGGCTTTGCCTGGCCGACCGAGATCGACCGCATCAACATCCTTCGCGCCAGCCTGGCCGCCATGGCCCGGGCGGTGCGCCATCTCGGCTTGCTTCCGACACTGCTGCGCATCGACGGCAACCAGCGTATTCCGACGGCCTTTTTGGACGGCCTGGCCGTATCGCCGCGCCAGGAAACCGTGGTGGGCGGCGACTTGAGCGTGCCGGCCATTTCGGCCGCTTCCATCGTGGCCAAGACGGCCCGGGACCGGTTGATGACCATCCTGGCCCGGCGGTATCCCGGCTACGGTTTCGAGGCGCACAAGGGCTACGGCGTGGCCGCGCATCTGGCGGCCTTGCGCCGGCTGGGGCCGTGTCCGCTGCACCGCTTGACCTTCCGGGGGGTGCTGCCGGACGCCTGCCGGCAGCTCGATCTGCCCGGCCGGTAACCGATTCCTATGCACGAGGTGATGCCATGGCCGGCAAGAAAGACAAGTCCATTGGTTTTAAGGCGGACGAAGAATTCGATCAGTGGCTCAAGGACACAGCCTTGAAGATGGAAATGGGAAAATCCCTCCTTGGCGTCTATGGATGAAGCGTCTATCAAGGCTAAAAACAAAGTCGATATAACATTGGTATACTATCCAACCTCATGCTCCCGTCTATCTATCCCAGTCTCCTCTATTCAGGGGGCCTGGGGGGAATGATTCCCCCCAGTACGTTCCGAGGACGTCGTTTGGGGCGGCCGGAGGCGTTCGCATGAACGCCCGGCGTGCACCCCATTTGGCCTTGGGGCAGGCGGGCGAGGATGCGGCCGAGGCGCTGCTGTCCGCCAAGGGCTATGCCATCGTGATCCGCAATTATGCCACCCGGGACGGGGAGGTCGATGTCATCTGCCTGGATGGGGAGACGGTGGTCTTTGTCGAGGTCAAGACGCGGGGGCCGGGCAGCCTGGCCCGGCCGGACCAGGCTGTGACCGTCACCAAGCGCGGCCGGATCGTTCGGGCCGCGGCGGCCTTTCTGTCCGAGCGCGGCTGGTGGGAGCGGCCCTGCCGGTTTGACGTGGTGACCGTCCTGGTGCGCGGGGACGGTCGGCCTGCGGTGCGGCATCTGCGTGATGCCTTTTCGCTGGACGAGGCCGCCGGCACCGGCGATTTCTACCAACCCGGCTAGATCGCCCTACCGGGCGAAAGCGGCCGCCGCCTCGCGCAGCCGCGTCTCCACATAGCCGACATCCTCGGCAGCATCCGAATCAAGATCGAAACAGCGGGCATCCTGGCTGAAAAGACCGCCGGGGATGACGTCACCGCGCTCTTCGGGGTCGGTGACGGTATCGGCGTAGAAGCAGACGGACAGAAAACGCTGGTCGTCAAGGCTGGTGACGTCGATCATGACGGCGACCGGCCGTTCGCCGGAGGTGGGTACGCCGCGCAGGCTGTAGGTGACCGGCGGCCGGGGCACGAAGGTGACGGTCAGGCCGTCGAGATGCTCCAGCACCTGGCGCAGGTGGGCAAAGGCCTTTTTGACGCCGTGCGGATCGTCGGTCCAATCATGAAGAAATGCTGCCAATGCGGTCATGGTTCCCCCTCGGGCGCGGCTGATCGCTGCCGATGCGAAGGTTGCCGTCGACGATGCCTCCGGCGGCCAAAGGGCCTTGCTCTTTGGAAACCCGAGAGGCGTTGGGTGTTGTCTGTCTGCCGTGAGGCGCGGCCGTGCAGCCAGTGTAGGGCAGGGGGGAGCTGCGGGCAAGGTGAGGCGCGGCGTCGGGGCCTGCCGGCACGGTGGCCAACAGGCATTGTCGCACGGATGTTGGCGGCGCAAAAAAACGGCCGCCGGGCGAACCCGACGGCCGTTTCATGCCGAAATCGATGTCATACCGCGCAGGGGCGGGGCATCACTAGTACGTGGCGCGAAATTCGTCACGACGGTTCTTGGCGTAGGCCGCCTGGCTGTGTCCCGGATCCAGCGGACGCTCCTTGCCGTAGCTCACGGTGGAGAGGCGATCCGACGGGATGCCCAGATTGCTCAGGTACTGAGCCGCAGCCTGGGCACGGCGTTCGCCCAGGGCCAAGTTGTATTCAGAGGTACCACGCTGGTCGCAGTTGCCTTCCACAACAACCTTGATCTGCGGGAACTGCCGCATGATCTCGGCCTTGCGGGTCAGGATCTGACGGGATTCGGCAGTCAGGTTGGAGCTGTTGAAAGCGAAATGGACCATCTGAGCCAACTCATTGGCGGCCTGACCCATTTTCTCACGCAGCGCGCGTTCCTGCTCCAAGCGAGCCCGTTCCTGATCTTCCCAGCTGGAACCGTTGCCGGCCCCCGCGCCGGCACCCTTCTTGGCGCAGCCGAAGCCGGCCAAGGACAGCATCAACACCACAACAACCAAGGTCACGATTCTTGAACGCATTTTTTTTCTCCTCCTCAATTACCTGCATGGGCATGTCGATAATCAATGGGCCCTGCCCGCGGCCGTGTTCTCGGGTGCAGATGAAAGCACTATCCGGAACCGGCCCACCCTTTACGCTTCCCGCAATAAAAAGCAACAGCCATCTTTCCGGCATTCCGCGGGATTCTCGCGGCGCCGCTTTGCTCTTTTGCGCATGCGGCCGGGTAGCGTTAGCACATTACAAGAAAGCCATGTTGCCTGAACCTCCTATTGGGGCAACGGCCCCCAGGCCGGCATTCTGGCCGGACCATTCCCGGTGGGCACCATCACGGGCGGCGCGCCATGGCGGGTCGTCACATAGATCTTGCGTTGCCCACTACGGGTGGAACTAAAGGCAATAAAGTAGCTGTCCGGGGAGAAGGACGGATTCTCATCCGAACCGCCGCCCGATGTCACCTGGGTTTCCTGACCGCTGGTCAGGTCGTAGACGAAGACCTTGTGGGCGCCGCCCAGCTGCCTGGTGTAGGCCACCAGCTTGCCGTCCGGGCTCACGCACGGATTGGTGTTGTAGCCGGAGCTGGTGATGCGCCGCCCGCTGCCGCCGCCTTCCTTGATGTAAATATTGGGGCTGCCGGAGCCGTCGTTGACGTAGGCCATGACCCGGCCCGACGCGTCGAAGGACGGGGAGACGTTGATGCCGGGATTGTTGGCCAGCACACGTTCCGGCTGGTGGTTGCTGCCGAGCAGGTAGATGTCTTGCTTGTTGTGTATGATCATGCTGACGGCGATCTGGCCGCTGGGCAGGAAGTGGGGGCTCACCACGTTGGTGGAGGGCAGGGTGTAGACCTGCGGTTTGCCGCCGCCGGACCAGACGCCCAGGTAATGGGAACGCGACCCGATCAGGGTGAAGGCGATCTTGCGACCGTCGGCGGACCAGGCCGGGCTCATCGCCATGCCCAGGCCGTTGTAGTTGGTGATCCGCGACAGCCCCCGGCCCATGGGTTTGACCACCCATATTTCGCTGTTTTTCGGGCCGGTTTCCTTGACGAAGGCGATCTGGGAGTTGAAGAAGCCGCCTTGGCCCGTCAGTTTGGCCATCAGTTCCATGCAGAACCGGTCGGCAATGTCGGGCAACTGGGCGTCGGTCACGCTGTCATAGCCCTTGCCCACCAAAACTTTTTGGGAATAGACCTCGTAGGCCCGGAGTTCCACGTTGCCCAGGTTCCCGCCGGGCGTCCAGGACGAGGTGACCAGGACATCGACCTTGGCCAGACTGAACGGCCGGAAGTCGATCTGGTCCGCCGTGGGGCCGTTGACCTGTCCGGGAATGCGCGAGGGCGGCACGACCTGCAAAAACGGCAGGAACTGCAAATCCTTGTTGATGAGGTCCTGGAGTTTTTCGGCCGGAGATTGCTGTCCGCCGCCGGCGAAGGGATGGGCCATCACCAGATTCATTTTGGCCTGCCCCGGTCCCTGAATGTCCACGGACAGGGAAGCCTCCTGGGCCCGGGCCGTGCCCTGGCACAGCAAGAGCAGGGCGAACGCCGCCCCGACGAAAAAGCCTATGATTCGCTTCTGCATACGCATGGTCATCTTCCCGAGAGTTCCTGCGAGTTGAAGTTGAGCTGCAATGTGGAAAGCCCCGGCGGCGGCGCCGGCAGATTCCCGGTTTCGGCTACGGCCTTCAGGGCCGACGCATCATAATTGGGCTGTCCCGAAGCTCGTACCAGCTTGTATTCCAATATACGGCCCGTTTTGTCTATACGCAATTCCACCGTGGCGGTGATGCGCTGTTTGCTCACCATTTGGGGAAATCGCCAATTCTGTTTGACGACCTTGTTGACGATCTGGGCGTAGACGGCCAGGGCGGTACTGCCGCCACCACCGCCGCCACCACCGCCGCCGCCTCCGCCACCGGGACCGACGCCGCCGTAGCCGCCGCCGGCGCCGGAACCGCCGCCCCCGCGGCCGGCCGCCCGCTTGGCATCGGCCAGGGCCTTGGACACGGCGTCGCCGCCGCTGCCGGACCCCCCGGAGGCCGCCCGCTTGGCGTCGGCCAGGGCCTTGGCGACGGCGTCACCGCCGCTGCCGTGGCCGGCCTTGGCCTTGGCGTCCTTGAGGGCCTTGGCCAGGGTTTCCTTTTCCGCCTTGGCCGCAGCGGCCTTTTTGGTTTCTTCGGCCTTCTTGGCTTCGGCGGCCTTTTTGGCGTCCTCGGCTTTTTTCGCCTCGGCCGCCTTCTTGGCCTCTTCCGCCTTTTTAGCCTCTTCGGCTTTCTTGGCTTCCGCAGCCTTTTTGGCTTCGGCGGCCTTTTTCTCCAGCTCCACCTTTTTGAGTTCGGCGGCCTTTTTGACTTCCTCGGCCTTCTTGATCTCGGCCGCTTTCTTGGCCTCTTCGACTTTTTTGATCTCCGCGGCCTTCTTGGCTTCGGCGGCCTTTTTGGCGTCCTCGATCTTTTTGGCCTCGTCGTTGAAAAGCGGCTTGGACTTGGGCTCGGCTTCCGATTCCGGTTCGGATTCGGGCTTGGGTTCCGGTGTTCGCGCGGCGGCCGGTGCGGGCTCGCCGGGCTTGCCCGGGGCCTTTTGCTGGTCGGCGGGAATCTCGGTGGCGGGGCCGTTGCCCTCACCGGCGGGTTCGAGGGGGCCGGGCTGCGGCCGGTCGCCGGGGCCCTTGGGGCCGGGCGGCAGGCCGGGTTGCCCCGGCGGCAGACCGGGAAGTCCCCCCAAGTTGACCAGGTCCACTTCGTAGACCGGGACATTGAGGTTGAACTTCACCGGCTCCATGTGCACGAAAAGCAGGCTTGCCAGCACCACCGTCAGGTGCAGAAAGATGGAGAAAATCCAGCCAAGGACACGCATGGGAACTCGTTTGGTGGGCGCGGAGGACCCGCGCCCGATCCTTACTTTTTGGCTCCGCCGGCGGAAGCTCCCGGTTTTTCCTCTTCGGCGACGACGCCGAGCTTATCCACGCCGGCCGCCTTGACCACGCCCATGACCTTGACCACCGTGCCGTAGGGCACGGCCTGGTCGGCCCGCAGAAAGAGCTGCTTGTGCTGGTTGGTGACCAGCTGCTGCACCTGGCCGCCCAGATCGGTCAGTTCCACCTGGTATTTGTCCAGATACAGGGAGCCATCGGCCTTGACCGTGAGCACGACGCTTTCGTTTTCCTTGGGAAGAACGCTGACGGCCCGGGTCTGGGGCAGATCGACCTGGAGCCCCTGGGTCATCATGGGGGCGGTGACCATAAAGATAATCAACAAAACGAGCATCACGTCCACGAAGGGCGTGACGTTCACCTCGGATAAGAAACGGCCCGCCATAGCTTAGATCCTCTCCGAGGAATAGCTGCTGCCGCGGCGGACCGGGGCCTCACGGGGCGACCGGGTTTCCTGGGGAGCCCAGCTCACTTCGCGCTGGATGCGGTTGAGGAAGGCACCGGCGAAGTTGACGAGCTCTCCCTCGATGGATTGCACGTAGCCCAGGAAGAAGTTGTAGGCGAGCACCGCCGGGATGGCCACGGCCAGACCGATGGCCGTAGCGACCAGGGCTTCGGAAATGCCCGGGGCCACGGCGGCCAGGGCGGCCGATTGCATCAGGCCGATGGTGTGGAAGGAATGCATGATGCCCCAGACCGTGCCGAACAGGCCGATAAACGGCGTGGCGTTGGCGCAGGTTGCCAAAAACGGTAGGGATTTTGAGAGCTTGGCCAGTTCCTGGCTGACGCCCTGGCGGAGGACCCGGCGGATGTTATCCATGGCCACGTGTCCCTTTTCCGCAGGGTCGATATCGGCCTGCTCCATGCGCATCAGTTCCTCGAAGGCCATCCTGCCGACGAAAAAGGCTGGCGACTGGCGGGATTCGCCCAGGGCCCGCATGGCCGACCGCAGGGAATCCGCTTCCTGAAACCGGTTGTAGTCCCGGAAGGTATCTTTCCTGGCGCTGGTCAACGTGAAAAGCTTGACGAAAATAATGCTCCAGCAGCCGAGGGACATGGAAGCCAAAAGGCACAGCACGAAGATAACCGTCGGTGTGGCATTGGCAATCATGGCCCAGAAGCCGGCATGTGGCGTAAGCGCGTCCATACTGCACCACCCGTTTACCGTGTCAGAGGTTGGGAAAGCACCAGATCCGCCAGCACAGGCAGGGCCTCTTCCGCCGGTGCGACAATGCGCACGTCGGCCAGGTCGCTGAAGGTGCTTTCCGTAAGATTGATTTCCACAATGACGCCACCCCTGGCTTTTACCGCTTCGGGAAGATGATTGGCCGGGGCTACCTCCCCTGAGGTGCCCGCCACCACGATCACGTCTGCGGCCAAGGCCAATTGATCGCTTTTGTTGAGGGCGTCAAGGGGAATACCTTCGCCGAAGAAAACGATGTCCGGCCGCACCATTTGGCCGCAGGCATCGCACAGCCAGGGGATGTCCCGGGAGGTGAGACGGTAGGCCAGGGCAGGATCGTATTCCCGACCGCAGCCCATGCAGTAGTAGCGCCCGATGCCGCCGTGGAATTCGATGACGTGGCGCGAGCCGGCCGTCTGATGCAGGCCGTCGATGTTTTGCGTGACCACCGCCTCCAGCCGGCCCTCCCGTTCCAGCCTGGCCAGGGCCACGTGCCCCGGATTGGGCTTGGCCTGCCGTAAGGTTGCCAGGGCGTCAACAAGGAATTCCCAGACCCGCCTCGGGGCGAAGCGCAGGGCTTCGGCCGTGGCCACCTCCATGGGATCATGGCGCGACCACAGGCCGCCCGGACTGCGAAAGTCCGGTATGCCGCTGGCCACCGACAGTCCGGCGCCGGTCAGCGCGAAGGCATGTCGCGCGTTCCGTAGCAGCCGGGCCGCCTTGCACAGGGCCTCATCCATCGGATATCCTTGTTGCCGGCCTGAACCGGTCCTCCCGGACACAGGCTGTGTTTTTTTTCAACTTATGCTACGAATGTCAAATAGTGATGCGTAGATGGTAGTTGCGTGACAGTGGAGGAAAAATTCGTGATTCTGCTGCGAACATGTCTGCCGCTGCTCCTGGTGGCGATGCTGACCGTGCCCGCCCAGGCGCAGTCCATTTTCCGTGATAGCCGCACGGCCTCCCCCGGTTCCACCACCTCGCCGCCCCGGGCCGCCACGGCCGCCCCGGCCATTCCGGCGGCGCCAGCCGCGTCGCAGCCGGCCGCACCGACCGTGCGGGAACCGGCCGCGCCGACCGGGCCCGGGAAACCTGACGCCACCAAACCCGGCGGGCAGATCAAACGGAAACCGTCGCGCCATCCCCTGCCGCCCGGCAGCGTGGTGGCGCCGCCCGGGTCCATCATCCTGCCGCCGGCTTCCGTGACCCCGCCGCGCGGCCGGACGGACGACAAACGCCGGATCCACGCCGTCAACCGCTGCAATCAGCAGCAGATCGCCTGCAACAACGGGTGCAACGCCCACAGCCACGGAACCATGCGCACGATTTGCTATCGGCAATGTTCCTCGCGCTACCTCAACTGCGTCAGCCGGGCCAACACCATGCCTTGAGCCGGCGACTCAGACCGACAGCCGCTCCCGGTCCGCGCGGCGGCTGGGCAGGGTGATCCCGCCCGTGTGGGGCTTGACCTCGCCGGGCAGGGCCGGGCGGGCGGCCGCGAAGTCGGGGTCCCTGGCATCGAGGTCGTCGAACAGGGCGCGCAGTTCCGAATCGGCCCGCAGCAGCCGGACGTTGGCCCGATAATAGGCCGTGACGTCGTCGGCCAGGGCGGCCAGGCCCGTGCGCAGATCGCGCCGATAGAAGCGCAGATCCTCGACGGTCTCGCCGTCCGGACCGAACGCCACGGCGTAGCGGTCGGGATGCACCTCGTAGAGGGCGATGGCGCCAAAGCGTCCGGGCAGGGGCACCGGCCGGGCCATGGCCTGTCGGGTCTCCCGCTGGGCCCCCCGGCAGATCCGGAAGACATGCCGGGAAAATCCCTGCTTTTGCAGCCAGACCAGATGGTAGACCAGCACCCGGTCATACAGGCGTTGGCGGAAAAGATAGGCCACGGTCAGGGCGATCAGAAGCAGGGCCGCCGGGATGGAGACCCACAGCGACAGGGCGGCAAGCCAGGCGGCGAACCGGTTCACCATGTCCGCCAGGGCGGCGAGGAGCTTGACGGCCGTGCGGCCGGCCGCGTCCAGGGCCTGCAGCAGGAAGGCGCCCAGTCTGTCCAGGACGGCCCAGCAGATGGTTCCCGCGCGATCGAGGATATCGTCCATGCAAGCCCGCTACACCTGCCGGCCGGCGCTGGCAAGCCGGCCGGTCGCCGCGTCCCGGGCAAAGGCGATCAATCGCGCCGCTGCCGGGTGCCGGCGGCCTTTCGGCCGGACGGCGCTCAGCACCACCTCCGGCAAGGCTCCGTCGAGAGCGCGGAACACCACGCCGGCCCGTTGCCACACCCGTACCGAGGCCGGCAGCAGGGCCAGCCCCATGCCGGCCGCCACCAGGGACAGGGTCGTGAATTTCGAGGCGGCTTCCTGCACGACCACGGGCACGGCCCCGGCCTGGGAGAGGGCGGCGGTCATGGCGTCCCGCAGGCGCGGCAGCGAGCCGCGCGGCGGCATGACCATGGTCTGGCCGTCGAGCGCGGCGAGGGGGATGCGCCGGCTCCGGGCCAGGGGATGGCCGGACGGCAGGGCGGCGATGTAGGGCTCCCGGGAAATGACGGTGCGGTATGCCCCGGGCATGGCCTGACCGGCGTCGCGCACGAAGCCGAGGTCGAGGTGGCCGGCGACCAGGGCGGCCATCTGTTCGCGGGTGGACAGTTCCCGAAGCGTCAGCTCCACGTCCGGCGCGGACGCGCGGAAGGCGGCCAGCCCGGCGGCCAGGAAGGCGTCCATGGCCGGATTGACGCAGCCCACCGTCAACCGGCCGGCGAGGCCCTGACCGACGCGCCGGGCCGTTTGTTCGGCTTTGGCGGCCAGTTCCAGCAACATACGGGCTTCGTGCCCGAAGGCCTCTCCCGCCGGGGTCAGCGTCACCGACCGGCTGGTCCGGTCGAAAAGCCGCGTCCCGAGCGCCTCCTCCAACGCCTTGATGCGCTGGCTGAGCGGCGGCTGGGCCATGCCCAGCCGCGCCGCCGCCCGGCCGAAATGCAGTTCCTCGGCCACCGCCAAAAAACACCGGCAATCGCGCAGTTCCATCGATCAATACTCTTTTCGTCTCAATAAAGATGTAAATAAGTATTTCACATATGGATGCGGTCTGTCTACGTTGGCGGAAACCACAGAGGAGGAATGGCTATGAACGAACGGTATCAGCGAGGATGGGCGGCGCTTTCCGCCCTGGCGCCGGACAAGGCCCAGGCCGTGCAGGATGCCCTGGCCGACATCGCCCCGGATATGGGGCGCTTTGTCGTGGAATTCGGGTATGGCGACATTTTCACCCGGCCGGGGCTGGCCCCGGAGCTGCGCCAGACGGCCACCATCGCCGCCCTGACCGCCCTGGGAAACGCCGCGCCGCAACTGGCCTTCCATATCGAGGCCGGGCTCACCGCCGGGCTCACGCCGGAGGCGATCGTCGAGATCATCTACATAACCACCGTGTTCGCCGGCTTTCCGGCGGGGCTCAACGCCCTTGCCTGCGCCCGACAGGTCTTCGCCGCCAAGGCGGTGACCGTCACGCCGCCAGCGGCCCACGCCCCGGACGAGACGGATCGTCGTCGGCGCGGGCTGGCCGCGCTCGACGCCAGCAGTCGGCAGGCCGGCCAGCACGTGCTCGATGCCTTGGCCGACATCGCCCCGGACATGGCCGATTTTATCCTGGACTTTTCCTACGGCGACGTCATTTCCCGCAACGTGCTGCCGCCGGCCCACAAGGAAATCGCCATGATCGCGGCGGCGGCCGCCCGGGGGACCATGGCGCCGCAACTGGCCGTCCATATCAAGGCGGCCCGGCAGGTCGGCGTCAGCCGGGAACAGATCGTGGAGACGCTTGTTCAGATGGCCGCGTACGCCGGCTTCCCGGCCGCCCTCAATGCCCTGGCCACGGCCCGGACGGCGTTGGGAGAAGATGCCTCCGGCGGCCGGGGGGCATGATGCCCCCCGGACTCCCTCGCCCCGAAGGTTGCGTCTCACGGGACCCAGGCGACGATCGGTCGTGGACGTCAGGAAGCCCCTAGGGCAGGGGGGGGCAGGGCGGCGCCCCGGCGCTTACGCCTTTTGGGTGCGCAGCCAGTGGACGAGGCCGAAGCAGCCGGTGAGCATCATGTCGCCGCCGGGGCTGGGGAAGTCCACGTCGAAGTCCTTGAGAAAGGCGCGTTTGGGCCCGATGACCGAGGTATAGGGGAAGATGCCCGCCGCGGGCGGCAGGTCCAGGGTGAGGCAGCCGTGGCCGCCCCGGTCGAAGACCTCCTGGCCGGGTAGGCTGCCCCGACGGAAGCGGGCGAGGTCGGCCCAGGTCTCCTCGGCGGAGAGAATGCCGGTGTGGTGTTCGTAGATGCCGTGGATGCGGCCGCGGAAGAGCAGGGCGGCCACCAGGTGGCTGTTGCCCACGTTGACGAGCATGACACCCGTTTCCCGGGAGCGGGCGGCCACGACCGGATCGGTCAGGGCGCCGAGGATGGCGGCGGCCGCCGTGTCGGCCACCGGTCCGCCGCCGATGGAGGCCTGGAGCACGGCCAGCCGGGTCAACTCCTCGGGCGGCGTCTCGTAGACTAGGCCTTCGGGATGGCCGCCGGCCTGGAGCAGAAAGCGTTCCCACAGGGCGAAGCGGCCGATGCGGCTGCTTTTGCCGGGATGCAGCCCGTGGTCCTGGGCGGCGGCCACGACCACGTCGGGTTCGGGCAGGCCGGCCGCGGCCAGAAAGGCGCGCCAGAAGCCCGGGTCGAAGTCGCCGAGAAAGATGGTGGCGTAGCCGGCCGGCCGGCGGGGGGTGATGACGGCGGCGGTGGTGGCGGCCAGGCGTTCGGGATCGTCGGTCAGGGCCCAAACGGCGTCGGGATGGAGGGCAATGGGCAGGCCGGCCTTGAGATGGGCTCGGAAGGCCTTGAAGAAGCCGCCGCCCATGTTGCGGCCGGCCAGGTAGACGGACCGGCCGGCGGCGGTCAGCTCCGCCAGCCGCTTGGCTACCAGTCGGGCCGGCGTCGGCAGGACGAATTTCGGACAGTTTTCGGCTTCGAGATCGGGCAAGGCGTAAAAAACATCCTGCGTGCCGGATCCGATGTCCAGGCACAGCGCACGGTCGGCCATGGTATGCTCCTTGTTGACGGCAAGGAGCCTTCTACGCTTTCCCGGTCGCAGGCTCAACCGGCGGTTACGAAAATGGTCATCGCGGTTGCGAAAAAGCACAAAAAATGCCCCATGGTCCGGAAGCGGTACCCATGGGGATGGACGGGCGCGGGGGCGGGGATATGACGGAGCGAACCGGGGAAACCGGTCACGAGCATGCGGTTAGGAGGCAAAAGGAAACAGCAAATTTCGGTAAATGAAGCGTTCGTACACGGAGCACATCCGCCGGGCCCGTTCCTTGGCCACGCCGAAATCCATGAGCCGGCAGTACATGTGCACGGGATTCAGCCGGTGTTGCAGATAGTTGCGTAAGCGCTTCATAGGGATCACCTCGGGGGAGCATTGCCGCCATACGTTTCCTGCTAAGCAAAAAGCGTACCTTTCTTTTCGTTCGTTCCGTCGCGTTGCCGCCTTCGGGCCGTCACGTTCCTTATCGGTTGGTTTGCGGTAAGTTTTAGCCGCGAACAGACACGTGTTTTGAAAAAAACGGGTATGTGACCCCTGTCGGGAGACTGGCGGGTGACGGGAAAACGGCGCCCGGCGGGGATGCGGCAGTCTCACGCGGGGGGGGCAGGATTTTCCGGGCTGGGGCGGGGCGGGCGCGAACGCGGACAAAAAAAGGACGACCCGCCGGGGCGGGTCGTCCATAAAAGAGACGTCCTTCGCTCGGAACGCTAGGCGTTCTTGACGGTCGGCTTGGTCACGGCGCCGGAGCGCAGGCAGCGGGTGCACACGGTGAGCGTGGTCACTTCGCCGGAGGGCAGCTCGGCCCGAACCTTCACCAGATTGGGCGAGAAACGACGCTTGGTCTTGTTATGGGCGTGGCTGACGTTGTTGCCGACCTGGGGCTTCTTGCCGCAGCAGTCGCAGACTTTGGCCATCTTCGATTCCTCCCGAACATCTATGGTTCGCCCAGGCCGCCATTGCCCGGGAAAAAGTTCCGGTCCCATGAAACCACCGCGCAATTTCACGGTGACGCAAAGAATGTTGTCAGGTACATGGGATCAGGCCTCTTGGCAAGCTTTTTCTTGACAAGGAGCCACGCACCGTCTAGCAATCTTCACTTCGCGAGGCAACCATGTCCGAATTATGGCTCGATATCACCGACATCCCGGCAACCGGCCGGGAATTTTCGTTTTCCGAACCGACGATCTGGACCGGGCCGATCGCGGAATTCGGCATGCCGTATCGCGTGGAGGATGCCGGCACGCCGCTTTCCGCCACGCTGTCCGTTGCCCCCCAGGGGCGTGGCGTGCTCCTGCGGGGGCATATCACCGGCGCGATCATCACGCCGTGCGACCGGTGCGCCGACGACACCCGGGTGGCGGTGGACAGTTCCTTCGAACTGTTCGAGGATATTCCCCTGGAAGGCGAGGATTCCGTGGAACCCGGACTGCTGCGCCGCCGGGGCAAGGTGGTGGAGCTGGACGTGGGCGGCCTTCTGTGGGAACAATTCCTGCTGGCCCTGCCGGTCAAACCCCTGTGTGACGAAAACTGCCCGGGGCTGTGCCCCCGGTGCGGTGCGAATTTGCGGAACGGTCCGTGCGGCTGTTCCGACGAGGAAGGCGACCCCCGTATGGCCGTCTTCAAGACGCTCAAGGCGCCGCGCGGCGCGAATTAGCGATACCGCCTGCCGGCCGCGCGTTTGTAACTGATGAAGACTTCAACCCCGCGAGGTAATCGCCATGGCCGTTCCTAATAGAAAAATCTCCAAGTCCCGCAAAGGCATGCGTCGCTCCCACGACAAGGTGGCCGTGCCCAACGTCGTGCTGTGCTCCTGCGGCGAGCCCATGCTGCCCCATCGTGTCTGCCCGAGTTGCGGCACCTACAACGGTCGCCAGATGCTCCGGAAGGAAGATGCCGAATAAGATTCCCCGAATCGCCGTGGATGCCATGGGCGGGGACTTCGGTCCCCAGGTGGTCATCCCCGGCGCCTTGCACGCCGCCCGGACCGGTCGGGCCGCCATTACCCTTGTCGGCGACGAAAGCGTCATCCGGGAGCACTTGGCCCGTATGGATGCCAAGGGGCTGCCGGTTTCCATCGTCCATGCCTCTCAGGTCGTGGAGATGGAGGAAAAACCTTCCGAGGCCCTGCGCCGCAAGAAGGATTCCTCCATTCAGGTGGCTTGCAATCTGGTCCGCGACGGTGAGGCCGACGGCGTCATTTCCGCCGGCCACTCCGGCGCCACTCTGGCCTGCGCCATGTTCACCATCGGCCGGGTGTCGGGCGTGGACCGGCCGGCCCTGGCCACCTTCATGCCGACGGAGCATTCCCACTGCATCATCATCGATGTGGGGGCCAACGTGGACTGCAAGCCGTTCCACCTGCTCCAGTTCGGCATCATGGCCTCGGTCCTGGCCAAGACCATGCTCGGCCGGGTCAACCCCAAGGTGGCGCTGCTGTCCAACGGCGAGGAACCGGGCAAGGGGAACCACGCCGTCAAGGAAGCCTTCGAGCTGTTGCGGCAAAGCTCCCTCAACTTCGTGGGCAACATCGAGGGCCGGGACCTGTTTGCCGGCAACGTGGACGTCGTGGTTTGCGACGGCTTCGTCGGCAATGTGGTGGTCAAGCAGGCCGAGGGCCTGGCCACGTCACTCGGTCGGTTGCTCAAGGGAGAGATGCGGCGCGGCTTTTTCGGCAAGATCGGCACCATGCTGGCCTTAAACGCCCTCAAGCGGTTTTCCCGGCTGGTGGATTACGCCGAATACGGCGGGGCGCCCCTGCTCGGGCTGAAGGGCAGCTGCCTGATCTGTCATGGCGCGTCCAACAGCAAGGCAATGTCGAGCGCCGTGCGCATGGCCGCTCGCTTCGTCGAGATGGAGGCCAACACCCACCTCTCGGCGGCTGTGGCCGAAAATATTGATGTGGCCGGGGGAAACCGCCAGGCCGTTCACGAACAACGCTGACTCTTTCCTATCGGATCCATGAAGAACAACGCTTATATTCGCGGCCTGGGGTATTACGTTCCCGAGCGCATCCTGACCAACGCCGATCTGGAGCGGATGGTCGATACCTCGGACGAATGGATAACGACACGGACGGGCATCAAGGAACGCCACATCGCCGCTCCGGGCGAGGCGACCAGCGATCTGGCCCTGCACGCCGCCACGGCGGCGCTGGCCGACGCGGGTATGGAAGCCGATGCGCTGACCCATATCCTGCTCTATACCTTGACGCCGGACTACTACTGTCCGCCGGCGGCCTGCCTGCTCGAGGAAAAACTCGGTATCCGGGGCAAATTCGCCCAGGACGTCAACGCGGCCTGTTCGGGCTTCCTGTACGGCCTGGAGACGGCACGGGCCATCGTGGCGCTGCATCCCGAGGCCAAGGTCCTGCTGTGCGCCGCCGAGGTGCTGACCTCGCGGACCAATTGGGCCGATCGGGCCACGTGCGTGCTGTTCGGCGACGGGGCCGGCGCGATGGTCATCACCGGGGAGCCGGGACCGGATCAGGCGCATATCGTGGACGCCCGCATCCACAGCGACGGTTCGCTTGGGCACCTGCTGACGGTCAAGGGCGGCGGTTCGGCCGCGCCCCTGAAGCTGGGCGACACGGTGGACGAGACCTTTTTCGTGCAGATGGCCGGCCAGGAAGTCTTCAAGAACGCCGTGCGCAGCATGGTGGGCGTGTGCGAGGAAGTGCTCGAGGCCAGCGGCGTCACCACGGCCGACATCGATCTGCTGGTGCCGCATCAGGCCAATTTGCGCATTATCGACGCGGTCGCCAAGAAGTTGTCGATCCCTGAAGGACAGTGCGTCATCACCATCGACCGCTATGGCAATTCCTCGGCATCGAGCGTGGGCATCGCCCTGGCCGAAGCCAAGAGCACCGGCCGCATCCTGCCGGGCGCCAAGGTGCTGCTGGTTGCCTTTGGCGGTGGTTTTACCTGGGGCGCTTCCCTGCTCCAGTTTTGAAGCCGTTGCCGTCTGGCCTCCGGTCGGCGCGCCGCCCGGGAGTCGGGAGCGGTTTTTTTTGTTGTCGACCGGCCTGTGATGATGGGCCGACGGGAAAACGCATTTGATGTTGCCGGCCGTTTCGGCTAGGAAATTGCGTGACCCGGCGTGTGGGGAGAGCCATTCCCCCGTCCTTTGGGAAAGAAGTATCCGTCAGCGCGGACCGGGATGCGTCCCGGCATGCGACAAGGAGCACCTGTATGCGTACGGCCCTGGTCACGGGCGGCTCTCGAGGCATCGGCGCGGCCACGGCCACGCGGCTGGCCCGGGACGGTTTCGACGTCATCATCACGTATGTGAGCAAGCCTGAAGCGGCGGCCGCCGTGGTGGACGCCATCGTCGCCGCCGGCGGATCGGCCCGGGCCGTTGCCCTCGACAGCGGCGATCCCCTGGCCGTGACGGCGTTTTTTGCCGAGCACCTGAAGGGGAGCGACCTGCACGTGTTGGTCAACAACGCCGGCATCACCCGCGACGGCCTGCTCGTGCGGATGAAGGACGAGGATTTCGCCGCCGTCATCCGGGTCAATTTGATCGGCGCCTTTACCTGCCTGCGTGAGGCCGCCAAGATCATGATGAAGCGGCGATCCGGCCGCATCGTCAATATTTCCTCGGTGGTCGGTCAGGCCGGCAATGCCGGTCAGGCCAACTACGCGGCCGCCAAGGCCGGGCTCATCGGCCTGACCAAGGCGGCGGCCCTGGAGCTGGCCCCGCGCAATATCACGGTCAATGCCGTGGCGCCGGGATTCGTCGAAACCGACATGACCGCCGTGCTGCCCGACGCCGTCAAGACGTCGTTAGCCGCGCGCATTCCGCTTGGGCGCGCCAGCGCCCCGGAGGAGATCGCCGCCGCCGTGAGCTATCTCGCGAGCGACGAGGCCGCCTCCGTCACCGGGCAGGTGCTCGGCATCAATGGCGGCATGTACCTGTAGCAAAAAACAATACGGCCATTACTTGGAGGGACTTATGTCTGTCGCGGAGAAAGTCAAAGAGATCATTGTGGATCAGCTCGGCGTGGATGCCGGCGAAGTGAAGCCCGAAGCGACGTTCGTCGATGATCTGGGTGCGGATTCCCTGGACCTGACCGAGCTTATCATGGCCATGGAAGAGGAATTCGGCGTGGAGATTTCCGATGAGGACGCGCAGAAGCTGCAGAAGGTCCAGGACGCTATTTCCTTTATCGAAACGAAAAAGGGCGAATAACCTGAAACGCCCAGTCGGAGTCGGGGCGGCAGTGCACCCCCGCCCCTCTCCCCGGACGGATGCACTATGACTTTGAATAGGGTAGTCGTCACAGGCCTTTCGGCCATTACCCCCATCGGCAACGACCTGGCCACAAGCTGGACGAATCTGGTCGCCGGCGTCTCTGGCGCGGCCCCCATCACACGATTCGACGCTTCGGCCTTTGACACGCGTTTTGCCTGCGAGGTCAAGGACTTCGATGAGAAGCCCTTCGTTTCGCACAAGCTGGCCAAGCGCCTGGACCGTTTTACCATCTTCGCCGTGAGCGCCGCCATGATGCTCATGGAGAACGCAGGGTATCGGGTCGCCCCGGACGAGGCGGACCGCGTCGGCGTGATTATCGGCTGCGGTCTGGGCGGTCTCGAAACCCTCGAAGCCACCCATTCCAAGCTGCTGGAGCAGGGGCCGTCCCGGATATCGCCCTTTTTTATCCCGACCATGATCGCCAATATGGCCGGCGGGCAGGTGTCCATCGCCATCGGCGCCAAGGGGCCGAACCTGTGCACCACCTCGGCTTGCGCCTCGGGCACCCATGCCATCGGGACGGCCTATTCCGATATCAAGCTCGGACGGGCCGTGGCCGCCATTTGCGGCGGGGTGGAATCGACGATTTCTCCCCTGGCCGTCGGCGGTTTCAATGCCCTCAAGGCCCTGTCCACCCGCAATGACGACCCGGCCACGGCGTCGCGTCCCTTCGACGCGACCCGGGACGGCTTTGTCGTCGGCGAGGGCTGCGGTCTGCTGCTGCTCGAATCCCTGGAGCACGCCACCGCGCGCGGCGCCCATATCCTGGCCGAAGTGGTCGGGTTCGGCGCGTCGGGGGACGCCTTCCACATGACCGCTCCGCCCGAGGACGGGGAGGGCATGGTGCTGGCCATGCGGGCCGCCATCCGCGAAGCCGGCATGGACCCGTCCGAGGTGGCCCACATCAACGCCCACGGCACGTCCACGTCCTTGAACGACAGCTGTGAGACCAAGGCCATCAAGGTCGTGTTGGGCGAGCACGCCTACCAGGTGCCCGTCACCTCCAACAAGTCCATGATCGGGCATTGTCTGGGCGCGGCCGGCGGTATCGAGTCGGTCATGAGTATCATGACCATCAACGAGGGCATCATTCCGCCCACCATCAACCTGGAGCATCCCGATCCGGTCTGCGATTTGGACTATGTGCCCAATGTCGCCAGGAAAGCCCGCGTCGGCAATGTGCTGAGTAACTCGTTCGGTTTCGGCGGCACCAACGCCTGTATCTTGTACAAGGCCTTTGGCGCCTGAAGCCTGTTCTGACGGGCGCTGGCCCGAGCACGAATCACAAACGGGGGGATGCTCGACGCGAGTCTCCCCCCGAACGCTTGAGAGGGTGAGCTCCATGGAAGAATTGCTGATCGCCGATCCGGAAGTCGGGCGGGCCATCTGTCTGGAAATCGAGCGCCAGGTCGGCAAGCTCGAGATGATCGCCTCGGAAAACTTCGTGTCCACGGCCGTGCGCCAGGCCCAGGGAAGCGTGCTCACCCACAAGTACGCCGAGGGCTATCCCGGCAAGCGGTATTACGGCGGCTGCGAATATGTCGATATCGTCGAGGATCTGGCCCGGGATCGGGTCAAGACCCTGTTCGGGGCCGGCTACGCCAACGTCCAGCCCCATTCCGGCTCCCAGGCCAACATGGCCGTCTATTTCGCCGCCATGAAGCCCGGCGATACCCTCCTCGGCATGGATCTTTCCCACGGCGGCCACCTCACCCACGGTTCGCCGGTCAACTTTTCGGGCCGCCTCTACAACATCGTTTCCTACCATGTGAAAAAGGAAACCGGCACCATCGACTACGAGGAAGTGGAGCGGTTGGCCAAGGAGCACAAGCCCGCGGTCATCATGGCCGGGGCCAGCGCCTATCCGCGGCTGATCGACTTCAAGCGCTTCCGGGAAATCGCCGACGAGGTCGGCGCCAAGCTGGTGGTGGACATGGCCCATATCGCCGGTCTGGTGGCCACCGGCTACCATCCTTCGCCCATCCCCTACGCCCACTACACCACCTCGACCACGCACAAGACCCTGCGCGGGCCGCGCGGCGGGCTCATCCTGTCGTCCGAGGAGAACGGGAAGGCGCTCAACTCCCAGATTTTTCCCGGCATCCAGGGCGGGCCGCTCATGCACGTCATCGCGGCCAAGGCCGTGGCCTTCGGCGAGGCCTTGAAGCCCACCTTCAAGACCTACCAGGGCCAGGTCATCAAGAACTGCCAGACCCTGGCCGAGGGGCTTTTGGCCCACGGGTACGACCTGGTTTCGGGCGGCACCGACAACCACCTCGTCCTGGTCGATCTGACCAACAAGGACGTGACCGGCAAGGACGCGGAACACGCCCTGGATGTGGCCGGCATCACCGTCAACAAGAACACGGTGCCCTTCGAGACGCGCTCGCCGTTCGTCACCTCCGGCGTGCGCATCGGCACCCCGGCGTTGACCACCCGGGGCATGGTCGAGGCCGATATCGAGCGGGTGGTGGACTGGATCGACGCGGCCGTCATGGCCCGGGAGCATCCCAGCCGCCTTGAGGAAATCCGCAAGGACGTGGAACGCTTCGCCAAGGGTTTCCCGCTGTTCGCCTGGTAGCACGATCAAACGGATCGGGAGGGGGTGCCCCCTCCCGATCTTCCCCGAAACGCCCCACGCCGCACACGCCTCGAAACGGACGCCCGTTGGCGTCCGTTCCCCCGGAGGCGCCGCTCCTGTCCTTTCCCGGCCTAGCTGCCTAACCGTTTGACCAGCCCGTCGAGGGAGCCGGCCATGCGGGTGAGTTGTTCCACATCCGTGGCGGCCTGACGCATGCCGTCATCGGTCTGGTCGGCGATGCGCTGCACCTCGCCGGCCGAGGCCGCGATTTCCTGGGCCGTCTTCGTCTGCTCCTGGGAGACGGTGACGATTTCCCGGGAACTGGCGGCGGTTTTTTGGGCCATGCGCACAATCTCATGCAGGGCTTCGCCGGAGGCGCCGGCCAGCTTGGTGGCCTCGTCGATGGTGGCGGTCGCCTCCCGCATCCGAGTGACGCTGCGGGTGGCCGCGTCCTGGATGCCCCGGATGTTGTCGCCGACCTCCTTGGTGGCGTTCATGGTCTTTTCGGCGAGCTTTCTGACCTCGTCGGCCACCACGGCGAAGCCGCGTCCGGCCTCGCCGGCCCGGGCGGCCTCGATGGCGGCGTTTAAGGCCAGCAGATTCGTCTGGTCGGCGATGTCTCCGATCACCTCGATGACCGCGCCGATGGAGTCGGACTGCTGGCCGAGCTGGGTCATGTTGGTGCCCAGGTCGTTGGCCGCCTTGGCCACCTGGCGGATGGCCTCCATGGAGCGATCGACGACCTCGGCGCCCTTTTGGGCCTTTTCCTCGGTATTGACCGCCTCCTGGGAGGCGGTTTCCGCACTCTTGGCCACCGTTTCCACGGCGTGTTGCAGGTCCTCCATAACACTGGCGGCCTGTTCGATGCGCTCGCGTTGTTCGGCGGCCCCGGTGGCCACTTGGCTGATCCGCTGGGACAGGCGTTCGATGAAGTCCAGCAGCCCGGTCGCGATGTCGCCGGTCTCCTTGGCCGCCTGTTCGATGGCCTGGGCCTTGGCCACGGCCAGGGCCTGGCTCTCCTTGATGGCGGTCAAATCCAGATAGGTGGCGATGCCGCCGATGACGTTCCCTTCGAGATCGACCAGCCGGCAGCGGTCGGCCCGGACCTGGACCTGGCGGCCGGTGCGCGAGGTCAGGGTCTCGTCCGTGGAGGCGTCGGGCTGGCCGGAGGCGACCAGCCGGCCGAGGGTCGTTTCTTTGCTGGCGTCGCCGTAGAAGAACAGGCCGCCCGGTTTGTCGATGAAGTCCTCCGGCGAACCGGTGATGTCCAGAAGGGCCAGGGCGTGCCGGTTGATGAAGGTGACCCGGGAGTCCATGTCCATGGTCAGGAAGGGCTGGCGGAAGCCCCGCATGACGCTCCGGCTGAAACCCAGGTTTTTTTTCAGGGCTTCGGTCATGCGCAGCAGGTGGCTCTTGAGATTCTCGAATTCCGAGGCGAAGGCGCCGGTGATGCTGGCCGAGAAATCGCCGTCGGCAATCTGGCGGGAATAGGCGATCATGGCCGCCAGGGGACGGGAAATCGCCCTGTTGAGGGAGAAGCCGTACGCGAGCAGGGCGATGATGCAGCAGAGAGCCACGCCGATGACGATGGTCCGGCCCAGGGCCGCAGCCTGTTGATGGTTGGCGAAGGCGGCGGCGAACTGCTCCTGCTGCGCCGCGTTGAGCGTGAGGATTTTGCCCTTGATGTCGCGCCACAGGGGCGTTTCCCGGGAATTGAGCGTTTCGACGGCCTGTTTCGGCTGGCCGGCGATGGCCAGCTGGCGGATTTCTTCCTTGACGCCGCCGATGGCCGACCATTGTTCCTTGATGGCGCTGAGCACCGGCCGGGCGCCGTCGTCGGCCAGGGCCAGGGCCTTGTCGTTGGCGGCGATGAAGTCACGGTCGGCCTTGTCGTAGTTGTTCATGGCCTTGGTGTCGCCGGGATTGAACATGACGTTGCGCAAGGCCTGTTCCGTCTGCAAGCCGTCGGCCCACATTTCGTGCAACAGAATGCTCATGGCGCTGTCCACATGAATGACGTGGCTGATGTCCTGCGTCGTCTTGCCGGCGTAGACGACGAAGAGCACCAGGTTGACGGCCAAAGCGCAGACGGCGGCGCCGCTAAAGAGCAGCAAGTTTTGTTTCATGGAATATCGGGCAGCCATGCGTGTCTCCTTCGGAAGGGATGATGGGGCCCCGCTCGCGAAACACGGAGTCCAGGCATCATGCCACGGGAGCCGCGCCTGTTCCAAGATTTTTTTCCTTCCGCGCGGTGGCGTCGTCCGGGCGACCCGGCATGCCTTGACGCCGGCCGGGTCCTTGGTCCACTCTCTGGCCTTCCGAACGCGCCGTCCGCGTGTTGCGCGGGAGCGTGACGTTTTTGGGGGAACGCGCCAACGTGCCGCCGAAGCGTCTGTTGGAGTGTTTCCCGCCTCCTGGAGGTTTCGTCATGGACAAGCGTATGCCCTGGCCCGACTATTTCATGCGCATCGCCTACCTGGTGTCCGAGCGCAGCACCTGTCTGCGTCGCAAGGTCGGCGCCGTGGCCGTCAAGGACCGCCGCATCCTGGCCACGGGTTACAACGGCTCTCCGGCCGGCACCGCGCACTGCCTGGACATCGGCTGCCTGCGCGAAAAGATGGGTATTCCCTCGGGCGAGCGCCATGAGCTCTGCCGGGGGCTGCACGCCGAGCAAAACGTCATCATCCAGTGCGCCATCCACGGCGTGGCCCTGACCGGTGCGGACATCTACTGCACTACCCAGCCGTGCCTGATCTGCACCAAGATGCTCATCAACTGCCAGGTCCGTCACATCTTTTTCAGCCAGGGCTATCCCGATCCCCTGGCGGTCGAAATGATCGCCGAGGCCGGCATCGGCTTCGAACTGCTGGAGGGCGACTATGGGTGCTGACGTGGACTTCATGGCCCGGGCCCTGGAACTGGCCGAACGCGGCCGGGGCTTTGCCGCGCCCAACCCTCGGGTCGGGGCGGTGCTGGTCCGGGACGGCCGCCTCGTGGCCGAGGGCTGGCACAAGGTCTACGGCGGTCCCCATGCCGAGGTGGAGTGCCTGCGCGACGCCGAGGCCAAGGGCGTCGATCCGGCCGGCTGCACCATGTACGTGAGCCTTGAGCCCTGCAACCATTTCGGCAAGACCCCGCCCTGCACCCGGGCTATCCTCGAAGCCGGGGTGCGGCGCGTGGTCATCGGCTGCCTGGACCCCAATCCCGACGTGCTGGGCGGCGGCGCGGCCTTCCTGCGCCAGCACGGCCTGGACGTGGAGGTGGGCGTTCTGGAGCGGGAATGTCGTGACGCCAACGCCGATTTTACCGTCTGGAAGACGTGCGGTCGACCGTTCGTGACGCTCAAGCTGGCCATGACCCTGGACGGGCGCATCGCCACCCGGAGCGGCGACGCCCGCTGGGTGAGCGGGGAGGCCTCCCGGCGGCAGGTGTACGCCATGCGGGCCTGCGTGCAGGCCGTGCTGATCGGCGGGGAAACCTTCCGGGCCGACAATCCGGCCTTGACCCATCGTCAGGTGGAGGGGCCCCTGGCCGCCAATCCCCAGCCGCTGGCCGTGGTCCTCACTCGGCAACTGCCTGCGGCGGACGCGCCGTGTACCGTGCTGCGCGACCGGCCCGAACAGCTCATTTTTTTGACCGACGCGGCGGGCGAGGCCTCCGCGGCGGCCGCCGCCCTGGTTGCGCGCGGCGTACGGGTTTGGGGCCTTCCCGAAGTGGACGGCGTCCTGGACATCGGCCGGGGCCTGACCAGGCTGCGCGAGGAAGGGCACGTCTACAGCCTGCTGTGCGAAGGCGGGGGGGCATTGGCCGGCTCGCTTCTGGCCTACGGCCTCATGGACGAGCTGGTGGTCTTTTGCGCGCCCAAGCTCCTGGCCGACGCCCAGGGCGTTCCGGCCTTTTCCGGGATGACCGTTCCGCACATGAAGGACGCGGCCAAGCTGCGGTTTTTGGGCGTGACGTCCCTTGGCGAGGACCTTATGATCGTGGCGCGGCCCGACAACGGGACGGCGGCTGGGTGCCCGGAGGCCTAGCGCAGCCAGTGCAGGAGGGCGAGCAACACCCCGGCGTAGACGCCGGCCAGGACGTCGTCGATCATCACGCCGTAGCCGCCCGGCAGCCAGCGTTCCGAGGCGTGGATCGGCGGCAGCTTGGTGATGTCAAACAGGCGGAACAGGACGAACCCGGCCGCCAGTTCCGGGAGATCGGGTGATGCCAGGGGCAGCAGGGTCAGCCATTGGCCCAGCACCTCGTCGATCACCACTTGGCCGGGATCCTTTTGCCCGAACAGGCGTTCGGCTCGGCCGGCGGCCAGGGCTCCGACATAAAACAGCGCCACCAGCAGTGCTACCCGCCAGGGGAGCGGCAGGGGCAGCAGGACAAACGGCGCCAGCACCACGGCGACGGCCGAGCCGAAGGTGCCCGGGGCTGCGGGAAGACGGCCGATAGGGCCAAGGGTGGCGAGGTAAAGCCAAAACGCGTCGGCCCTGGTCATGACTCCTCCAAGCCGCCGCCAAGCGGCAGGCCGTGTTGCTGGCGTGTGCGTCCGGTGACGTCCGGACATCATGGGCCACATTCCCCCCGGTTTCAAGCCGGCCTTGAGTTCGGGGGCGAAGTGTGGGACAGATAACGGCCGAGCTGGCGCCCGACGCGCCGCAAACCGAGAAGGATGGACCGGATGCTCAGCCTGCGCTATGCCCTCATGCTTTTCATCTGTTATTTTTTGCTGTTCCTGTTCTACTACCGCATGTACTTTCGGCCGCGGATCTATTTGCTGCTGCTTTCCGAACGCTCCTACCTCGACTACTATATCGACCGTCTGCCGCATATGCGGGACCGGCCTGCGGAGCGGGAAGGTATGGCCTCCTTCCTGCGGGACAAACGCCAGCAGTTCGTGCGCTCGCTTCGCCGTTTCGTCATCGCCAGCCTGGTGGTCTATGTCGTGCTGCTCTACATGGGGGCGACGGCCTGATGGACGAATCCCCAAAGGAAGCGTTTCTGGCCCGGCAGGTCGTGGAAGCCGTCCGGCAAATCGCCGTCCATTACGGGCTGTGGTTGTCCGAAACCGCCCATCAGCTCGGCCCCGAAGCGGCCATCGACCTGGAGTCCCAGGCCGGCGACGCCTTCATCCCCTTGCTGACCAAGCGCGTGGAACGGGCCCTCGGCCTGGAGCGGCCGCTGACCGATCTGGTGGCCGGGCTGGGCGCCGAGCGACTGGAAGAGCTGCTCAAGGCCTTGTCCGTGTCCTGGCTGGCCGCGGACGGCGTGTGGTTCCGCAAGGTCGAGGACAGCCGCGGCATGCATGACGCCAAGCGGATCAACGACAGTTGTTGGCTGCGGCTGGGACGCTACGAGGGCGTTCGGGCCCGGGCCGTGCTCGGCCTGCCCGAGCATGGCGGGCTGCCGGCCCTGCGCGCGGCCCTGGCCGCCCGGCTGGTCGCCCACGTCAATACCTGGGACATCGTCGAGGAAACGCCCGATTCCTTCGTCTACCGCATTCTCTCCTGCCGGGTGCAGTGCTCCCGGGAGCGCCAGGGGCTGCCGCCCTATCCCTGCCAGTCCGGCGGGTCCGTCGAATACACCGCCTTCGCCGCCGGCGTCGATCCGGCCATCCGCGTGACCTGCCTGTCCTGCCCGCCCGAAGTTACCCAGCCCGATTGCGCTTGTGCCTGGCGCTTTTCGCTGTAGCGAAAAACGACGAAGCGGCCTCCGGCGGCCGGGGGCATGATGCCCCCGGACCCCTCAGTGCGCGGCCGCCCAAACGGCAACCGAAGACGCTTGCCGTTTGGGCGGCCGCGAAGGGTGCGCGAAAATGTCCGTTGTGAGGCAGGGGGCTGGGGGAATGCTTCCCTGGCCGCCGGAGGCTACGCTTTGCTGATTCCCAGCTTGCGCAGTCGGGAGTCGAAGGTGGAGCGGTTGACGCCGGCCTGTTTGGCGGCCTTGGTGACGTTCCATTTGCATTTTTCCAGCAGGGACAGGGCGTAGGTGCGTTCGAGGTCGTCCCAGGTATAGCCCGTCAGGTCGGGCGGACCTTGGTCGGCGGCAGCGGGCGTCGGGGCATCCGGGGCCTTGTCGGGGCGTGGTTCGGCGGCCTCGGGCGGCGGGGGAATGTCGCCCACGTCGATGACCGGTCCGCCCACCGTGGCCAGCAGGTAGCGCACGAGGTTTTCCATCTCCCGGACATTGCCCTTGAAGGGCCGTTCGCGCAGGGCGCAGCCGGCGGCCGGGGAGAGCGCTTTGGCCGGGAGGCCGAGCCGGGCGGCGTCGCGTTTGAGGAAGTAGTCGAGCAGCTCCGGGATGTCCTCGGCGCGTTCCCGCAGCGGCGGCAGCTGGAGGGGCAGGACGTTGAGGCGGTAAAAGAGGTCTTCGCGGAAGGTCCCGTCGGCGATGGCCTGGCCGAGGTCGCGGTTGGTGGCGGAGATGACCCGCACGTCCACGGTTCGGGTTTCGGTGGAGCCGAGCGGCTTGACTTCGTTTTCCTGGAGCACGCGCAGGAGGCGGGCTTGCAGGGCGAGGGGCATGTCCCCGATTTCGTCGAGGAAGACCGTGCCGCCGTTGCCGGCTTCGAACAGGCCGATCTTGTCCTTGTCCGCGCCGGTGAAGGCGCCTTTCCGGTAGCCGAAGAGTTCCGATTCGAGGAGCGTGTCCGGGATGGCCGACACGTTTTGGACGAGGAAGGGACCGTTTCTCCGGGAGCTGCTGCGGTGAATCTCCCGGGCGAACAGTTCCTTGCCGGTGCCGGATTCGCCGGTGAGGCAGACGGGAAAATCCGTCCGGGCGTAGTTCTGGGCCGTGTCCAGGGCGGCCAGGAAGGCGGCGCTCTTGCCGATCAGCGGGGTGGGCCCCTTGATTTCGTTCAAGAGTTTCTTGAGATGTTGGGTTTCCTTTTTCTGGTCGGCGAAGGTCAGGGCGTTGCCTAGGGCGATGGCCCCGATGGCGACGAATTCTTCCAGCAGTTCGAGATATTCCCGGGTCAGGTTGAGGCGGCTGCCGCCGTGGGCGGTGTCGATGATTTCCACCGCGCCGTAGACGACGCCGTTTTTGAGCACCAGCGGATAGCACAGGATCAGCGTGGACTTGATGTCGAGGTCCGATTCGGCTTCCTTGAAATGGCGCTTGTCCTTGCCCGGCTCGGCGATGGTCATTTCGCCGTGTTCGATGACCCAGCCGACGATGCTCGGCTTGTCCTGGGGCAGGACGAGATCCTTGATATGGTCGCTTTGGGGCCCCATGGCCTCGATGCAGTGGTAGCCGTCCGGGCGTTTGACCCAAAGCGAGCCGCGGTCCACGTTCTGGAATTCCATGAGCGATTCCAGAAAGCGGTGCTGGAGCTTTTCGGTTTCGAGCTCCTCGAAGAGGGCCTTGGGGAAGTCCGGGATATGCGACACCATGCTCCGTTCCAGGAAAATCGGCGGTTCTCGGCGACACAACGAACGGCAGGCTCGAAAAAGCCGCTGGGTCAGTATGCCGCACATCCGGCTTTCCGGCAAGGAGCGGGCCGTCCGCCGGGGACGGGACGAACGGCCCGGTGCGCTAGTGGGTGGCCTGGCTCAGTTCACGAATGCGCCAGAAGTCCTCGGGAATTTCCAGATAGAGATCGTCGTCGGGCAGCGGGATGACGCACAGCAGGGCGCCGGTGGCCTCGACCCAGTACATGTGGCCGCTTAAGCCGTGCATGATGTCGGCGTAGTCCATGCCGGTCTGGGCGGCGACTTCCTTCATGGCCTTACGCATGGTGGAAAGGGCGCCGTGGCCGATTTCCACTTCGAGAACGGAGACATGACGGATGAAGCCGTTTTCGGATAACTCGGGGGGAGCGGACTTGCGCAGGGTCAATGCCGATTCCATGGCGGCCTCCTTTCATGTTTTTCCCCGTATCGTGGGGACCCGTCAGGCTATATAAAAGGGATAAGCAATTTTCGTGCAATGTACATTCTGTCTTTGTGAAAAAGATGGTTATTTAAATAATATATTGATATATTTTGAATTATTGTTGCTGCTGGGTGCCGTCGCACGCGGCGCCGGGCGGGGCGGACACGGTCCCGTGCAAAAAAGAAGTCCCGAGCGACAAATTTGTCGTCCCAATTTGTCCCACGGCGGCGAGGCGAGCGGAAGGCGCTAGGCGTCGGTCGGGACGGGGCGGTCCGGAAGATGGGCGAGCAGGGCGTCCCAGGTGGCGTACCGGCGCAGGGCCGCCAGCACTTCGGGCAGCGGCTCCGTCAAAATGCCGGGCAGATCGGCTTCGCCGGGGGCGCGAAGGGGAAAGGCCGGATACTCGCGGGGCGGATCGAACCGGGCATCCACCCCGGGCTTGTTGCCCCGGGGATCGATCCGGTACCAGCCGAAATCCGAAAGATGGACGGCGGCCAGACCGTGCAGGCAAAAGCGGTCGCTTCCGGGGGCGAGCACCAGCCGTTGGTAGCAGAGTCCGGCCGGCAGGCCATTGGCCCGCAGCAGGGCGACCAGCAGATGGGCCTTGGCGTAGCAGAAGCCGGTGCCATGGGCCAAGACCTCGGAAGCGGCGCAGGTGACGGGATTTTGCCGGGAGTCCGCGCTGTGGCGGATGGCGTCGCGCACGAACAGAAAACAGGCTTCGGCCACGGCCGTTTCCGTCACCAGGCCGACGGCCAGGGAGGCGGCCTTGGCCGCGACCGACGGATGCTGGTGGTCGATGACGTCGCTGGCGGCCAGATAGGGGACCAAGGTGGGGGAGACGGGCATGGCGATCAGGCTCCGTGACGTGCCGTGGCGGTGCGGGCGGCCAGGCAGCGGTCGGTATAGTCGTCCGGGCAGGTGACGTGCAGGCCGAGACGGGCGGCATAGTCCCGGATGATGGGCAGGGCGGCCAGACCCGCTTCCCGGTCCGCGGCCAGGTGTTCGATTTCGATGAAGATTTCCGGGGCGAAGTCCACAGTGACCACGGTGACGGTCAGGTCCAACCCCTGGGCGGTGTCGCAAAAGAGACGACAGCGCTTGGTGAAGGCCACCCGCCGGACAAAGCCGAGGTGGGTGAGGATCGCCTCCAGGATGTCGCCGTCGGCTACGGCGGTTTCCCATTCCTCCTTGGACCGGCTGGCCCGGTCGAAGGGCGGGAGCTTGGCCGTGAGCAGCGTTCGCCCCTCCGTCCGGCGTAGGCGCAGCTCGCGGTCCGCAGCGGACAGCGAACCGTCCGGTCGGTCGAAATAGACGTCCGTGTAGACGGTGCTGCGGCACGGCGTGTCGGGGAGGCGCACCGGTCCGGTGGCAATGTATTTGATTTCCGCTTCGAACATGGATCCATCCCGGGCCGGACGCTTGCCAGCCGGCAGCCTTTCGACCATCATGCCGCAATGTTACGGCTTCATGCCCAAACACGCAACCCCGGCGGCCTTCGGGACTGCCCGTCGGCGCGGCGTCCGGCGCTCTGGGGGCTGGCCGCCACCGCCCTTCTCTGGAGCACCGGCGGCGTGGCCATTAAGGCCGTGGCCCTGTCGCCCATGGCCATCGCCGGCGGCCGGGGACTGGTGGCCGGCCTTTTTTTGCTGGCGGTGTTTTTCCGGCAGCTCGATTTCCGTCTCCATCCGGCCAAGGTGGGCGCGGCCTGCTGCTATGCGGCCATGCTCCTGTCCAACGTGGCCGCCACCAAGCTCACCACCGCCGCCAACGCCATCCTGCTGGCCTATACCGCCCCGATCTACGTGGCCCTTCTGGCCCCGGCCGTACTCGGCGAGCGAACGTGCCGGGCCGACTGGCTGGCGATCGGCGTGACCCTTGCCGGCATGGTACTCTTTTTTCTGGACGGGTTGTCGCCTTCGGGCTGGTGGGGAAACATTCTGGCCGTGGGCACCGGGCTGGCCTATGCCGGCTTCATGCTGGCCATGCGGGCCGGTCGGGAGGACTCGCCGCTTGCCGCCATCGTCCTGGGCCATGGGCTGACCGCCTTAGTCGGTCTGCCGTTCCTGGTGGCCGGTCCGCCCGGTACGGCCGGCGACTGGCTGGGGCTGGGCTATCTGGGACTGATCCAGCAGGGGGCCTCGCTGATCCTCTATGTCTGGTGCATCCGGCGGGTGGCGGCGGTGCCGGCCATGCTGGTGCTCACCCTGGAGCCGCTGTGCAACCCCGTGTGGGTGGCCATCGGCCAGGGGGAACTGCCCGGCCCCTGGGCCATGGCGGGTGGGGCGCTGGTCGTCGGCGCGGTGACTCTGCGCGGGGTGGCCGCCGCCCGCACCATGCGCCGCCCGGTCGCAGCCTAAGCTTTTTTCGCTGCGGGACCGTTTGGAAACGGCGTCGCGCTCGGGTTCGTGCCCGGGAGGGGTTGACATGGGGGCATTATTTGGCTATTTTGCCAAATAGAAAATATGTGGTGCTGCCAGGGCCCCGGTGGCGCGGCGAGTCGGCAAGGAGCCGGCTCGGCCTTCGGTCCCCAAAGAAGGGCGCACGCGAAAGGAAGTGTATCGTGGCGGAAACGAAATCGTCGCAGTGTTGTTGTTCCGGGTCGTTGCAACTGGTGTTTTCCTGCTCCGGCGCGGCTGACGTCGGGGAACTGACGGACAAGGCCGCCCGGAGCCTGAACGCCTCGGGCGTGGCCAAGATGTTTTGCCTGGCCGGCATCGGCGGTCGGGTCAGCGGTATCGTCAAAAGTACCGAGGCGGCAAGCACGATCCTGACGCTCGACGGGTGCCCCTTGCAGTGCGCTCGCAAGACGCTTGAAGAGGCCGGTTTTACCGATTTCGGCCATGTCTGCCTGGCGGACTTGGGCTTGGCCAAGGGCGAGAGCCCGGTGACCGAGGAACGGGTGTCGACCGTGGTCCGGGCGGCGGCGCCGTATTTCACCGAACGGTCCTGATTCTCGGGTGAACGGGAAACGTCTTGCCGGCCGGCAAGACGGGGAGATGTTATGCAACCGCTTGAAGGCAAGTCTTGTTGTGGAATGCGGTCGCCGGCAGCGGCTGCCGACGGCGACCGGACGGCCAGGGGCCGGCTGTGGTGGTCCGTGGCGCTGCTGGTCCCGGGCCTCGTCATCTGGTGGCTGGTCTACGGTTTCTTGCCGGACCTGTCCCGGATGCTCACCTATGGCGTCTTTGGTTTGTCCTCCGGCAGCCATCTGGGCGCGGCGACGGAGTTTTTCCTGTACGATACGCCCAAGGTGCTGATGCTGCTGCTGTTGGTGGTCTTCGGCGTGGGCGTCCTGCGGACGTTTTTTACGGCCGAGCGCACCCGCCGCATCCTGGCCGGCCGGCGGGAGGCCGTCGGCAATGTCCTGGCGGCCCTGCTCGGCACGGTGACGCCGTTTTGCTCCTGTTCGGCCGTGCCGCTGTTCATCGGCTTCGTTACGGCCGGCGTGCCCATGGGCGTGACCTTTTCCTTCCTCATCTCCGCGCCCATGGTCAATGAAATCGCCCTGGTCCTGCTTTACGGCCTGCTCGGCTGGAAGGTGGCGGCCCTCTATTTCGGGACGGGCCTGCTGGTGGCCATGGTCTCGGGCTGGGTGCTCGGCCGGCTCGACCTGGAGCCGTATGTCGAGGACTGGGTGCGGGAGATTCGGACCGATCCGTCCATGGTGCCACCGGACAACCAGACCTGGGCCGACCGCATCGATATCGGCTGGCGGGCCGTGCGGGACATCATGGCCAGGGTCTGGCTGTACGTGGTGATCGGTATCGCCGTGGGCGCGGCCATTCACGGCTACGTCCCCGAGGGCTTTCTGGCCTCCATCATGGGCAAGGGGGCTTGGTGGTCGGTGCCGGCGGCCGTGCTGCTCGGCATCCCCATGTACTCCAACGCGGCCGGTATCGTACCGGTGGTGGAGGCGCTTCTCGGCAAGGGCGCGGCCCTGGGCACGGTGCTGGCCTTCATGATGGCCGTGATCGCCCTGTCGCTGCCCGAGACGATCCTCTTGCGCAAGGTCTTGAAGCCGCGGTTGATCGCGGTCTTTATCGGTGTGGTCGGGGTCGGCATCCTGCTGGTGGGCTATCTGTTCAACGCCCTGTTCTAGCCCGGCGCCGCGGCGCGCCTAAATGACGTATTGCGGGGCCTGGTCGGCCAGGGAGGCTTGCTCCCGGTCCACCAGGTCCCGAAGCGTCTTGGTGTCGTAGACCTGTTCCAGAGCGGTGCGCGCCTCGTCCCACAGACTGAGAAACACGCAGCCCCCTTGCAGCCCGCAACGGCCGCGCGGTTTGTTGAGCTGGCAGTCCACCGGGTTGATCGGCCCGTCGATGAAGCGGATGATTTCGCCGACGGTGATTTCGTTCGCCGGCCGGCTGAGGAAAAAGCCGCCTTCCTTGCCGCGCTGGGAATCCACGAAGCCGCCCTGGCGCAACTGGTGGAGGATGACTTCCAGAAAGCGCTTGGGGATGGCCTGGTTGGCGGCGATATCCGCCGAGCGGACCACGCCCTCCTTTTCGCGTTTGGCCAGTTCGAAAAGCGCCCGCAGGGCGTATTGGCATTTTTGGGTGACCCACATCCGCATTTCTCCTCGCCGTGGTGGCCGCGCCGGCTGACGCCACCGTCAGGCTAGCGCATCCCGCCTTTTTTTTCAAAAGAATCCGGCCGACGTCCTGTCGGCCGAGCGACACTGCATTTTTTCGCGTTTTCCCCCGGACAATTCCCCGGTGCATGGGGTAGAGATATTTTCTTCAGGTTTTGTGGACTCCCCGTTGTCTTGGCCGTTGCGGTCCTTCGTCGTTCGGCTCCCTGCCGCGACGGGCCGTGGCGGCCTTGGGGCTGACGCGGCTGGTTGCTTGTTGGAGCAATCCGGCGGGTCGTTCCCCCGGCGTGTGCGCCGGGCCGCCGCAGGCAGGAGGGAATCGATGCCGAAAAGCCTGAAGTGGGCGTTGGCGGTGCTGCTCGCAATCGGAGCCGGCTGTTCTTGGCCGTGGGGATTGCCGCCTTTTTGTTCGTGCCCTACGCCTGTTCGCCGCCCAAGCCCGAACCCGTCAAGACCGTGACCATCCCGGACGGCGAGATCGACCCGGCCGTCTGGGGCAAGGTCTACCCGGAGGAGTTCGAACTCTGGAAAAAGACCGAGGAGCCGGACCCGGCCGGCAAGAGCAAGTACAAACGCGGCTTCGACGCCGACGGCATCACCTACGACAAGCTGGCCGAATTTCCCTACATGGCCCTGCTGTTTAACGGCTGGGGGGGCGGCGTCGAATACAACGAACCCCGGGGGCACGCCCACATGCTCCGCGATCAGGTCGCCATCGATGCCTCGCGGCTGAAGTCCGGCGGCGTCTGCCTGACCTGCAAGACGCCCTATGCGCCGCTTCTGGAAAAGGAGCTCGGCGAAGCCTATTACCGGACGCCCTTCAAGGAGGTGCTGGACCGGATTCCGGAAAAGTTCCGCGACCTCGGCGTGGCCTGCGCCGACTGCCACATGCCCTATACCCGCATCGGCCTGCACAAGGTCGCGGACCATCGGGGCATGAGCCCGCTCAAAAACGACATGAAGGCCTGCATGCAGTGCCATACCGAAACGGCCGCCTGGCTTCGGGAGCAGGTCATCGCCATCCAGGACCGCACCGCCTCCCTGGAAATCCGGGTCGGCTACGCCACCGCCACCACGGCCAAGCTGTTCGAGGCCGTGCACAAGCTGCGGGAGGAGGGCAAGACCTTCGACCAGGCCCTCTACGACAAGGCCAAGGAATACTACGAAGAGGCGTTTTATCGCAGCCTGTTCGTCGGCGCGGAAAACTCCATGGGTTTTCATAATCCCACCGAGGCCCTGCGTATCCTGGGCGATGCCGTCGCCTTCGCCGCCAAGGCCGAGGGGTATTTGCGTCAGATTTTGGCCAAGGCCGGGGTCGAGGTGCCGGCCCGGGTCGATCTGGAACTGGCCAAGTACCTCAACGACCGCGGGGCGAAGAAGCTGCCCGACAGGCCCGAACAGGAGTTCAAGGACCCCATGGGCGTGCAACGGATGTTTTAGGCTTTCGCTGACCGGGGAGGGGCTTTGCCTCTCCCCGGCCGCCGGAGGCCGCTTTTGCTGCCGCTTACGCCCGAGCCACGGCATCGCCCGGCTTGACGGGACCGCCGAGCAGCACCTTGGCGAAGACGCCTTCCTTGGGCATGACGCAGGTGCCGACGGCCCGCATGATGGCGCAGGCGTGGCCATGGCACTCCTTGCCTATTTGCGTGACTTCGAGCAGGGCGCTTTCCCCGACCCGGATGCGGTCGCCCGGGGCGAGGCGAAGCTCGTTTAAGCCCGCCACGGTCAGGTTTTCGGCAAAATCGCCGGGGACGATGGTGGCGAGCTTTTCGCGCATCCGCTCCACGCCTTCCAGGGCGAGCAGGCTGACCTGTCGGCCCGAGCCGGCATGGGCGTCGTGCTCGACGCCGAAATCCGCCACCAGGGTGACGGCGGGTACCGCCACCTTGCGTTCGCCTTTGCGCTTGCTGATGCACACCGAATGAATCACGGCCATGGCCGCCTCCCGGGCTTCGCCCTGCCTCCCGCGCGGCGCGCGGCGGGCGGGCGCGGGGAATGCGTGTTTATGTAAATAAAATCGATCAAACTAATGATAATTTAATGACGCCCGGGGCGGTCTGTCAAGCGTCCGGCCGGCGAGGCTGCGGATTGACGAAGAAGAGTGTGATGTTTTATGAAAAATATAAGGTTGTTGTAGGAAACGGGGGAGTCGTTTCGGGCTGCCCGTATGGGAAGGGGACATGAGTAATCTGACGCACGATAACGCACTGTGGAACAAGACCGTCGGGGTGGACCGCGTTTTGGCCGAGCTGCGCTCGGGCCGGGCGGTGGTGACGGCCACGGCCGTCACCCGGGACGGCAGGGATTACCGGCTGCTGCTGGCGCCGGACGGGCGCGTCCTGGATACGGCCGAGCACGGGCTGCTGGAAGCGCGGGCGGCGGCCGGCCTGGCCGGACCGTTGCCGGCCTTCTTCGAGACCGCGCCGCTCGGGGAACTGACGGGCGACGCCGCGGACGTCTATGGGGGCATTGCCGGTCTGTTGTTGGATCGTCTGGAGCCGGCGAGTCTGCCGCTGTGGGAGGCCTGCCGGGAGTCCCTGGCTGGGGGCCGGCCCGGACTGGTCGTCATCCGTCTCGGCGAGGGCGGGCGCGCCTTCGGCCACAGTCTGCTCTTGGCGGACGGCCGGCACCTGGGCGATCCCCTGCCCGAGACGGTGCGGGCCGAGGCCGGACGCCGGGCGCCGGACCTGGCCGGGCTGACGCTCCTTGAGGCCGAGGGGGGGCGTTACCTCCTCGATCCCTATCGGCCGCTGCCGCCGCTCTATCTGCTGGGGGCCGGCCTGGTCTGCCGGCTGGTGGCCGAACTGGCGCCGTTGGCCGGATTTCGCGCCGTGGTCGTGGACGCCGATCCGGAGTACGCCAATCGGCAGCGCTTTCCGACCGCCGCCGAGGTCCTGGTGGTGCCGGAGTTTCACGAGTGTTTCGCGGGTCGGAACGTGGGGGAGGATGCCTCCATCGTGGTGGCCACCCGGGGCCATGCCTACGACCCGACGGCCCTGGCCCAAGCCCTGCGGACGGGGGCCGGCTACGTGGGCATGATGGCCTCGAAGGCCGACGGTCGGGGCCGGATGGACCGGCTGCGCCGGGAGGGGTTTGGCGAAGCGGATGTGGCCCGCGTCCACACGCCCATCGGCCTCCCCCTGGGCGGCAAAACCCCGGCCGTGATCGCCATGAGCATCATGGCCGAGGTCGCGCAGTGCGTTAACGCCCGGCGTCGGTAAGTCGCGCGCGAGCCGGCGTCCGGGGCCTTACGCCTTTGGGTCGCCGGCCGCCTCCTTTTTTCGGGCCTCGACCACCTGGGCGATGGACTTCTGCAATTCCTCGAGGTCCACGGGTTTGCCCACGTAGCCGTTCATGCCGGCGGCCAGGAATTTTTCCCGGTCCCCGGTCATGGCGTAGGCGGTCATGGCAATGATGGGCGTCGTCGACTTGGCCGCCATGTCCGGTCGGGTGCGGATGGCCCGGGTGGCCTCCACGCCGTCCATGGTCGGCATCTGCACGTCCATGAGGATGCAATCGTAATCGTGGTCGGCCAGCAGTTCCAGGACGCGGCTGCCGTTTTCCGCCACGTCCACGTGGTGCCCGGCCTTTTCCAGCATCCGGCGGGAGGCGAGCATGCTGACGGCGTCGTCTTCGGCCAGCAGCAGCGACAGACCGGCGTCGCTCGTGCGGGCGGCGCTGGCCGCGGGAGGTTCGGGCGGCGTGACGGCGGACAGCAAGGGCAGGGAGACGTACATGGTCGTGCCCTGGCCCTCGGTGCTTTCCACCGCCAGTTCCCCGTCCATGAGCCGGACCAGCCGGCGCACGATGGAGAGGCCGAGGCCGGCGCCGCCGAACCGGCGCACGTAGCTGCCTTCCACCTGGCTGAACGGCTCAAAGACGGCCTTTTGCTGGGCGTCCGGGATGCCGATGCCGGTATCGGCCACCACGATGAGCATGCGTGGGGCGGCGTTTTGGCCGGAGGCGATGGGGCCCATGGAGATCGTCACCGAACCGCGGTCCGTGAATTTGACGGCGTTGCCGACCAGATTGAAGAGAATCTGGCGCAACCGGGCCTCGTCGGCATGGATGACGGCGGGCATGGCCGGGTCGAGGGCAAACGACAGCTCCAGGCCCTTGCTTCGGGCCGGCATGGCGAACAGGTCCATGACGGCGTTGCGCAGATCGTCCGTGGAGCAGTCGGCCGCCCGGATGGACAGGCGGCCGGATTCGACCATGGACAGGTCCAGGATGTCGGACAGCAGCCGCGTCAGCCGCTTGGAGGAGACGATGGCGTGTTCCACGTAGTCCGCTTGTTCGCTGTCGAGTTCGGTGGTGAGCACGAGTTGGAGCATGCCCAGGATGCCGTTTAAGGGCGTGCGGATTTCGTGGCTCATGTTGGCCAGAAATTCGGTCTTGGCCCGGTTGGCCGCCTCGGCCGCCTGTTTGGCTTCGATCAGCCGGCGCTCGGCCCGCAGCCGCTCGATGATCTGGGCGCAGGCGTCGAGCAACGGCCCGATGGCGGCGATGACGCGCGCATCATAGCCGTCTTCCCGGTTGGCCACGCCGATGGAGCCCACGCATTCCCGGCCGTGGAACAGGGGGAGGCCGAGGAAGCTGCTCAGGGCCGGGTGGCCGGCCGGCAGCCGGCCGGAAATATGGGCGTCATGGACCGGATCGTTGGCGATGATCGGCCGCTGCTCCACGATGGCCGCGGCGTTGAGGCCGTCCATGGCATAGAACGTCAAGCCGTGGGGCGCATTGGCCTTGTAGAAGGCGCGGGTGGGCTCGTCCCAGGAGATGTCGGAGATGGCCAGGCATTGCTGATACTGGCGGCCGGCGTCGTCCGTGCGCAGTTTGGCGATGTAGCCGTATTGGCTGCCGGTGGCTCGGAGGATTTCGGTTAAGGCTGCGTCGAAGATTTCCCGGGTCGGCCGGTTGGAGATATAGGCGTCGCGCACCCGGGCCACGGCGGCGGCCTGTTCCCGTTCCTTGCGTTTTTCCACCTCGGCCCGCAGGCGTTCGGAAATATCCCGGGCGAACACCAGGCTGGCCGGTTGGCCCTGGTAGTCAAAGGGTGCGGACACCGCCTCCACCGGCACGCTGCTGCCGTCCCGGCGCAGGTAGACGACCGTCGTCGGCGGCAGGAAGCACCGTTCCGTGTTGATCTGGCGGATACGCTTGGCGATACCGTCCCGGTCCTTGGGGTGGATGTGCTCGAGGACAGGCTCGCCGAGCAGCTCGGTGGGGGCATCCACGCCGAACAGCCGGAGGGCTCCGGTATTGAGGGAGACGAAGCGCCCGCCGGCCTGGATGATGATGGCGTCCGGCGCGGTGTCCACGACCAGGCGCAGCCGCTCCTCGCTTTTGCGCAGGGCCTCCTCGGCGCGCTTGCCCTCGGTCACGTCGGCGAAGACCACGGCGAACCGGTTGGGCTGGTTGGAAAAGGCCGAGACGCGCAGCAGTTTGGCTTGGGACGGGAAGCAGCTCTCGAACAGGACGGATTCGTGCTTGTCCACCACCCGGGTATAGATTTCGAGGTCGGGCGGGGTGTCGCAGCCGAACAGGTGCGTAACGAGTTCGCCTACGGCCTGGTGTCGGGAAATGTCGAGGATGGCCTCGCAGGCCGGATTGATGTCGAGGATCCGATAGTCCACGGGCTTGCCCGAGGCGTTGCGGACCATCTCCAGCAGGCACACCCCTTCCTCCATCCTGTTGAAAAGCGAGTGGTATTTCGCCTCGCTGTCGGCCAGGGCCCGTTCGATAGCTTTGCGGGCCGTCACGTCCATCCCGTAGATGTTGACGTAATCGCGTTCCTGCACCGGACAGGCGGTCAGGGCGAAGGTCCGGCCGTTGCATTCGGCCTCAAAATGCTTGGTCGTCCCGGAGGCCAGGGCTTCGGCCAGGCAGGCCGCGAAGGCGGCCGGGGCCGGCCGGCCGGGGCCGCTGCCCAGGGCCGTGAGGAAGGGGCCGCTGGCTGGATTGGCTTCCATCACCCGCAGGTCCCGACCCACCCGGACCACCGGACTCGGGTTCTCGCTGGGGAACCGGGCCATGTCGCGCAGGGCCGCCTCGACCTTTTTGCGTTCGCTGATGTCCAGGGCGTAGGAGACCCGGCTGGTCGGCCGGCCGGCGGCATCCTTGAGCGTGGTGACCTCGACGACCACCGGGAAGCGGCTGCCGTCCTTGCGGACATGTTCGCTCTCGAACATGCCGTGGCCCATGGCGTCGATGCGGGTCACGGATTTTTGCACGGATTCGCGCAGTTCCGGCGGATAGATGGTGAAAAGCGAGGTCCCGGCCAGCTCCTCCGGCCGGTAGCCGCGCTGCCGGGCGAAGGCGGGATTGACCTCCAGAAACATGTTGTCCGGCACGCTGACATGGGCCAAGCCGAAGCCGGCGGAGACGAAGACCTGGCTCCAGCGGTTGGCCTGGACTTCCAGCCGGCTGCACCGGGTGACGTCGTTGCCGACCTCCAGGATGGAGATGGGTTTGCCCGAGGCGTCGTAATTGAGCTGCCACAGGGTGGCCACGTGGATTTCCCGGCCGTCCTTGGTGTACTGGCGGGTGTGGCCGGACCAGCGGCCTTCCCGGAGCAGGGTTTCGAGGATGTGCTCGTAGGGCTCGGGAAAGACCGTATGCATGAGGCTGTAGGACACTTGGCCCAGGGCCTCTTCCCTGGTCCAGCCGTAGAGCAGCTCGGCGCCGGTGGTCCACAGTGTGATGCGGGACTGCATGTCCCGAACCATGACGTTGGCCAGGTCGAGCAGCCGGACCTTTTCCGCCAGCTCCTCGGTGCGGCTGGCCACCAGGCTTTCCAGTTCCTCCTTGCCCCGGGCCAGGACCTCTTCGGCTTCCTTGAGTTGGGTCACCTGGGCGAAGGTCAGGACGACGCCCGCCACCTCGTCGGTGGGATCGCGGTAGGGATAGGCCCGTTCCAGGTACCAGTCGCCGCTTTGGACCCGGATGTCCCGCTCCACGATCTGGCCGCCGTCCAGGGTCCGCCGGCAGTCCGGCACGAGATTGTCGGCCGGAAAGGTGGTCTTGATCTCCTCCAGCAGTCGCCCCTGGTCGGTGGGCACGAAATGGAACAGACTCAGGGCGGCCGGCGTGTACCGCACCACCCGGAGGGACTGGTCCAGGACCACCGTGGCCAGGTTGGTGGCGGCCAGCAGGTTTTCCACGAAGGCCTGGGCCTTGGCCAGGGCATCGACCTTGCCCTGCAACTCGCCGTTTAAGGTGGTCAGCTCCTCGTTTAAGGACTGCAACTCCTCCCGGGAGGCGTCCATTTCCTCGTTGGAGGACTGGAGCTCCTCGTTCATGCTGAGGAGTTCCTCGTTGGAGGCCTTGAGCTCCTCGTTGAGGGTCTCGTAATTCTCCACTGCCGTTTGCAACTGATCGTTGGCCCGCTCCAGTTCGGCCTCGTAGCGGGAGATCAGGGCGTTTTCCTCCAGGGACTCCTGGCAGGCCGGCGTGGGTTCGGTCGCGGGGCGGTCCAGGGATTCGAAAATGACCAGCAGAAAGGCCGCCTTGCCGGCCGCATCCAGGACCGGCGACACCACGAGCCGGATTTGTTCGCCGTCCTCGCCTTCCAGCCGTATGGGGCCGCTGGCCTGTTCCTTCCCCTCGTCCAGGGCGGCCTGCATGGCCTTGCGCAGACGTGGTCGCAGGGTCTTTCGTGCCAGCTTGTGGATGGACAGGCTCGGCGCGCCTTCGGGCAGCTCCAGGTAGGGGCGGACGTCGCCGGACAGGCGCAGGACGTTGCCTTCGGAGTCGAGCAGGGCGGCCGGATGGGCGTAGCGTTTGAGCAGCAGGGATTCGGTCAGCCCCTCCGGGTCCGGCGTGTCGGAGATGACCCGCCGCCAGGGCAGGTCGAGATCGCAGCGGGCCATCCGGGAGAACCGGGCGGGCAGGTCGGGCGGCAGGGTGGCCGGCGCGCTTTTTCGCCGGAACAGGCGCCATTTTTTGTCCACGACCTCGAACAGGCCGGTATGGGGGCCGATGGTTTCGGCCGGCCCGAGCAGCAGCAGACCTCCCGGGCGCAGGGCGTGAGAAAAGATCGAGAGGACCTTGGTCTGAATCTCCGGGGTGAGATAGATGAGAAAATTGCGGCAGATGATGCCGTCCATGCCCAAAAAGGGCGGGTCGCGCAGCAGGTCGTGGCGGGCGAACACGATGTTTTCGCGCAGTTGCGGCAGGACGGTGCAGGCGATGCTGTCGCAGCGGAAATTGGCGTTGCGGCGCTCCGGGCTGATTTCCTCGGCCACGCAGGTGTCATAGATGCCCTTGCGGGCCGTCTCCAGGGCGTCGGGATCGATGTCGGTGGCGAAGATCTTGATCGGCCGGGGCTGGGGCGCCGTGCGCATGTGCTCGGTCAGCAACATGGCCACGGAATAGGCTTCCTCGCCGGTGGAGCAGCCGGCCACCCAGACGCGGACGTCCTCGCCGGGACGCAGGGCAAGCATGGCGGGCAGGGCCTGATTGAAGGCCTTGAAGGCCGGCGGGTCCCGGAAGAAGGCCGTGACGCCGATCAGCAGGTCGTGGAAGAACCGGGTGCGTTCCCCGGGATCGCGCTCCAGCAGGGCCACATAGGCGGCCGGATCGGCCGTGTGCGACAGCAACATGCGCTTGTGCATGCGGCGCAGGATCGTGCTCTGTTTGTAGCCGGAAAAGTCGTGGCCGGTATGTTCGGCCATGATGGCCACGGCGCGGTCCAGGGTTTGCTGGTTGTCGGGGACGCTGCCGTGGCCGTGGTCCAGCACCGGCAGGGTGGAGACCAGGTAGGGGCCGATGCCTTCGACGGGGAGGACGATGTCGGCCAGGCCCGTCTGGATGGCGTAACGCGGCCTGCCGCCGTGTTCGGCCGATGGGGGGGCCTGCACGATGACCAGGCCGCCGGCGGCGTGGAGTTCGCGCACGCCCCGGGCGCCGTCGGCGCCGGTTCCGGACAGGATGACGGCCACGCCTCCCGGTCCCTGGTCCCGGGCCAGGGAGAGCAGAAAACGGTCCACGGGACGGCGGGGGATGTCGGTCTCAGGCGCGGTCAGGACGAGCTGGCCGGCCTCGATCGTCACGTCATGGCCGGGCGGCAGGACGTGGATGACCCCTGGGGCGGCCGGTTCCAGGCCGGTAAGCTCCTTGACGGGAAGCTGCGACAGCGAAGCGAGGACGGCGGCGAGCTGGCTTGGGGCGCTCGGGGAGCCATGCAGGACGACGACGAAGGCGGCATGGATCGAGGCGGGGAGGGATTCGAGCAGACTCGAGAGCGCCGGCAGACCGCCGGCCGAGGCGCCGATGGCGACCACCGGGAACGGCAGACGGCTGTCCGTGGCCGGAGGCATGGCGTCGTCGGTGTCATGGACCATGAAGGACTCCCGGAAGAAGGCGGCATGGTGTGATGCGGACAAAGACTTTTGAAAATATGTCGTTGCATAGCACCATGCAGAGCGTCGGGCAATACGGTCCTCCATTCTCCGACACGCGTGTCGCCTCCTCCACCGGGCTGCGGGGCAGCGGACGGCGACGTCGCGGTCGTTACTGCCACTTTGTCTTGTCGAAGACGCCGCGCTGCGTAATCTCGCGGGATTTGTACAGGTCGAAATCGAAACGATCCGGCAGGCGGCTCCGCCTGGCCCGACGGCTGTGCCGCACGGCCTGGGCCGAGACCAGGGCCAGGACAACGAGGATGCTCCAGAGAAGGATGGTTTCCGTCATGGGTGCGATGCGATGGACGCTGGTTTGGAGGGCGGCGCGGTCTGTTACCGTCGGGTGGTGAAGGCCAGGGTCAGGGCGTCGATTCCCGCCCCCGTGCCGCGGATGCTACACTGACAGGACGCGTTGCCGCGCATCATCTGGCGGCCGAAGCTTTCCATGAGGTTCACCGCTTCGAGCGGCACGCTTTTCCGTTCGCCCAGATACAGGGTGATGCGTTCCATGCCTTCGGCCATGGCCCGGACTAGGCAGTCCCCCAGGTTGAGAACGGTCGGACCGGTCAGCTCTCCCCAAAGTCGGACGCGCAGATGGCGTCCCCTGACCGAGGCCAGCAGGCAGGCGCTGGAGTCCTCGACCAGATAGAGCGCCCGGGAGTCCCGGACGTCCGATCCCGGCAGGGCCAGGCGCCAACGGCCCTGTCCCAGCCGGGAGGCGCCTTCGCGATGTTTCCCAAGGGGCATGCCGATCCTTCCTCCACGGCCAGCATAGACAAACGGCGCGGCTTGGGAATGGCGGAACTCCCGTTTTCATATCGGGAAAATATCCCGGTTTTCCCGGAAAACGATCCCGGAAAAAGCAGCGTTCTCCCTATCGACGCCCGGGACGGCTCCTGTGGTAAAACCCCAGCGCTGTTTCTTTGCAACGCATCGAAAAATCACAACTTCGCCGGAATCCCGCCGGTGATGACAAGGAGCCGCCATGAACAGCCACCTGAAAAACAATGATGTCCTCGGGTCAGCCAATCGCGGAACAACGGTGGAGTCCGGCCTGTGCAGCCTGTGCCGGGCCGATTGCCAGGGTCGGTGCGAGACCTGGATGGCGAGCCTGGCCGGTCGGGCCATGCTCTATCCGCGGGATTTCGGTGCCATCACGGCCGGCAGCGGCAATAACGGCCACGTCGGGGTGTCGTATGAGGCCCTGCGCATCCAGGGCTATCTTTATGGCGCCACCGGCCTGACCGGGACGCTGTCCGACAGCGCCGACGACTGCCTGTTCACCAATGTCAGCCTGGAGACGACGTTCGGCCGCGAGCATCCGATCCGGGCCCGGCTGCCGCTCATGACCGGCGCCTTGGGTTCGACCTTTATCGCGGCCAAGTATTGGGATTCCTTCGCCATCGGCTGTGCCCTGTCCGGCATCCCCATCGTCGTCGGGGAGAACGTCGTGGCGGTGGACCGCCGGGCCGTCATGGAAAACGGCCACGTCACCGTCGCTCCGGAACTGGACCGGCGGGTCGAGACCTATCGGCGCTACTATGACGGCTACGGGGCCATCATTGTCCAGCTCAACGTCGAGGACGCCCGCAACGGTGTGGGCGCCTATGTGATCGACAAGTACGGCGACGACGTGATGATCGAACTCAAATGGGGGCAGGGGGCCAAGGACATCGGCGGGGAGATCAAGGTCGGCAGCCTCGATTATGCCCTGTTCCTCAAAAAACGCGGCTACCTGGTGGATCCGGACCCGGAACTGCCCGAGGTGCGGGCGGCCTTCGAGGCCGGAGCGCTCACCGCCTTCGCCCGGCACAGCCGGCTGGGATTTACCGACGCTTCGAGCGAAGCCGAGGTCCGGGAACGGTTCCTGGCCACGGTGGCGGAGCTGCGCCGGCTCGGCTATCGGCGCATTTCGCTCAAGACCGGCGCCTACGGTATGGAAGCCCTGGCCATGGCCATCGCCTACGCCTCCGAGGCCGGTCTGGACCTGCTCACCATCGACGGGGCCGGCGGCGGCACCGGCATGAGCCCCTGGAACATGATGGAGAGTTGGGGCGTGCCCTCGATCCTGCTCCACGCCAAGGCCCGGGAGTACGCCGCCATCGTAGCCGCTTCCGGCCGGCCGGTGGTGGACATGGCCCTGGCCGGCGGCTTTGCCCGCGAGGACCACATCTTCAAGGCCCTGGCCCTGGGCGCGCCGTTCGCCAAGCTGGTCTGCATGGGCCGGGCGCTCATGATCCCCGGCTTTTTGGGGGCCAATATCGAGGGCGCCCTCCATCCCGAGCGCCGGGAGACGGTCCAGGGCAACTGGGCCACCTTGCCGGCCACGGTGTCGGCCCTGGGCACGGAGCCCGAAAAGATCTTCGGCGCCTGGCACAACCTGCGCCAGCGGCTGGGCGACGCGGAGATGGCCCATATCCCCTACGGGGCCGTGGCCACCTGCACCCTCATGGACAAGCTGGGGGCCGGCGTGCAGCAGCTGATGGCCGGGGCGCGCCGCTTCTCCACCGCCGCCATCTCCCCCCAGGACGTCGTGGCCTGCAACCGGGAAACCGCACGGGAAACCGGCATTCCCTTCGTCTCCGAGGCCCAGGACGACATCGCCCGACGGATCCTGAAGGGGTAGGGGAATCGGCAGGATGCCCCCGGGCTCCTGGCACGGGAGCCCGGGGGCGAAGTCGGTTCGGCTGACAAGCATGCGGCAACCGGCTATGACCCGAAGCATGTCGGCAACGGAACGTGACACGACCGGACCGGTGACGGGGCCGCCGTCGGACCTGGAATACGCCCGGACCCTGGCTGCCTTGCGCGAGCGGGTCAAGGAGCTGGATTGCCTCTACGCCATTACGCGGCTGTCCCAGCGCCACGACTTGGCGCCGGATGCGCTGCTTTCGGGCGTGGCCGCCATCCTGGTTCGGGCCTGGCAGTATCCGGAAATCGCCCGGGCTCGGGTGTCGGTGGACGGCCGCGAGGCCCGAAGCCACCGGGGCGGCCGGCCGGTCAGCCGGCAGACCAGCCCCGTGCTGGTGGACGGCGAACCGGCGGGCGAGATCGAAATCGCCTATCTGGAAGCGCGTCCGCCCTGCGACGAGGGGCCGTTTCTGGCCGAGGAACGGCATCTGCTCAACGCCGTGGCCGATCATCTGGGCCGCATCGTGGCCGCCCGCAAGGCCGGGGAGCGGTTGCGCGAGTTGTCCCGGGAGCTGATCCGGGCCCAGGAGGCGGAGCGCCAGCGCATCGCCCGGGAACTGCACGACGGCGCGGCCCAGGACCTTTCCGGGCTGCGTTTGGCCTTGGATGCCCTGGCCGGTCGGCTGGAATCCGGCCGGTCGGCCGATCCCCGGGCCCTGGCGGCCACGGTCCGGGAGCTGGGCGCCGGCCTGGGACAGAGTATCGCCAGCCTGCGGGACCTGTCCTACGACCTGCTGCCGCCGGCCCTGGCCCAACTCGGTCTGGCCGAGACGGTCAACCGGCTGTGCCAGGATTACGCCGCCCGGCACGGGCTCGTCGTGGAGTGCTACGCCGACGGCCTGGAGGCCGGGAGCCGGAATTTCGAGACGGACATCAACGTGTTCCGGGTGGTCCAGGAGGCCTTGGCCAACGCCTGCCGCCACGCCGCGGCCACCTGCGTGACCGTGCGGCTTGTGGCCTCGTATCCCAATCTGATCGTACGGGTGCGGGACAACGGCCGGGGCTTCGTGCCGGAAACGCGGCTTCCCGAGGCGCTGGCCGCCAAGCATATGGGACTGTGGAGCATGGGCGAACGGGTGCGGCTGCTCGGCGGGACGCTGCGCATCCGCTCCAAACCGGGCCAGGGCACGAGCATCGTGGCGGAAGTTCCCTTGGCCAGGGAGGGGTGAGGCGCATGTGTCGGGTGCTGGTCGTCGACGATCATCCGCTGTTCCGCGAGGGGCTCAAGGCCATCATCGGGGGCTGCGCGGATTTCCAGGTGGCCGGCGAGGCCGGGACCGCCGCCGAGGCCGTCCGCCTGGCCGGGGACATGCGGCCGGACATCGTGCTGCTCGATCTTTCCCTGCCCGACGCCAGCGGCCTGGAGGTGCTCAAGCGGCTGTTGGCCGGGCCGGAGCCGCCCCGGGTGCTGGTGGTCAGCATGCACGATCGCATCGACTGCATCGCCGAGAGCTTCCGGACCGGGGCCATGGGCTACATCGTCAAGGAATCGGCGGCCTCGCATCTGCTGGAAGGACTGTCCGCCGTCGCCCGGGGCGAGCGCTACCTGGATACGGCCCTGGCCCCCCAGGTCCTGCTCATGCTCGGCAAATACGCCCAGCGCCGCGCCCATGCCCAGGACCCGGCCTACGGTTCCCTGACCCGGCGGGAGCAGCAGATCCTGCGCCTTCTGGCCGAGGGGCAAAACGTGTCGGACATCGCCGCCGCCCTCTACATTTCCCGCAAGACCGTGGAAAACCACCGGGCCAACATCTTCGGCAAGCTCAATCTCAAGAATCTGGCCGAGCTGGTCCATTACGCCGCCAAATTGGGGTTGATCGAGCTGGAGACGGAAAGCCCGGTGCCGCCCCTGGGGCACGGCGTGCCCTGAAGGACGTCCCGCGCCCCCCTTGGCCGGGCGCTTCCGGCGGCGTCCGCGCATAAAAAAAGGCCCCTGCCGGGGCCTTTCCCAAAAAAAGAAGCGCTATCAGGCTACTGCTGCAACAACGGCTTGTAGTGCATGGGGATCTTGACGCTGGGGTCGATTTGCTTGGCCATCTTGAAGTCGGCCTTGGCTTCGTCGAGCTTGCCCATGGCGCCGTAGCTGAGGCCTCTGTTCTTGTAATAGATAGCCTTGATGGTGCCTTCCTTGGTGATGTCGATGGCCTTGGTCAGATCGGCCACGGCCTCGGGGTGCTTGTTCAACATGGCCAGAATACGCGCCCGGTTATAGTAGGCGGCGGTGTAGTCCGGCTTCAGCTCGATGGCCTTGGTCAGGTCTTCCAGGGCCCGTTCGGGCATTTTCTTGTTGGCGTAGCAGGTGCCGCGGTTGGTGTAGGCGAACGGCAGCATGTCCTTGGGCGTGTCGGGATTGTCGATCACGGCCGTGAGACTGGTAATGGCGGCGTTCCAGTGGCGGTGGTTCACCAATTCGACGGCCTTGGCGTATTCAACGCTGATGGCAGCCGTTTTGGAGACGGGCTTTTTCTTGGCAAAGGCCGTCGCGGAGCAAAGCAGCAATGCCCCCGCAATAAACGCGATCAAGAGTCGTCGGGCCATGGGGTTACCTCCCGGGTTCAGGTTCGAAGGCAGATTGCCCCTACTCTATGATCCGATTCCCCATGCTTTGCAAGCCCCTGGGGGCAAATTCGGGGCGCTACCGCCCGGCTCGGCCGCATCGCGCCCCGTCGTGCAGGCGATTTATTCAGAAATCCAGTCCGTAGGACGTGAGATACGTTTCGATGCGTTTGTGGGAGGCGTCGAGACGCTGGCGCAGGTCCGTCGCGTACCCGGTGAGGTCGATGTCCCACGAGGCCACGCCCGTCTCCATGGCCGCCTTGGCCACGGCCGGGGCTTCCCATTCGAGCATGCGGAAGTCCAAGGCCTTGGGGATGACGTAGTCCATGCCGAAGGAGAGGGCCTTTTCCCCGTACATGTCCAGGACTTCCGTCGGCACCGGCTCCCTGGCCAGGGCGGCCAGGGCCTTGGCTGCGGCCAGCTTCATGGTGTCGTTGATCGCGGTGGCTCCGACGTCGAGGGTGCCCCGGAAGATGAAGGGGAAGCCCGAGACGTTGTTGACCTGGTTGGGGAAGTCCGACCGGCCCGTGCCCATGATGACGTCGGGGCGGGCCGCCTTGGCGTCGTCATAGGTGATTTCCGGGTCGGGATTGGCCATGGCGAAGATGATGGGATGCGGCGCCATGCTTTTGACCATGTCCTGGGTGACCAGGCCCTTGGTGGACAGGCCGAGAAAGACGTCGGCCCCGCGCAAGGCCTCGCCGAGGCTGGCGAAGGGCTTTTTCTGGGCAAACTGGGCCTTGCTCGGATGCAGGTCCGTGCGGGCCGTGTTGATGTGGCCCTTGGAGTCGAACATGGCGATGTTGGCCGGATCGACGCCCAGGGACACGTAGAACTTGGAACAGGCGATGGCGGCGGCCCCGGCCCCCGAGACCACCACCTTGAGGTCCTCGATGCGCTTGCCGGAGATTTCCACGGCGTTGAGGATACCCGCCCCGGAAATGATGGCCGTGCCGTGCTGGTCGTCGTGGAAGACCGGGATGTCCAGGGCCTCGATGAGCCGTGCTTCGATCTCGAAGCATTCCGGTGCCTTGATGTCTTCCAGGTTGATGGCGCCGAAGGTCGGGGCCAGGCATTTGACGGTCTCGATCACCTGCTCGGGCGTCTTGGCGTTCAGGTTGATGTCGTAGACGTCGATGTCGGCGAAGATTTTGAACAGGACGCCCTTGCCCTCCATGACCGGCTTGCCGGCCAGGGGGCCGATGTTACCGAGTCCCAGGACCGCCGTGCCGTTGGAGACCACGCCGACCAGGTTGCCCCGGTTGGTGTAGGTGCGGGCCAGGGCCGGATTGTCCTTGATGGCCAGACAGGCCTCGGCCACGCCGGGCGAATAGGCCAGGGACAGGTCCTTTTGGTTGCGGCAGGGCTTGATGGGAACGACTTCGAGTTTCCCCGCGCGCCAGGCGGCATGGTAGTGCAGGGCTTCTTCCTTGGTGAACAGTGCCATGAAGCGGTTTCCTTTGTTGCGGGATGAAAGCGTCAGTCGGCGGCGGGATGCACCGCGTTTGCGGCGGCATCGGCCGGGGCGTCCGGGCCGAGAAGTTTTTCGGCGATGGCCTTGCCGGCCCGGCGGCCGGCCCCCATGGCCGAGATGACCGTGGCCGCGCCGGTAACGATGTCGCCGCCGGCATAGACGCCCGGGATCGAGGTGGCGCCGGTGGTCGGGTCGGCCACGATATAGCCGCGGCGATAGGTTTCGAGCCCCGGGGTGGACTGGCTGATGAGCGGATTGGCGCCGGTGCCGACGGCCACGACGGCCATGTCGGCCTCGATGGAGCAGGTCTCGCCCTCGCAGGCGATGGGCGCGCACCGGCCCGAGGCGTCGGGGTCGCCGAGCCGCATCTTCTGGAGCACGATGCGGGTAAGCCGGCCGGTTGCATCGCCGATGCACTCCACGGGCGCGTTCAGGCACAGGATGTCCAGGCCTTCTTCCTTGGCGTGGTGCAGTTCCTCGCGGCGGCAGGGCATTTCCTTTTCCGAGCGGCGGTAGGCCAGGGTGACCTTGTCGGCGCCCAGGCGCAGAGCGGTGCGGGCCGAGTCCATGGCCACGTTGCCGCCGCCGAAGACCACCACCCGTTTGCCCCGGTAGCAGGGCGTGTCGGCGGCCGGAAAGGCGTAGGCCCGGCCCAGGTTGACCCGGGTCAGATATTCGTTGGCGGAAAAGACGCCGATCAGGTTCTCGCCCGGGATGCCGAGAAAGCGCGGCAGCCCGGCCCCGACGCCGATGAAGACGGCCTGGTAGCCGCCGGCCAAAAGTTCGGGCACGGTCACGGTCTTGCCGGCCACCCAGTTGGTGCGAAATTCGACGCCGAGGTCCCGCATGGCCTGGATTTCCCGGCGCACCACGGCCTTGGGCAGCCGGAATTCCGGAATGCCGTAGACCAACACGCCGCCGAGTTCGTGCAGGGCCTCGAACACCGTGACGGCAATGCCGCGTCCGGCCAGGTAGCCGGCGCAGGTCAGGCTGGACGGACCGGAACCGATGCAGGCCACCCGTACGTCCTCGCGGGTCATGGGACAGGCGGGCGCGCCGGTGACGGTCTCGCAGGCCGATTTGGCCATGTACGTGTCGGCCACGAAGCGTTCCAGCCGGCCGATGGCCACGGGGTCGCCCTTCTTGCCCAGGACGCACGAACCCTCGCACTGGTGTTCCTGGGGGCAGACCCGGCCGCAGACCGCCGGCAGGGAATTGGTCTGGCGGATGACGGCGTAGGCGCCGTCGAGGTCGCCGGCCGCCAAACGGCCGATGAACGCCGGAATGTCGATTTCCACCGGACAGCCCCGGCGGCAGCCCGGGTCCTTGCATTGCAGGCACCGGCTGGCCTCGGCGGCGGCCATTTCCGGGGTGTAGCCCAGGGCCACTTCCTGGAAATTGCCGGCACGCTCGCGCGCCGGCTGTTCGGGCATGGGGGTGCGGGGGACCTTGGCCTTTTTACCGGGAGCAGGTGCAGACATGGCTTTTCTTAAACTCCTCGAAGGAAAGGCGTTCCTGATCCTTGTAGGCGGTGAGCCGGGCGGCCAGCTCGTCGAAGTCCACGAGCTGCCCGTCGAATTCCGGGCCGTCCACGCAGGCGAATTTCGTCTCGCCGCCGACCGTCACCCGGCAGGCGCCGCACATGCCGATGCCGTCCACCATGATCGAGTTGAGGCTGACCGTGGTCTTGACGCCGAACGGCTTGGTTACGGCCGCCACGGCCCGCATCATGGGCACCGGCCCCACGGCCACCACCTCGGCGACGGTCGTGTCCGCCCGGAGCTGTTCGGTCAGGAGGTCGGTGACCAGGCCTTGCCGGCCGCAGCTGCCGTCATTGGTGCAGACGAGCAGGTCCGGGCAAAACGAGCGGAGTTCCTCGCGAAACAGCAGCAGATCCTCGCAGCGGGCACCGATGATGGGGATGACGCGGTTGCCGATGCGGTGATGGCCCTTGGCAATGTGGTGCATGGCGGCGATGCCGGTGCCGCCGCCGACGCAGATGACCGGGCCGTCGAGCTTGCGGATGTCGGTGGGCCGGCCGAGGGGGCCGCACAGGTCGCGGACGGAATCGCCGGTCGTAAGCGTGTCCAGATGGGCCGTCGTCTTGCCCATGATGAGATAGACCAGGGTGATGGTGCCGGCCTCGGGATCGGCGTCGGCGATGGTCAGGGGGATGCGCTCCCCGTCTTCCCAGACGCGGAGGATGACGAAATTCCCCGGCTGGGCCTTGGCCGCGATCTGCGGGGCCTCGAGGACCAGTTCGGATGTGGCTCCGGGGATGAGGACCCGTTTGCGCAGGATTCGGTTTGGCATCCGTCCTCCTTTGCGCCGCGCGCGGGCGCACTATCTTAATCGATACGGGGCGTCGCGTAGAGCTCCCCGCCGTGGCAGTCATTGATGACCAGGGTCGGGAAGTCGCGGACGGTCAGCTCGCGGATGGCCTCGGGGCCGAGGTCCTCGTAGGCGATGACGCGGGCCTCGGTGATGCGCCTCGCGAGCAGGGCGCCGGCGCCGCCGGTGGCGCCCAGATAGACGCCCTTGTACCGGGCCAGGGCCGCCTTGACGGCTTCGTTGCGCCGCCCCTTGCCGATGGAGGCCTTGAGCCCCAGGGCGTACAGCCGGGGGGCGTAGGCGTCCATGCGGTAGCTGGTGGTGGGGCCGGCCGCGCCGATGGGAAATCCCGGCGGCGCCGGCGAGGGGCCCACATAATAGATGAGGGCGCCGCGCAGGTCGAAGGGCGGAGCCTCCCCCCGGTCGAGGGCTTCCACCAGCCGTTTGTGGGCGGCATCCCTGGCTGTGTAGACGCGGCCGGACAAAAACACAATGTCGCCGCTGCGGAGTTTTTCGACGGTGGCGTCGTCAAGGGGCGCGCGCAGATGATAGGTGGCCATCAGAACTGGACCTCCCGGTGGCGGGCGCTGTGGCACTGGATATTGACGGCCAGGGGCAGGCTGGCCAGGTGGCAGGGGGCGACCCGCAGCTTGACGGCCAGGCAGGTGGTGTCGCCGCCGAGGCCCATCGGGCCGATGCCGAGGCCGTTGATGGCCGTGAGCAGCTCGTCCTCCAGGGCGGCGACGGCCGGATCGGCGTGGCGGTCGTCCAGGGGGCGAAACAGGGCCTTTTTGGCGTTGATGGCCGCCAGCTCGAAGGTGCCGCCGATGCCCACGCCGACGATGACGGGCGGGCAGGGGTTGGGGCCGGCCTCGGCCACCCGGCGGACCACGAAATCCTTGATGCCCGGCCAGCCGTCGGCCGGGGCCAGCATGGTCACCCGCGACATGTTTTCCGCGCCGCCGCCCTTGGCCATCATGCGGATGACGAGCGTGTCCCCGGGCACGAGGTCGTAGTGGATGACGGCCGGGGCGTTGTTGCCGGTATTGTGGCGCGTAAAGGGATCGCAGACGGATTTGCGCAGGGAGCCTTCCGCGTAGCCCCGCACCATGCCGTCGGTGATGGCCTGGCCGAGGCTGCCTCCCTCGAGGCGGACGTCCTCGCCGACCGTCACGAAAAAAACGGCCAGGCCGCAGTCCTGGCACAGGGGCAGGCCGGTTTCCCGGGCCATGTCGGCATTTTCCAGAAGCTGCCGCAGCACCTCCCGCCCGGCCGGGGCGCTTTCGGCGGCCAGGGCCTTTTCCAGGGCGGCCCGGACATCGGCGGGCAATTCCCGGTTGGCCGTGACGCACATGGCGGCCACGGCGTTCTCCACGGCGGACGCCGGAATCGTTTTCATGGCATATCCTTCCCGGAAACAATCGGTCCGGCAACGTACAGACAGAGGCGCGCCTTCGTCCAGGCCCTTTTCCCTTCCCAGGCGAGGGAGTCCGGGGGAAATCATTCCCCCCGGCCGCCGGAGGCATCTTTCTCTGTCCTTGAGCGAACGCTGTCCTTTAGCGAATCACCACCGTGGAGATGGAATTCTTGGGCGAGCCGGAGACGATCTTGCGGCTGATGGCCAGGTAGATCAGGGCGTTGCGCTTCTTGTCGAAGAAGCGGGTGACCTGGGTGTCCTTGAAAAGGACCGAGGTGCCTTCCGAGAAGACCTTCCTTCTCGTGTCGAGCTTTGGGGGCAGGGTGACGGGGCAGGTTTGCCGGCAGTCCAGGGAAAATTCGGACGGGTCCTCGGCCAGGCCCACGGCCCCGGATACGCCGCCGGTGCGGGCCTGGCTCATGTAGCAGGTGACGCAGGGGATTTCCGGGTCGGTAAAGGCGTTGACGCAGACCTTGTGGTTGGCGCCGAGCAGTTTCCATTCGGTGGTGACGCAGCCGATTTCCTCGGCCCGGACCGGCCAGGCGGACGCCAGCAGGGCGGCCAGCAGCACGACGGGAAGCACACGCATGGGCAAGCCTCGCGGTTGGGGTGCACGTCGGCGGATGGGCCGACGCGACAAACCTACGGCAAAACGGCCGGAAGCGGAACGGGGGGGCGGGTACGCCGGTTGGTCGGCGGGTGCGCGTTTTCGACCTGGCTTTGCGCCGTTAGAGGCCGCAGGATGCCTTGCGGAAGGGCTTTTCATTTTGAAAAAAAGACGTATGATGCCGTGGAATGCCTTTTTTTGAGGCCAGGAGCGCGACGTCGTCGGGGCCGACGGACGGGTGGTCCGACGTCCGGCAGGCGGCGAGAGACCCGTCAGGTGGACGCAGAGCGGGAAAAACGGTCGTTTTTTTGCCTGGAGAGCAGGGGCAGAGGGGGATGCGGCGGCCGCGCGCGCTTGCGCGGGGGGGCGTCGTATCAGGAAACGTGCCCGCGTGGTTGCGCACGCCCGCCGCGCCGTCGTCCGCCGCAACTGGGTATACTTCCCACGAAGAGCAGGAGCCACAGTCATGTCGAAGTTTCGTATCGCCATCAACGGTTTCGGCCGCATCGGTCGCCAGGTTTGCAAATCCATGCTCGAACAGCATGCGGACACGATGGAGGTCGTGGCCATCAATGACTTGTTCGACGTGGCGACCAACGCCCACCTTTTGAGTTACGACACCAGCTACGGCAAACTTCCCGTGGAGGCCGCCGTCGAGGGCGACATCATGGTCGTGGGCGGCTGGCGCATCAAGAATTTCGCCGAGCGCGATCCGGCCAAGCTCCCCTGGGGCGACCTGGGGGTGGATGTGGTCATCGAATCCACCGGTGTCTTCCGCACCGGCCCCAAGTGCAAGGCGCACCTGGACGCCGGCGCCAAGAAGGTCATCATTTCCGCTCCGGCCAAGGAAGAGGACCTGACCGTGGTGCTCGGCGTCAATGAGCACCGCTACGATCCGAAAAAGCACCACATCATCTCCAACGCCTCCTGCACCACCAACTGCCTGGCCCCGGTGGCCAAGGTCATTCATGAGGCCTTCGGTATCGTCAAGGGCGTCATGACCACCATCCATTCCTACACCAACGACCAGCGCATCCTGGACTTGCCCCACAAGGACCTGCGCCGGGCCCGGGCGGCGGCCTGCAACATGATCCCCACCTCCACCGGCGCGGCCAAGGCCGTGGCCCTGGTCATCCCGGAGCTGGACGGCAAGTTCTCGGGCTTAAGCGTGCGGGTGCCCACTCCGACCGTCTCCTTGGTGGATTTCGTGGCCCAGCTCGAAAAGCCGACCACCACCGAGGGGCTGCGGGCCGCCCTCAAGGCGGCGGCTGACGGGCCGTTGGCCGGAATCCTGGGCGTTACCGAGAAGCCGCTCGTGTCCTCGGATTTCAAGGGCGATCCCCGGTCGAGCATCGTGGATGCCGAGTACACCACGGTTCAGGGCGGCGACATGGCCAAGGTGCTGTCCTGGTACGACAACGAGTGGGGCTATTCCTGCCGCGTGGCCGATCTGGCCGGCTTCATCGCCCGCCAGGGCTTCTAGCGCGAACGGTTGCAAGCATCCTGTCGCGGACGCGTCGGCTCGGTCGGCGCGTCCGCTTTTTTTGGCGCGCGCAGGGGAGACGGTTGCTTCGATTGCAGGCGGCGCGGGCCGCGTTCCCCGATCCGGGCGCGGCGACCGAAAGAACCGGCGGATACGCCATGTTTTTTAAGATGCGTCAAGCCTTTACAGAGTGCGTCAGGCCCCATACAGGCTTCGCGGAAGAAGGCCGAGAGGTCCTGCGGCGGGACGCGAGGCGTAACCTGTATCTCCTTGAAGGAAGGTTCTCTATGGAAGGCAAATTGGCGAATCCCGCACCGTTGGGACTCATGGGCTTCGGCATGACCACCGTGCTGCTCAACATCCACAACGCCGGCTTCTATCCGCTGGGCTCCATGGTCCTGGCCATGGGCATGTTCTACGGCGGCTTGGCCCAGATCCTGGCCGGCCTTATGGAGTTCAAGAAAGGCAATACCTTCGGCCTGACGGCCTTTACGAGCTATGGCTGCTTCTGGCTCTCCCTGGTGGGCATTTTGCTGATGCCCAAGCTCGGCTGGTCGGACGTCGCGCCCGAGGGCTTCATGGGTTGCTACCTGCTCGCCTGGGGCGGGTTCACCTTGTTCATGTTCCTGGCCACCCTGGGCGGCCATACCGCCTCGAAGGTCGTCTTCGGGACCCTGACCCTCCTTTTCGGCTTGCTGGCCGCCCATGCCTGGACGGAATCGGCGTTGATCGGCCGCATCGCCGGCTATGAAGGCATCATTTGCGGCACCAGCGCCTGTTATCAGGCCGTGGCCGAAGTGCTCAACGAGACCTACGGCCGCACCATCCTGCCGGTGGGCTGAGCTGTCTCTTCGCCGATTGCGGCGTCGCCCCGGCTTTTCGGTGGGGTGCGCCGCGGTCGGCGGAACCGACGACATCTTCGGAAAATTCGCCGGAAGGCCATCCTAGAGTCGGTCGCAGATGGTCAGCAGCACCTTCTGGGCCGTGGCAATATCCGCTTGGGGAATGTCGTGCAGCAGCGTGTCCCGCAGTTTCCCCTCGACCCGGAGCAGGGTGGCGAAACAGGTCGTCGCCTTTTGGGTCAATTGCACGCGGTTGATGCGGCGGTTTTGGGGATCGGCCACCCGTTTGGCGAAGCCGCCGCCCTCCAGCCGGTCGAGCAGGCGGACCAGGGTGGGGCCCTCCACGCCGACGGCCTGGGCCAGTTCCCGCTGGGAGAGCGGCTGCGGTGCGGCGGCCAGGCAGGCGAGAACCGTGCCCATGGCGCTGGTCAGGCCGTTGGGACGCAACAACGCATCCATCTTTGATCGCCAACCCCTGGCGGCTTCGATCAGGGCTTGGGGGAAAGCCGCCAGCCGATCGTCCGACGGGCGGTTGGGGTACAGGCACACCATGCTTTTTCTCCGGATGGTCTGTGAGTGCGTCGATGTACGGTCTCGTTAGTATAGGAGATTTGTTGCGCGTAATATATATCATTCGATGTGACAACATATTTCAGAAAAAAGCGGGCTGGTTCGCGGTGGGGCGGGCTGGTCCGATCCGGTTTTTTTGTCAGATTTTCCTTCTCCTCTGCTCGGTGTTGGGATAGGGAAAAGCCGAGTCACTTCATTTTGCCGGTATCTTTCTCGGACGATGTCCGCCCCGGGAACGCGCGCGCCGTGGCGCGCCGAGAGCCGTTTTTTGAAAACACCCCCCAGGAGGAGCAGTGGCCAAAAACGCGTATACTTATGCCAAACGGTCCAAGGAATTGGCGAAAAAGAAGAAAAAAGAAGAGAAGCGCCAGCGCAAGGCCATGCGCGGCACCGAAACTGCCACCGACGACACGGCAACCCTTGATTCCACGGCCGAGCCAACCGGCGACACCGGGGCAGACGTCCCTACGCCTTCGGACTCCGAAAAAACCGTTTCCTGAACGCCGGCCCCACGCGGCCGTTCACGTACGATGCTTCCCTTCCCCTGGAAGGGGAGCCTCGCATCGTGATCCGGCGGCTCAGGGCAGGAGAAAGGACGGCAGATGTTGCCGTTCGGTGCGAAAATCCTGCCGGTCTTCCATGTGGGTGGCGATGTCCTGCTTTTTTTGATTGAGGCGGTACAGCTCGCCGTCGGCGACGGGCGCGCAGGCGGCCACAAGCAGGCCGAGCAGGGAAAGAACGAGGATGCGGCGCATAGGGCGGTCTCCCTCAAGCGATTTTTTTGCCGACTTCCCGTGCAGCTGCAGATTTCATGCCCGGAGAGGGCTGGTGGGACCGATTGCTGGGCACTCGGTTTTGCCGTAGGGTGACGCCCTTCGTACGTTTGAGGGGAGTTGCGTCATGCCGAATACGCCTTTTGCCGACCTGAAGCTTTTCATCACCGGTCCCACCTATCTCCGTCCGCAAGTGCGCGCCGCCGGCACCTGGCCCGAATTCGGCCACCGCGACGCCGAAAACGCCAAGCGCTTCAAACCGATTTTCGAGGACTTGGCCCTTATCGCCGACCTGCCGGCCGACTACCGCACCATCCTGTTCCTCGGCTCCGGCTCCACGGCCATGGAGGCGGCCGTCCGCTCCCTGGTGGCCGACGGCGAAACCGTGCTCCACCTGTCCGTGGGGGCCTTCGGCGATCTGTGGCATTCCATGTCCGTGGCCAACGGCAAGAAGGCTGTCCGCGTGGGTTTTCCCGCCGGCCAGGCCGTGTCGATCGCCGCCCTGGAAGCGGCCTTGGCCGAGCACAAGCCGTCGGTGGTGGCCGTGACCCACAATGAGACCTCGACCGGCGTGGTCAACGACGTGGCCGCCCTGTGCCGCGTCATCAAGGCTGCCGGCGCCCTGGCCATCGTGGACGGCGTGAGCATTTTCGGCGGCGCGCCGACCCATATCGCCGCCGGCTGCGACATGTACTGCACGGCCACCCAGAAGTCCCTGGGCCTGCCGGCCGGGTTCGGCATCGGTTTCGTCAGCCCCGCGGCCGTGGAAAAGGCCCGGCACGTGACCGGCAAGGGGCACGCCGGCGATATCCTCAAGCATCTCGACCGGGCCGCCCACTATCAGACCCAGTCCACGCCGAACGGCACGCTGGGTAACCAGATGTACGTCCAGCTCGAATACATCGTACGCCAGGAGGGCATCCCCGCCCGGTTCGCCCGCCACGAGACCATGCGGCAGATGGCCTGGGACTTCGTGCAGGCCCTGCCCGGCTTCGACCTCTTCGCCCAGGAGGGCTACCGTTCGCCCACGGTGACCACGGCCGCGGTGCCCGAGGGCATGACCTTCGCCGACCTCAAGGCCGTCAAGGAGGTCATGCGCGCCCACGGCTACCTGTTCGATCCGGGCTACGCCAAGATCAATCAGGACCTGGAAGCCCAGGGCAAGCGTCCGATCTTCCGTATCGCCCATATGGGCGATATTACACCGGTCATGCTTTCGGAATTTTTGGATGTTTTGGGAAAGGCCCTGACGCGGTAGCAATGTTGGGAGGGGCGCTGCCTCTCCCAAACCTGCAGCGCCAGGGCGCTCTGCGGCCCCTCTCGTGGGGACCATCCTGCACGAGTGCCTCGGCCTGCCCCCAAATGAGGGAGTCCGGGGGGAATCATTCCCCCCGGCCGCCGGAGGCATTTTCTCGTTTTTCTTTTTCTTTCCCGGCCACTTGGCCTTTGATGCGGCAGACGCTGCACAGGGCGACGGACGAAGGGTAGCCGCATTCCCGGCAGGCGTGCAGTTCGGCGCGGTCGCTGGCGGTGGTGGCGGCGAAGAAGGGTCTGCCCTTTTCCAGGAAGGCTTCGTAGAAGGACAGCTTTTGGCCGGGGCTGCGGTATTCCAGATCCCGGAACAGGGCCTTGTGGCCGGTGAAGCTGGCACCGGCGCTGTAGGGACAGGCGGCCTGCCAGTGCTCGATGCCTCGCAGGAAGCACAGGGCCGCCGTTTCGAATTCGGTCAGCCGGTAGAGCGGCTTGATCTTGCGGACGAATTTTCCCTCACCCGGCAGCGCCGGCCCTTGGCCGCCCAGATAGGTGGCATCCCAGCGCAGGACATTGGCGAACAACCGGGCCACCTCGTCGTCCAGGTTGTGGCCGGTGGCCAGGGCGTCAAAGCCGTGTTCGTAGGCGAACCGGTTGAAATAGTGGCGTTTGATTTTGCCGCATACGGCGCAGATGGGCCGTTTGATGGCTGCCTTGACCCGGGGGATGGCCAGGCCTTCCTCTTCCAGGCGCACCACGTACAGGGGAAAGCCGTTGCTGCGGCAGAAGGCTTCGGTGGCCTCGCAGACGGGATCGGACACGCCGGGGATGCCCAGGTGGATGTGCAGGCCCGCCACGTCATGGCCGAGGTCGGCCAGGAGACGGAGCAGGGCCAGGGAATCCTTGCCGCCCGAAACGGCCACGAGCACCTTGTCTCCCGGAAGGATCATCCGGTGGCGGCGGATGGCTGTTTCCACCTGTCGTTGGCAATAGAGCTTGAAACAGTCCGGGCAAAAGCCGGCGTGGTGGCTGGGAAGTTTGACGGCGGCCAGCGCGCCGCAACGTTTGCACTTCATGCGTGGTGGCTCCTGGATGGAGGGAAGCGGTCTTTGGCGGCCGGGCTCGGCGCGGTCTTTCCCGGTCCCATCGGTCGGATCAGCCCCGGGAGATCACCGGCCGGACAGTGATTTGGTCACCGTCGTCCAGTCGGCGGTCGGGGGTCAAGAGCTCGTCGCCGCGGATGATCAGGGCATCATTCACCCGCAGGTCGAGTTGCTCAAGCAATTGCAGGACGGTGCGGATTTTCGGGAAGGTCAGTATCCGCCCCTCAGGTACGATGGTCACGGTAATCATGCGATGCGATATACCCCCTGGTCGGTAGGGAATCAAGCGAGGCCGTCGGGGAAAAGAGTTGACCCCACGGTGTTTTTTGATCATACGCTCATGGTGAGGATGCATGCGTGGTTGTATCCTTAAGGAGCGCAGGATGAGCGGGAAGATTTTGGTCGTCGACGACGAAAAGCATATTCGGATGCTCTATCAGGAGGAACTGGAAAGCGAGGGCTACGAGGTGGTCACCTCGAACGGCGAGGAACCCATCTTGCCGCTGATGGAGCGTGTCGCCCCCGACGTGGTGGTCCTGGACATCAAATTGGGCTCCAACAAGTCGGGGCTGGACCTGCTCCAGGAGATCCGGGGCAAGGACCAGGCCATTCCGGTCATTTTGAGCACCGCCTACGACAGTTTCCAGCACGACCTGAAATCCATCGCGGCGGATTATTACGTGGTCAAATCCGTGGACTTGGGCGAACTCAAGGCCAAGGTGGCCCTGGCCATGGAAATGGCCCGCAACGGGCGGGATTAGGGCCGCCTGAAGGCGCTGGCCGGTGCGCCGCACCGGCCAGCCGACCGGGAACGCGGTCGCTCGGGCCGTGCCGGCCGGCGCGAATGCCTTGCCTGGGCAGTCGGTTCATGCTAGCCGCCTTGCCCATGTCTCCAGAAATTTCTCGCATGATCCAGGAAATCGCTTTGCTGGCGGTTCCCGTCCTGGTGGCCATCACGTTTCACGAGGTGGCCCACGGCTATGTGGCCAATCTGCTTGGCGATCCCACGGCGCGGCTGGCCGGCCGGCTGACCATCAACCCCTTAAAGCACCTGGATGTGCTCGGCGTGTTGGCCTTCGTGGTGACGCGCATGATCGGCTGGGCCAAGCCGGTGCCGGTGGATCCTCGCTATTTCCGCAAGCCCCGGCGCGACATGATGCTGGTGGCCCTGGCCGGACCGCTCATGAATTTCCTGCTGGCCCTGGGCTTCGCCCTGCTGCTGCGCCTCCTGGAGGCGACGGCCGGCGGCGTCGTGCCCGGAACGCTGGCCTATCGGGTGCTCGAACCGGTGGTCTACATGTGCGGGGCCGGGGTGTCGGTCAATCTGGCCCTGGGCATTTTCAATCTGCTGCCGGTGCCGCCCTTGGATGGCAGCAACATCCTGGCCTTTTTCCTGCCGCCGCGGATGGCCTGGCGCTATATGTCGTTCGGCCGCTGGGGCTTTTTCCTGCTGTTGCTGCTGGCCGTGACGGGCGCTCTGGGGGTGATCATCGGGCCGCCGGTGACCCTGCTCTATAATTGGCTGCTGTAGTCGCCGCCTGCCGGAGCGGCCCGGGAGGGCACGATTGGGATCCCAGCAAATGACCATAGCCGAGGCCCTGCGCCGGGGCACCGCCCTGCAGGAGGCCGGGCGGCTGCGGGACGCGGAACGTTTCTATCTGGCCATCCTCAAGTTGCAGCCGACGCATCCGGCCGCCAATCATAACATGGGCCTGTTGGCCGTACAGGCCGGCCGTCCCGACGTCGGGCTGCCGTTTTTCAAGACCGCCTTGGCGACCCGGCCTGACGCCGAAAAGTACTGGTTGAGCTATCTGTTCGCCGTGCAGGAGGCGCACGGGCCGGCGGCGGCCGGTCAGATCCTGGCCGAAGCCCGCTCGACCGGCCTCGATGCGGCGGTCGCGGACCGGCTTTCGGACCGGCTGGCGGCCATGGCCGCAGCGCGGGCAGGGGCCGGTTTGCCGCCGGAGCGGCAGGCCCTGGCCGATGCCTTGACGGCGGGCCGCTACGCCGCCGCCGAGGCCATGGCCCGGGCGACGGTGGCCGCCAGCCCCGAGGACGCCTTTGCCTGGAAGGTGCTGGGCGAAAGCCTGGTCCGGCTGGAACGGCCGGAGGAGGCCGCCTCCTGCCTGGCCCAGGCCCTGCGCCTGGCGCCGCAGGACCCGGAAGCCGCTGCCGCCCTTGGCAACGTGCTGTTGGCGGCGGGGCGGCTGGCCGAGGCTGTGCCCCTGTACCGCCGGGCCCTGGCCGCCAAGCCGGACTTCCCCGAGGTCCACAACAATCTGGGCACCGCCTTGCAGCGGCTGGGCCGGTTGCACGAGGCCGTGGAGCACTTCCTGCGGGCCCTGGCCGTCAAGCCCGATTTTCCTGAAGCCAGCAACAACCTGGGCAACGCCTATCAGGCCATCGGCAGCCTGGACGAGGCGGTCAAGTATTACCGCCGGGCCCTGGCCTTGCGGCCGGACTACGTCGAGGCGCACAGCAACCTGGGCAACGCCCTGCAGGACCTCGACCGACCGGGCGAGGCCGTGGAGCATTACCGGCAGGCCCTGGCCGGCCGGCCGGACGCCCCGGAGGTCCACAACAACCTGGGCAACGCTCTGCAGGGGCTGGGCCGACCGGGCGAGGCGGTGGCCAGCTATCGCCGGGCCCTGGAACTGGCGCCGGACTATGCCGAGGCCTACAGCAACCTGGGAACGGCCCTCAAGGAACTCGGCCGGACCGACGAGGCGGTGGCCAGCTACCGCCGGGCCCTGGAATGCCGGCCCGGGGACGCCGGGCTGCACGTCAACGTGGGCAACGCCCTTCGGGTGCTTGGCCGGTCCGAGGAGGCCCTGGACTGTTATGCGGCGGCCCTGGAGCTGCGGCCGGACGACGCCTCGACCTGCAATGCCATGGGCAACGTGTTGCAGTCCCTCGGCCGGTTGCCCGAGGCCGAGGAGCGCTATCGCCGGGCGCTTTCCCTCGACCCGGATTACCTTGAGGCGCACAACAACCTGGGCGTCGCCCTGGCCGTCCAGGGCCGGACGAGCGAGGCCATCGCCTGCTATATGCGGCTGCTGGAGCTGGAGCCCTATCATGCCGAGGCCTTGAACAACCTGGGCAATGCCTTGAAGGACAGCGACCGGCTGCTCGAAGCCGTGGCCCAGTACGCCCGGGCCCTGGACGTCAAGCCCAACGTGGCCGAGGTGCACAACAACCTGGGCAACGTCCTCCAGGCGCTCGGCCGATCCGAGGAGGCCATCTCCCGCTACGAACGGGCGCTGGCCTTGCGGCCGGACTCGGCCGAGGCCGCGAGCAATCTGCTGTTCGCCATGGGGCATTGCGGCCGCGTGTCGCCCGAAACCTATCTGGCTCGGGCCCGGGAATGGGACCGCATCGCCCTGCCCGACAAAGACCGCCAGGCTGCGGCGGCCACCGTGTTCCGGCGCTGCGCCGGGGAGGACCGGCCGCTGCGGATCGGCTATGTCTCCGGCGATTTTCGGCAGCACGCCGTGTGCGCCTTTTTGGAGGCGCTGTTCGCCGGCCATGACCGCCAACGCTGCGAGGTCTTTGCCTATGCCGCCAGTCCGCGGACGGATGCCGTCACCGCCCGGCTCCGCGACGGGGCGGACCATTGGGTGGACCTGGCCGGGTGCGACGACGCCGCGGCCGTCGAGCGTATCCGCCGGGACGGCATCGACGTCCTGGTGGACTTGGCCGGTCACACCGGCGGCAACCGTCTGCCGGTCTTCGCCCGCCGGGCCGCGCCGGTCCAGGCGCACTATCTCGGTTATTTCGCCAGCACCGGCCTGGCCGCCATGGATTACCTCATCAGCGACGCCACGGTGGTTCCGCCGGGCGCGGACGGGGATTTCAGCGAAAAAGTCTGGCGCCTTCCCCGGGTCTGGGTCGCCTACCATCCCGTGTTCGACGCGCCCGAGCCGGCCTGGAAGCCGGACCCGGCCGGCCGGATCTGGTTCGGCAGCTTCAACAAGTTGAGCAAGCTCACGGCGGCGACCGTCGCTTTGTGGGGCGCGGTGCTGCGGGAATGCCGGCAAGGGCATTTGCTGCTCAAGGCGGCGGCCTTCGACTCGCCAGCCATCCGGGAGCAGTGGCTGCGGATTTTCGCCGAACAGGGCGTGGAACCGGCCCGGCTGCATCTGACGGGCCGAGAGGCCGGCTGGGCCGAGCATATGGCCCTGTACGACTGCCTGGACATCGCCCTGGACCCGGTCGGCGGACATTGCGGCGTGACCACCACCTGCGACGCCCTCTGGATGGGCGTGCCGGTCATCACCCTGGCCGGAACCGGCATGATCCGGCGGATGGGCGCTTCGATCCTGACCGGGCTCGGCCGGCCGGAATGGATCGCCGCCGATGCCGACGACTACGTGGCCAAGGCCGTCCGGCTGGCCGGGCAGGTGGCGGAACGGCAGGCCATGCGCGTCGCCCAGCGCGATGCGATGCGCCGTTCGCCCTTGGGCGACACGGCCGGCCTGGCCCGGTCCCTGGAAGACGCCTACGCCGCCATGTTCGACGCCTGGCTGGCCGGTCGGCCCGCCGACTAATCCGTCTTTTCGCTTTCCCGATCGGAACGAATCGTCTCCACTTCGGGCGGCGCCTGTGGGCCGTCGAAGCGCACGGTCACCGCGCCGTCGCGGTTGGTGGCGTAGACCGGGCAGTGGAATCGGGACAGGCTTTCCACCACCTTGGCCGACGGATAGCGCCGCCAACTGCCGCAACTGGCGATGGCCAGTTCGGGGCTCACGGCGGCGTGGAAGGTGCGCGACAGGCTGGAGGACGAGCCGTGGTGGGGCAGGACCAGCACCGCCGCCGTCAGCGGCGCGTTTCCGTCGGCCAGCCGGTGGAGCACGCCGCGTTCGGCATCGCCGGGGATGACCGCCAGCCCCCGGCCGTTCCAGGTGAGCCGCAACACCAGCGAGCCGTTGTTGCCCGAACGGTCGTCCGCCGGTCCGGGATGTAGGACGTCCAACCGCAGGCCGTCACCGAGCTCCAGACGGTCGCCGGCTTCGAGGGCGGTGTGTCGGATGTGCCGGCCATCCAGGGCCGCTTGGATGGGGGCGGCCAGTTCGCCTTCCGGAACGCCGCCGTTGTCGTCGTAGGCGCCGATGGCGAAGCGTTGCAGGATGGAGACGAGTCCCTTCACGTGGTCGGCATGGGGGTGGCTGGCCATGACCAGGGACAGCCGGGGCGGCCGGTTGTCGGTCAGGGCGGCCCCGACCACGGCCCGTCCGACGTCATAGGCGCCGGGCAGGCCGCCGCCGTCCACCAGAAGGCGCCGGCCGCCGGGGAGGGATACCACCACGGCTTGCCCCTGGCCGACGTCGAGGACGGTGAGCCGGACGGTCTCCCGGCTGTCGGACAGGGCCCGGCAGAGCCCCGGTCCCATGAGCAGGGCCAGGCTGGCCAGCATGGCCGCCAGGGGACGTTTCCGGCCGGCCGCGACCAGGGCCAGGCAGGCCAGGAGCCCGAAGCAGCCGAGGAGTTCGGGCCAGGCCGGCCGCAGCACGGCCATGGACAGCAGAAGCCCCCGGGCGTCCATCCAGGCCAGGGCTCGCATGAGTCCGGCGCACAGCCAGGCGGCCCCGAGCAGAAGGCCCGCGCCGAGACCGGAGCAAAGCGGCAGCGGCAGCAGCATCTGGCCGACCAGGGCCATGGGCGTGACCACGAACCCCAACAGCGGCAGCCAGGCCACGTTGATCCAGGGGTTGCAGTTCCATTCGCCGAAAAGCCGCACGATGACCGGCAGCACGGCCGCCTCGGCGCACAGGCTCGTCCAGAGGATGCCGAGGACGGACAGGACGACCGTCCGGAGGGGGCGGGGCAGGCGCAGGCTGTTGGCCAGGGCCATGAACGGCGGCCAGAAGAGTCCGATGCCGGCCACGGCCAGGGCGGAAAGCTGCAATCTGGCGTCGTAGACGGCCAGGGGCGAGACGGCGAGCATGACGGCCAGGGCGAAAAACAGGGCGTCGAACAGGGGCAGGTGGCGGCCGAAAAACAGCAACAGCCCGCCGCCGACGAACATCCAGACGGCCCGGTAGAGCGACGGCGAGTAGCCGCCGAGCCAGCAATAGCCCGCGACCAGCGGGACGGTGGCGATCAGGGCCAGGTAGGGGCGGGGCAGACGCAGGAACAGCGTCGGCCGTATCCGGCCGACCAGCCAGACCAGGGCGAAGCCCAGGGCGGCCACGTAGGCGATGTTCATGCCGGACAGGGCCAGGGTGTGGGTGAGCGAGGCCCGGCGCACCAGATCGAGGTCCGCTGCGGAAAAATCCGCGGTCTCGCCGAAAATGAGCGCCGTCACCATGGCCCGTCCGGCCCTGTCGGCCGCATCGGCCGTGGGCGGCGGGGCCAGGGCGCGTGCCGTCAGGCGGCGCAGCCATTCCCGGCCCCTGGCCAGTCGGTCCGGACTCGCCGCCGTCAGCCGGAAATCCCCCCGGTCGCCCCTAGCGTAGGTGCGGTAGAAGATGCCGTCCAGGCGGCGCACGAAGGTGAAATCCGTCACGCCGGGGTCGGCGAAGCTGCGCACCGGCCGCACCTTGGCCGTGACGGCGATGGTGTCACCGGCCACCGGCCGAAAGGGCACGGCGTCGAGCGTCAGGCCCAGCCGGCCCGGAAACGGCGTCCGGTCGCCGGACGGGCCGCCGAGGCGCACGTCCGTCACGATGCAGGACACACGGCCTTCCGGTCGGGCCTCGACACGTTGGAGCCGGCCGCTGACGGCCAGCGGTTTGCCCGCGGCCAGGCACCCCGGCAGATCGGTCGGCGGCGCGGGCATGGCCAACCAGGCCATGGCCCAGCCGAGCCCGAAGGCGGCGACCAGGAAGCGCCATCGGGGACGTCCCGGCGCCGGCCGGGGGAACAACGCCAGGAGCCCCAGGCCGGTAACGGCCGCCCAGGGAAAGCGAAAGGCCAACAGACCGGCGATGGCGGCCAGCAGACACGGCTGCCACGGCAGAAGGGGAGGAACGCCCCGGGTCATGGCCGGATGCTAGGAGCGGGCGGTATCGGCGTCAATGGCGGGCGCCGGTTTGTCCGGGTCAGTCCTGGCGGGCGGCGCGGGCGAGCTGGCATTGGGAGCGGGGTGGGGCGTAGATGGCCAGCCGCAGGTGCGGGTCCAGGGGCAGGCCGAGTTTTTCGGTCAGGAAGACGGGCGGCGAATGGGCGAGCAGGTCCAGGTCGGTATGGCGCTCCACATGGAACAGCTCGCCCCAGGTGGTGGCGTAGAGCACATCGGCGCTGACCGTCTGCTTTTCCTCCCGGGGGGCCAGGAAATTGACCACCACCAGGGCGGCGGTGATGTGCTCGGGCGAAAGCCCCCAGGAGAGCGGCGGCGAAAAGGTGGACTCGGGCGGAAACAGGTCATGCAGGGTTTCGAGCAGGCCGGTCACGTCGGGCAGGGCCAGCGGTGCGGGCAGGCTCCCCGCCTGGAGGTATTGCCCCGGCCGGTAGAGTTCGTTGGCCACCAGCCAGGCCGCCAGGCGGATGATCGAGGCGTCCTGGCGCACGGTCGTCTTCTGCCGGGTCTTGCGGTCGGGGCCGGCCGATTCGCCCTGGACCGTGAAGACCGTTTCCTTGTCCCGGGTGCGGAGTTCCTCGGCACTCACTTCCAGGGATTCGAAGAAGTCGTGGTCCGGCCGGATGAACGGCAGGCGCATGATCTTGCCGACCCGCTGGGCGAAGCTGGCCGCGATGCGGCGTGAGAGCATGGTCTGGTCGCGTTCGGACAGGCCTCCGGCGTCGGCCAGGGCCGAGCCGCGCGCCTTGAGGCGTTCGTAGGCCCGCAACAGATAGGTGGTGATGGCGTCGCTTAAGGCCACGCTTTGGGTAAAGCCGTCGTCGATGGCCGGGGCCTCCCGCTGGGGCGGGGGCGGGCAGTTGCCGGCCGGTGGGGCATAGGGGAAAAAATGGTCCAGGATGGCCCGGCCGGTCCGGGTGCGGTAGTCCTCGCAGGGATCGAGGCCGGTCTTTTGGAGGAAGGCTTGGCGCAGGAGCTCCAGGACGCCGGTGCTTTCCCGCTCCCGGTAGTGGCGGCTGACCTCGCTGAACAGCAAGGCATAGGGGTCGCAACGCCACATGCCCCCCTGCCGGGTGAGAATATGCTTCTTGAGGGTTTCGCACAGCAGGGCCGGCTTCCCTCCTTCGGCGGCGTATTTTTCCAGCAGGCCGAATTTGATGACGGACTTGAACGGGCTGGTTAAGGATTTGACGATCATCCACAGCGAGGCCCCCAGGAAGGCGTCGCCGGCGATGGCATCCACGCAGCCGAAGTCCAGGCTGTCCGCGGCCGCCTCGGGGTCAGCTCGGGCCAGCCCGGCCATGGCCCGGGCGTAGCCCTCCGGGGCGATTCCGGGCGGGGCGTACCACCAGGCCGGCTTGCGGCCGCAGAGGATGAGGGCGGTGCGGTAGAATTCCTCCTTGAGCAGGCAGCCCTGGGCCGAGCCGTAGCCTTCGTCCGGGGAATAGCCGAAGACGTTGTCCCGGATGTCCTGGGCGGTCATGACGAAAAAGTGGATTTCCAGCCCCAGTTCCCGGTCGGCCTGCCGGCTGATGGCCTCGAGCTTTGCCTCGAAGGCCGGTCGGTCGGGCCGGTTGGCGGAGGCGGCGTCCAGGCAGACCCAGATATCGAGGTCCGAGGCTCCGGTCTGGGCCACGGTGCCGACGCTGCCGATGGTGTAGACGGCGTCGACGGCCAGGGCGTCGCCCGGCGTGGCCAGCAGGGCCTGGGCGGGCTGGCCGCACTGTCTGGCCAGATGGCGGGCCGTGGGCAGGTCGGGCGCGTAGCCGAACACCCGGGCCGGCGGGGCCGGCCGGATGTCGTCGGCCTCCCGGACGCGGTTGGCCTGGATCAATCCGGGCAGCATGTCGACGAATCGCGCCCGCTCCGGTCCCAGCCGGTTCCTGGCCCAGGCCAACCGGCGTTTGTTGTTGGCCAGCATGGCCAGACGACGATGCCGGATGTCGCGGGAAAAAAGCAGGGCGTCCACGGTGGCGGCCACCAGCCGCAGGCCCGCGCCGCCGGCCAGGACGCCGGGCAGGGGCGGGCCTTCCCCGGCCTCGGCCATGGCTCGGGCTTCGCCCTTGGCCATGGCGCCGAGGATATCCGGTTCGTCCGTCGTCCCGGAAAACCGGGAGCCGGCGAAATAGCAGCCCTCGGTGCGGATGCTCTTCATCCGGGTCCCGGGCAGCGCGGCCATTTCGAACAGGCAGTCGGAAAAGAGCGCGCCTCGGATCGCCAGACCGTGCCCCGCGGCCCGCACCAGGCTGACGGCCCGGAACCGCACCTGGTCGAGGAAGACGTCGGTCAGATCGGCCATGAAAAAATCGCATTCCATGGCGTCCACGGCGGTCCAGGTCATCTTTCGGGCAGACAGGCCGTCGAAGGCGCACAGCCGCAGTTCGCAGTCCGTGAAGCCGACCGTGTCGAACACGGCCTGGGCGAAGCGGCAATTGTGGAAACGGCAGCGGTGGAAGCTGACCCGTTCAAAGCGGGACTGCTCGAAATTGACGTCGCTGAACTGGCAGTCGGTGAATGCGGTTTCGACCAGGGTCGCCTGGGTCAGGCTCACCGCCTTGAGGCTCGACCGGAGCAGGTTCACGCCGTTGAGGCTGGCGCCGTCCAGGGTCTTCCACAGGATCTGCCGATCTTGCCAGTGGCCGCCTCCGGCCAGTTCCTGGCGCAGGGCCCTGGCGGCGGCATCGTCCCCGGCGCTTCCCGGCGCGGTCACCAGATTCCTGACCCGTTTCCAGAGGTTCGCGCTTTCGTCCTTGGCCTCGGGCGGTGCCGGCGGAGGTGGCGGGGGGGCGGCGACCGCGATGGTGCGGGTCCGCTCCGTGAGGTCGGCCAAAAAGGCCTGCTGCACGTCGGCCGGATGGGCTCCGGCGGCACAGACCGCCTGGCCGGCGGCCCGGAGGCGCTCGGGCAGGGCAGCGGCCAGGAAGATATAGACCGCGCCGAGGGCGTCCCGGCGGTTTTCCGGCGGCAGGGCCCGCAGGCAGGCGCCGAATCCGGACAGGGACAAGCGGGCCATCACCGGCGCCAGGGTCGGCAGGTGTTCGGGCTGGCGCGCCAGCCGGGCGGCGGTGGCGGCCGCGGCCGCCGCCTCGTCGCAGTGGCCCAGGGCGGTCAGGGCCGCGGCCATGAGCGACGGTTCCGTCGCCTGTTCGGCCAGGACCGAGAGTGGCGGGCTGACCACGGCGGCGTTGAGCCCCGGGGTTTCGGTCAGGGCCTGGCACACGGACTCGGCCGACAATTCGTCCAGGTCGCCGAGCCGGATGGCCAGCCGTTCGGCCAGGCCGGGATCGCGCAGCCGGCCGGCCACCCGGGCCATGTAGCGCGTCTGTTCGGCCGTGAGGTCCATCTGGAGCAGGCGCGTGAGCCACATGCCGAGCCGGCCGCGCACCAGGGCGTTGCGCAGGGGCAGGGCCGGGTATTCGTGGCGATTGGCCAGCAGGTCGAGCAGGATGAGCAGTTCGTCCGGCGCTTTTTCCACCGCCTCGGCCAGGGCGGTCAGGCCGAAGGCCTCGGTTCGGGGCCGGTTGGTTCGGGGGCGGCGGAAAAAGGCGTTGGCGAACAGAAGGCTTTCTTCCTCGGTCAGCCCGGCCAGGACGGCCAGGGCCTGGTCCTCGGGCATTTTTTCCAGATGGACCACGGCCAGGACCTCGCCCTCGACGCCCAGTCTAAACAGCAGGCCGAAGGCCTGCCGCCGGAAGGCATCGTCGCCGGCTTCCAGCAGGGCGGCCAGGAGAAAGGCCAGATCGGAGGCCTCGCCGGCCGTGGCCGGATCGTCGGCGGCTTCCCGGTCGATGAAGGCCAGGGCCTGCCGGGCCAGGGGCAACAGCGGGGAAAGGTCGGAGCCCGGCGGTTGGGACAGGCCCGTGCGCAGGGTCCGCATGAGCAGGCGGGCCGGCGAGCCTGGTCTGGTCATGGGCGCCTCCGGTGGGTCGACGGGAACGGACGGCCGTCAGGCGCGGGGGACGGCGTCCACATAGTAGGAAACCTGTTTGCCGGGGTTGAGGTATTGGAAGACCTCGGGAAGAAGATCCGAGATCGCCAGGGCCTTGGCCACGGTCAGTTCGGTTTCGATGCCGAGGTCGATGATGAGGGCCTCGCGCTTGGGAATGTCCGGGTGGTAGACCTTGACGCTCGGGCGCATGGAGTCGCGCATGCTGGCCGTGACCACCATGCCCTGCATGCCGTTGGAAAGTTCGACCAGACTGCCGGGCGGATAGATGCCGAGCTTGCGGATAAAGAGGGTGACGGCCCGGGGATCGAGCTTGCCGCGGCGTTTGTACAGGGCCTTCATGGCCTCGTGGGGGGTGGGGTGGGAGCCCTCCCGGCCGTTGCAGAACCGGTCGTAGGCGTTGGCCACTCCGGCCACCCGGGCCCCCGGCGCGATGGCCTCGCCCGTCAGGTGGGCGGGGAAGCCCGAACCGTCCAGCAGCTCGTGGTGCTGGAGGACCAGCATCTGGGCGGCCGGGGGAAAGCCCGGCACGGCGGCCAGCATCTTGGCGCCGATCTTCGGGTGCTCCATGTAGTATTCCTTGAGCACCCGGTTCATGACGGCCACGCTGCCCTTGGTGAAGCGCTGGATGGGCACGCGGCCCTTGCCGATGTCGTGGAACAGGGCGCCCAGCCCCACTTCCTCGATATCCCGCCGGGCGAAGCCCATTTCCGTGGCCAGCATCATGGAGAGCACGGCCACGTTCAAGGCATGATAGTGCCGGGCCTCCTCGCGCATCTTGGTGGTCATGACGTTGATCAGGACGTCGAGGTCCGACAGGAAGGTTTCCGCCATCGGCCCCACCACCTCGCCGGCGGCCTTCATGACCTCGGCGTTGGGCGAGCTGACCATCTTGATGGCCTCGACCACTTGGTCCATGGCCTTTTCGTAGCGGCGCTCGCAGGCGGCGAACCGCTCGATGCGTTCCTTGTTGCGTTCGATGGTCTCGCGCTTGAGGCTCGAAAGCTCGGCGGAGACCGGCGTGCGGGCGGCGGTCCAAGGGCCTTTTTGGCTTTTGTGGCTGCGCTTTTCGAGTTCGTCGATGGGAATGGGCAGTCGGTCGGATTTGTCCGGCACGCACAGCACGTGGTCCAGGCCCAAGCCCCGGATTTTGGCGATGTCCGCCTCGCCGCCGATTTTGAATCCCTTGGCCGGAAACGGATGGGACAGTCCGGGGGTATCGATGCGGATGAACAGCCCCGGACAAAGCTGCTCCAGCAGAATGGGATATTCGTCGATTTGCATGCGGTCGTTCCTATCCTTGCGGCGGCCGTCCGACCGGCGGTCGCGGCCTCCGGTCGGCCTTATCGCGCTCCATGGATATAGGCGCCGGGGAAAAAACCTGTCAATGTAGCATCTCTCCGGCGGTCGGGCCGTCCGAACGTCTTGCCCAAGACTGCGGTCGCGGGCTACAAGTACCGGCAGCCAGGCTGCACCATCTATGGTTGAAACTCCACCTCGATCCCCGTCCCGCGACGCACCGGTCAAACCCATCAAGGGCGTCTTTTCCGTGGATGCCGCCCGTTTTTTGGGGAGAAAGGTGGGCGGTCGGGCCCTCTCCCAGCGACTTTTCGTCTTCGCCGAGGAGCGGGAGCCGGGACGGGTGACCATCCAGCGCCTCAACCGGGTCTTTATCCCCTCCGGTCCGACGCGCATCATTCCCCGGGAACGTCTGCTGGCCGATTATCTGCCGGAGCCGTCCATCTACCTCAATAAGGTGGTGCCCGTCATGCGCCGGGTGGAGGAGGATCTGGCCACGGCGGACAAGCACCGCCTGCGCCAGGAGCTCTTTTCGGCGGAACTGGCCTATCAGAACGTGTTGCGGCAAAGCGAGGACCATGTGCGGGCGACGTTCGGCCTGGGCCTCACCTATCTTGACCGCCAGGAAAAGCAGAACGCCGACATCGTGTTCCGGAAGATCATGCGGATCGAGGCCGCTTTCGCTCCGGAGCACAAGCATCTGTTTAACAATTTCGGCATCCAGATGCGCAAGCTCGGCATGTATGACGAGGCGATGTCCTATTATATTCGCGCCTATCGCCTTTGCAAGACCGATGAGCATCTGCTCTACAACATGGCCAGGACCCTCTATGAAAAGGGTCGGATCAAAAGTTCCCGCGTCATGCTGGGACAGGCCATGCGCCTCAATCCTGATTTCCCCGAGGGACGGGCTTTTCTGGAGTTCCTCGATGCCAAAAAGCGTGGCGACGCCCTGCCGGAGCCTCCGTTGGAGTAGGTGCGATCTGCCGTAACGGGCGCATCTGCTGTATCACGTTTTTTTACAATCACGAAAATTTATTTTTCCGACATAGTCCCCGGACATTTTGCGTCCATCGGGGTACTCCGTTGACATCACTGCGAATCGAGACCATACCCGATGCATTCCGTGGGAAGAGTGACAAAGACGTCACATCTGTCCCCCTGCTCCCGTTGTGTCCTTTTGTCACAAGGAGACGTTTGCATGGGCCATTTGAAAGTCAGCGCCAAACTTTTCGGCGTCGTCGGTCTGACCGCGCTGGTCACGTTGCTGATCGGCGTCATCGGTTACGGCAGCATCCGGGAAACCGGCGGCGCCTTGTCCGACGTGGTGAAAACGACTCTGCCCTGTGTGACCGGGCTCGGCATGGTCAAGGAGGGTTTGCTCGCCGCCCAGTCGGCCGAGCGGACCATCCTGGTGCCCGAGCTGGCCAATTCCAAGGCTCTTGAGCGAGAAAAGGCCAATCTGGAAAACGGCCTGTCCCTGGTGGCGGCCGGCGAGGCCCTGGTGGACGGCGTGCCCTGGGCGAGCGCCGCCGATACGGCCGACTGGAAGGCCTTCAAGGCGTCCCTGGCCCAGTGGCGCAAGACCAACGAACAGGTCATGCAGCTGGTGGCCCAGAACAAGCGCAGCAACGCCTTGACCCTGTCGATCGGCACCTCCATGATTTTCATGCGCAAGGCCTCCGCGTCCCTCAACACCCTGCTTGACCGCAGCCGCCAGCAGGCCGACATCCTGGCGGCGAACGCCCTGCGCCGGGCACATGTCTGGGGGCTGGCACAGCTTTCGGTCGCCGCCGCGTGCGTGGTGGCCTCCCTGCTCTTGGGTTTGGCCGTTACCCTGTCCATCGTCCGGCCCCTCAAGCAGGGCGTGGCCTTCGCCCGGGCCGTGGCCGACGGCGATTTGGACTATCGTTTCGACATCACCCGCGGCGACGAGATCGGCGAACTGGCCGACGCCTTGCACCGCATGGTGGACGCCTTGCGGGAGCATATCGCCACGGCCGTCCGGACGGGCGAGGATGCCGCGCACGAGGCCGAAAGGGCCCGGCAGGCCATGGCCGAGGCCGAGACCCTGCGCCAGGCCGCCGAGTCGGCCCGACGGGAGGGGGAGCTGGTGGCGGCCGACAAGCTCGACCGCTTGGTCGGCGTGCTGACCGATGCGGCCACCGAGCTGGCCGGTCACGTGGAGCAGGCCACCAAGGGCGCGGCCGATCAGTCCGACCGGCTGGCCGGCACCGTCTCCTCCATGAGCCAGATGAGCGCCACGGTGCTGGATGTGGCCAAGAACGCCTCCCAGGCCTCGGATACGGCTTCGTCCGCCCGGGACAAGGCCGTGGAGGGCGCGGCCGTGGTGCGCCAGGCCGTGGACGGCATCGGCCAGGCCCGGGAGCGGGCCGTGGCCCTTTCCCGGGATATGGCCGACCTCGGCACCCAGGCCGAAGGTATCGGCCGCATTCTCGGCGTCATTTCCGATATTGCCGATCAGACGAATCTGCTGGCCTTAAACGCCGCCATCGAGGCGGCCCGGGCCGGCGAGGCCGGGCGCGGCTTTGCCGTGGTGGCCGACGAGGTGCGCAAGTTGGCCGAAAAGACCATGGCCGCCACGGCCGAGGTCGGACAGGCCATCCGCGGTATTCAGAACGGCACTCAAAAAAGCGCTTCCGGCGTGCGGGAGGCCGTGGCGGTCATCGAACAGGCCACGGACCTGGCCGGCCAGTCGGGCCAGGCCCTTTCCGCCATTGTCCAGCTGGTCGAGGAGGCGTCCGACCAGGTCAACGCCATTGCCGCCGCTTCCGAGGAACAGTCGGCGGCCAGCGAGGCCATCGAGCATTCCATCGCTGCGGTCAACGAGGTCTCCGAGGAGACCGGCCGGGCCATGGAGGCCTCGGCCTCGGCGGTGGGGCTGGTGGGCGAACAGACCCATGTGCTGGTCGACCTCATCGAGGAGTTGCGTAACGACGAAACCCTCTAGGCCGCCTTCCCGTTGCGGCGGCACACCGGTGCGGTGATCTTTCGCCGGTCCGGTGGCCTTCTTGTGCAGGCTATGCTAGAGAGCCGGTATCGCCATAGTCGCGCACAGGAGGTGAGGATGATGTTTCCCGGCCGGTACAAGGGGCGCCTTTGGGAGCAGGCCCTGGTCCCGTTTGTTCGCTTCAGCCAGGTGGAGTCTTCCGGCGGGCTGTTGCTTGTGGCCAGCGCCGTCGTCGCTCTGCTATGGGCCAATTCGCCCTGGGCCGGGAGCTACGTCGCCTTGTGGGCGACGCCGGTGACCCTGCAAATCGGCGGTACGTCCCTGGCCCTGTCGCTGGGCCATTGGATCAACGACGGGCTCATGGTCGTTTTCTTTTTCATGGTGGGCCTGGAAATCAAGCGGGAGATCCTGGTCGGGGAACTCAATTCCCTGCGCCAGGCACTGCTGCCGGTGGTGGCCGCCGTCGGCGGCATGGCCGTGCCGGCGCTGCTGTTCCTGTTCTTGACCCGGGGGACGCCCGGTCAGGTCGGCTGGGGCATTCCCATGGCCACGGACATCGCCTTTGCCCTGGGCATCCTGTCGTTGCTCGGCAGCCGGGTGCCGACCGGCCTCAAGGTCTTTCTGGCGGCGGTGGCTATTGTCGACGACATCGGCGCTGTGTTGATGATCGCCCTGTTCTACAGTGGGGATATTTCCTTTTTCTGGTTGGGCACGGCCGGGGGAATCTTTTGCTTCATGCTGCTGCTCAATGTCGTCGGGGCGCGCCATCCGGTTTTTTACGCCCTGTGCGGCGTCGCCCTGTGGCTGGCCTTCCTCGGTTCCGGCGTGCACGCCACCGTGGCCGGCGTGTTGGCGGCCATGGCCATTCCGGCGCGGCCTCGCATCCCCTCGGGGGATTTCTTGGCGCGGGCCCGAAACCATCTGGAACGCTTTGCGGCGTCCCCGCAAGATGACATCCGGGTGGATCGGGAAAAGCAGGCCGCCATCGACGGCATGCGGAAGGTGGGGCTGCTGGCCACGACGCCCCTCCAGCGCATCGAGCAGGCCTTGCACCCCTATGTGGCCTATGGCGTGATGCCGCTGTTCGCCCTGGCCAACGCCGGCGTGCGTCTGTCCGGACCGGCGGGGGCCTTTGTCGATCCCGTGTCCCTGGGCGTGCTTCTGGGGCTGGTCGTCGGCAAGCAGATTGGCGTCTTTCTGGCCAGCTTCACCATGTTTCGGCTGGGCCTTTCCGCTCTGCCGGCCGGCACGCGGCTCATCCATTTTTACGGTGTGTCCTGCCTGGCCGGTATCGGCTTTACCATGTCGATCTTCATGGCCGCCCTGGCCTTTGCTGGACAGCCCGTTTTCGAGACCGAGGCCAAGGTGGCCATTTTGGCCGCGTCGACCGTGGCCGGGCTGCTCGGCTACACGATCCTGCGCCTGACGCCGCCGTCGCGCTAAGCGTCCATCGCTCCCGGCCCTCAGTTGCGGGGCAGTTGCAGCAGCACCTTCATGCTGTCGGGCTGGGAGGCCACCCGCATGGCGTCCGCGCATTCCCCGAAGGGGCGGATGATTTCGACCAGTGGCATGACATCCACCAGACCGTCGCGCAGATAGGCCATGGCCAGCTTGAAATCGCCGCACCGCGAGCCGACCAAGTGAATTTCGTTGACCACCACCTTGGCCATGTCGATGGCGATTTTGTCGGCCACGGTGGTTTTGGCGACCACCACGCCTTCCGGTCGGACCAGGTCCAGGGCGCAGGACAGACCGGAGGACCGCCCCGTGGCCTCGATGACCACGTCGAACCGGCCGCATTCCCGGAGCAGTTCGAGCGGGTCGGCGGCCAGCCGGATCGTCACTCCCTGGGCCGCCGCGATGGAGAGCTTGTGGGCGTGGTGTCCGGCCAGGATCAGTCCCGGCACCAGGTAGTGGAGGGCACAGGCGGTCAGGATGCCGAGCTTGCCGTCCCCGAGCACCAGCACCGACTGGCGGGCGGTCAAATGCAGTTGCTGGCTCGGCTCCAGGGCGGCGGCCAGGGGCTCGACAAAGACCGCCTCCATGTCGGATACCCCGTCGGGGATGACATGCAGGTTGGCCGCGGGCAGGACGAGGTATTCGGCAAAGGCGCCGTCCCAGCCGTCGATGCCGAGCGTATGCCGCTTCGGGCAGTGGCGGGGGCCGTCGGTCAGGCAGGTGGGGCAGGCGCCGCAGCCGATATTGATTTCGCCGGTCACCCGGGCGCCGACCAGTTCGGGATCGCTGGGGGCCTCCACCACATGACCGACGAATTCATGTCCCGGGATGCCGGAAAAATCCATGTATCCCCGCAACAGCTCGATGTCCGTGTTGCAGATGCCGGCCAGACGCACCCGGATCAGCGCTTGATGCGGTCCGGCGGTCGGGCGAGGCCTTTGTTCGAGACGTATGGTTCCGTGGTCGATGACGGCTGCCTGCATGGAAGACTCCTGGTAATGGGTGGCATGGGATGGGAAAACACCGTATGCCAATGTCGTAACGGCTTTAACGCGCCCGCGCCGTTGCGTCTATCACGTCACATTTTTACGAAATTTAGTGCTTCTCCAACATGAGACAAGCGACTGTGAACGACGATTATGAAGCGGTTTTCGAGCCGGATGCCGGACAATCGGCCGGAATGCGGCTCGATGTGTTTTGGGTGACACGCTTAAGCGACGCCGAGGTCTCCCGGGCCCATGTCCGCGAGGCCATCGCCGGGGGCGGCGCGCGGCTCAACGGCCAGGTCTGCACCAAGCCGGGCTACAAGCTGCGTGGCGGCGAGCGCTTGTCGCTGTCCCTGCCGAATTTTACCGAGGCCATCGTCCCCGAGAATGCGCCCCTGACCGTGCTCTACCGGGACGACAGCCTGGTGGTGCTCGATAAGCCGCCGGCATTGACGGTGCATCCCGCGCCGGGGCTGCCGGACGGTACCCTGGTCAATCGGCTGGTGTTCCATTTCCCCCAGCTGCGGGAACTTTCCGGCTCGCGGCCGGGCATCGTCCACCGGCTGGACAAGGACACGAGCGGCCTTCTGGTGGTGGCCCTGACCGAGCCGGCCCGGTTGTCCCTGGCCGAGGCCTTTGCCTCCCGCCAGGCCCATAAGACGTACCTGGCCCTGGTCCACGGCCGCCCGGACAAGGACGAGGATGTCATCCGCCTACCCATCGGCCGCGATCCGGACAATCCCACCAAGATGGCGGTGGTGGCCAAGGGTGGCCGGACGGCCTTGAGCACCTATCGCCGCGTCTGGACCGCGCCGGACGGGCGGGCCAGCCTTTTGGAAGTGACCATCGCCACCGGCCGTACCCATCAGATCCGGGTGCATCTGGCCAGCCTCGGCCATCCGGTGGTGGGCGACACCGTGTACGGCCCCCGGCAGCAGGCCGAATGGCGACGGCAGGGCGGGGCGGTGTCCCGCTTGGCCGGCCGGCAGATGCTCCATGCCTGGACCTTGTCGTTTCCCCATCCCCAGACCGGCCGGGATATGACCTTCCGCTGTCCGCTGCCGCGGGATTTCTGGCGGCTGGTGGTGCGGCTCGGCCGTCGCCGGCAACGGGTGGGCCTGGTCGGCATGCCGGGCTGCGGCAAATCGACCCTGTTGGGCTTTTTCGCCGCGGCCGGTTTCCCGACCTTCAACGCCGACGCCGTGGTGGCCGCGTTGTACGCGCCGGGCGGGGACGGCGCCCACATGCTGTCCCGGCGCTTCGGTGACGTGGCGCTCACGGCCGAGGGCGGCGTGGACAAGGCCTGGTTGCTGGCCGCCATGCGACACAGCGACCATATCCGCTACGAGGTCATGGAACTCATCCATCCCCTGGTCCGGGGCCGGCTGGAGGCCTTTTTCGCCGAGCATGCCGCCGACCGGGTTGCTTTTGCCGAGACGCCGCTGCTGTTGGAGGCGGGCTGGGACGCGGGACAGGACGTGGACGCGGTCATCGGCGTGCGGTGCGATCCGGCGGTGCGCCGGACCCGTCTGGCCGGCCGGGGCTGGTCCGAGGCCCTGATGGACGAGATGGACGGCTGGCAATGGACCGAGGAAAAAAAGCTCGCCCGCTGCCGCTATGTCGTGGACAATGCCGGCGACCTGGATGCCTTGGCCGCGGCGGCCGACCGGGTGCTCGCGGCCCTGGCCGGGGAGCGACGGGCCGACGCCCGGGCCCGTCTGGCCGCCCTGGCGAAGCGGCATTACCTCGGGAGCGACGGATGATTCCGCTGCGCGACAACGTGCCGCGTTCACGGCGTCCCCTGGTCACCTGGACCGTGGTGGTCCTGTGCGCCCTGTTCTTCCTCTACGAGAAGCTGTTGCCCGATCGGGCCTTGCTGGAACTGACCTACATCTACGGCGTGGTCCCGGCCCGGTATACCAATGCGGCCTTCGCCGCGGCCGTGGGCTTTCCCGAGGGCGGCTACGAGGCCTTTGTCACCTACATGTTCCTGCATGGCGGCTGGCTGCATTTCCTGCTCAACATGTGGGTGCTGTGGATTTTTGCCGATAATGTCGAAGAGGCCCTGGGGTCGTTTCGTTTTGCCGTCTTTTACACCCTGTGCGGGGTGTTGGCCGTCGGGGTGCATATCCTTTTCAACTGGCGTTCCACCGTACCGGTGATCGGGGCCTCGGGGGCGATTGCCGGGGTGATGGGGGCCTACTTCCGGCTTTTTCCCCGAGCCCGGGTGGTCACCCTGATTCCGATTCTGATCTTCCCGTGGATCGTGGAGCTGCCGGCCATCGTCTTCCTCGGCATCTGGTTCGCGGTGCAGCTGCTGTCCGGGCTTTCCGGGGCGGTCAGCGCCGGCCAGCCGGAGGGCGTGGCCTTCTGGGCCCATATCGGCGGGTTCGCGGCCGGCCTGCTGTTGATCCGCTGGTTCCTGCCGCCCGGCTGCCACTATTGCTTCGATCCGCGGCAACGCCGCTACGACCGGGACTAACGGCGCTGCCGCGTCCGGCCAGGGTTCCTCCGGACGTGGCTGTCTCCCCAGTTTTTTTGGAGGGTGGCGCCGCTACAGGCTTTGGGCCAGCCGGACCACTCGTCCCTTCACCAACCGGACGGCGGCCGCTCGGGCGATGGCGATCGTCGGCGTGCTTTCGGCCAGGGCCGTGAGCACCACCCGCTCCATGGCGGTTTCCACGTGGGCCATGCGCACGACCAGTCCCTCTCCGGGCAGGGCCAGGGCGAAGATGCGGCCATCCGGCAGCGCGGAAGGGTCGGCGGCCGTCTTTTCCGGGAGCCGGGCTTGGTTCGGGTCCACGATCAGGTAGGCGCCGCAATGGATACGGGGCTCCATGGAGCGGTCCTCCATGCGGATGACGAACTGGTCCCGGCCGATGAGTTCGGGGCCGAAGGGAATGCGCTCCACCACTTCCGGCCGCCACAGACCGCTTCGCGGATCGATGGCGGACATGGCGTACACCGGGACCGAGGCCCGGGACGGGGCGGCAGTTCCTTCGGGCGCCGGGCCGATGCCGGTCAGGATCCAGAGCGGATCGAGGCCGTATCGGGCATGGTGGCGTAGGATCCATTCCCGAAGACTGCCTTCGTCCGTGGCGTCGTCCAGGAGGGGCGGGGAGAGGGAAAAGCCGCTTTCCCCGCGCATCATGACGTCCAGGGCCCGATTCAGGCGTTCGCGCAACAATTGGTGGGTATCGTGTCCCATGAAAACTCCAACGAATGGGACAAGGATACGTGCCTTTTATTCGTGTATAAATATTTATTTATAAATTGATAACGACGCGACACACCCTCCTGCGACGGCAGGGTGCGCAAGGAAGGGGAGCGATGGCGGTCAGATGTCCTGGATAACCCAAACGGCCTTGCCGACAATGCCGACTCCGGGATTGTCCAGGGGGAGCGACTGCGTCTGGTGGCTGGCGTTGTCGGAGACGAGGAGCAGCCGCTGGTTTTCCAGATCCCGGACGACGCGTTTGATGATGAGGCCCTCGCCCGGCATGTCCAGGGCATAGATTTCGCCGCTGCGGAGTGGCGCTTCGGCGCAGTCGATGCCGACGAGGGCATCGCGGCGGATGCCCGGCTCCATGCTGGCGTTATCCATTTTGACCACGAGCAGGTCGGGACGGTGGAGGGATTCGGGCAGCGGGATGCTTTCCAGGCTTTCCCGAGCCCAGGAACCGGATTCCGGGGCCGTACGGGTCATGGCGTAGACGGTGGCGCGGTTGGGGGGCGCAACGTAGGCGGCGCTTTCCTCGCAGACGCCGGCCGGAATCGGGCCGCCTTCCCAGCGAGAGACGGGCTCCTGGCCGTAGAGTACCCAGTCCGGTTCGAGACCGCAGGCCCGATAGAGGGTGATGAGCCAACCGTCAGGGATGGTATTCTTTTTCTTGGCGTCGGAGATGCTGGACTGTTTGATGCCGAGCAGCTTGGCGACTTCGGTCTGGGTCCTGGTGCGGGTAGCGGCTCTGATTCTTCCGTAAGCGTTTTCAAAGGTATCCGGTTTCACGCAGCCTCCTTATATGCGACGTGTAGGTGCGATCCAGGATATCGATGTGTTTATAATACAAGCATTCAATTAATATAATTAATAATTTCTTATAAAAGGTTTTCCCGGTTGCGTCAATGCGTTCGGCGTGTCCTGACGCACATTTGAGAGACCCGACCCGGACTCCGTCCGCCTCTGCGGCCCGGATTCCGGATCGGGGATATGGCGCGTCGGGATGTGCGGCTCCCCGCGCCCATGTTGTTTTCCTATATTTCTTGGAAAACCCAGGCGACGCGACCGATTACCCGGTCGCCGGCACTTTCGGCGGGAAGGATCTGATCAGTGTGGGACTGATTTTCCGCGTGTAAAATCAGCCGGGTATGTTCCGTGTCGTGCAGGATGCGTTTGATGACCAGTCCCTCGACGGGCATGTCGATGGCGTACAGGGCGCCGGAGCGGATGACCTTGCGGTCCCGGTCGATGCCGACATAGGCGCCGCGGCGGATGGTGGGCTCCATGTCGGATTCCTCCATGCGCACGACCAGCAGGGACGGGCGGTAGAACTGTTCGGGCACGGTCAGGGTTTCCGTGGAGATTTCCCGCCAGGGCGTGTCCGGTCCCTCCGGCAGGGCCATGGCGGCGACCGGCACGGAGTAATGCTTGGGCTTGCGCCCGTAGAGCTCGCCGGATTCATGGACCAGCATGGCACCGCCGCGTCCCTCGCCGAGGAATTGGGGCGCTTCGCCCTCCAGCAGCCAGTTGGGGTTGAGGTTGTAGATCTGGAAAAGCTTGATGAGCCAGCTATCCGGAACGGACTGCCGCCGTTTGGCATCGGAAATACTGGATTGGCGGATGTCCAGGAGTTTGGCTATCTCGACTTGCGTACGCATGCCGGTGGCTTTTTTGATGCGATCGAACGCCTCGTCGAAACGGGTTGAAAGGTTCATGGTCGTGTCTTCAGTCATAACGCCTCCAAAACCAGTACTTCGCCCTTATGGATTGCTCTCGTTGCCCTGTCATCGCGGAACATGGGTTTCTCCACGACTTCAACGGCGGAAGAGAAACGGCAGAAATTTTTCGATATGGTGCGAGAATCCTCTCTCTTTTGTCAACAACCATATACTATGGAATGCCGTAATTTTCGGATTATCCGTCATAAGAATTATTTTTGCGAAACATAGTACTATGTTTACCAACTATGTTTATTCAAACATAAATATAGTTCCACGACATTGTCAAGATAAAAAATGATAATTGTAGAAAATTACTGCTAGCCTGCTACTAATTATAGGTACAATAGAGTGTGGCTATTCGGATAGTAGATTTTCTGTTCGCGATAAGGCGTTACTTTTTCGTTTTGAGGGAATATGTTGGGGGGCAATACAGGATACGCCATGGATGACAACGTGCGAACGATGTTTTTCGTGAAGCCGGAAGGGGGGCTGGCGGAAAAGATGGTGCAAGGGACGTCGGCAAGGCGGCCGGGGGACGCCCGGCCCCTTGAGGGGAAATGGACACAGCCTGTGCGCAGCATGAAGAATCACGAAAAATATAGAATACGTGTTAGCTGTACCCTAAGGGGCCTGTCTTCCCCCTGTCAAATGGAATTTTCGCTGTCTGACAAAAATGTTTCAGCGGCCGGCCACGAGGGTGCCGTAGGCCGCCTGCCCCAGGCTCACGCAGGCGTCGTTGGCCGGAAGGAAGCGATGGCAGAGCGGCGTCAGTCCGGCTCGCTCCAGGGCGACGGGCAGCCGGCTGGCCAGGGTGCGGTTTTGCATGACCCCGCCGCTTAAGGCCACCTGGCGGCAGCCCGTTTGCCGTGCCAGACGCCCGGCCAGGGCCGTCAGCCCGGCGATGAGGCCCAGATGGAAGCGCCGGGCCATGCGGCCGACGCTTGCGCCGCGTTCCCGGTCGGCCCGGATCTGGTCGAACAGGGCCAGGGTGTCGAGCACGGCCGGTTCGCGGCCGGTATCGAGCGGGCAGGCATAGGCGCCGGTTTCCGCCAGGTCCTGGGCGTGTTCCAGCCGGATGGCCGCCTGGCCCTCGTAGTCGATGACCGGGCACAGGCCCAGCAGGGCGGCCACGGCGTCGAACAGCCGGCCGCAGCTGGTGGTGACCGGGCTGTTGAGTCCCCGGGAGAGCATCTGGCCGACCAGCCGGCTGGCCTGTTCCCGACCGGCCAGCCAGGGCCAGGCCGTCGATGGTTCGCCGTATCCCAGGGCGGCCAGGTAGGCCTGGCCCATGCGCCAGGGCTCCCGTATGGCCGCGTCGCCGCCGGGAAGCCGCACCGGGGCCAGATGGGCCAGCCGGACGTGGCTCCGTCCGGGATCGACGAGCAGGGCCTCACCGCCCCAGATCGTGCCGTCCTCGCCGAGGCCCGTGCCGTCCAGGGCCAGGCCCAGGGTCGGTTCCGTGATGCCGTGCTCGGCCAAGACGGCCTGGATGTGGGCCACATGGTGTTGCAGGCGCAGCACCGGCCAGCGCGTCTGCTCCAGGGCGAAGCGGGTGCTCAGATATTCCGGGTGCAGATCGGCCACGCAGGCCACCGGCGACACGCGCAGGACGTCCAGCAGATGGTCCAGTGTCTCCCTGTAGAAGCCGAAGACGGCCAGATTGGCCAGGTCGCCGATATGCTGGCTGGGGAAGGCGAGCCGTCCCTTGGTCAGGCAGACGGTGGCCTTGAGATGCGGCCCCAGGCCGACCACCGGCGGTCCGGCCTGGGCCAGGGGCACCGGCGAGGGGACATAGCCCCGGGCGCGGCGCAACAACATGACGTCCGGCCGCCCGGTCCAGGGCGCGTCCTCGTCCATGGGCCGGGCCACGGAATCGTCGGTGCGGATGAGAATGTCGCGGTTGTGGAGCAGGAACAGGTCCGCGATGCCGCCCAAGCGGGCCAAGGCCTCGCGATTGCCCAGGCAGATGGGATCGCCGCCGACATTGCCCGAGGTCATGACCAGGGCGGCCGGCCGCCCGGCCGGCAGGGATGCGGCGCAGGCGTCGAGCAGCAGGTAGTGGAGCGGCGTGTAGGGAAGCATGATCCCAATTTCGTCGGTGTCGGGGGCGATATTCGGCGCCAGGACGCCGGCAACGGTCCGCAGCAGGGTGATGGGCCGGCGCGGGCCCGTGAGCAGCGCCCGGGCGGCCGGGCTTACCCGGCCGAGGCGCTGGGTGCTTTCGAGGTCCGGGACCATGACGGCCAGCGGCTTGGACGGCCGGTGCTTGCGCTGGCGTAAGGTCGCCACGGCGGCTTCGGCGGTGGCGTCGCAGCTCAGATGAAAGCCTCCCAGGCCCTTGATGGCGGCAATCCGGCCGGCGATCAGCTCCCGGGCGAGCCTTTCGACGGCTTCCTGACCGGTGGCCAGCCGTCGGCCGGCGGCGTCGGTCAGCCAGACCTCAGGACCGCAGACCGGGCAGGCGTTGGGCTGGGCGTGGAAGCGCCGGTCGGCCGGATCGGCGTATTCGGCGGCGCAGTCCGGGCACAGGGAAAAGCAGGCCATGGAGGTGGCGGCCCGGTCGTAGGGGATGCTTTGGGTGATGGTGTAGCGCGGGCCGCAGTTGGTGCAGTTGGTGAAGGGATAGCGGTAGCGGCGGCCGGCCGGGTCGCGCAGGTCGGCCAGGCAGTCCGGGCAGGTGGCGATGTCGGGGCTGATGAGCACCTCGTGGCTCGGGCCCGCGATGCTGGTGTCGATGGTAAAGTCCGTGTCGCCGGCCGGGGGTAGATCCGTCTGTTCGTGGCGGACGATGACGGCCATGGGCGGAATCTCGGCCGGCAGCCGGCGACCGAAGGCGGCCACGGCCTCGGGGTCACCCTCCACTTCGATGCGGACCCCTTCCGGGGTATTGCGGACAAATCCGGTCAGGCTCAGTTCCCGGGCCAGTCGATAGACAAAGGGACGAAAGCCCACGCCTTGGACCTGGCCGGCCACCACGTGGCGGCATCGCGCGCGCGTCTGCATGGAGCGAGAAGGTAGCCGGCTTTGGCGGCGTGTCAACGCCGGCGCAGCCGGGTGAGCAGGCTTTTGAGGCGGCCGGTGAGGAAGCGCGTGGGGGCGAAGGCGATGGGGGCGTGCGCGCCCGGGGCGACGAAGCCGGCGACGTCGAAGCGTGTCGGCGGTTCCATGGGGTAGACGATTGCGGAGGGATCGGACCCCGGCAGCCCCAGGGCGCGGGCGGTGCGCCACAAGGGCACCTGTTCGGGCGCGAGTCCCAACAAGGTGAAGACGGCCGTGTCCAGGGCCACCGGATTGGCGGCGGCGGCCAAAAGCCCCAGGGCGTAGGGCGCGCCGTTGGTCGGCCCGTGCCGGTGCATGGCCACGATGCCGTCGAGGAGCGTCGTCACCGGCGGCAGCGCGGCCCAGACGTCCAGGATCATCCGGGCGAAGCGGTCGCCCGAGTTGCCGAAACGCTGATGGGCCAAGGACTTGCGGAAGCCGACCACGCAGCCGAACAGGTTCTTGACGCCGGCGGAAAGCCCCATCTGGTCATGGCATTTGAGCCGGGGCACGCTCACGATCCGATCGACCGTCAAGGCGGTGCGGGAGACGCCGATGGACCCGCCGTAGGACAGGGGTACGGCTGTGGCCGCGCCGAGGTCCGTCACCGTGACGGGCAGATCGGCCAACGCCTCGCTGAGGCCGGAAAGTGCGGCCATGATTCGGCCCGTGCCGAAGGCCGGGGAGTCGCCCACGACGACCCGCGTTCCCCGTCGCAGCAGATGGCGGCAGACCGCCCGGACCACGGCCGGCGTGGTGCAGGAAAGGCCCATGTTGCGGGGGGCGACCAGATTCGGCTTGACCAGCACCCGGGCGCCGGGAGGCAGGGACGGCGCGGCGGCGTCGAGCAACGCCGTCACGGCGGCGGTCAGTGCCGGTTCGTCATATCCGGCCAGGTGTCGTAGAAAAACGGATTCGGCCATGGCGCGCTGTCATCGGCCGGAAGACGCGCTTCCGGCGAGAAGTCTGCCGTCGCTGTAGCAGGGGCGTCCCCTCCAGGCAAGCGTCTGCCGTGGCCGGACCGCTCCCTTGCGGGCGGCGGTCCTTGAAAAAAGCCAGCCGTCGGTGCCGGAGACGGGCAGGACGGACACCGACGGCTGGACGGGGGAGGGTGAGCCGTGTCTTCACAATGCCTGGCCAGGCGTTGTGAAAAGCGTGCGGGGCATCTAGGCCGCGGTGGGGCCGTCCGGGGCCGCATCCGGCGCCGAGGGCGGCTCCTGGCCGGCCGTTTCGGTTTCCGCCGGGGAGCGATGCTCCTTCCAGGTGATTTCGATGGCGAGTTTTTGTTTGGTCTTGTCCGGTCGGATTTTCTGCTTGAAGCCGATTTCGAGTTTGGCCATGGCCGGCAAGGTGATGGATACCGGGCCGTTTTCCTCCGAGGCCGCCAGCGTGCGTTGGCGCAGATCGGCGGCGATGGCTTCCAGCATCACGGCGACGTCGTATGTCAGCATTGGTCCCTGGGGATAGGGCAAGGCGGTTTTTTCACCCATACGGCAACTCCTTCGGGACGGTGCTGTCCCAGCGGCGCCACTGTGACCGAGGCGGCCGGGCCTGTCGTGACGGGGAGCGCAACAGTGGGTGTCGATCCGGTGTCGGTGGGTGTGCCGGGAGGCCGGCCGGCGTTACATCTGGCTGGAGATGAGCTTTTTCCAGAGGGAATAGGCGTTTTTCGTGAGATGGATGCCGTCGTCGGTGAAGTTGGGGCCGAGTTTGCCGTCATCGGCCAGGAAGGGGGCGTAGATATCCAGGAAATGGACGAATTGGTTCTGTCGGGCGCACAGGGCCTTCAAGCGGGCATTGGTGGCCATGATGTCGGCATTGTCGATTTTCTGCGTACGGGTGGGCAGGATGCTTTGGACGTAGATGAGGGTATCGGGCGAAAGCTCTTGAATCTTTTTGATGATCTTGTCGTAATTGTCGATGATGCGGTTCTGGGCCTTGATTTCGTTGATGCCGATCATCAAAAAGATCTTGTGGGGCTTTCGGGCGGCTATCGGTTCGATGCGGGCCAGGATGTCCGCGCTGGTGCAGGAATCCACACCATTGATGAAGACTTTTTTCGGCTGATTGAGGAGGTTGTAGACTTCCCAACCCCGGGTGAGACTGTCGCCGCAAAAGACGATTTGTAATGTCAGGAATAATGGCAAGGCGGGATTCACGAGAGACCTCCAGCCTTTATACTACGTCAGGGGTATCACCCGGTCAAGGCGCGCGCCTGTGGCGGTCGGGGGCGACACCGTCGCACGACCGAGGGAGGCATTCCCCACGGCTGCCGAAGGCGTCGCTCCCAGCCTCATCCTTCCTAGCGCTCCAACGCGACGAGGTCCTCGTAGGTCTCGCGCCGGCGGGCGACGATGATCTTGTCGCCGTCCACGAGGAGTTCGGCCGGCCGAGGCCGGGAGTTGTAGTTGGAGGCCATGGTGAAGCCGTAGGCGCCGGCCGAGTAGACGGCCAGCAGCTCGCCTTGGGTCACGGTGGGCAGTCTCCGGTCCTTGGCCAGGAAGTCGCTCGACTCGCAGATGGGGCCCACCACATCCACGACCAGGGGCTCGCGGCCGGCCGGCCGGACTTCCCGGATGGCGTGGTAGGACCCGTACAGGCAGGGCCGGATCAGGTCGTTCATGGCCGCGTCCACGATGACGAAATGCTTGGTCGGCGTCGTCTTGGTATAGACCACCCGGGTGACCAGGATGCCGGCGTTGCCGACGATGACCCGGCCGGGTTCGAGGATCAGCGTGATGGGCAGGTTCTTCAGCCGGTCGGCCAGGGCCTTGCCGAATTCGGCGGGATGGGGCGGCTCCTCCTCGTCGTATTGGATGCCCAGACCACCGCCGAGGTCGAGATAGCGCGTTTCGATACCCATAGCCGAGAGCTTTTCCCGGAAGGTCAGGATCTTTTCCAGGGCTTCCAGGAAGGGGGCGATGGTGGTGAGCTGGGAACCGATGTGGCAGTCGATGCCCATGGGCTCGATGCCCGGCAGCTCCTTGGCCCGGCCGTAGGCGGCCAGGGCGCTGTCCATGTCCAGGCCGAACTTGTTTTTCTGCATCCCGGTGGAAATGTAGGGATGCGTCTTGGGATCGACGTCGGGATTGATGCGCAAGCTGACGCGCGCGGTCTTGCCCAGCCGGGTGGCCACGGCATTGACCTGTTCGAGTTCGCCCACCGACTCGACGTTGATCATCAGGATGCCGGAGGAGAGCGCCTGCTCCAGTTCGTCGGCCCGTTTGCCCACGCCGGAATAGACGATCTTGGCCGGGTCCACGCCGGCGGCCAGGCCGCGGTAGAGCTCGCCGCCGGAAACGATGTCCAGCCCCGCCCCCATGGCCCCCAGGGTCTTGAGCACGGCCAGATTGGAATTGGCCTTCACGGAGAAACAGGTCAGATGGGGCAGACCGTTGAAGGCCGAATCAAAAGCCTCGAAGTGCCGGCGCAGGGTGGCGGCGGTGTAGATATAGAGCGGCGTGCCGTAGGTGGCGGCCAATTGGGTCACCGGCACGTCCTCGGCGAAGAGTTCGCCGCCTCGGTAGGTAAAGTGATGCATATGTCGGAACTCCTTGCTCGGCTGACAGTTCGTGGACGGGAGGCCCCGATCCCCCTGTCCGGGGACCGTATTGACCGCTGCGTCCCCGGACGCCGGAGGCGTCGTGCGCTGTTATTCCCCCGAGCCGAGACGGCGTTTCCACGCGGCAAGCAGCGTCAGGGCCTCAATGGGGGTAATTCGGTCTAGTTCGAGGTGCGCGAGTTCGTCAAGAACAGGGTGGGACGCCGGCGTCGGCGATGCCGTGGCCGGCTGGGCGGCCAGCAGGCCGGGCAGGATGGGTTGGCCCAGTTCCCGGGCCACCGGGCCCTCCTTGCCGGGATCGCGGCTGCGCTCCAGGGCTTCGAGGATTTCCCGGGCCCGCTTGACCACATGGCGCGGCACGCCGGCCAGCTTGGCCACCTCCACGCCGTAGCTGCGGTCGGCCGGTCCGGGGAGGAGACGGCGCAGAAAAATGATGTCGCCCTTCCATTCCTTGACCGCGATATTGTAATTGCGCAGTCCCGGCAGCCGGCCTTCCAGGGCGGTCAGCTCGTGGTAGTGGGTGGCGAACAGCGTGCGGATGCCGAGGCCCTCGTCGCGGCCGGCCAGATCTTCGACCACGGCCCAGGCCAGGGCCAAGCCGTCGAAGGTGGCGGTGCCCCGGCCGATTTCGTCCAGGATGACCAGGCTGCGGCGTCCGGCCTGGCGCAGGATGCGGGCCGTCTCCATCATCTCCACCATGAAGGTGGACTGCCCCTGGGCCAGGTTGTCGGTGGCCCCCACCCGGCAGAACACCCGGTCCACCAGGCCGATGGACGCCTCGGTCGCCGGCACGAAGGAGCCGATCTGGGCCATGATGGCGATCAGCGCGGTCTGGCGCAGGACCGTGGATTTGCCGGCCATGTTGGGGCCGGTGATGAGCAGCACCTTGGCGTCGTCGGTCAGGGTGACGTCATTGGGAATGTAGTTGCCGACGCCGAGCACCGCCTCCACCACCGGATGGCGGCCGGCCCGGATGCGGATGTCCAGGTCCTGCCGTATTTCGGGACGGGTCCAGTCGCCTTCGACGGCGGCTTCGGCCAGCCCTTGCCAGACGTCGATGTTGGCGGCCCGGCCGGCCACGTCCATGATCCGGTCCCGGGCGGCGGCCACCTCTTCGCGCAAGGCGAGGAACAATTTGTATTCGAGGGCCTTGCGCTTTTCGCCGGCGGCCAGAAGCTTTTCCTCCAATTCCTTGAGGGAGGCCGTGACGTAGCGTTCGCAGTTGGCCAGGGTCTGCCGGCGCTCGAAGTGGGCGGGCGGCGTGCCCCCGGCCCGGGACAGCTCGAAATAATAGCCGAAGACGCGGTTGTAGCCGAGCTTGAGCTTGGGCAGGTTGTTGCTTTCCTGTTCCCGGCCGAGCAGGGCCTTGAGCATCCGTTCGCCGTGTTCGGAAAGGTCCAGCAGCTCGTCCAGCTCGGGACGGTACCCCGGTCGGAAGAGCCCGCCTTCGGTGACGAGCGGCGGCGGGGAATCCACCAGGGCCCGGTCGAGCAGGTCCCGGATGTCGCCCACGTCGTCCCAGCCGGCCAGGATGGCGGCGATGGCCTTGGGCGGTTCGGCGACGGCGGCCAGGGTCTGGCGCAAGGTGGGCAGGTAGGCCAGGGATTGGCGCAACGCCGTGAAATCCTTGGGTGAGGCCCGATTGAGAAAAATGCGGGTGGCCAGTCGTTCCAGGTCGTAGACGCTGTCGAGGAGCTGCCGGACGGTGGTGCGGGTCTCTTCGTCGGCCGCGAAAAAGGCCACGGCCTCCTGGGTATCCAGGATCGGGGCCGGCTCGAGCCAGGGCTGGTGCAGCATGGATTCCAGGAGCCGGCCGCCCATGGGCGTCATGGTCCTGTCCAGCACATGCCACAGGGTGCCCGGTCCCCGGCCGCCGTCCAGGCGGCGGAAAATTTCCAGATTGCGCTCGGTCACCTCGTCGAGGAGCATGTGCCGACCGAGGTTAACCGGCCGGAAGGGCGAGAGGTGGCCGAGGTCGTGCTTCTGGGTGGCGGCCAGGTAGGTAAGGAGCGCCCCCATGGTCCGCACGAGCTGGGGCTTGTCGCCCACGTCCAGGGCGTCGAGGTCGGCCACGCCCTGGGCGGCCAGCACCTTGTCCCGGCCGCCGGCGAATTCGAAATGGGGCTTGGCCGGCAGGTGGCTGATGCGGATGCCCTGGGTGGCGAAGTCACGGGGCGGTTCGACACCGTCCGGCAGCAAAAGTTCGCGTGGGCGGATTTTGACGGCCCACTGCCACAGCCTGGCCTGGTCCCTGGCGAACAGGCCGGACCATTCGCCCGTGGAAAAGTCGATCCAGGCCAGGCCGCCGGCTTTTTCCTCGGGATCGGCGTAGAGGGCGGCCAGGAAGTTGTGTTCCTTGGCCCGGAGGTTGCCGTCCTCCACGGCCGTGCCCGGGGTGAGCACCCGGGTGACGGCCCGTTTGACCAAGCCCTTGGCCAGCTTCGGGTCTTCCATCTGGTCGCACACGGCGACCTTGAAGCCCTTTTCCAGAAGCTGGGCCAGATAGGTGTCGGCGGCGTGGTGGGGAACGCCGCACATGGGGATGGGTGTGGCCGCATCCCGATTGCGTGACGTGAGGGCGAGCTGCAGTTCCCGCGAGGCCGTGACGGCGTCCTCGAAGAACATCTCGTAAAAATCGCCCATGCGGTAGAACAGCAGCGCGTCCGGGTACTCGCCCTTGACGCGCAGATACTGTTCCAGCATGGGGGTCATTTTGATTTCCCCCATGGTCGGGTCGCCGTGCGCGGCCTAGGCTCCCTGATGCTCGTCGGATTCGTCGGCCGAACCCGCTGCCGGGGTGCCGGCAGATGTCGTCGACGCCGTAAATCCCGACATGGGCATGGCGGCGGAGGCGACCGACGCCAACTGCTGCTCCAGGCTCTTGACCTTGCCGTTCAGCTTGCGAATCTGGGCGGACAGCCGGATCTTTTCACACAGAAAATAGATGCTCGCGAAAAGTCCTCCCACCACGAAGGCCAGCAGCAGCACGACGTAGAAGGGCGCGCCCGGCGTTTCGGCGGAGAATCCGAAGGCGCTGAGCTTCAGCACCAGGGGGGCCTCCAACGTCGTGGTGTTCTGCACGAAAAAGAGCATGCAGACAAAGAAGAAGACCAACAGGATCAGAACTTTGACGAAACGCATGGAAGCCTCCTTGTCACGACGTCACGGTTGCGCAGTAATCCTTGAAGTTGGGTGCGAGTTGGTCATAGGTCGAAGCGAGCAACTGCGGTATGACCCGCGTTTCACCGAAAACGGCCATGAACGAGGAGTCGCCGTTCCAGCGGGGGACGATCTGGTAGTGCAGATGGGCGGCGATGCCGGCCCCGGCCGCCTCACCGAGATTGAGTCCGATATTGATGCCCTGGGGATGCATCGCCTTCTGCAACACTTCCGTACAAAAGGTCAGCCCGCGGGTCAACTCGACGCTTTCTTCGGTGGACAGGGCGGACAGACTGCTCACGTGGCGGAAGGGCGTGACCATGAGGTGGCCGTTGTTGTAGGGGAACTTGTTCATGATGACGAACGAGTGCCGGCCCCGGGCCAGCACCAACCGGTCCCGGTCGCCGCTGGTGTCCTCGGGCAGGCAGAACACGCAGGCATCGGGCTTGGGTCCGAGAATATAGTCCATGCGCCAGGGCGCCCATAATAATTCCATTAGCGTGCGACTCCGTTTTCCCCGCCGGCCAGGGCGTCGAGTCTAGCGGCGGCCTCTTCCGGGGTGGCGGCGGGAATCACACCCGGAAGCGTGGCGTAGGTGCCGATGGCCACCACCGGCCGGCCGAGTTTGAGGGCGATGCCGATTTCGGACAGGGTGCCGGCCGCGCCGGCCACCGCCGCCACCACATCGCCGTTTCGTACCACCAAGACGTTGCGGGCGATACCCAGACCCGTCACGATGGGCACGTCGATATAGGCATTGGCCGCCGCCGGATCCTCGCCGGGCAGGATGCCGATGGTCATGCCGCCGGCCTCCTTGGCGCCCTGGCAGGCGGCCGCCATGACGCCGGACAGGCCACCGCACACGACGGTGAAGCCTCGTCGGGCCAGAAGGCCGCCCAGGGTCCGGGCCGTCCGGCAGACGGCCGCATCGCAGGTCCCCGATCCGATGATCGCAACCCGCTTGGGACGTGACGTGCGCATGACGGCTTTCGTACACGCCTCTTTTTGCAAGGGCAAGGAATGGCGCGCCAAACGGGCGGACAAAGGGCCCCGGGGCCTTGAGTCCGGCCGGTCTCCAGGCTAGGCTGCCAGCCTATGTACGCCTTTGACCCGCAAAACTTCCCCGCCTCGCCGGGCGTCTATCTCATGAAGAACGCCAAGGGGAAGATTCTCTACGTCGGCAAGGCCAAAAGCCTCCGGTCCCGGCTCTCCTCCTATTTCCGGGGCGACGCCGGGCATACGGTCAAGACGGCGGCCCTGGTCGCCCGGATCGAGACCGTGGAGGTGCTGCTCACCGCCTCGGAAAAGGAGGCGCTGCTCCTCGAATCGAGCCTCATCAAGAAGCACCGGCCGCGCTACAATATCGTCCTCAAGGACGACAAAAACTACATTCTTTTCAAGCTCGACCGCAGCCACGTCTATCCGCGCCTCACCTTCACCCGCCGGGTGGAGCGGGACGGGGCGGCCTACTTCGGACCGTTCACCTCGGCGGCGGCCGCCCGCAGCACCTGGAAGGAGCTGGGACGCGTCTTCCCGTTGCGCAAATGCAGCGATCGGGCCCTGGTCAACCGGGTGCGTCCCTGCCTCTATCACAGCATCGGCCAATGCCTGGCCCCGTGCGTGCGGGCCGTGGATGCCGCCGCCTACGCCGAGCTGGTGAAGCGTGTGGAGGCTTTTTTGACCGGCCGCTCGGCCGAGGTGCTGCGCGGCGTTCAAAAGGACATGGAGGCGGCTGCCGAGGCGTTGGACTTCGAGCGGGCGGCCGAGCTGCGCGATCTGCTGCGGGCCATGCGCAAGACCGTGGAAGGGCAGGCCACCGTCCTGACCAGGCTCGTGGACCTGGACGTGGTCAATTGGGCGGTGACCGACCAGGGCGTGGGGCTGTGCCTGCTGTTCGTGCGCCAGGGCCGCCTGCTTGACCGCAAAACCTTTTTTTTCGCGGGCCTGGAGGCCTCCGAGGCCGACTGGGCGGCCGGCAGCGCCTTGCTCCAGTTCTACCGGCCGGAGAGCTTCATTCCCCCCCGGTTGGTGGTGCCCGAGGGCCTGGCCGAGGGGGCCGGCGCCGAGGACGAGGCGGACGGTCGCCTGCTGGCCGCCATCCTGGAGGAACGGCGCGGGGCGGCCTTGCGCTTCGGCGCGCCCCGGGGGCGGGAGGAGCGCAAACTCCTGGAGCTGGCGGCGGTCAACGCCCGACGGGCCGCCGAGGAGGCGGCCAAGGCCGCCACGGCCGACGTGCTGCCGGTCCTGGCCCGCAAGCTCGGCCTGCCGGGTCTTTCCCGGATCGAGGCCGTGGACGTGTCCCACCTGGGCGGTCGCGGCGTGCGGGTCGGCAGGGTGGTGTTCGAGGACGGTGAGCCGAAAAAACGCGAGTATCGGGCCTACGCCTTCCCGGAGCTGGAGGGTACTTCCGACGACTATCTGTCGTTGGCCGCCTTTGCCGCCAAGCGGGCCGCCGCCGGGCCGCCCTGGCCGGATCTGCTGCTGATCGACGGCGGCAAGGGGCAGCTCGCGGCCGTGGAACGCGCCCTGGCCGAGGCCGGTGCGGCCGGGGCCTTTGCCCTGGCGTCCATCGCCAAGGGCGAACGGCGTTCCCAAAACGAGATGGAAGACGTGATCTTCGTCCCGGGCCGCAAAAATCCCCTGGCCATAAAACCCGGTTCGCCGGAGCTGCTGTTCCTCCAACGGGTGCGGGACGCGGTCCACGAATTTTCCATCGGCCGCCAGCGGCGCGTCCGCAACAAGCAGGGACTCGCCAGCGCCGTGCTGGAACTCCCCGGCGTGGGACCCAAGACGGCCAAACGGCTGTGGGAGGCCTTCGGTTCGGTCGAGACCATGCGTGAGGCCACGGTGGAGGCGCTCCAGGAAAAGGCCGGCCTCGGCCCGCGCCGGGCCGCCGCCGTGCGTGCGGCCCTGGCGAAGGGATAAGACCAGGGCGCTGCCCTGGACCCGTTGGGGGGAATCATTCCCCCCAGACTCCCTGTTCTGGGGCTATCGTGCCTACGCATAACCCCATGCCCCAGCGCGGGGACCATAATAACAACCTTCGGTGCGAGGGGTCCGGGGGCATCATGCCCCCGGCCGCCGGAGGCATCTTTGTCGTTTCTTATTCTTCCTCTTCTTTCCAGCCGCGCAGGAGCCGGTGCTCGACGCCCAGGGCGTCGAGCACCCGGGCGACCACGAAGTCGATGAGGTCGTCGATGCCGGCCGGCCGGTGGTAGAAGCCGGGCGACGGCGGCAGGATGACGGCGCCGGCCTGGGCGGCCGTCAGCATGTTGGCAAGGTGGATGGTGGAGAGCGGCGTCTCCCGGGGGACGAGCACCAACCGGCGTCGTTCCTTGAGGCTGACGTCGGCCGCCCGGTGGATGAGGTTGGTGCCGAGGCCGTGGGCGATGGCGGCCAGACTGGCCATGGAGCAGGGGCAGACGACCATGCCGTCGTGGTGCCAGGAGCCGCTGGCCGGGCCGGCGTCTAGGGCCGACGGTGCGTAGCTGCGGGCGGCCAGGGCGGTAAGTTCTGCCGCCGTGACGTCGGATTCGAGGGCCAGCACCGTTTGCGCGGCGTCGGAAAGTATCAGGTGCAGTTCGAGGCCGGGGGTGGCGGCCAGGACTTGGGCGAGCCGCACGGCATAGGGCATGCCGCTGGCGCCGGTGGCGGCCAGGATGATGCGTCGGGGCATGGTGGACTCCTCATCGTGCCGGGCCGTCAGACGGCGCCGGTCAGTTCCCGGAAGCGGAAGCAGCCGCGCAGGTGGTCGTTGACCAGTCCCGCCGACTGGAGAAAGGCGTAACAGATGGTCGGCCCGACGAAGCGCATGCCCCGGGCCTTGAGGTCCCGGCTGAGGCGCTCGGCCACGGGCGTTTGGGCCGGGATTTGGCGAATGTCCTCCCAGCTGCCGACGATGGGCTCGCCGTCCACGAAGCGCCACACATAGGCGTCAAACGAGCCGAAGGCCGCGACGATGTCCAGGAACGTCCGGGCGTTGGCAACCGAGGCGGCAATCTTGCGCCGGTTGCGGATGATGCGGGCATCGGCCGTCAGGGCGGCCAGCTTGTCCGCGTCGAAGGCGGCCACCCGTTCCGGGGAAAATCCTTCATAGGCCTCGCGATAGCCGTCGCGGCGCTTGAGGATCGTGAGCCAGGACAGCCCGGCCTGGGCCCCTTCCAGTACCAGCAGTTCAAAAAACGCCCGGTCGTCATGGAGCGGTACGCCCCATTCCTCGTCGTGGTAGCGTACGTATATCGGGATATCGCCGCACCAGGGACAGCGGGTTTCGGCTTCGGGCATCATCATCCTCTCCATGGGCGCGGCGGCAGGGGACCTCTGCCGGGGCTTTGCCGTTCCGGGCGCGACTAGAGCCCTAGCTCGCCCCATATGGCGTCGATTCTGGCCTTGGTGGCGGCGTCCACGGCCAGGGCGTCCGGCCATTCCCGCAGGTGGCCGTCCTCAGGGCCCTTTTTCGTGGCGTCGATGCCGATCTTGCCGCCGTAATAGGGCGTGGCCGAGGCGTGGTCCAGGGCGTCCAGGGGGCCGTCCACGATGACGACGTCGCGGCGGGGATCGACGTTGTTGCCGAGCCGCCAGAGCACTTCGGACGTGTTTTGCACGTTCACCTCGGCGTCGACGACCACGATCGCCTTGGTGAACATCATCTGGCCCAGGCCCCAGATGGCATACATGATCTTGCGGGTCTGGCCGGGGTAGCGCTTGTTGATCGAAACGAAGCAGAAGTTGTGGAACACGCCTTCCAGCGGCAGGGAGAGGTCGACGATTTCGGGAAGCTGCTTCTTGATGAGCGGTAAAAAGAGCCGTTCGGTCGCCTTGCCCAGGTAGCAGTCCTCCATGGGCGGCGGCCCGACCAGGGTGGCCGGATAGACGGCGTCGGCGCGGTGGGTGAGGGCCGTCACGTGGAAGACCGGATAGTCGTCGGCCAGGGAATAGTAGCCCGTATGGTCGCCGAAGGGGCCCTCCCGGCGGCGTTCGCCCGGCTCGACATAGCCTTCCAGCACGAACTGGCTGGTGGCCGGTACCTCCAGGTCGACGGTGGCACAACGTACCAGCTCCACCGGGGCCTGACGCAGGAAGCCGGCGAAGAGGAATTCGTCGATGTCGTCGGGCAGGGGGGCCGTGGCGGCGTAGGTGCAGGCCGGGTCCGGGCCGATGGCCACGGCCACGGGCAGGCGCTCGCCGCGCGCCTCGGCCCGGGCATAGTGGGCGGCGCCGCCCTTGTGGCGGTGCCAGTGCATGCCGGTGGTGCGCCTATCGAAGACCTGCATTCGGTACATGCCGACGTTGCGTTTGCCGGTCACCGGATCGCGGGTCACCACCACCGGGAGGGTGATGAACGGGCCGGCGTCGCCGGGCCAGGTGGTGAGCACCGGCATGATGGAGAGATCCACCGCGTCGCCGGTCAGCACGACGTCCTGGCAGCAGCCGCGGGCCAGGGTCTTCGGAAAGATGCCGGCCATTTTGGCCAGCTTGGGCAGGAGCTTGAGCTTGTCCAGCAGGCCCTCCGGTGCGTCCAGCTCCAGGGCGTCCCCGATGCGTTTGCCGAGCGTGTTCAGATCCTCGCAACCGAGGGCGAGCTGGATGCGGGGAAAGGAGCCGAAGACGTTGGTGACCACCGGGAAGCGCGCCCCTTTGGGGCGGTCGAACACGAGGGCCGGCCCCACGGCCTTGGACACCCGATCGGTGACCGCCGCGATTTCCAGATACGGGTCGAGCGGCGCGGCGATGCGTCGCAAGGCGCCCCGTTTTTCGAGAACGCGCAAAAATTCCTGCAAATCCTTGTAGGCCATGGGCGGAAGCTCCGAGGGTTGCCGTGCGGAGGGAACGTGTCGGTTATACCTGAAGGCGCAGTCCCGTAAAGGGCCGCTCCTGGCCGGCGAGCAGCGGGGAAAGGAAGCCGCCGGCCAGTCGGTCCGGCAGGGGGCCGGCGGCCTGGCACCGGGGCGCCAGCTCCGTCTGGCCGAAGCGGACCCGGGACAGGAGCGTCACCACGGCCTCGGCCGCGTCCGGGCGTTCGAGCAGCAGCCGGTAGCGGACCTGCCCGGGGTTCCAGGCGGCCTGGATGACGAGTCGGCCCAGGCTGGGCAACTGCCCGAACAGGCGCAGGGTGTAGGCCGGTCCGCCTTGTCCGGCCGGATGGCGTTCGGCCAGCAGTTCGGACTGCCCCAGTCCGGGAAAGACCCACGGAGCGTAATGGAGTCGTCCTTCGCCGGGAGGCAGCAAGGCGCTGAGAAACCGGGTCAACTCCCGGGTCCGCTCCCAGAGCGTCCGAGCGTCGGGGTGGGCGGCCAGAGCATCGAGAAAACACCGGCGGGCGGCGGTCAGATCCAGGGGGGGCGGTGCGGGCGGCCGCGGGAGCCCCCCCAGCAGTCCTTCCAGCCGGGAGCGGGCCTCGGTCAGGGCGGCGAGCAACCGCACCGGATCGGCAGCCTCGCCGGGCGGCGGAGTGATGTCCTGGAGGATGACCTCAGGGGCCAGGGCCACGATGCGGAACAGGAGTTCGGCCCCGGTCGGCGGATGATCGAGCTGGGCCAGCAGGGTATGGCCGGACACGGATACCCAGACGAGGCCGTTTTCGGCCGGAGCGACCAGACGCCCCCGCACGATCTGGCCGATGCGGCGCCCTTGGCGGAAGGCCTGGGCACTGGAGCGCTGTCGCCGGTCGGACGGTTGGTCGCCGGCAAAACCGCTCCCGTAGCCCTGAATGCGCATGGTCGCCTAGGTCCTGTTGCTCTGGGCCAGGATCAACTGCACTTCGTCCAGGGCCAGTCCCGTGGCCTTGGCCAGGGCCTGGCTCGACTGGCCGCGGCGGGCGCCGTTGACGATGATTTGGCGCAGGAAATCCGGCGACCGGGTGTATTCCTCGGCCTTTTTGACGAGGTTGGCCAGTTCGGTCCGGCGTTCCTCCAACTTTTGGTCGAGTTCGGCCAGTTCGGCCTGCCGCTGTTGGAAGCTGGACACCAGTTCCTGTTCCAACCGGGCGTTGAAGTCGATTTTTTTGAGCAGGCTGTCCTGGTTCTTTTGCAGCTTGGCCAGCAGTTCCTCGGATCGGCGCAGCCGGGAAAAAAAGAGGACCACCAGCAGCAGCAAGGCCAGTTCGCAGACGGTCAGGAAGGTGACGAGCAGGGAATAGCCGCTCATGGACGGTCCGCTCCCCGGGCGGCGGGATACAACAGCATGGGCATGGGCAACGACCTAGATTTTTATGTCGATGATGCGGCCGGCAAAGGGACTGGTGTTGCCGGTCTGGGTTTCTTCCTCGGCGGCGTGGCGGCGGGCCTTGCGTTGTTGCCTGGTGGCGGCATGCCGCTGCCGGCGGTCGTCCTGGACGGTGGCCAGGGCGTCCTGCTTTTCGATGCGCTGGGTCTGGGTCTTTTGCCTGGCGAGAAACTGCTGGGCCAGAACTTGGGCAACGGCCTGCTGCACTTCCGGACTGACCAGTTCGGCTTGGGCCACGTTCTGGACGTAGGGCATGGTCTGGAAGACGGTTGTCAGGTCCAGGGCCATTTTATTTCACCAGGTAGTCCTCGATAAGCAGGTTATCCAGGGGCCGCGCCCCCATGAATTGGTTGATGACGGAGAGGACATCCTTTTTGAGGACGTCGGTATTATTCTTATCGGTCAAAAAGGCCATACTTTTATTCTTCAGATAATAATACACGGCGTCGCGCAGGACAATGATGTTGCGCCGAAACTCCATTTCCACGGTCGGATCCTGGGTGACGGCCGTGAAACGGACGGACAAAAAGCGGGTCAGCCCCTTGGGGTCCGTCATTTCCACCAGGAACGGCTCCATGGGAATGACGATTTCCGGTTTGGGCTTGGGCGGCGGCGGAGGGGGCGGCGTGGGCTCCGGCACGGGCTGTGGCGCCGGTTCCGGCGTGACCTCGGCCGGCGGTGGGGCCGCGGGCTTGCGCAGGAGAAAATAGGTGGCGGTGCCGCCGGCCAACAGCAGCACGAGAGCGCCGACGAGCAGCAGGAGTTTCTTTTTGGAGACGGGGGGCGTTTTCTCGGGCGCAGGCGAGGCGCCCGTCGATTCGGGGGCTGCTTCCGGCGCGGCATCCTCGGTCTTGTCCTCTTCCAGGAACGGCGCGTCGTCCAGGTCGAGATCGACCTTTTGCAGGGCCTTGGGCAGGTCGTCGGAAAGTTCGGTATCGTCGAGTTTGGCCTTGCCCTCGGCCTCGGTATCGAGTTTGTCGGTGTCAACCATGGCGGTCTCGTCGGATGCGCCGCGTCCGGTAGGCGGCGTCTCCTTCCGGAACGGGCCGGAAGGACGATGGTGGTTGACGACGTTCCGGAACGGGGAGCATCCCGCTTACATCGTTCCGGTACGCCCGGTGCCCGACCGGAGCCAGGGAGGGGAGAGGCGGGCTACTTATCGAAAATTTTGTCGATTTTCTGACCAAGCGTCTCGGCGGTGAACGGCTTGACGATGTAGTTGGACACCTTGGCCTGGACCGCCTCAATGATATTTTCCTGTTGGGCTTCGGCCGTGACCATGAGGAAGGGAAGGGAGGCGAATTCCTCGCTGGCCCGGACCTTGCGCAACAGCTCGATGCCCGGCATGTTGGGCATGTTCCAGTCGGAAATGATGAAGTCGATTTTGTCCTTGCCGAGGGTTTCCCAGGCAGTGCTGCCGTCGTCGGCCTCGACGATGTTGGTGAACCCCAGTTGGCGCAGAATATTTTTAATGATGCGACGCATGGTGGAAAAGTCGTCCACGACCAAAATACGCATCTCTTTATTGGCAGCCATGGTCCCTCTCCTCCTCTTCCCATCCTTCGAGTATCGTCCGGCCCTCGGAACGCCTACCCGCCCCTTGTCCGGATCGCTGCTTCGGGCGTCGTTCCGGACGCCGGGCTTCAACGTGTATCAATGCTGCTCGATGTTGTACTGGGCCTTGAACTTCTGTCGCAACCGGGACAAGGCCTGGGAATGCAACTGGGAAACGCGCCCCTCGGTGATGCCCATGACCTCGGATGTTTCCCGCATGTTGAGTTCCTCACCGTAATAGAGTGATAATACCAACTTTTCCCTGGGAGTCAAATCATCAATGAGGGAAGCCAGCCTTTCCACGAGTTCCTTGAACTCGGTGGATTTGTAGGGCTCGTTGTCCAGGGGATTCTTTTGGTACGATGAGATATTTTCGGTAACGGCGTCAAGACTCAGGCACAACTGGTTTTGCAGGGCCTCCAGGCCCTCGGAGACCTCCCGTTCGGAAAGTCCGGTGGCCTTGGTCAGCATTTCCAGGGTGGGTGTGGCGCCGTTTTCATGCTCCAGGCGGCGCATGGCCTCTTCCAGCGTGCGCACCCGATGGCGTTGCCCCCGGGAGAACCAGTCCATGCGGCGCAGGTCGTCGAGCATGGCCCCCTTGATGCGGGCTTCGGCGTAGGTCTCGAACTTGATGCCCCGTTCCGGCTTGAAGCGGCCGAGCGCCTCGATCAAGCCCATGGCGCCGGCGCTTAACAGTTCGCCCAGCTCCACGCTACGGGGCAGCTTGGCTTTGAGGCGGCTGGCGACGATTTTGATCTTGGGGGCGTAATGGCGCACGATTTCCTGCCGATCGCGTGCGTCGAACGTCTCCCACGGCTTCGCCCCCGATTCGAGTTCAAGCCAGGGGCTGTTCCTGGAAGAGGAGTTTTTTCCAGAAGAATTTGATGTTTCCATCGAGCTTCGCGTCCACTTCCCAGGAATCGATCGTTTGGGCGATTTCCACGAGTTTTCTGCTGGCCGGCGAGGCGGGCGCCAGATGGCAGAACGGTTGTTGCCGGATGACGGCCTGCCTCACGGCCGGATCGGCCGGTACGAACCCCACAAAATCCAGGGAGATGCCCGTAAGAAAGTGGTCGCAGGCCGTGGACAGCTTCTCGAAGACGGCCTTGGCCGCTTTGGCCCCCGGCGCCATGTTGATGACCACCCGGAACCGATGCACGTCATGGTTGATATGCATGACCTTGATCAGCGCATAGGCATCCGTCAACGAGGTGGGCTCGGTGGTCAGGACAAGCAGCCGCTCCCTGGCCGCCAGGTTGAAATAAATGACATTGTCATTGATTCCGGCCCCGGTGTCCACAATCAAGTAATTGATTCTGCCCTCCAGGTAATCCATGGCCTCGAGCAAGTCGAGTTTCTGGCCGGTGGAGAGCGCCAGCATTTCGCTCACCCCCGAGGAGGCCGGCAGAATGGAGAAGCCGAAGGGCGTTTCCAGCAGGATCTGCTTGAGGCTGACGCCCTCGTGGAACAGATGGAACAGGTTCATCTTCGGCGTGAGCCCGAGCAGGATGTCCACGTTGGCCAAGCCGAGGTCCGCGTCGAGCAGGACCACCTTGCGGCCCATTTTGGCCAGGCAGTAGGCCAAGTTGACCGACATGTTGGTCTTGCCGACGCCGCCCTTGCCCGAGGTGACGGAAAAGACCAGCGGCAGGTCGGTGCCGTGGCGGGAGGCTTGGGAAACAGCGGTTTGGCGGCTCGTCATGGAGAATCCTTAGACGCCGGCGTCGGCACGGTCCGGGTACTCGCCGGGCAACTGGTGTTTGAAGATCAATTTCCAAACAGCCTTGCCCGAGGCCGGCGCCATGCCCTGGGTGAGTTCCGGACTGAAGGTCAGGACCGAAACGGGCAGGGCCGAGGCGTGCGCCATGGTGACAAGGCTTCCGTAATTACAGGCTTCGTCGAGCTTCGTCCAGATGCAGCTGGCAAGTTGTTCCATCTGGTAGGTGCGCAGAAAATGGGTGAGTTGGGCCGGCGCGTAATGGGGGGACAGGACGAGATGGGCGGCCACGGCCGTGCGGTCGTCCAGGCCCATGGTCCGGCACCAGGCGTCCCCCTCGCCTTCGCGGCGGAAGCTCGGCGCGTCCAGATAGACGGCATCGCCGGCGGCGGCGCCGCGCAGCAGCGCCCGGCAGGCCTCGGGGCCGTCGGCTTCCGCGTAGGCCAGGCCGGACAGTTCGGCGAAGTGGCGCAGGATGAGCCGTCCCTTGCCGCGCCCGCCGTCGGCGTTGACCACCACCACCCGGCGGCCGGGATCGGCCTCGCGGGCGGCCAGGGCCAGCCGCAGGATCGTCGTGGTCTTGCCCGCACCGCTGGGCCCGACGAACAGATGGGCCATGCCCGGCCAGGCGTCCGGCGTCAGCGGCTTGACGCGCACCATCCGGGAAAGGGCCGGCATGACCGTGGTTTCGGCATGGGCGACGATGGAGTGGAACAGGGCCAGAATGGCCGTTTCGTCCACCCCTTCCCTTTCCAGGAATTCCAGGGCCAGACGCTGGCGCGGCACCAGAGCGTCGAAATTCAGACGGGGCCGGATGAGGGCCATCAGATGGCCCTTGATCTCGTCCCATTCCCGGCACCAGTCCGTGCCCGGACCGGGGGGCGGCGGCAGGGCGTCGTCGGCCCGGCCCCGGTGGGGCGACGCGGCCGTCTTGGCGGCGGCAGGCGTGGCCGGGACCGTGTCCGGCTGCTCCAGGGCGGCCATGACCTCGCACAGGGCGCAGCCGTTTTCGTGGACGGTCTGGTTGCCCAGGATGACGGCCTCGGAACCGAGTTCCCGCTTCACCTGGGCCAAAACGGCCCGCATGCTTTCGCCGCGAAAGGTCTTAACCCGCATTGGACAGTCCTATGTTGGCCAGGGATTGGAGCTTGATTTCAGGCGGAATTTCGGCCTGGGACACGACGGGCAGGTTGGGAATGAACCGGGAAAGCAGCTGGGCCATGTGGGGACGCACCAGCGGTGTGGTCAGAAGCACGGGCTGGCCGTCGCTCAAAAGCGCCTTGTCCAGGGCCCGCTGGATGGCCTGGATGATGCGCTGGGCCAGCCCCGGCTCCATGGCCAGGTAGGTGCCCCGGTCGGTCTGGCGCACGCTTTCCTGGATGGCACCCTCGACCTTGGGGGTCAGGTTGAAGATGGGCAGGGTGCCGTCGCTGGTCAGGTACGGCTTGACGATGGTGCGGCCCATGCGCGACCGGACGTACTCGGTCAACTGGTCGGGGTCTTTGATCGAGGAGCCGTAATCGGCCATGGTTTCGACCACGGTCAGCAGGTCGCGGATGGACACGCCTTCCTTGACCAGATTCTGGAGCACCTTCTGGACGCCGCCGATGGTCATGGCGCCGGGCACTAGGTCTTCCACGGCCTTGGGGGCCCGCTTGGCGAGGTTGTCGAGCAGGGTCTGCACTTCCTGGCGGCCCAGGAATTCGGGCAGATGGCGCTTGAAGACCTCGGTCAGGTGGGTGGCGATGACCGTGGACGGATCCACCACCGTGTAGCCCGCCAGCATGGCCTCGTCCTTGTGCTGGGCCGGTACCCACAGGGCCGGCAGGTTGAAGGCCGGTTCCCGGGTTTCCACGCCCTGGATGCGGTGCTTGGCGTCGCCGGGGTCCATGGCCAGGAAATGATCGATGAGGATTTCGGCCGAAGCCACCTCGTTGCCCTTGATGAGCACCACGTACTGGCCGGGGCGCAGTTGCAGATTGTCGCGCAGGTGCAGCGACGGGATGATGACGCCCATGTCCAGGGCGAACTGGCGTCGGATGGAGCGGATGCGGGCCAGCAGGTTGCCGTTTTGCTCCTCGTCGACCAGCGGGATCAGGCCGTAACCCACTTCCAGTTCCAGGACGTCGAGCGGCAGCAGGCTCTGCACTTCCTCGGGCGTTTCGAGATCCGGCTCCTTTTTTCCGTGTTCCTTGTCCTCGCCGCCGGACTGGAGGATCTCCTGCTGCTTGGCCGAAATGCGGGACACGACGAACAGCAGGACCGACAGGACCAGGAACGGCAGGGTCGGCAGGCCGGGCACCAGGCCGAACAGCAGCAGGATGCCGGAAACCAGCCGCAGGGCGCGGGGATGGTGGGTGAGCTGGGCCAGGAATTCCTCGCCCATCTTGGCCTCGGCCGCGGCCCGGGATACGATCAGGCCGGCGGACGTGGAGATGATGAGCGACGGGATGATGGAGACCAGGCCGTCACCGATGGTCAGCAGGGTGTAGGTTTGGGCGGCGGTCTTCCAGTCCATGCCCTTTTGCATGACGCCGATGCAGAAGCCGCCGGCGATATTGATAGCCGTGATGATGATGGTGGCGGTCACGTCGCCGGAAACGAACTTTCCGGCACCGTCCATGGCGCCGTAGAAGTCGGCTTCCCGGCGGATGGTCTCGCGGCGCTTGAGGGCTTCCTTTTCGTCGATGAGGCCGGCGTTGAGGTCGGCCTCGATGGCCATCTGCTTGCCGGGCATGGCGTCCAAGGTGAAGCGGGCGGCCACTTCGGCGATACGGGTGGTACCGGAGACGATGACCGTCTTGTTGATGGCGAACAGGATCAGGAAGATGACGCAGCCGACCACGTAGTTGCCGCCGACCACGAACTGGCCGAAGGCCTGGATCACATGGCCGGCGGCGGAGGTCCCTTCATCGCCGTGCAGCAGGATCAGGCGGGTGGAGGCCACGTTCATGGACAGGCGCAGCATGGTGGTGACCAACAGCAGGGACGGATAAATGGAGAATTCGAGGGGCGAACTCATGAACATGGTGGTGACCAGCACCACCAGGCTCACGGAAATGGACAGGGTCAGCATCAAGTCGATGAAGATGGGCGAAATGGGGACCAGCATGACGAACAGGATGATCACCACGCCGGCGGCCAGGAGAATGTCGCCCTGGCGAGCGAACCTCTCGTAGTTGAATTGGACCGCTTCGCCTAGTTTCGCCATGTTTTTGACACCCTCTTGGTCGGTGCGGTCGGTTAGTGGGGCCGCGAGCCGCGCTTGAACTTGTCGAGCTGGGCCAGGATGGCGGCCACGGCCTGGTAGAGATCCTCGGGAATGGCCTCGCCAACCTCAACGCTTTTATACAAGGCGCGTGCCAGCGGGACGTTCTCGCGGATGGGAATGTGGTTTTCCCGGGCGATTTCCTTGATTTTTTGGGCCATGTAATCGGCGCCCTTGGCCACCAGGATCGGGGCCGGCGCCTTTATGGGCTCGTAGCACAGGGCGCAGGCCAAGTGGGTCGGGTTGGTGATGACCACGTCGGCCTTGGGGACGTCCTTGAGCATCCGGCGCTGCATCATGGTCAGCATCTTTTGTTTCTGCTGGCGCTTGATCACAGGGTCGCCGTAGGCCTGCTTGGCTTCGTCCTTGATCTCGTCCTTGGTCATCTTGAGGCTTTCCTCGTAATCCCAGCGCGTGTACCAGACGTCGGCGATGGCGATCACCAGCATGGGCGAGAGCGTGTAGAGGATCATGGAGAAGCCGTTCCCCAGCATGAAGGCGGTCAGGCTTTCGACCGTCTGGTAGAACAGGGGAAAGAATTCGTTGAAGTGCTTCCTGAGGACGAGTTGGGTGGCGAAGGCGATGGTGGCGCCCATGGCCACCTGCTTGCCGAGTTGGACGAGGGTCTTCGGATCGATCAGCATTTTTTTCAGCGCGCCCATGGGATTGAACAGGCGGCTGAAATCCAGTTTGAATACCTTGGGGGACCACAGGTGGCCGACCTGCCAGCGCTGGGTGCAATAGGCGATGACGGCGATGATGATGAGCAGCGGCAGCAGCAGGATGGCCAATTCCTTGCTGACGAGCCAGAACAGGGCGTTGACCCCGTCCGGGGTGGCGGAGAAGGGGACCCGGGCGCCGAGGAACTGCACGAAGACGCTGCGGAACTCCTCATTGATGATGCCCATCAGGGCCCGCAGGACGAGGAGGCCGCCGAGCAAGACGGTGAGCTTGGGGAGCTCCTGACTGCGGGCGACCGACCCCTCTTTCCGGGCCTTGTCGCGGCGTTTGCTTGTGGCTTTTTCTGTTCTGCTCGGATCGCGCATGGAACGGTCCCCTGACGGTTTCCCGACGTTGTTTCAGCAGAGAAGCAACTCTCGGGCCAGGTCAGCTCGAGGCCTTGAGCACGAGGGCGAACATGGGCACGAGTTCGTCGATGTACCGGCTCACGTAGGTGCTCAGGGCGGCGAACACCATGGACATGAACAGGAAGCCCACCCCGATTTTGAGCGGGAAACCCACGAACAGCACGTTCATCTGCGGCGCGGCCCGGGCGACCAGGGCCAGGGCCAGGTCCACCAGGAAGATCGAGGCCATGATGGGGGCGGCGATCTTGATGGCCATGACGAAGAGCTGGCTGGAAAAGGCGATGAAATGCGTGACCAGGGCCGGGTTGATGAGGAGCCCCCCCGGCGGCACCAGGGTGAAGCTCTGGGCCAGGGCCCCGAGCAGGACCAGGTGCCCGTCGAGGGCCAGAAACAGCATGGTGACCACCTGGTTCATGAGGTGGGCGATGCCGGACTCCGAGGCGCCCGACAGGGGATCGATGCTGTTCATGAGGGAAAAGCCCATGGAAAAGCCCATGATCGAGCCGGCGCTTTGGGCGGCGGCGAAGAGGAAGCGGACCAGGATGTCGAGCATCAGCCCCATCAGAATTTCGCCGGCGAGCATCAACCCCAGGGACCAGACGTTGGCCGGAAACATCGAGGCCGGAAAGGACAGCTTCGGCCACAGCGCCAAGGAGAGGACGAGGCACAACGCGGCCTTGATGCTGGTGGGGAGGCTGGAGGCACCGAAAAACGGCAGCAGGAACACCACCAGACTGATCCGGATGAGGGTGAGCAGGAAGCCGAGAAAAACGGTCGGATCGAAGTGAAAGAGATCCATGCCGGGCTGAAAGCAAAACCCGGGCCAAGAGGCGACCTAGCGGAGAATGAATCGCTTGGGATTGACGGGGGCACCGTCCTGCCGGATCTCGTAGTGCAGGTGGGGGCCGGTGGCCTGGCCGAGGTTTCCCACGTGGCCGATGCACTGGCCGCGGCGGACGGCCTGCCCCTTGCTGACGGCCACGTCCTTCAAGTGGCCGTAGCTGCTGACGATGCCGCCCTGATGGTCGATGACCACGGAAAATCCGCCGCCCTCGGCCGTGCCGGCGAAGGTGACCGTGCCGCCGCCCGGGGCCAAAACCGGCGTGCCGACCGGGGCCACGATGTCGAGGCCTTTGTGAAATTCCTTCTTGCCGGTGAAGGGCGAGGTCCGTTCGCCGAAGTTCGAGGATATCCAACCGGCCACCGGCCAGTCGGTGGGCAGGCTGGCCAGGCGGGGCGTGTCGGCCCCGAGAACGCGGAGCAGCTCCTGTTGCCGGATCAGCTCCAGGCTGGCCTGGTCGCGCAGGGTGTTGAGGTAGTGGTGGAGCTTTCGCGTCAGCAACTCCTGGCGGTAGAGCGGCGGATAGGTGGCCCCGGCCTCGCGTTCGTCGCTGCCGGCGGGGGCGACCTCCGGCGGGTCCTCGCTCAAGTTGACCATGTGGCGCAGCTTGCCGTCGAAGGTCCGGATGCGAGAAAGATCGGCTTCCAGGCCCAGTACCTTGTCGGCCAGGCTTCGCAGTTGGGCGGTCTGGTCCTGGGTCGTCTTTTCCGACGCCGCCAAGTCGACCTCCATCCGTCGATAATTGTAATAATATTTGATGAGGGTCAGATCGCCGACCACCACCGCCACCACGGCCAGCAGCAGCAGGATGAACACCCAGCCGCGCAGGCTCAACTTGCGGCAGGTGCCGTGCTGGTCCTTGAAGATGACGATCTGATAGTTTTTGAGCATGTGAAACAACCTCGGCGGGCGAAGCGGCCGGTGGGACGGCGTACGGTCACCCTCGGCTAGCGGGGCGCGGCGTCCCTGTCAAGTTGCCAACGCCCCAGGGCGTTTATGAGGTTGACCTCCCGCTTTTTGCCACCGGAGCAGATGTCGGCGATCCAGGTTTCGGCCTGGTGGCGCATGGATTTGCCGGACATGGGGCAGGGGTTGGGGAAGACCGGCAGCTTCCAGGCCTTGGCCGCCCGGATGATGGTTTTCTTGTCCACCAGGAGAAGCGGTCGGATGACGGTGAGCCGCCCCTCGAAAAAGGGTTCCCGGCAGGACAGACCGTCCACCCGGCCGTTTTGGAACAGGTTCATGAAGAAGGTGGAGGCCAGGTCGTCGGCGTTGTGGCCGAAGGCCAGATGGGTCAGCCGGTAGGTGGCGCACAGGTCGAACAGCCGCTTGCGCCGCAGCCAGGCGCAGTAGAAGCAGGGGGAGCGCTTGCGGTTTTCCTCGGAAAAGGCTCGAGGGCCGAAATCCGACACCTCGATATGGGCGGCGATGCCCATGTCTGCGGCCAGGTCGAGCAGGGGGGTGTGGTTGGTCGGGTCGAAGCCGGGGTTGAGGTGCAGCAGCATGATTTCCACCGGAAACGGCACGATACGGCGGCGGATGGCCAGGGTGGCCAGCATGGCCAGGCTGTCCACGCCGCCGGAGACGGCCACGCCGACCCGGGCGCCGGGCCGGAGCTGCCCGGTGTGCATCATGAGTTTGCCGGCCTTGGCCACGCAGGTCTTCTGGGCATAGGTCAGGTCCCGGAGATGCCGGGACGATTGGTTGGCTGTACGCACGGGGATCGCCTATTCCGAGACTTCCGTCAGGACGTCGCGCAGGTTGTCGAAAGCTTCCAGCAGGGCCACCATGACGTTTTCCATGTGCACGGGCGTGACGTCGAGCCTGGTGAAGACCGTCTGGGAGGGCATGTACTGCATGCCGTCGATCCCCATGCCGATGCCGGTCATCTTGGTGATGACGTCGCCCACATGGACGAGGTCCAGGGCCAGGTCGGGCTTGGGGCAGTCGTCCGGCCGCAGGCGGTAGCGCACCACGTTGACGATGGGATCGGGGATGGACCAGTGCTCGAGGAGGATGGCCCCCAGCTCGGCGTGGTTGATACCGAGCACCGATTCCTCGGCCTGTTCGAAGGGGATTTGCCGTTCATGGGCCAGGGCCAGGATCGGGGCGGCATCCACTTCCAGGAACGCCCCCATGACGATCTTGCCGATATTGACCAGCAGGCCGGAGGTAAAGGTGTGGGGCGGCGCGACACGCCCGAGTTCCTTGGCCAGAAGTTCCGCGGAGGTGGCCACGGCCACGGAATGCTCCAGCAGTTGCCCGGGCTTGAGGCCGTAGCCCTTGACCTCGTAACGGGTGAACGGGGCCACGCCGGAGGCGATGACGAGCTGGAAGACTCGGTGCAGGCCCAGACGCATGAGCGCGTCCCTGATCGTGGTCACCTTGCTGGCCTGGCCGAACAGGGCGGCATTGGCCATACGCAGCACGTTGACGGTAAGCCCCGGATCGTATTCGATGATCCTGCCCAGGGTGCGGATGTCGGCGCCCGGATCGGCCAGATAGGTCAAGACCTTCTGCACGGGCATGGGCATCTGGGGAATGGCGCGGGCCTTGCGGATGATTTCGTCGCGTCGATTCATAATTCCCAGGTCCTCCCCGATGAGGAGATGACGACTTGTCCGGTACCGACGAACAGGCGCATGGTGCGCGGGATGGTGCCGCCCACGTCCTCGGCTTCGAGGCTCATTTCATTGATTTTTAAAAGCTTGCGCAGCGCGGCCAGGTTGTTTGCCCCGGTGTCGAACTGATTGGATATATGCATCATCCGGCCGCAGCCGGCAGCCTTCAGGACGAGGGTCTCCTTGGTGGCGCCCCGTCCCAACAGCGTCCGCATCATCTGGGCCACGCCGGTATTGACGTACATGAAGGGATTTTTGGGCGGTCCCTTACCGTTGTCCCGGGCCAGGGGCAGCAGGCAATGGATGAGTCCGCCCACGCCGGCCACCGGATCGTAGGCGGCCAGACCCAGGCAGGAGCCCAGCGCGTGCGTCACCAGGACATCCCGGCTGCGGCGGCTGATTTTCATGTCGGAGATGCTGACGACAATCTCCATAGCGTGTGGCGTCATGATCCTCGATCTGTCGACGGCCGCGGATGGCGCGGCGGGTGTGACCAGTCTATCCACGATACGGCCTCAGGACAAGGGACTGGCAGCGGCCGTTCCGGCCGGCTGCCGGGGAAAGAGGGGGATGACGAGATCGAAGCGCGCCCCGCGATCCGCGCCCGGGGCCAAGGCGATGCTCCCCTTGTGTTCGATGAGGATTTCCTGGGCCAGGGCCAGGCCCATGCCGGCGCCCTCCGGCCGGGAGGAGTAAAAGGGATCGAAAATATGGGGACGGTCCGCCGCGGCGATGCCCGGGCCGTCGTCGGCCACCTGGAGATGGACGTGCTCCGGGGCCAGGCTGCCGCTCACGCGGATGGTCACCCGGTCCCTGTCGGCGTATTCCAGGGCGTTTTGGAAGAGTTCGGTCAGGGCGGCGGCGAGCAGGTCCGGATCGACGACCAGTTCCGCTTCCGGCGCCGTTTCCTGCCAGAGCACGGTCCGGCCGAGCGCGTCGGCGCGGGTCTCGGCCTGTCGGCGGGCCCGGTCGAGAATGTCGGCTAAGGAGGTGGGCGCCAGATGCAGACGCGACAGGGCGGCGAAACGCCCGACGGTGGCGACGAGGCTTTCCAGCCGCTTGGCCTCGTCGATGATGATGCCGGGGTAGGCCGAGTCCAGGTCGTGGGCGGTCAGAAATTTTTCCAGGCGGGCGGCGAAACCGCCGATGGCCGCCGCCGGGTTGCGGATCTGGTGGGCCACCGAGGCGGCCAGTCGGCTCAGGCTGCGAATCTTGTCCTCCTGGGCCTTGTTGACCTCCATGAGGATTTCCGTTTCGCGGCGCTTGACGCGGGCCAGTTCCGTCATGTCGTGCAGGATGATGACCACGCCGGCCTGGGCGGCCTCGCCGTGCAGATAGGAGCTGATGATGGAGAGCTGACGCTCGTCCCCTTCCGGCCGATGATAGGGGACCTCCCGGCACAGGCCCACCAGTTCCTTCTGGATGACGTCCACCAGCACCTGGCCGAACCGGTAGTTGGCGTCGTTGGTGAAAAAGAGTTCTCCCAGGCCCCGGCCCAGCAGCTCTTCCTGGGAAAATCCCAGAATGGCGGCGGCGGCCGGATTGGCTGTCACGAAATTGCCGCGTTGATCCACGATGAGAAGTCCGACGGGCAAACTGTCCACGACATTTCGGGAGATGATTTCGCTTAAGGAGGCCATGCGGCGTACCGCTCCCCTGTTTTTCGGGATATGCTTCCTTGTGGCAGACATCCTCCCGACATTCAACCGTCGCGGCGGAATTTCCCGGACCGTCCTCGGTCCGGCGGGCAAGGAAGTGGACAGGGGGGAGGGAAGTGTCTACTTGATGCCTGCAACGTCAATCGGCCGGCCGCGCCGGAGGCTGCGGCGGTACCCAAGGATGGAGCTCCATGTCGATTGATTTCTTGAAACATTTTATTGAACATTACGGTTATCTTGCACTTTTTATCGGCACCTTCCTCGAGGGGGAAACCATTCTGCTGCTGGCCGGATTCGCCGCGCATTCCCCGGCCTTCCATTTGGAGTTGCCCTGGGTGATCCTGGCCGCCTTTGCCGGCAGCTTGGCCGGCGATCAGGCCGCCTTTTTTGTGGGTCGCTACTGGGGCAAGAAATGTTTCGCTCGGAATGAAAAATGGCGCAGCCGGGCCGAGCGCGTGCACGCCATGCTCAAGAAATATCATGAGGTGCTGATCCTTTCCTTTCGTTTTTTCTATGGGTTGCGCAATCTGACGCCCTTCGTGCTCGGGTCTTCGGATATCTGCATCCGGAAGTTTTTTTTCCTCAACGCCATCGGGGCGGCGGTCTGGGCCACGGTCTTCGGCGTGGTCGGCTATGCCTTCGGCAGCCTTTTGGAAAGCGTTTTGGCAAGAATCATTAATAATGTTCACCATGTAGAGATGGGCATCCTCGGGGTGGCCGCTCTGGTGATCTGCCTCCTCTGGCTGCGCAAGCTCGTGCGGCGGCGCCGTTCCTAAGCGGCGTGGGCGGACTTCCGAATTCTTCACGGAAGTCTTTGAATTTTTCCAAAGAACATGTATTCTCCATAAAGAATGCGCCAAGACTGTCCTCTCGTGGACTGAGGCCTTGGCTCTTCCGGTTAAGCGAAGCATGAGGCGCGCGAGCCGTCCGACGGTTCGCGGCAGGGGAAGTCAGGCATGGCTGATACCAGCGAGCAGGCCCGGTCCGCTTCGGAACTGGTGGGGCGCTGTCGTTCCGTTTTGGGCGGCATGAAGCACCGTCTGTCCGATGTGGTCAAGGTGCGGGAACAGGATTTTCTCTCCCTGGGAGAAAATCTCATGGAACTGCAATCCGGGTGCGAGGACATTTCGGCCAAGGCCCGGGAACTGGTGGAACTGGCCTCGGGCCAGTCCATGCTGGTGAGGCTGGACAACCTGTCCGGGCAATTGCGGGCCCTCACCGATCAGGACGCCCACGGATCGGGGCAACAGAGCCTGGACGACATCGACAATGTCTCCCGCATCGTGGACGCACTGTCCGGAATCGTCTCGGCCTTCGCCAAGATCGTCAAACAGTTGAGCATGCTCGGGATCGCCACCCGCATCGAGAGCGCCCGGCTGGGCGCCGAGGGCCGGGGGTTCTCCACCCTGGCCGACGATGTGGAAAAGCTGGCCCATTCCATCGTGGACCACTGTGCCGGCATCATTTCCCGGATCGAAATCCTGCGCGGCCACGTGGCCTCGGCCCGGGAGCGCACCCTGGGCAGCATCAAGGCCCAGCAGGGCTGCTACGACACCATTTCCGGCCAGTTGGCGGCCAATCTTGTCGGTCTGGGCGACGTTTCCGCCCGTTCGGCCGAGCTGTCCCAGGAACTGTCCACCAACGCCACCGAGATTGCCGCCGACATCGGACAGGCGGTCAAGTCATTGCAATTCCACGATATCGTGCGCCAGCAGATCGAGCATGTGGAACATGCCCTGGCCGAGCTGGCCGGTACCCTCGATACCGACGAGGCCGGTGAGGAGAATCCGCTGGAGCTCGTGGGCTTCACCGCCGACGTCCTCGGCCTGCAAACGTCCCAGTTGGACAGCGCCGGCCAGCATTTTTCCGAGGCGGCCACCACCTTGCGGGAGACCCTGACCTCCCTGGCCGGTCGGATCGAGGATATCGGCCATGCCATCGCCTCGATGTCCGGCCATGCCGGCGACGCGAAGGACAGCCCGCTGGCCCGGGTCCAGTCCGGTATCGCCCTGGTCAAGTCGGAGCTCGGCGAATTCGCGGCCCAGGGTGAGGCCTTGGGCGGCATCATGGATTCGGTGGCCGGCACCATTGCCGAGATGGGCGAATCCATCGAGGCCATCGAGGAGGTCGGTTCGGAGATCGAATTGATCGCCTTAAACGCCAGCATCAAGGCCGCCCATACTGGCCAGGCCGGCGCCGCCCTGAGCGTTTTGGCCACGGCCATTCAGCGCTTGTCGGCCGACGCTCGGCGCCAGACCGATGCCGTTACCCGGATCCTTGGGGATATTTCCAATGCTTCAAAAGGGTTGCAGGAAACGGCCCGCCGCTATAACGATCAGTCCGAGGCGTGGCAGGTGATCGGCGAACTGGACGCCGTCCTGGCCGATGTGGCCGGTACGATGACCCAGTGCGACGGCTTGTTCACTGTGCTCTCCCAGTCGAGCGCCGAATTCGGGTCCCGGTCCCGGTCCGTGGGGCGGGGTATCGATTTCGACAAGGATTTGGTGCAGAATTTGACGCGCATCCGTGACGCCTTGGCCGGACAGGCCGATCAGGCCCGGCGGCTTGCGCCGGCCGGGGCCACCGGCCGGGGGAGCCGCCTTCAGGAGCTCTACAATCGCTACACCATGGATGCGGAGCGGGCGGTGCACGAGGCCGCTTTCGGCGCTGCAGCGGACGGCGGCGGTGCCGGCGGACCGGCGCAGGCCCTGCCCGAGGAGACCGGGGAGTTCGGGGACAATGTCGAATTGTTTTAACGCATGACCGCCAGGAGGCGGTAAGGAGCGCGCCAGCCGATGATGTCCCAGGATGACGCCAACCGACAGGCCTACCTGGAAGAGGCCCGGGAGCTCTTGAGCGATCTGGAGGCCTCGCTTCTGGAATTGGAGCAGACCCCGGACGATACGGATCTTGTGCACAAAATTTTCCGCGCCCTGCACACCATCAAGGGATCGGGCGCCATGTTCGGCTTCGACGACGTTGCCGCCTTCACCCATGACGTGGAAACGGTCTTCGACCGGATCCGCAACGGGCTTTTGGCCGTCAACAGCCGGATTCTCGATCTGTCCCTGCGGGCCTGCGACCATATCCGGAATCTGATCGAGAGCGAGACGGAACTCGACAGCGAGACGGTCGCCGCCGGCCGGGAGCTCCTGGAGGGCTTTCGGGCCTTTAGTGGCGAAGAGGCCGCCGAAGCGCCGGCTCCCGCCGCGGCGCCGGCACCCGTGGCCGAGAAGCGCGATCATTTCCGGATTTTCCGCATTCGCCTGCACCCCCATCACGATATCCTGGCCACGGGCAACAACCCGCTCAATTTGCTGGCCGATCTGGCTGAGCTGGGCGAGCTGTTCCTTTCTGTCCATGTCGAGGAGGTGGAAGGGCTGGCGGACATCGATCCCGAGGCCTGTCTGGTCTGGTGGGATTGCACCCTGCGCACCAAATCCGGTCGGGGAGAGATTACCGACGTCTTTTTGTTCGTCGAGGACGAATGCGAACTGGTCATCGACCTGCTCGACGACGGTGCGGTCCCGGACAGCCAGGCGGTGCACCGTCGGCTGGGCGAAATTTTGGTGGAGCGGGGCGACCTCACCCAGGAGGACCTGGACGCGGCCTTGGCCAGCCAACCCCGGCTGGGCGAGATCTTGACCAAGCAGGGCCTGGTCGATCAGTCCCGCGTGGACGCGGCCCTGGCCGTGCAGCATGCCTCCAAGGACGCGGCGCATCCGGCGGTCGAGCATCACGCCGACAAGGCGTCCAGCATTCGGGTGGCGGCCGACAAGCTCGACGAGTTGGTGGATCAGGTGGGCGAATTGGTCATCGTCCAGGCCCAGATCAAGCAGGCCGTGGAAGAGCGGGGCGATCCCCTGCTGCGGAGTTTGGCCGAGCATCTGGAACGCTTGAGCGACAGCCTGCGCGACTCCACGTTGTCCATCCGCATGTTGCCCATCGGCGCCACCTTCGCCAAGTTCCGCCGGTTGGTGCGCGATTTGGCCGCCGAACTCGGCAAGGAGATCGACCTGGTCACCCGCGGCGAGGAGACCGAGCTCGACAAGACCGTGATCGAGCGGCTGGGCGACCCTCTCGTCCATCTTTTGCGCAACAGCATCGACCACGGCATCGAGCACCCGGACGAGCGCCTGGCGGCCGGCAAGCCGGAGCGGGGCGTCATCACCCTGGCGGCCGCCCATTCCGGCGGCGAGGTGGTCATCACCGTGTCCGACGACGGCGCCGGCCTCGATACCGACGCCATCCGGGCCAAGGCCGAGTCCCGGGGACTGGTGGCGCCGGGAATCGAGCTTTCCGCGAAGGAACTCAACCACCTGATTTTCCTGCCCGGGTTTTCCACGTCCGAGAAGGTGACCAACATTTCCGGCCGGGGCGTCGGCATGGACGTGGTCAAACGGGCCATCGACGCCTTGCGGGGCAGCGTGGAAATCGATTCCGAACGCGGCCGGGGCTCCACCATCGCCGTGCGCCTGCCGCTGACCTTGGCCATCATCGACGGTTTGCAGATTCAGGTCGGCACGGAGTACTACGTCGTGCCCCTGGCCCTGGTCGAGGAATGCGTGGAACTTTCCCACAACGGCAACGACGGCGACTCCCGCCTCATCAACATGCGCGGCGAAATCGTGCCGTGTTTGCGGCTGCGGGACATTTTCGCCATCGAGGGGCAGGCCCCGGCCATCGAGCCCGTCGTGGTGGTGAAGGTGGAGGGGGCCCGTCTCGGTATCGCCGTGGATCGGGTGGTGGGTGAGCACCAGACCGTCATCAAAAGCCTGGGTCGCCTGTATCGGGACGTGGAGGAATTTTCCGGCGCCACGATTCGGGGCGACGGCGCCATGGCCTTGATTTTGGACATTCCCGCCCTGGCCCGGCGCGCCGCCGAGCAGGGAAATTGAATCCCGGCGGCGCGCCGGGGGGGCATTGGGCCGGCGGCAGGGCCGCCGTGTCGGGAGGAAGCCGCTCTATGGCCGAGGCCGCAACGCACAACGAGAATCAATACCTGACGTTCACCCTGGACCGGGAATCTTTCGCCCTGGACATCACTTCGGTGCGGGAGGTCCTGGAACTGGTCAACATCACCCGGGTGCCGCGCACGCCGGATTTCATACGCGGGGTCATCAATCTGCGGGGTCGGGCCGTGCCCGTGGTGGACCTCAAACGGGAGTTCGGACTGGGCGAGACCACGCCCACGGTCAACACCTGCATCATCATCGTGGAGGTGGCGCTCGACGGCGAGGACACGGTGCTCGGGGCCCTGGCCGATTCGGTGCAGGAAGTTTACGAAATGGACGCTTCCCAGATCGAACCGCCACCGCGCATGGGCACGCCCATCAAAAACGAGTTCATTCGGGGCATGGGCAAGACCGGGGAGCAGTGCATCATCATTTTGGAGGCCGGCAAGGTTTTTACTTCCGTGGAGATGGCGGGGCTGGGCCATGGCGTGGTCGAGGCCGGGCCGGAGACGACGGAGGCATAAGTGATGGCGGTGGAGGACGCGGTCCAGGGGCGGCTTTCCGGGCTGTCCGCGATGAGCGAGAAGGAGTTCCGACGGCTCAGCGAGTTCGTCCACAGCGAATGCGGCATCAAGCTGCCTCCTTCGAAAAAGGTCATGGTGGAGGCACGGCTGCAAAAGCGCCTGCGGACCTTGGGCATGCCGGGCTACCGGGAATACTACGACTATCTGTTCAGCCCCGCGGGCCTGTCCGAGGAGCTTGTCCAGCTCATCGACGTCATCACCACCAACACGACCGAATTTTTTCGGGAAGCGCGCCATTTCGATATTCTGACCCAGGAAGTCCTTCCCGCCTGGCGAGCGGCGAACGGGCCCAGGATGTTCCGGGTCTGGAGCGCCGGCTGCTCCACCGGCGAGGAACCCTACACCCTGGCCATCGTCCTCTCCGAGTTTTCCCACGGCGTGACGGCCTTCCGCTTTTCGATTCTGGCCACCGACATTTCCACCCGGGTGCTGTCCATGGCCAAAAATGGCGTCTACCCCGAGGACCGGGTGGCCAAGCTGTCCTTGGAGCTCAAGCGCCGCTATCTGCTGCGCAGCAGGGATAAAAGCAAGAAATTGGTGCGGCTGGCCCCGGAGGTGCGCCGGCTGGTGGAGTTCCGACGTCTCAATTTCATGGAATCCTTCGCGTTCTCCGAGCCCATGGACATTATTTTTTGCCGCAATGTCATGATCTATTTCGATCGGAGCACCCAGGAACAGCTCCTGCGCAAGTTCTGTTCCCAGTTGCGCCCGGACGGCTATCTCTTCATCGGGCATTCCGAGAGCCTGACCGGAATGGATTTGCCGTTGCGGCAGCATGCGCCGACGGTCTATAGAAAAGTAAGCTAGCCAGTGAACGGTCCGGAAGGGAAGGGTTCGCGTGAAAGACACCATCAAAGTCCTTGTGGTGGATGACTCGGCGCTGGTGCGCCAGACGTTGACGGAAATTCTGTCCTCGGATCCCGAAATCGAAGTCATCGGCTCGGCGGGGGATCCCTATGCCGCCGTCAAGCGCATGGAGGTCCAGGCTCCGGACGTCATCACGTTGGATGTGGAAATGCCCCGCATGGACGGTCTGACCTTTTTGCGCAAGATCATGTCCCAACATCCCTTGCCGGTGGTCATCTGCTCGACCCTGACCGAGGCCGGTTCGGAGACCACCCTCAAGGCCATGGAATACGGGGCGGTGGACATCATCCTCAAGCCCAAGCTCGGCACGCGGCAGTTTCTGGAGGAGTCCCGCATCCGAGTGGTGGACGCGGTCAAGGCTGCGGCCGGGGCCAAGCTGCAAAAACTTTTGCCGTCGGCGACGCTCAAAGTGCAGCCCAACCTTTCGGCCGACGCCGTGCTGCCCGGCCCTCCCGGCAAGTCCATGTTGCAGACCACCGAAAAGGTTGTGGCGGTCGGCGCCTCGACCGGCGGCACCGAGGCCTTGCGCGTGTTCCTGGAGGCCATGCCCCAGGATTCGCCGGGCATCGCCGTGGTGCAGCACATGCCCGAGCATTTTACCGCCGCCTTTGCCAAGCGCCTGGACGGCATCTGCCGCATCACCATCAAGGAGGCCCGGGACGGCGACACCATCTTGCGCGGCCAGGCCCTGATCGCGCCGGGCAATCGCCACATGCTCTTAAAGCGCAGCGGCGCCCGCTATTATGTTGAGGTCAAGGACGGTCCGCTCGTACGCCGGCATCGGCCGAGCGTGGACGTGTTGTTCCGGTCCGCCGCCCGCTACGCCGGGAAAAACGCCGTGGGCGTCATCATGACCGGTATGGGCGACGACGGGGCGGCCGGGCTCAAGGAAATGCACGAGGCCGGGGCCTACACCATCGCCCAGGACGAGGCCTCCTGCGTGGTTTTCGGTATGCCCCAGGAAGCGATCAAGCTCGGCGGCGTGAGCAAGGTGCTGTCGCTCGGGGGCATCGCCTTTGACGTGGTGCGGGCCTGCGGCGTCTAGGGGACAGATCTTGGCCTTGGAGATCGAAACCAAATTCGCGGTGACGGACTTCGCGCCGGTCCGGGAGGCGCTGGGCCGGTCCGCCGGTCGACGGCTGTCCTGCGTCTTCGAGGAAAACCTGGTGCTGGACACCCCGGCCGGCGACCTGCGCCGCCAGGGCATGCTGCTGCGGTTGCGCCGGGACGGCGCCGGCCGGATCACCCTGAAGCTCCCGGCCACCGCGTCCGCTGGCGCCGGGTTCAAGGTCCGCCAGGAATTCGAAACCGGCGTGGCGGACGTGTCGGTGCTGGAAACGATTCTTGGACACCTGGGCTACCGCCCGGCCCTCCGCTACGAAAAGGTCCGGGAAACCTGGCGGGTCGGCGAGGTCGAGGTCTGCCTGGACCGCCTGCCCTTCGGCCGCTTCCTGGAGATCGAGGGTCCGGCCGCGGCGCTCCCCGACATGGCGGTCCGACTGGGGCTGTCCATGGAGGACGCCCTGACCGCCACCTATCACGACCTCTACCAGGCCCATCGCACCGCCCTGGGCCTGCCCCCCGGCGAGAGTTTCGTCTTTTCCCCGGAGGATCGCCGGGAACTGCTGGCCGCCCTGGCCGCCGGCCAATCCGCCTGAACAGAATCCGCAGCGATTGCGGCCCCCTGCCTTTCGTATTGTCACTGGGCATGATTTTGCCTACTCTCGGAACTGGAATGAAAGATCATCGGTCGCGCGGCCGGTTTGCCCGGCCGCCCTCGACAGGTCGGGGCGGCGACTTATATTGGAATTATGCGGCCCGGAGGATCGCCGGGCCGGCGGAACACGACACGTGACGAATGAGGTGTTGGCAAGCAGATGAGCCTTCCCATGGATCAGGAACTTCCCGGTGCGTCCGTCGACGTTGTGGAAGAAGCGCGGGAACCGAAACGATTCAAGGTGTTACTGCATAACGACGACTACACGACCATGGATTTTGTGGTAAAGGTGTTGGTCGGCGTTTTTCACAAGAATGAGAGCGAAGCCACGCAGATCATGCTGTCCGTCCATCACCATGGTGTGGGCGTGTGTGGTGAATATACGGCGGAAGTAGCCGAGATGAAGGTTTCTTTGGTGCATCGCCTGGCCAGGGAAAACGGCTATCCCTTAAAATGCAGCATGGAAGAGGTTTGAATGCTCAGCAAGACATTGGAACGGGTACTCACCAGCGCTGTGAAGGAAGTCAAGCGACGCGGTCATGAATACCTGACACTGGAGCATCTGCTCTTCGCCATGCTCCAGGAGGAGACTGGCCGCGACATCCTGATGCATTGCGGCGTCAATGTCGTACGCCTCAAGCACCAACTGGAACGCTTTTTCAACGAACACATGGAAACCCTGCCCCAGGACAGCTCCACCGAAGTGGTGCAGACCCTTGGCGTGCAGCGCGTCTTGCAGCGCGCCATCATGCATATGCAGACCTCGGGCAAGCAGCAGGTGGAACTGGGCGACGTCCTGGCCGCCTTCTTTGAGGAAGAGGACTCCTATGCCGTCTATTTCCTGAAGTCCCACGGCGTGAACCGCCTGGACGTGCTGGAATACGTTTCCCACGGCCAGGGCCGGGAGCAGGAACAGACGGAAGGGAGCGTTGCCGGCGAGGAACAGGAAGGCAAGCCCGGCGGCTCGGCCCTGGAGCAGTACACCGTCGAGCTGGTGGCCAAGGCGGCCAAGGGCGAGATCGATCCGCTGATTGGCCGGGATAAGGAAGTGACGCGGACCATCCATGTCCTGCTGCGCCGGCGCAAGAACAACCCCATCTTCGTGGGCGATCCCGGCGTCGGCAAGACGGCCCTGGCCGAGGGCCTGGCCCTGCGCATCGCCAAGGGCGAGGTGCCGGAGAGCTTCCGGGATACCCGGATCTACGCCCTTGACATGGGCGCGCTTCTGGCCGGCACCAAGTATCGGGGCGATTTCGAGGCCCGGCTCAAGGGTGTGCTCTCCGAACTGGAGCAGAAGCCCGGGGCCATCCTGTTCGTGGATGAAATCCACACCATCGTCGGGGCCGGCGCCACCAGCGGCGGCACCCTGGATGCTTCCAACATCTTAAAGCCCGTGCTCGGTTCCGGGAAGCTCCGGTGCATCGGTTCGACCACCTACGAGGAATACAAGAACCACTTCGAGAAGGATCGGGCCCTGTCCCGCCGCTTCCAGAAGATCGACGTCGGCGAGCCGACCATCGAGGAGGCCGTGGAGATCGTCAAGGGGCTGCGTTCCTACTACGAGGAACATCATGGCGTGCGCTACACGCCGGCCGCCTTGCGGGCCGCCGTGGAGCTTTCGGCCCGCCATATCAATGACCGCTTCCTGCCCGACAAGGCCATCGACGTCATCGACGAGGCCGGAGCCGTGCGCAAGCTGGCCGGCACCGAGGCCAAGGGCGCCATCGGCGTGGCCGAGATGGAAAAGGTCGTGGCCGGCATGGCCAGGATTCCGGCCGCCCGGGCCAGCGCCTCGGACAAGGCCCGGCTGGAGAACATGGAGAGCGAGCTCAAGGGCTTGATCTTCGGCCAGGACGAGGCCGTGGAGGCCATGACCAAGGCCATCATCCGCTCGCGGGCCGGTCTGGCCAACGTGGGCAAGCCCACGGGCTCCTTCCTGCTGGCCGGTCCCACCGGCGTCGGCAAGACCGAGATGGCCAAGCAGTTGGCCGCCGTGCTCGGCATCAACTTCGTGCGGTTCGACATGAGCGAATACATGGAGAAGCATGCCGTGGCCCGGCTCATCGGGTCGCCACCGGGCTACGTCGGCTTCGAGCAGGGCGGGCTGTTGACCGACGCCATCCGCAAGAACCCCTATTCGGTGCTGCTCCTCGACGAAATTGAGAAGGCGCATCCGGATATGTTCAACATCCTGCTCCAGGTCATGGACTACGCCACCTTGACCGACAACAACGGCCGCAAGGCCGATTTCGGCCATGTGGTGCTCCTGATGACCACCAATGCCGGCGTTCGGGAGATGGCGGCCAAGACCATCGGCTTCGGCGCGGACAAGCCCGAGGATACCGTGCATAAGGGCAAGAAGGCCCTGGAGCGCCTGTTCAGTCCCGAATTCCGCAACCGCCTGGACGGGATCATCACCTTCAAGTCCCTGACGCCGGACATCATGGACCGCATCGTCCGGAAGTACATTGGGGAACTCAATACGCAGCTCATGGAAAAGCGCGTCTCCATCCACCTCAGCCCGGCCGCCGTGGCCCGGTTGGCCGAAAAGGGCTTTGATCCCGATTTCGGTGCTCGGCCCCTGTCCCGGGTCATCCAGGTGGAGATCAAGGACACCCTGGCCCACGAGATGCTCTTCGGCAAGCTGCAAAAGGGCGGCGAGGCGGCCATCGACGCCGCGCCCGAGGATGCCCCGGAGATGTTCACCTTCGCCTTCTCCCCCCGGGCGTCGCGCAAGCACCCCGAGCGCGAACCGGCGGAGGTGTAGGGGAAAAGGCATGCCTCCGGCGGCTGGGAGGGGGTGATCCCCTCCCGGACCCTCCTCGATATTCCGCGGGCGGCGTGCCATGGCCGGAAGCCCGGCCATGGCACGCCGCCCGTGAACGTTGAGAGGACCGAGGGGACGTGTTTTCCTACGGGGTGGGCGGTGAAATCATAAAGGGTTTCCAAAGGGCGGAGCCCTTTGGCCGCCGGAGGCATTTCTCCCTGCTGCACGATCGCGCAGTGGACTCAGGAACGGTGCATGCCCGTATTTGCCTTGATCGACGCGCCGGTGTTTCCCCGGCCGGACTTGGCCGAGCCGAGCGGCCTGTTGGCCGTGGGCGGCGATTTGCGCCAGGAACGGCTGCTTGCCGCCTACCGTCAGGGCATTTTCCCCTGGTACGACGACGAAAGTCCGATCCTGTGGTGGTCGCCGGATCCGCGTCCCATTGTGGAACTGCCCGACGGCCTGCAGGTGACGCGGCGTCTGGAGCGGACCATTCGTTCAGGCAGGTTTCGGGTGTCGCTGGATACGGATTTTCCCGGGGTGATCCGTGGCTGCGCCGGCGTGCGGCGGGAGACCGGCGACGGGACGTGGCTGGTACCGGACATGATCGCCGCCTACGAGGCCCTGCACGCGGCCGGTCACGCCCATAGCGCCGAGGCCTGGCTGGACGGCGAGCTGGTGGGCGGGGCCTACGGCGTGGCCGTCGGCCGGGCTTTTTTCGGGGAATCGATGTTCCACCGGGTGACGGACGCCTCCAAGGTGGCCTTCGTGGTCTTGGCCCGGTTTCTGGAAAGGCAGGAATTCCAATTCATCGACTGCCAGCAGGCGACCGGCCATTTGCGTCGGTTCGGGGCGGTCGAAATCTCCCGGTCGGCCTTCATGCGCCGTTTGCGGGCGGCCCGGGAATGTCCCGATCTGCCCGGTCCCTGGCGCCTGGACTGACCGTCTCGGACGGCAACGACCGGCCGGCGCGCAGCAGGAGCAGTCCCGCCGCCACCGAGGCGATGCCCAGCAGCACGGCCAGCGGCCGGCCGCGGCCGAGCGAGGCCAGGCCGCGCCGCCATTTGGCCAGCACGATCCACATCTTGCCGCCGAAGGCTTCCATGTCGCGGGAGGAGGACTTGAAGTCCTCCGGCGTCAGTCCGTCTTCCAGGCCGTTGTCCTCGTCGATGACGATCGTGCCGTCGGCCGGTGCGGCGGCTTGCCGGTAGAGCCAGACGGCGCCCGCCAGGCCGCCGACAAGGAGAACGACGCCCAAGGTGCGGAGCATCCTGTCCATCGACGTACCTCCTTCGGGCCGGACGACCGGGCCGGGTCGGTTCCGGCGGGTCCGGGGAGGTGCCCCAAACCCGCCGGAGAAGTCTTGTTCCGTTACTTTTCCCGGGCGAACGGCCAGGCGGTGATGCCGCCCTCCATGACCTTCACGTTGGTGTAGCCATGGGCCATGAGCACGCGGGCGGCCTCGTAGCCGCGCAGGGAGACCATGCAATAGGCCACGATGGGCGTGGCCTTGTCGGCCGGCAACTCGCCCAGGCGCTTGCGCAACTGGCCGAGCGGAATGAGCGTTTCGCCCACGCCGAGGCGCATCCGTTCATATTCCTTGGGACCGCGGACGTCGAGCAGATAGGGTTTCTTGCCTGCGTCCAGGGCGGCCTTGATTTCGAAGGTGGACACGCCCGCATACAGGCCGCGCATCTTGTTCTGCAGAACGTGGGCCACGGCGATGGCGTTGTCGATGGCCAGGGAGAAGGGCGGGGCATAGGGCAGATCGGCCATGGCCACGTCGTCCACGGTCAGCCCGGCCATGACGGCCATGGCCATTTCGGCCACCTGCCGGTTGACGTTGCCCGCGCCGACGCACTGGAAGCCGACGATGCGGCCGGTATCGGCGTCGGCCACGATCTTGGAAATCAGGGACTTCGATCCCATGAATCCCGGCCGTTCCGGTCCGGCAACCACGGCTGCCACCACCTTGCGTCCGGCCTTTTGAGCCCGGGTCTCGGTCAGGCCGGTGGAGCCGGCGGCGAAATCGAAGACCTTGCAGATGCCGGTGCCGATGGTGCCGGGGAAGGTGGCCACGTCGCCCGTGGCGGCGTTTTCGCCGGCCACCCGGCCTTCCAGGTTGGCCAGATCGCCGTAGGGGGCAAGCATTTTCCCGCCGGTCAGCCGGTTTTTGACTTCCACACAGTCGCCGGCGGCGTAGATGTCCGGGTCGGACGTCCGCATGTGCTCGTCCGTGAGGATGCCGCCGGTGGCGCCGATGGTCAGGCCGGCGGCCTTGGCCAGGGTGGTTTCCGGGGCGAAGCCGATGGCCATGACGCATACGTCGCAGGGGAGTTCCCGGCCGTCGGCCAGCCGGACGCCGGACACGGCTCCGTTGGTGCCGAGAATTTCGGTCAAGCCGACGCCGGTCAGGATGGTCGCACCCTTGGACGTGGCATGATTTTCCACCAGCAGGGCCAATTCCGGATCAAGGAAGCCGAGGATCTGGGGCAGGGCTTCCACCACGGTCACCTCCAGCCCGGCGGTGACGAGGGCCTCGCAGCTCTCCATGCCGATCAGGCCGCCGCCGATGATGACGGCCTTCTTGCCCTTGCCGGCCTCGGCCATGCCCCGCAGGGTATCGGCGTCGGCCAGGCTGGCCAGGGTGGTGACGCCGGTGAGTTCCCGGCCAGGGATGGGCGGGACCTTGGGCTTGGCTCCGGTGGTCAGGATGAGTTTGTCATAGGGCACGTGGCCGGTCTCGCCGGTGACGACGTTTTTCCAGGAGACGGTCCGCGCGTCCCGGTCGATGGCGGTGGCTTCGGTATTGACCATGGCGGTGACACCCTTGGCGCCGGCGAAGAAGGCCGGGTCGCGGATGACGCCGGCGCCGGTGCTGAGGAGCTTGGCCCGTTCGGTGACTTCGCCGGAGACGTAATAGGGATAGCCGCACGAGGCCATGGACAGCTCGGGGGCCTTTTGGAGTAGGGTGACCTGGGCCTGTCCGTTCAAGCGTTTGGCCCGAGCGGCGGCCTTGGGTCCGGCGGCGGTGCCGCCGATGACGACGATGCGGAGATCAGCCATGAAAAGTCCTCCTTTTCGACGGGTCGGCTTGGCGCCGGCGACGTCCGCGTGTTGATGAGCACGTCAAATCTTCTAAAGTTTATACCGTGAATAATTTTTCCCGGCAACCCCTTTTTTGACGGACGCCGCCCGGTCGTTGCCGCAACCGGGGCCGATCGGTGGCACAGACGGTCTGGTTTGGGGATCGGGCGGCGGCCGTTCGACGGAAACGCCAGGTGAATGCCGTCAATCCAGGGTATTTTTTGCCATCTTCGTTGCATGGCGTGGCCGGTGGCGTGTTTTTTAATGGAACGCCCGCCGCTGCTCGGCATTCCGCACGTGTGCTGTCTGTCCTGATTCTCATAAAGTTTATACCGTAAATAATACTGACCCGAAATCTGTCCAGGGGCGACGTCAGGAACCCTCCCGGACCGCACGAAGCGGTGACGGCCGGCAGCGCGCGGCACGGCAGAGTCCGGGCCCTGCTGGCACGCCCATAGCATGAAATGGTCGCGACGGGGAGGGGAAAGTGCTGTGTGATCGGCGCGGCGGGATGATTTGCCAAAGCGGGCATGCGAGGGGATTGTGCGCCCTGCGGCGGCGATCGGCGTCGGATCGGGGAAAATCGGGCTTGACTTCCCAATGCAACTTTGTTGCATTGCCGGCGAAGCCGTCCCCAGCGGGACGAAGGAGCTACTATGAAACGTCTGTCGCTGTTGCTGTTCCTGGTTTGTCTTTGCGCCGCCCCGGCTCAGGCCAAACTCCTGGCTGCGGTCAGCATAGCGCCGCAGGCTTATTTTCTCAAACAAATCGCCGGAGACCGGGCGGATGTCCTCGTCATGGTGCCACCCGGCGTCGATGCCCATACCTACGAACCCCGGCCGAAGCAACTGGCCGCGCTGTCCAAGGCGGCTCTCTATTTCGCCGTGGGCGTGGATTTCGAGTCGGCGTGGCTGCCCCGGTTTGCCGCCGTCAATCCGAAGATGGCCATCGTCGCAACCGATGCCGGCATCCGGAAACTGCCCATGGTGGCCCACGAGCATGGGGGCGAGGCGGCGGAGCCCCACCGCGAGGCCGGCGAACGCGATCCCCATGTCTGGCTGTCACCGCGTCTGGCCAAGGTGTTGGGCGCGGCCATGCGCGATGCCCTGGTCAAGGCCGATCCGGCCGGTGCCAAGGACTACGCCGCCGGCTATGACCGCTTCGCCGCCTCCTGCGACGCCCTTGACGCGGACATCAAAAAGCTGTTTGCCGATCTGCCGGCGGGGAAACACGTCTTTATGGTGTTCCATCCGGCCTGGGGCTATTTCGCCCGGGACTACGGGCTGACCCAGGAGCCCATTCAGCAGCTCGGCCGCGAGCCCGGCCCCAAGGCCATGGCCGGCTTGATCCGCGAGGCCCGAAAGGACGGCGTCAAGGTGATTTTCGTGGAACCGCAGTTCAGCACCAGCCAGGCCGCCACCGTGGCCAAGGCGATCGGCGGTACGGTCGTCGCCATCAATCCCCTGGCCGCAGACTGGCCGGCCAGTCTGCGCACGGCGGCCAAGGCCTTGCGCCAGGGGCTGGTCACCAGCAGGGAGTCCAAGTGAGGCAGCCTGTCATTGCCATTGACGGCCTGACTTTTTCCTATAACGGCCAGCCGGCCTTGGAGAACGTCAATCTGCGCGTTGCCGAGGGGGAACGGCTGGCCGTGCTCGGTCCCAACGGCGGGGGCAAGACCACGCTGTTAAAGCTCATCCTGGGCATCCTGCGGCCGAGCGCCGGGCACATCCGCGTGTTCGGCGACCTGCCCGGCCGCCACAGCGCCCGCATCGGCTATGTGCCCCAACGCCTGGACGGCATGGCCGAGCGCAAGGACCTGCCCATCACGGGTCTGGACGTGGTGCTGATGGGGCTGCTCGCCCCAGGCCGGATCGGTTTCCGCCATAGCCGGGACGAGGTGCGGCGGGCCGAGGAGGCGCTTGCCCAGGTGGAGATGCCGCAAGTGGCCGGCCGGCGATTTTGCGAGCTTTCGGGCGGCCAGAAGCAGCGCGTCTTCATTGCCCGGGCCCTGGTGTCCGAGCCGGGGCTGCTCATCCTGGACGAGCCCACGGCCAATATCGACCCGCAGGGCCGTTTTTGTCTGTATGAAGTGCTTTCCCGGATCGGCCGGGGCGTGACCACGCTGGTGGTCAGCCACGACATGAGCATCCTGGCGTCCGGCGTGACGGCGGTGGCCTGCGTCAACGGTCGGTTGCTCCACGCCGCCGAGCCCAGGCTCACCCGGGAGATGGTGGAACTCCTCTATGGCGTCCACGCCCCGGAGTGCCCCTTGGACGCCTATTTGCGCCGGATGCCGCCCGATATTGCCGTGCCGGAGATGGAGGCCTGATGTTCGAGGCGCTGTCGTTGCCGTTCATGCAGCATGCCTTGCTGGCGGCCTTGCTGGCTGCCGTATGCTGCGGCGTGGTGGGTACCCTGGTGGTGGCCAACCGTATGGTCTTTTTGGCTGGGGGCATCGCTCACGCCGCGTACGGCGGGGTGGGACTGGCCTATTTCCTGGCTTTGCCCGTCCTGCCCGTGACCGTGGCCTTTACCGTGGGCGCGGCGTTGGTCATGGCCGCCATTACGTTGCGCCGGGTCGAGGACACGGATACGGTCATCGGCGTGCTCTGGGCCTCCGGCATGGCCTTGGGCATCATCCTGCTCGACCTTTGCCCGGGCTACAAACCCGACCTCATGAGCTACCTCTTCGGCAGCATCATCACCGTGCCGGTCGGAGATCTGGTCGCTCTGGTCGTGCTTAATGTGGCGCTTGTCGCGGCCACGCTGCGGTATTACAACGGCTTCGTGGCCATGGCTTTCGATCGAGAATTCGCGGCCGTGCGCGGTGCCCCCGTGACCATGCTGCACTACCTGCTGACGGCCCTGGCGGCGATTTCGGTGGTGCTGTTGATCCGGGTGGCCGGGCTGATCTTGATTATCGCCCTGCTCACGGTGGCCCCGAGCCTGGCCATGCGCCGGGCCGGCTCGCTGGGTCGGGCCATGGTCGGCGCCACGGTGCTGAACGTGGTGTTTTGCCTGACCGGCCTCTGGCTGGCCTATCGCTTCGACCTGACCTCGGGCGCGGCCATCATCGCCGTGGCGGCAAGCGTTTTTTTTCTGTCCCTGGGACGGGGCGTGGTCTGCCGTCGGCGTGGAGCATAGGGAGCCGGCATCATGTATGAAGCGGCCCGCAATCGGGGGAGGGTGCTGCTTGCCGACGTCGGCATCGAGCCGACACCCCTGCGGCTGCTGGTGGTCTGGGTGCTGGACCAGGCCGGCCAGGCCCTGGCCGCCGCCGACATCCTCGACCGCGTGCGCCGGCAGCACCGGGTCAACAAGGTCACGCTCTACCGCATCCTCGATCTGTTTGTGGAAAAGGGGTTGGTCGGCCGGCACAGCTCCGGCGACCGGGCCTTCCGCTATTGTCTGGGGCCGCATCATTCCAGCCGGCCGCATTGCCATATCCATTGCGTGCGTTGCGGGCGGACCCAGTGCGTACCGGTAGCCGAGGGGCTGCTCGACCTCTCGGCCCTGGCGCCGGAATTGGCCATGCAGGTTACCGGCGTGGAAGTGCGTATCGACGGTGTCTGTGCCGCCTGCGCCGGCCGGCAGGTGTCCCCGGACGGATCGGTTGACGCCTGCCATGGAAAGCCCTAAATAACTGCGTTTGAGCAAGGTTTGTGGTTTTCTCGCATGGTCCGATGCGTTTCCGCCGCCGCCCTGATCGATACGGGCTCTTTGTGGCGTCCGGGGAGGCAGGCGCGGCGCGCGTCTCCGGGAGCCGGAGCGTTTCGGCAAAAAAACGTGCATTCCCCTGTGGTAGCTTTCGTCCGCAAGGATGCGTTGCGGTCCGCGCGGCGTCTTTGGCATGCGTTGCGGGGCGATCCGCGTTTGGGCATAACGCAGAACACCGTGTCGGCCGCGCATGGCGTGGCCTCCCGGAGGGACGCGGCGGCACAGCCCGCGTCCGGTCAAGGAGAACACTATGGCTTATGACATCCGACTGGTAAAATTGATCAACGGCGAAACCGTGCTCGGCAAATGGGACGAGGCGGGGGGCAAGCTGACGGACGTGGCCCTGCTCCAGACCATTCCCGCCCAGCAGGGCGTGCAAATGCTGCTGCTGCCGTTCGGCTATCCGTTCGAGACCGAGATCGGCGGGGACATTTCCCTGTCCCATGTGCTCTACGAGTACAAGAAGTGCCCGGAAGAACTCAAAACCCGCTATCTTGAAGCCGTCAGCAACCTGACCCTGTCCACGTCCGGCGACCTGAAGACCTTGTCCGACTTGGCCGGTAAGGGCAATATTTCCGATTTGTTGAAGAAGTAGTTGCCGCCTTTCGGGCCGCCCGGCGTTGCCGTCGGGCGGCCGCGCTAGGCGTTCCCCCGTACGTCCGTTCCCGCCCAGGCCGCTTCCCGTCCCGGTGGGCGAGGCCCATATGCGCGATCTCATTTGTCGGCTGCACAAGCCAACCCAGTACCGCGGCGCCGAGTGGGGCAGCGTCGTCAAGGACGCGCCCGCGGTCCGGGTGGCCCTGGCCTTTCCCGACCTCTACGAAGTGGGCATGTCCTACTTGGGCGGCCGCATTCTCTATGAGGCGGTCAACCGCGTGCCCGAATTCGCCGCCGAGCGGGTTTTCACCCCGACCGACGAGGTGGCCGCCCTGCTGCGGGAGAAGGGCGAGCCCCTGGCCACCCTCGAAACCGATACGCCGCTTGGTGCCTGCGACGTGGTGGCCTTCCATCTCACCCACGAGCTGTGCTACACCAACGTGCTCTACATGCTCGACCTAGCCGGCATTCCCTTCCGGGCGGCCGAGCGGGGGGAGAACGGGCCGTTGGTCATCGCCGGCGGCGGCTGTGCCTTGAACGCCGAGCCGGTCGCCCCGTTTTTTGACGTCATGGTCCTGGGGGACGGCGAGGAATCCTTGGTGGCGGTGCTCCGGGCCGTGGCCGACCATAAGGCGGCGGGCACAACCCGCCGGGAATTGCTCGAATATCTGGCCGGGCTGCCGGGCGTCTACATTCCGGAATTTTTTGTCGTCGGCCCGGATGGCGCAGCGCATTCCACGGTGCCCGGCCATGAGCGCATCTACAAGGCCATCGTGCCCGATCTGGATCAGGCCGTGTTCCCGACCCGGCAGGTGGTGCCGTTCGCCCAGGCCATTCACGACCGGTTGGCCGTGGAAATCGCCCGGGGCTGCACCCGGGGCTGCCGTTTCTGTCACGCCGGCATGATCTACCGGCCGGTGCGCGAACGGAGTCTGCCGGTCCTCCATGACCTGATCGACCGCGGCCTTTCCTGTACGGGCTACGAGGAACTGTCCTTTTTGTCGCTGTCCTCCGGTGATTTTTCCGCCCTGGAAAGCCTGTTCGCCCAGAGCATCGACCGCTGCCGCCGGGAGCAGGTGGCCGTCTCCCTGCCGTCGCTGCGGGCCGGCACCCTGTCCGACTCCATTTTGTCCATGATGGCCGGCATTCGGCGCACCGGGGCCACCGTGGCCCCCGAGGCCGGCACCCAGCGTCTGCGCGACGTCATCAACAAGGGCATCAGCGAGGACGACATCCTCACCCACGTGCGCCGACTGTTCGCTCGCGGCTGGCAGCAGGTGAAGCTCTATTTCATGATCGGTCTGCCCACCGAGACCGACGACGATCTCCGGGGCATCTTCGAGCTGGCCAAGAAGGTCCAGGCGCAGGCGCCGCCGGGTACCAAGCGCCTCCAGGTCACGGCCGCCATTTCGCCCTTCGTGCCCAAGCCCCATACCCCGTTCCAGTGGGAAGCCCAGATTTCCATGGACGAGACGCGGCGGCGGGTGGAGCTGTTGCGGGAGCTTTTTGCCACCGAGCGCCGGCTGACCTTGCGTTGGCACGAGCCGGAGATGAGTTTTCTCGAGGGTGTCTTTTCCCGGGCCGGCCGGGAGCTGGCGCCCCTGGTCGAGGCCGCCTACCGCAAGGGGGCGCTTTTTTGCGCGTGGATGGATCGGTTCGAGCTGGACCCCTGGCTGCGGGTTTTCGAGGAAGCCGGCCTGCATCCGGCCGACTGGCTGGCCGCCCGGGACCTGGACCGGCCCTTGCCCTGGGAGCATCTCTCCTGCGGCGTTTCGCCGGCGTACCTGCGCCGGGAGCGGCAGGCCGCCTTGGCCGGCCGGGTGACCGGCGATTGCCGCTATGGCGCCTGTACGGGCTGCGGCGTCTGCAACCACGAGGGCCGCAAAAGTCCGCTCGATCCGGGCCCGGGTCGGGACATCCGGCCCCGCCTCAACCGGCCGGCCCCCGAGCGCGAGGCCGTGGTCGCGCCGGAGCCGCCGGAAAAGGCCGACCGGACCGTCAAGGCCGTCCATTTTCGGGTGTGGTTCACCAAGGTCGACGGCGCCATCTATTTGAGCCAACTCGAACTGGACCGGGTCTTCGAGCGGGCCCTGCGGCGGGCCGGCATCGAGCCCAGCTTTTCCGGCGGTTATCATCCCATGCCGTTGCTGTCCTTTGGCCGGGCCTTGCCGGTCGGCGTGGCCAGTCGGGCCGAATGGTTGGCCATATTTTTGCGCGAGCCCATGACGCCCGAGGCCTTTGCCGCCCGGCTCAATCCCCATTTGCCTGAGGGCCTGACCGTCCTGTCGGTCGAGCCGCTGCCGCCGGGGCGCAAGGTGCCCCAGCCGGATCTGGAGAGCTTCGAGTTGACCGTGCCCCACGCCTGCGCGGCGTTCTGCCTGGATCGCTGGCGCGCCCTGGAGACGGCCCGCGTCCTGCCGGTGGTCTGGATGTCCAAGAAGGGCGAGCGGCGTCTCGACGCCTGGCCGTTACTCACCTCCCTGGAAATCCTCGCGCCGGATACGGTCCGGTTCACCTGCCGTTTCGACACGGCCTACGTCAGTCCCCTGCGCTTGGTCGAGGCGGTCTGCCCGGAAATGGCCCAGGGCAGCTATGCGCTGGTGAAGACGAAAGCGACCTTTCTGGTCGGAACGCCGGACGATTCCGCTTCTTGATGAAGCAAAATTAAGTTTCAATACGCTGAAAATTCCCTACGGTGCTTCCTGCACCCGGGAGGGCGTCCGGATCGTGCCGACGTTCTCCCCGCAATGAGACCGCAAGGAGCATGATGCGATGCAGTGGCGAGCGTTCCTGTTGGCTATGGTGGCGATGTGGTTCCTGTTGCCGTCGCGGGAGGGGCTGGCGGCCGAGGCCCCCCAGGTGGTGAAGCTTCCCAATGGCCTCACCGTGATGACGGTGGAGGACAACCGCTTTCCCCTGGTGGCCATCCGGCTCTTCGTCCATGCCGGATCGGGGTATGAGACCCCGAAGCAGGCGGGACTCAGCCATCTGCTCGAGCATATGGTCTTCAAGTCCACCCAACGGCGTCCGGCCGGCCAGGTGGCCTCGGACGTGGAAGGCGCCGGCGGCGAGCTCAACGCCTCCACCAGCTTCGACGAAACCGTCTTCAAGGTGGACCTGCCGGCCGATCGTTGGCGGCTCGGACTCGACGTCATCAAGGATATGATCTTCGGGGCCAAGTTCGCCCCGGAAGAGCTGGAATCCGAACGCAAGGTGGTGCTTTCCGAACTGTATCGGGGCCGCGACAACCCCGATAGCCGTCTGATCCAGATCACCCAGGGCCTCGTCTGGCCGGGGGTGGCCTACGGCCGGCCGGTCATCGGCTTCCCCGAGACCGTCAAGGCCTTCACCAGCGAGGATTTGCGGGCCTATGTCCGGGAGCACTATCAGCCCCAGTCCATGCTGCTGGTGGTCGTGGGCAAGGTGCGGGCCGAGGACGTGAAGCGGGCTGCCGAGACGCTGTTCGGCGACCTGCGCAATGACCATCCCTTGACCCCGCCCGTTCCCTACACCTTGCCGGCCCCGGCCACCGCCCCGATCGTGACGGTGGAATACGGGCCGTGGAACAAGGTGCGCCTCCAGGTGGCCTTCCCCACGCCGGGGATGCGCAGCCCCGAGGAGGCCCCTCTGGACGTCCTGGCCAATTTGTTGGGCGGCGACGAAACCGGTCGGCTCTACCGCACGTTCAAGTATGAAAAGCGTCTGGTGGACGATCTGTCCTGCTCCTCGCTCACGTTGGAGCGGGGCGGGCTGTTTCTCATCGAGGCCACGCTCGACGCCAAGAACATGGCGGCCTTTTGGAGCGGGCTCGTTACCGAGTTGGCCCGACTGAACGGGTCGATGTTCACGGACCGCGAGATCAAACGGGCCAAGCTCTCCATTGAGGACGGGCTCTATCGGGCCAAGGAATCCCTGGGCGGCCTGGCCGTCAAGGTGGGCTATTTTCGTTTCAACGGCTACGATCCCGACGGCGAGGCCCGGTCGCTGCGGGCCGTGCGGCTGGTGGACGCCAAGACCTTGCAGGCCGTGATTGCCGCGACCTTCCGGCCGGGCAACCTCAAGGCGGCCGTGCTGGTCCCCAAGCCCGATGCGGCCACGATCACGGCCAAGGGCCTGATCGACGAGGCCTCCCGTCTCTGGCCCCCCCGGGCCAACGCCGGAGCGGGCGCGGCGGCGGCCGGCAGTGTGGCCGCGCCCGAGGTCGTGGATCTGGGCGGCGGGCATACCCTGGTTTTCCTGCCGGACAAAACCCTGCCGTATGTGGCCGTCTCCCTCAAATACAATGGCGGCGACGCCTTGTTGGCCAAGGAGCAGCAGGGCCTGGCCGCCCTCTCGGCCGCCAGCCTGACCACCGGCACGGCCAAGATGACGTCCACGGCCCTGGAGGACTTTCTGGCCGATCGGGCAGCGACCCTGTCCGCCCAGTCGGGCCGGGACAGCTTTGGCCTCGGCGCCAAGTTCCCCAGCCGCTTCCAGAAGGATCTTTACGGCTTGCTCTCCGATCTCTTGCTGGCCCCGGCCTTCCGCAAGGAGGAGGTCGATCGCCAGGTGCATGACCAGTTGGCCGCCATCAAGGACAAGGAGGACCATCCGCTCTCCCTGGCCTTGCGCCGGCTCAATCCCTTTCTTTTCGCCGATACCAGCTATGCCTACCAGCGTTTGGGCGATCCGGCCGTGGTGCGGAACTTTGCCCAGAAGGACGTGACGGCCTTTTGGGCAAAGCAGCGGGAAATGCCCTGGGTCATGGCCGTGTGCGGCGATTTCGATCCGGCCCAGGTCCGGCATTTGGCCGACAGCCTGGCCGCGGCCACCAAGCCGGCCCAGCCGTTTGCCTATCGCATGCCCAAATGGGGTGGCGCTCACGCGGAAACGCTGCAACTGCCCGGCCGCAACCAGACACATCTGCTCATGATCTTTCCGGTGCCGGGCATCGAGTCGTCCGATACGGCCGGCCTCGAACTGCTGAACGAGGCCCTGGCCGGGCAGAGCGGATTGCTCTTTTCCCGGCTGCGGGAAGGGGAAAGCCTAGGCTATTCCGTCACGTCCTTTTTGTGGCAGACCATGAAGACCGGTTTTCTGGCCTTCTATATCGGGACATCGCCGGACAAGGCCGAGGCGGCCGTGGAGAGCTTCAAGCGGGTGGCCGCCGATCTCCGGAAAACCGATTTGCCGGATGCGCTGCTCCTTCGGGCCAAGAATGTCTTGGCCGGGGACTATTATCGCGGCCGGCAGCGTTTGGCGTCCCGCAGCGCCGAGGCGGCCCGTTCTCTGGTCGCCGGCCTGCCGTTGGATCATGATCGGCGTTTGGTGGAGGCGGCCCAGGAGCTCTCCGCCGAGAAACTGCGTGCCCTGGCCGACAAGTACCTGCATCCCGAGTCGGCCTATTTGCTGACGGTCAAGCCCTGACCGGCCGGCGCCTGCCGCGTCAAGACGCGGTCCCGCCTTGTGGGCGGAGGGCATTGGACATTGGCTGCGGAGGCCAGTAGGAACGTTCTTTTCAGGATGCCGGTGGGTTGGCCGGGAGCGGCCGGCATCGGGCAAGGAGGACGATGCGGTGCGTCGTGTAGGTAAGAGGCTTGGCTTCTGGTTGGTGATCGGACTGCTGGCGGTGACCGTGCCGTCGCTTGGCGTCGCCTCTTCGGGCGAGGGCCATGGAAAAAGCGAGAAGGGCGGTGCGAAGAACGAGGCCGGCAAGGCCGAGAACGGCGCCATTGCCATCGGACCGTTGGTGGTCAACGTCCTCAGCAACAAGGGATATCGGTACTTCCGCCTGGCCCTGAACGTGCAGTGCGCGGATAACGCCGCGGCCGAACGGCTGGTGAAGCCGGACGCCCGGGAGGGTCTGGTCTTTTTGCTCTCCAGCAAACTGGCGGAGGATTTGCTCACCCCGGCGGGCAAGATGGCCTTGCGCAAGGATTTGGTAACGCTTTTCGACAAGTATGCCGGAGCGGACACGGTGAAGGGCGTGTATTTTTCCGAGTTCGTGTTCCAGTAGGCGTTTTTTTGGGGCGGCCGCAGGGCGGTGGCGTCCCCGGTCGCACCGCCCGGGCACGACGGTTCGGCCTGGAACGATGATGGTGCTCCGCGTCAGGCGAGCTGCTCGTTGCCGGACGCGGAAAGACAAGGGAGGCGGCGATGGCTGGCGACAAGTCGAGATTGGTGCGGACAGTGGTGCTGGTGGCGATGTGTCTTCTGTTGGCCCAGGTCAGTCCCGGTTTCTCCAGCCCCGGCAATCCGGCCGGAGACATCGTGGTGGCGGTCGGTCCGGTCAAGCACGTCATCCGATCCGGCGATACCGTCAACCTTCTGGCCAAACGCTACGGCGTCCCGGCGGCCGCGATCCTGAAGGCCAACCCGGGGATCAATCCGTCGCGGTTGACCCTCGGCCGGGAACTGCTCATTCCCACGGGTGGCAAGAGCCAGGCCGCGCCGGCCGTGGCTGCGCCCGCGTCACCTCCGGAATCCGTCGAACTGCGTCCGGAAAAGGCTCCCCAGGCCACGAAGCCTTTGTTGGAGCGGGACCTGACGGCGACGCCGGCCGTCCCGCCGGCGGCCCAGCAGGCTGCGGCGGAGAAGGCAGCTCCGGCCCCGGCGGCGCAAGCCGCCGCGCCGTCGGCCGCTACCGTCGGTCAATCGGCGGCGGAAGCTGCTGCCGTCCCGTCGGCCGCGGCGGCGCCGACGCCGGCACCGTCCGCTCCGGGCCTGTCGGGCCACGTCGTTTCGGAACTCGTCCTGGCCGTGGTGATCCTGGCCCTGCTCGTCTTTTTTCTGCGCGGTTTCTGCGTCAACCTGGCTGCCGGCGTGGCCCTGAGTCTGCTGCGGTTCTTCCGGCTGGGCGACACCATCCGGGTGGCCGGCCATGAAGGCCGGGTCATCGCCAGGGGCTGGTTGTACGTGACCCTGCGCACGCTGGAGAACGAACGGGTTTTCGTCACCAACGCCCGGTTGCTGCGGGAAATTTTTGTCGTGCTGCCGCCGCCGCGCGACGATATCGAAGTCTAGCGCCGGGAACGGGCGCGGGGGCGAAACCCCTGGCCGGGCCTTATTTTTCGGCCAGGGATGCCAGGGATTCCGGTTGGAGATGGCCTTTGGCCAGGCGGTAGACCGTCTGGATTTCCGGGATGATGTCCCCGGCCCGGTGGACGGCGGCCAGCACCGTCACGCCGAGTCCGGCCACGGCCGACACGGCGCCCATGGCCGCCCGACGGGAGGCCGCGTCCAGGCCGGCGAAAGGCTCGTCGAGCAGGAGCAGCCGCGGCCGGGCCACCATGGCCCGGGCCAGGAAGAGCCGGCGCGTCTGCCCGGCGGACAGTTCCCCCAGCTTCCGATCGGCCAGATCGGCCACGCCGAAGACGGCCAGCCAGTATTCGGCCGCCGTCAGGTCCTCGGGGCCGGGCGTGGCCAGCAGGCCGATGGTGGCCGCGATGCCCGACAGCACCAGGTCCCGGCCCGACAGGGCCTTGTCGTAGGCGGCTTCCAATTCGAACGAGACCATGCCCATCCGGCGGCGGATGTCCCGCACATCCGTGAAGCCTTCCGGCGCGGCCAAACCCGGCCGGCTGATCCGTCCGCCCACGGCCGGGTGGTATTCTCCGGCAATGAGCTTGAAAAGCGTGCTTTTACCGGCTCCGTTGGCGCCCAGGATGGCCATGTGCTCGCCGGGCCGCACCGTCAGCGACACCGTATCGAGGATCGTCCGGCCGCCCAGGGCCACCGTGGCCTTTTCCATGACCACCAGGGGCGTGGCGGCCGTGCTTTTGGTCGTTCGGGCGGGGCTGGCGGTGGCGGAAGCCCTGGCGGTTCGTTCCGGCGGCTGTCCGACCGCGTAGCGGCGCAATATCGCCGGGGCCGGTCCCGTGGCCAGCAGATGGCCGTTCTCCAGAATGGCGCCCTGGGCCGTGTCCACGGGCAAGCCGGCCGGCTGGTGGCTGGTCACGACCACGGTGGTGCCGGTGGCTGCCGCCGCGCCGACAGCCCATCCGGCCAGTTCCATGGCCTGGGTGTCCAGGCCGTCCAGAAATTCGTCGAGAAAGAGGACTAGCGGCCGGCGCATGAGGGCACGGGCCAGGAGGACCGCCCGCAACTGGCCATTGGAGAGGACGTCGACGGGCATCTCGGCCAGGGCGGTCAGTTCCAGCCGGTCCAGCATTTCGGACAGACGCTGGGATTCCTCGGTCGTGGGCCGGCCCTGGAGGTACAAGGTGTCCCGGGCGCCGCTCAGGATGCAGGTCTCGGCCGTCAGATGGCTGCCCAGGCGTTTGATCGACCGGGCCAGTTCCGGGGACACCAGCCCGAAGCGGTGCTTGAGGCCGATGGGCGATTCGCTGCCCGGCCCGTCGTCGACGAAAAAGGTCCGCCGGCCCGCGCCGTCGTCGTCGGGCCAGATGTCGCCCCGCAGAATGCGCAGCAAGGTGGATTTGCCCGAGCCGTTCGGGCCGAGCACGAGCCAGGTTTGGCCCCGGTCCAACCGGAAGGAAATGTCGGTCAGGGCCTTGCGGCCGGCCAGGGTGACGGTGATGTGTTCACAAATGACAAGGGGCGTATCGGACATGGGAACGGTTCCTGGCCACGGACAAAACAAGCGGGCCCTCCGAAGGAGAACCCGCTTGGTGGATGGCATATTAGACGTTAAAGAAGACCGGCAGCGGTCAGAATTTCCTTGAACTTGGCCTGATTGCTCGGGCTCATGGGCACCAGAGGCAACCGAGCTTCGAAGGGGATGCGCCCCATCCAGGACAAGGCCATCTTGGCGGGCACGGGGTTGGTCTCCAGGAAGGCGCCCCGGAACAGCGGGCACAGCGCATAGTGGATCTGTTGGGCCTTTTTGAGATCGCCGGCGAAAAAGGCCTCGCACATGTCGCTCACCGTACGCGGCGCGAAGTTGGAGACCACGGAGATGACACCGCGGCCGCCGATGCCCATGGTGGCCAGGGCGGTGAAATCGTCGCCGGAGAGCACCTGGAAGTCGGGACCGCAGTATTCGATGACGTCGGAAACCTGTTTGAGGTTGCCGGTGGCTTCCTTGACGCCCACGACCTGGGGCACTTCCTTGCGGATCGTGGCCAGCGTTTCGGGCAGCAGATTGAGGGCCGTGCGTCCCGGCACGTTGTAGACGATGATGGGAATGTCCACGGCCGCGCCGATGGCCTTGAAGTGGGCGATCAGACCGGATTGGGTGGGTTTGTTGTAATAGGGCGTGATGAGCAGGGCGCCGTCGGCCTTGGCGTTCTTGGCCTCCCTGGTCAGCTCGATGGCTTCCTTGGTGTTGTTGGAACCGGCACCGGCCAGGACGGGGACCCGGCCTTTGACCTGATCCACGCAGATGCGGATGACCCGCTTGTGTTCCGCATGGGAAAGGGTGGCGGATTCGCCTGTCGTTCCACACGGGACAAGGCCATGGATCCCCTGCTCGATTTGCCATTCGATCAGGGAGCGGAAGGCCTCCTCATCGACTTCGCCGTTTCGAAAAGGCGTCACCAATGCCGTGATTGCGCCTCGAAACTCCATACGGACCTCCTTGGAAGAATGAACCCCGCTGTTTCCTAGGATGTTTTTCCCCGGTCGGCAAGTCTGGGCCGCCGGTCAAAACAGTTTCTGGACTTCCGGGGCGGCCGCGTACTGATCGTCAAGGGAAATGACTTCGGCGCGATAGCCGGTTTGCGGGGCCCAGACGAAGCGGTCCGTGTCGGGCAGGGCGAACAGATCGAGTCGATTGACGGTCTTGCCCTGGCTGTAGGCCCGCGCCCAGAGCGTCTTGCCGTCGCCGACCGCCGTCCCGGCCGAGCCCAGGCCCGGACCGCTGCCCAAAAGCACGTCCACGGCCCCGGGGTGGGCCCGTACGAAGGCGGCCTCATCGGTCGCGCCCCAGCCGGAAATGCCCACGATGAGTCGGACCTTGCCGCGAAGCGCGGCGGCGGCTGCCGCGGTGCGGTCGGCCAGTTCGGCCGGCACCGTCGCTTCGGCGTTGGCCAGGGCCGGAAAGCGGACGACCCCGACGGGAATGTCGCCGATCCGCATCGTGGCGACGTCGGGTGTTGGCCCGAGGGTGACGAAGGTTTTGGGCATGGCCGCGCCGGCTTGGCGAAGGGCGGCCGCTTCGGCCGGCATCAGCGCGCCGGCGTCATAGCCGAGCAGGGCGTAGGCCTTGGCCATGGCTTGCATATGCGTCCCCCCGGCGGCTCCCGTGTACGGGGAAAGGATTTCATAGGGACCGGCGAAGAGTGCCACCTTGCCCTTGGTGGAAGGAAGCGCCCGCAACGCCTGAATGAGGGTGGCCCGCCGGGCCAATCCGCCGACCAGCTTCCCCCCTCAGGAGGGGCAGGGGGCGTAATGCCCCTCGGTGTTGCCGGTAAACAGGACGGTCATGACCGGTTCGGCGGCGACGGCCCGCGCGGGCGCAAGGCACAGGGCCAGCAGCAGGGCGGCCAGGGACACGGCAAGGGCGTTGCAACGAAAGCGCATGGGCATATCCGGATGTCCGCTGATGGCGTGGGCGGGTTAGAACAGGGATTCGATGGCCTTATCCTGGGGATAGGCCGTATCCAGGGGCAGAACCTGGGCTTCGAACGTCTCGCCGGACTTCCAGGCGAAGCCCGGACTGCCGGGCAGGGCCAGGAGATCCAGGCGGTTGACGGTCTTGCCCTTGATGTAGGCCCGGGTCCAGAGCGTCTTGCCACCCTTGGGCGTACGGGCGCCGAAGCCCGAACCGCCGCCGCTGCCGAGGAGCACATCCACGACGCCGGGGCGGCTGTTGACGAAGGCCTCTTCATCCAGGGCGCCCCAGGGGCTGACGCCGACCACCATGGCGGTCTTGTCCCGAAGCGCTTTGGCGGCCTTGGCCGTGGCGGCCATGAGCTTCTCCGGAACCGGCGCGCTCACATTCTTGGGCATGGGGAAAAACACGATGCCCACCGGCTTGCCGGACACGGTGACGATGGTGGTCTGCGGTTCCTCGGAAAGGACGGTGCAGCCCTTCGGCGGGGCGGTTTTCTGGCCGGCCAGGACCTGGACCTCGGGCGGGGTGATGGCGCAGACGTCGTAGCCGATCTGGGCATCGGCCTTGACGATGGCCGGCAGTTTCGTCGGTTCCGGCGGGGCGGCGGACACTTCGGGCAGGAACTCCCAGGCGCCGGCGACGGCGAGGGTTTTCCCGGACGTGGCCGGATTTTGTCGCAGTTGCCGCACGAAGGTGGCGCGTCTGGCCAGACCGCCGAGCTTTTGTGGCCCGCAGGTGGGGCAGGGATCGTAATAGCCGTAGCTATTACCGGCGAATACGATGACCATGACCGGATCGGCGGCCAGGACCGGGGTGGCGGCCAGGAGCAACGCAGCCGCCAATCCCGTCAGGCAATGCACAATACGCATGGGTCCACTACTTGTTGAGGTATTCCTTCAGTTCTTTGCCGGGGCGGAAAAAAGGCAGCTTTTTCGGGGCCACCGTGACCACGTGGCCGGACTTGGGGTTGCGACCCGTATAGCCTTTGTAGCCTTTGATCTTGAAGCTGCCAAAGCCTCGAATTTCCACACGGTCTTCATTGATGAGGGCCTGCTTCACCGAATCGACGAAGGCGTTGACGATATCCGCCGCTTCGTCGATATGCAGGTCTTTGGATTCGGCCAGTTCCTTGATGAGTTCACTTTTGTTCATCGCAGGATTCCTCGATCGGTTGGCGGTTGGCCGGAAGCCGGCCGGAGGGCCGGTTCGTAGCAATCGTCCATCTATTTCATTGCATTGCCGAAAAATACCGGTCGCCGTCAAGAGCTACTTTTGTGCGGAGGGTATTTTTCCGAGCACGGGCATCCCCCGTAAGGTCGCGCTGCGCTCCTGGCGCAGGCGATGCAGCCGGACGGCGCCGGCCAGGATGTCCTTGGCGGCCTGGCAGCCCGGGGCATGGCGGAGCAGGGGGACCTGATGGCGCACGGCGTCGGGCAGGGCCGGATCGGTGTGCACGCCGCCCAGGAAGTTGAGCTCGATATCGAGAAACCGTTGGCAGGCGGCGTTTAAGCGCTCGAAGGTGGTTTTGGCTTCGGACGTCTTGGCCACCTGATTGACCAGGACATGGAAGTCATCGATGCCGTACTGGGTGTGCAGCACCTTGATGACGGCATAGGAGTCGGTGAGCGAGGTGGGCTCCGGTGTCACCACCAGCACGCGCAAATGGCTCATGGCGGCCACGGACAGGACGGTGGGCGAAATGCCGGCCCCGAGGTCGAGCGTCAGGTAATCGTAGTTGGCGAAGACGTTGTTGAGCTTGCGGAAAAGGATTTCCCGCATGTCGTCGTCCATTTCCAGCAGTTCGGGCACGCCGCTGGCCGCCGGCAGGAAATCGAAGCCGCCCGTCTCGATGGGGATGATGACCTCGGCGGCCGTGACGTCGGGCCGGAACAGATCCTGGAGATTTTTGTCCGGCGACAAGCCGAGCAGGACGTCCACATTGGCCAGGCCGACGTCGAAGTCCATGATGAGGACGTGATGGCTGGCACGGAACAGGGCATAGCTCAGGTTGAGCGCCAGATTCGTTTTGCCCACGCCCCCCTTGCCGCTCAAAATGGCAACGGACAGGGTGGCGTTGGGATTGGTGACTTCAGACATACGCCATCTTATCCTTTTGTTGTTCCTGTGAAAAGAAAGCGCTTTTCATCCGCGCGCACCAGACTCTCCTCCGGAGGCGCCGTCAGATCGGCAATGGGCGCGGACACCAACCGGTCCTTGCCGGCGGCCTTGGCTTCGTACAGGGCCTTGTCGGCCAAGGCATAGAGTTCTTCGGCGCCGACGGGGCGTTTCCCCTTGGTGCAGGCCAGCCCGGCGGAGAACGTCAGGCGGACGGGAGACGCCACGCCGTCGCACAGGATGGTGCATTCCCGGGCCGCTTCGAGGATGCGCGTCACGGCCGCGTTTCCCCGGGTGAGGCCCAGGCCCGGCAGAATCAGGGCGAACTCCTCCCCCCCGATGCGGGCGGAGGTGTCGTAGATGCGTTTGCCGGACAGCAGCAGCGAGCCCACGGTCTGGAGCACCCGGTCGCCGCAGGGATGGCCGTAGCTGTCGTTGATGTGTTTGAAGTCGTCGAGGTCGATCAGGGCCAGGGACAGGGACTGCCCGGCCCGGGCGGATCGGATCAGTTCGGCGTCCAGGATGCGGCGGAAGGCCCCCCGGTTGGCCAGCTTGGTCAGGGGATCGTGCTCGGAGAGAAAGGCCAGTTCCTGGAGCGTGGTCTGAATGCGGGCCAGACTGGGCAGCGGATTGACGGCCAGGGGCAGGGCCAGCCAGTCCCGCAGATTTCCCCGCCGGGCCAGATTCTCCCAGTCGTCCAGGTTCAGGTCCGGGCACAGGCGCATGAGCACCAGGCCGTCCTCGCCGGTGGCCTTGGACGGTTGGTCGGTTTCGGCCAACAACCGGCGCAAGGTGGCCAGTTCCGCCAGGATGGATTCCTGGCTCACATCGGGTATGGGTGTGGTGTCAGGATTCATGGCCGGTGCGCAGCAGATAGCCGCGGATGAATTTGTCCAGGTCGCCGTCGAGCACGGCCTCCACGTCGCCGGCCTCGATGCTCGTCCGGTGATCCTTGACCAAGCGGTACGGCTGCATGGTGTAGGTCCGGATCTGGGAGCCGAAGCCGATGGCGTTCTTGGCCTCGTAGCTTTCCTGCTTTTCGGCCTGGATCTTTTTGAGTTCCAGATCGTAGAGTCGGGCCCGCAGCACCTTCATGGCCGTTTCCTTGTTGCGGTGCTGGGATTTTTCATCCTGGCACTGCACCACGATATTGGTCGGCAGGTGGGTGATGCGGATGGCCGAGGAGGTCTTGTTGACATGCTGGCCTCCGGGGCCCGATGCCCGAAAGACGTCGATGCGCAAATCTTCTTCCTTGATGTCGATCTCAATGTCGTCGGTCACGTCCGGATAGACGTCCACCGAGGCAAAGGAGGTATGCCGGCGGCCCGAGGCGTCGAAGGGCGAAATGCGGATCAGCCGGTGGATACCCTTTTCCGGCACGAGCAGCCCGTAGGCGTAGGGGCCTGAAATCTGAAGGGTAACGCTTTTGATGCCGGCCTCGTCGCCGGGAAGGAGGTCCAGGACCTTGCAGCCGAATTCCTTGCGCTCGGCCCAGCGGCGGTACATGCGCAGCAGCATTTCGGCCCAGTCCTGGGCTTCGGTGCCACCGGCGCCGGGGTGGATTTCCAGGATGGCGTCGGCGTTGTCCGCAGGACCGAAAAAAGCGGCCAGCTCGGCATCGGCCAGCAGGGCGGAGAGCGCCGTGATCTGTCCGTCCAGGGCTTCCAGAACGTCCGTCGTGCCTTCGTCCTTGGCCAGTTCCAGCCATTCCTCCAGGTCTTCCCGGGCGGTGGCCAGCTTGTCGCCGCTGTGAATTTTGGTGGTCAGGGCGCTTTTTTCCCGCAGCACCGGAGTGAGCCGCTCGGGAGTGTCCCAGGCGCCCGGCTTGGCGAGTTCGGCCTCGATGGCGTTCATGCGTTCCCGGCACTGTTCCAGGTCAAAGACGCCTCCAGAATTCGCCGAATTTATCGAGGAGGTCCGTGGCCTGTGTGCGCAGTTCCGAATATTGCAGCATGATGGGGTTGTCCGGTTAAAGGGTTTGCCCGTGGGACGGATCGGCGGCGCGGACCGGAGCCGCCAGGCACCAGATGCACAGCGCCGCGAACAGGATGGGAATGCTCCAGGTCACCAAGGCGTAATGGCGGTGGAACCATGTGGTTTCCGTCACGAGCGGCGTTCCCGGGCAGGGCAGGGTCAGCGCCGTGAATAGTCCGCCTTGGGCCATGATGCGTCCACGCGGGTCGATGGCGGCGGAGATGCCGGTATTGGTGGCCCGAATGATGGCGCGTTCCTGTTCCACGGCCCGCAGCACCGCCAAGTCCAGATGCTGCCTGGGGGCTGACGACTTGCCGAACCAGGCGTCGTTGGAAATGTTGACCAGAAGATTGGCCCCCGCCTCCACGCGCTGCTGTGCGAGTTCCGGGAAGATCGCCTCATAGCAAATGAGCACGCCGAGGGCAAGACGGCCCTGCCGCAACGGCGCCTGGGCGGCGCCGGGACGGAAGTCGCCCACGCCGGCAACCATCTTGTGCACGAAGGAGAGGAGATGGCCGAGCGGCACGTATTCGCCGAACGGCACCAGATGCTCCTTGTCGTAGCGGGAGACCGCGCCGTGGGGGGGCAGCAGGTAGGCCCGGTTGAACAGCACCGGAGCGCCGTTGCCCAACCGGGCGTAGGCCGGCGAGCCGAAGAGCAGGGGAACGCCCGTGTCGTCGACAAAGGCCTTCAGCCGGGAGGACAGGACGCCCGGGTCCTGGAAATAAAAGGGCATGGCCGTTTCCGGCCAGACCACCAGATTGGTGGGCGCGTCCTTTAAGGCGGTGCGGGTCAGGTCCAGGTATTTTTCCTCGGTATCGATCTGGGCCGCCGGGTCCCATTTGAGGCTCTGGTCCACGTTGCCCTGCACGATGGTGGCGTGGATGGTGCCGGAGTGGGCGATGGGCGCGGCCAGCCGCAGGTTGCCGCCGATAAACAGGGCGGCGCCGGCGGCGATGGCCGCCAGACCCTGCCGGGACAGGGGGCCGCAGACGACGATCCAGGCGATCAGGCAGACGAAGAGGCCGCTTAAGCCGTAGACGCCGAGGAAGGCCGCGCCCTGGATGGTGGCCGGCCAGGGGGACAGGGCCGCCGGCAGGGCCAGCCAGGGAAAGCCGGTAAAGAAGGTTCCCCGGGCCATTTCCATGGCGGCGTAGGCCAGCCCGGCCATCGGTCCGAACAGCCAGGGCGAGAGTCGGGGCTGGGCAAAGCGCACCACGGCGGCGAAGGCGGCGTCATAGGCGCCGAGCACCAGGGCGAGCAGCACCGGCATGGGCAGGGCCAGGGGCCAGGCTACGTCCCCGTAGTCGTGGACCGGCAGGGCCGCCCAGTAGAGGTTGCCCACGGCGGCCAGGGTGCCGATCCACAGGCCGACCTTGGCGGCCTGGCCCGGTCCCTTGGAGCGCACGGCGGCCACGGTCAACCCTCCCGGCAGGAGCAGGGCCAGGAACGGCAGGCGGTACAAGGGATTGGCAAAGCCGAACCACGCCCCCAACACAGCCAAAATACTTGCTACTGTCATGGTACTTCGTGTCCTGCAGTCCCCGGGAAATGGGAAGGTCGCGCCGGCCCGGTTGCGGCGGGATCGTCACAGGTTATGCGGCCGGTTCGATGACAATCCAGCGGATTTGTCGGCGGTTGGCCTCCCGCACGGTGAGGCGTCGTCCCTCCAGGGTGAAGCTGTCGCCCTGGCGCGGCACCCGGCCGGCCAGTTCGGTCAGAAAGCCGCCGATGGTTTCCACCTGGTCGGATTCCAGGGGCAGGCCCAGGGTATCGCGCAGCTCCTCGAGGGGATAGCGGCCGGAAACGAGGTAGACGCCCGGCTGCAGTTCCCGAATCTCCTGCGGCTTGCTCGGATCGTGCTCGTCTTCGATTTCGCCCACGATCTCTTCCAGGACATCCTCCAGGGTGACCAGTCCCGAGGTGCCCCCGTATTCGTCCAGGGCGATGGCCATGTGCTTTTTCTGGCCGCGAAATTCCAGGAGCATTTCCTTGAGGTTGAGCGTTTCGGAAATAAACAGCGGCGTACGCATGAGGGTACGCGGGTCCGGCAGGGGCGCGGTCTTGTCCAACAGCGGCGCCAGCAGGTCCTTGGCATAGACGATGCCGAGGATGTTGTCCCGGTTGCCCTCATAGATGGGAATACGGGAGTGGCCGTGGAGCCGCACCAGCTCGCAGATCGCCGGAATGCCGTCGTCGGCTTCGGCGCAGAGGATGTCCGGCCGGGGCACCATGATGTCGGCCACCTGCTTCTTTTCCAGACGCAGGATGTTGAGCAGCATGGAGGCATCTTCCTGGATGAGGGTGCCGTTCCTGTTGGCCTCCAGGATAAGTTCCTCGATGGAAATGCTTTTTTGCCGGAAGAGTTTGCTTAAGGCGCCCCAAAATCGACTGTCCGAATCGTCGTCCAACCTCATCCTCCTTGATCGGCCCAACCCCGCGCTGAACGGGCAGTCTGGACCGAAATCCGTGTCGTTTCGTTGACGATACGGCAAAAACGTGGCCCGGATAGCAGAAACGTCGCCAGCCGTCCATGACAGCCTTTCAGGCATCCCCTCTGGCGCGGTAAATTTCCAGGTGACGGCGGAAGACCCAGTCGTCGATGGCCGGGACTCCTGCCGTGGCCGATTTCCAGGCAAGGACGTCCTTGTCGGTGGCGGGCGGAGGGCACACGCTGAGGAAGCGGAACCCGTAGGCCTTGCGTCCGGCGACGTCCGGATCGCCGTAGATGTTTTGCAGGCGCAGGGCCACGTAGAAATCCAGCGGTGCGTCGGCCTCGGGTTCGGCCAGGCGCAGGCGCAGGAGAAAACGGGCACCCGCCTCGAACAGGGAACGCTGCCGCCGGATGTTGAGATCCTGAATATCCAGCCGGATGCCGCCGCCGGAAATGTTGCACAGTTCCATATCCGGTCCGGCCATGTCGGGAGCGAAGCGCAGGAGGGGCTCGCCCCAGGTGGCGGGATCGGTGAGCCGGCCCCTGCTGCCCTTGGCCGCCAGTTCCGACCACAATTCCAGGCCGAGAATGTCATCCCGCGGTGGTTCGATCCGCAGGAAGGCCCGTTTTTGTTCGAGTTCCAGGCGCGCCGGCCAGGCCACCCGCATGCGAACGAAGGTGTCGCCGGCCTTGGCGATGGACAGGACCGGCACCACGAAGGCGAAGAAGTTATGGTAATCCCGCCGGGGATCGAGGCGGAGGCGGAAGTCGCAGGAGACGAGCTTGCCGACCCAGGTCTGGCTGGCTCGTACCAGGCTGGTCATTTCCAGTTCGATGCCCCGGGTGCGGTCCACGGAGAGAATCGTTGCGTCGGTGGAGTGGGAGCCCGGATCGTCGCGTACGAAGCTGACCCGCATCTTGCTGCGCTGGGTGAGGGCCGTTTCCAGCAGGGCCCGGATCTTGCCGGGGTTGTCGATGCTGGAGACGGTGGTCGGCGACTTGCGGCGGAAACTGACCTTGAGAAGCAGGCCGGCGGCGATGCAGACGCCGGCCACGACGAAAACGCCTACGGTCAGGATGGTGGCCTCAGGAGAAAAATGGCCCGAGGTGGTCCTGTCGAGCATGGTATTCCACCAGCCCGGATCGAACAGCCCCTGAAAGACGGGTAACTCTCCCAAGGCCCTGATGAATTCCATAGTTGAGCTATAGGCGAACATCCCGCTGGGCACAAGACCTCAACAACCGCATCCGGTGCGTTTTTTCAGATGGATTTCCAGGCAGCCCAGGGCGGCCGGGGTGACGCCGGAGATGCGGCCGGCCTGGCCGAGGGTGGCGGGGGCCACCGCGGTGAGCTTTTCCACCACTTCCCGGGACAGGCCTGAAACGGCGGCGTAGTCCATATCCGCCGGCAGCCGGACGTTTTCCAGGCGTCCCATCCGGCCGGCCAGCTCTTCCTGGCGCCGGAGATAGCCTTCGTACTTGACGCGGGTTTCGGCCTCGACGCCGACTTCCTGGTCCAGTTCATCCAGTGCCGGCCAGAAGCGGCGCAGATCGGGCAGGCGCACCTGGGGCCGGCGCAGGAGTTCGTCCAGGCGCACGGCCCGGTCGTCCGGCCGGCCGCCGAAGGCCTCCCATGCGGCCGCGTCCAGCTCGTCCGGCCGCACCCGGCGTTCGGCCAGTCCGGCCAGCACGTCCGCCAGCGCCCGATCCTTGGCCCGGAAATGCTCCCACTGGCCGTCATCGACCAGCCCCAGCTCCCGGCCTATCGGGGTCAGCCGGGCGTCGGCGTTGCCCTCGCGCAACAGCAGCCGGTGCTCGGCCCGGGAGGTGAACATCCGGTAGGGCTCGTTCACGCCCTTGGTCACCAGATCGTCCACCAGCACGGCCATGTAGGCTTGGTCCCGCCGGAGCAGAAACGGCGGCCGGCCGGTGACGGCGCACACGACGTTGAGGGCGGCCCAGAGTCCCTGGGCCGCCGCCTCCTCGTACCCCGAGGTGCCGTTGATCTGCCCGGCCAGATAGAGCCCGGGCAGGACCTTGGTCTCCAGGGTCGGCAGGAGTTGGATGGGGTCGGCGTAGTCGTACTCGATGGCATAGCCGGGGCGCACGATGCGGGCGTGTTCCAGGCCCGCAATCGTGGTCAGCATGGCCTTTTGTACCTCGATGGGCAGGCTCGTGGAAATGCCGTTGGCGTAGATTTCCGGATTGTCGAGTCCTTCTGGTTCGAGAAAGACGTGGTGCCGGTCGCGTTCAGGGAACCGGGCCACCTTGTCCTCCACCGACGGGCAATAGCGGGCGCCCGTGCCCTTGATGATTCCGGTAAAGAGCGGCGAGCGGTCGAAACCCGAGCGGATGACGGCATGGGTACGCTCGTTGGTGTAGGTCAGATGGCAGGGGACCTGCGGCAGGACCGGCCCGGGGCCGCGAAAGCTGAAGCGGGGCGGCGGAGCATCGCCCGGTTGCGGGGTGGTGGCGGCAAAATCGATGCTTTTGGCCAGCAGCCGCGGGGTGGTGCCGGTCTTGAGCCGGCCCAGGACCAAGCCGTGGGCACGCAGGTTGGCCGACAGCCCGTCCGCGGGCGGATCGCCGAGACGGCCGCCGCGCAATTGGGTGAGCCCGATATGGATCAGCCCGGACAGGAAGGTGCCGGTGGTGAGGAGCACCGCCCTGGCGGCAAAATCCTCGCCCGAGGCCACGCGCACCCCGGAAACCCGGCCGTCCTCGGCCAGCACGGCCTCCACCGAATCCTGGCGCACCAACAGGTTGTCCTGGGCGAAGAGGTCCCGTTTGACCACCCGCATGTAGGCTTCGCGGTCGATTTGCGCCCGGGTCGAGCGCACGGCCGGCCCCTTGCGGGTATTGAGGGTGCGGAACTGGATGCCGGCGGCGTCGGCCCACAGTCCCATCATGCCGCCCAGGGCGTCGATTTCCCGCACCATGTGCCCCTTGGCCAAGCCGCCGATGGCCGGATTGCAGGACAGATGGCCGATGCGGTCCACGTTCTGGGTGATGAGCAGGGTGGCCAGGCCGAGCCGAGCGGCGGCCATGGCCGCCTCGCAGCCGGCATGACCGGCGCCGACCACGATCAGGTCGAAAGGAGAGGAAGGAAGCTGCATGGGGGCGTGTGCCTTGCTGATGTGGAGAAGAATGCTTCCGGCGGCCGGGGGGAATCATTCCCCCCGGGCTCCCTGACTATGGGGAAAACGCGCGCGGCTAGGTTCTGTCAGGACCTGGATTGCGGCCGAGGCAGCACAGCCAGCCCTCGTCGGATTTTTCGTCGACGATCACGTCCGCAAATCCGGCATTGTTTAAGAAATCGTTGAGTTCCGAAGGGCTGTAATAGCCCATCGGCAACATGCGCAGCCATTGCTGGTTGCGTTCGTCGAATTTGTCGCAGCGATAGACTTCGGCCAGGAGGAGAAATACGCCCCCCGGCTTGAGCACCCGCCGCACCTCCCGCAGGTCGGTCGCGAAATCCGGCCAGAAATAGTGGGTTTCCACGGCCGTCACGCAGTCGAAGATGCCGTCGCGGAAGGGCAGCCGAGAGACGGAGGCCTGACTCACGCGCACCCGGCCGGCCTGGATGGCCGCGCGGTTGGTCCGCCGGGAGACGGTGACGCTCTTGGCCGAGGCATCGATACCGAAGACATGCCCCTGTCGGGCCACGTCCGCCAGCCGCGCCACGGTCTTGCCGCCGCCGCAGCCGATGTCGAGGATGGTCCAGTCCGCCTGCGGGGTCACGTGGGCGAGACCCCAGCCGGTCAGCTGGGCGTGGTGCACGTTCATGCGGTGGGTGACGTATTCGCCGAGCAGACCGGAAGGTCGCCGGCATTGCCGGATGAGAAGCTGTTTGATGGCGCTGCGTACGCCCATGCGTCGACCTCCTCTGGCGCGCCGGATCGGTCAGCCGAGCAGGACTCGGGCCATGACCTTGGCGTCGCCGATGGTGTTGGCGATGCTCGAAAATTCGTTGGGCTGGTGGGCATTGTGGTTGAGGGTGGACCAGACCGCGGTCGGGTAGCCGCGCCGCCGCAGATAGGCGGCCACGGTGCCGCCGCCCACGCCCGTGGGGCGGGGATTGCCGCCGTAGACGGCGCGCACGCCCTCGATCACCCGGCGGACGACGGGCGTGGCCGCATCGGTCGGCGGGGTGGCCTGTTCCTTCTGGACGGCCTCGTAGCTGATCGTGACGCCGCAGGCCTTCTCGACCTCCCGGCCGAGGTCCCGGATGGCCTCGATGACGTCGTCGACGGGATATTGGGGCAGCAGCCGGCTGTCGACATAGAAGACGTCGCGGCCGGGGAGGACGTTGATGCTCTCCACGTTGGCCTCCTTCTTGGTCGGCACGAAGGTGCAGTACGGCGGCTCGAACAGAGGATCGACGGCGCCGAAGCGTTCGGAGAGCCTGGGAATCTTCAGGATGAAGAGCGCGGCGGCAGCCAGGCTGTTGATGCCTGCGTCCGGGGTGGAGGCGTGGCACTGCCGCCCTGACACGGTGATCTTCATCCACAGCATGCTTTTTTCGGCCACCTCGACCAGCTCGCTGGTCTCATTGCCGAAATCGGGCACCAGAAAGAGATCGTCCGGGGTGAACAGCCCCTGATGGTGGTCCGCCACGTAGTCCAGGCCGTACGTGCTGCCGGTTTCCTCGTCGGCCACGAACAACAGCCCGTAATTGACGGGCGGGGTGAGGTGTTCGGCAACGAGCGCCTTGGCCACCAGGATGGCGCTGACCATGGACTGCTGGTTGTCCTCGACGCCGCGGCCGATGAGGCGGTCTCCCTCGACCCGGAGCACGAAGGGATCGGCGTCCCACTGGGCGAGGTCGCCCGGTGGCACGATGTCGAGGTGGGTGATGACCCAGAAGGTACGGGAGGTGTCGCGGCCGGGAATGACCACGGCCATATTGGGTCTGTGGCCGCAGGGCACGCGGGCGTCCGGCACGTTGATTTCCGTGGGTTCGGGCAGGCCCATGCCGGCGAGCAGGGTCTTCAGGCAATCGACCCGGTCGCGTTCGCCGGGGCCGCCGTTGTCGGGTCCGATGGCCGGGACGGCGGTCAGCCGACGTTGCAGGTCGATGACGACGTCCCGTTGGTTCTCCAGAAAAGCGAGCACGCGATCCAGCATAAGGGCTCCCGGCGCCAAGCGCGATGGTAAAAACGGCAGCCCGGACCATAGCCGGACGGCCCGGGGTTGGCAAACGGTGGTCACGGCACAAAAAGCCGGGAGGCGTCGGCCCCCCGGCTTCGAAGCATCGACGACGTGAAACGAACGGGATCTAACGGCCGCGGGCGGCGCGCTTGGAAGCCTTCAACGGGTTGATGTTGACCTTGCCGTTCTTTTCGACTTCGAGTTTCACGTGGGTGGCGAAGTTGCAGACTTTCTGGGCCCACTTGCGCTCAGGCATGGGATAGCTCTTGCAATATTTGACGCCATCTTTTTCGAAGGTGCGTTCGCAACCCTCGCACTTGTCCACGATGGGATGGCATTCGACGCCGTTGACGATCATGACCTCGGACATTGGGATACCCTCCGAACCGCGCGAGCTGGGGCGCGGGAATGATTGCAGCGGAAAACGCGCCTTTATTATGGAACCGGGCCGTCTTGTCAAGAGGCTTGCCCGGTCAGATCGGCGGCGGCCTTGTGAAAGGCGGTCCGCAGACCGGGGTAGTCCAGCTCCGGAAAGCGGCCGTCCCGGTAGAGCACCCGGCCCGCCACCATGGTGAGCCGCACCTCGCCGCCCGAAGCCGCATAGACGACATTGGAAACCGGGTCAAAGGCCGGGGAGAGGCCCGGCCGGGTCATGTCCAGGGCGCACAAGTCGGCCGGGCCGCCGACGGCAAGTCGGCCGAGTTCCGGCCAACCCAGGGCCTCGGCACCGTCGCGTGTGGCCATGTCCAGGACGGCCTGGGCGTTGAGGGCGGTGGGGTTGCCCGTGGTCACCTTTTGGAGCAGGGCGGCGGCGCTCATTTCGGAAAAGAGATTCAAGGCGTTGTTGCTGGCCGCCCCGTCGGTGCCGAGGGCGACCCGCACGCCGGCGGTGCGCAGGGCCTGGATCGGGGCGACGCCGCTGGCCAGTTTCATATTGCTTTTGGGGCAATGGGCCACGGCGGTGTCGGTGGCGGCCAGGAGGGCCCGGTCGGCCTCGTTCAGGTCCACGCAGTGGGCCAGCAGGGTATTGTGGCCGAGGAGGCCGAGCCGATGCAGATACGGAATGACGCGGGCGCCGTTGTGGCTTTCGCAGTCGGCGTTTTCCTTGGCCGTTTCGGCGGCATGGGTGCTTAACAGCAGGCCTTTGGACCGGGCCAGGGTGATGCAGCGCACGAGGGTGTCGGCCGAGCAGGTATAGACGGCGTGGGGAAAGATGGCGGTTCGCAGCCGGGGATGGCCGGCCAGCCGGTCGGCCAAGTCGGCGGCGGTGGCGAGGGCGTGCTCCGTCGCCTTGAAATTGTCCTCGTCGCGGTCGAAGACGCCCTGGCAGATGACCGCCCGCAGGCCGCAAGCCTCCACGGCCGTCGCTTCGGTGTCCGCGAACAGATAGGCGTCGAGGAAGCAGGTGGTGCCCGAGGCGAGCATTTCGGCGCAGGCCAGGGTCGTGCCCAGCCGGGTGGCCTCGGGGGTGAGCCGGGCCTCGGCCGGCCAGATGTGGTTTTTGAGCCAGACGGCCAGTGGCGCGTCGTCGCTCAGTCCTCGGAACAGCGTCATGGCGGCGTGGCCATGGCTGTTCACCAAACCGGGTAGGACGAGGGACTCGCCCAGATCGATGGTTTGGGCCGGAGCGAAGCGCTCGGTCAGCGCGGGGGCCTGGCCGATGGCCGCGATGCGACCGTCGGTGATGGCCAGGGCGGCTTGGCGGAGCACGTCACGGCTGTCGTTTTGGGTGATGACGGTGTCGGCCAGGACAAGGGTATCGCATGGAGTACTTTTTTCCATGGCCGGGCGATAGCATACTCCGGCACCCGGGCCAAGATCGGCTTGACCCCTTGTCGCAAACTCCCTATCCGATTTCAGTTAACCGACTTTCTCTGAAAAGGAGCCGCCATGGACCTGCGCAAACTGATTCGGGACATTCCTGATTATCCCAAAAAAGGCATTTTATTTTTTGATATCACACCGCTTCTGGGTAACGCGGAAGGGTTTGCTCAGGCCGTCGACCAGTTGGCCGAGCGCTTCGTTGATACCGGGGCCACCAAGGTGCTGGCGGCCGAGGCCCGGGGATTTATTTTCGGGGCGGCCCTGGCCTACAAGATGGGGCTTGGCTTCGTACCGGTGCGCAAGCCCGGCAAATTGCCCTACAAGACCAAGTGCGTCTCCTATGACCTGGAATACGGATCGGACACCCTGTGCATGCACGAGGACGCCCTGGCCCCGGGCGAGAAGGTGCTGGTGGTGGACGATCTCCTGGCCACGGGGGGGACGCTGTCGGGCGTGGTCAAGCTGGTCGAGGAATTTCGGGCCCAGGTGGTCGGCATCGGCGTGGTGATCGAGCTTTCCGCCCTGAACGGTAAGGAGCAGCTGCAGGGTTTCAGCTGCGAAAGTCTGTTGCACATCGGCTGACGGGAGCGGTTATGAAGATAGGCATTATCGGCGGCAGCGGCTTGGATGATCCGTCCATTCTGGAGCATTCGAGCGATTTGGAACTGGATACTCCCTATGGCCTGCCCAATTCGACCCTGCGCCAGGGAAAAATCGGCGGCAAGGACGTGGTGCTTCTGGCCCGGCACGGCCGGTCCCACACGGCCACCCCGACCAACGTCAACTACCGGGCCAATATCCACGCCCTCAAGGCCGTGGGCTGCGCGGCGGTGTTGGCCACCACGGCCGTGGGATCGTTGCGTCAGGAAATCCACCGCGGCGACCTGGTCATTCTCGACCAGTTCATCGATTTCACCAAGCGGCGTCCGGTCACGTTCCACGACAGGTTCGAGCCGCACAACCCGGTCCATACGCCCATGGCCGACCCCTTTTCCGATCCGTTGCGGGGGCTGTGCATCGCGGCCTGCCGGCAGCTCGGCTACCGTTTTCATGAGAAGGGCACGGTGGTGACCATCGAGGGGCCGCGGTTCTCGACCCGGGCCGAATCGAACATGTTCCGCCTGCTCGGCGCGGACGTGGTCAACATGAGCGTGGCCACCGAATGCGCCCTGGCCGCCGAGGCCGAGCTGCCCTACGCGGCCGTGGCCATGAGCACGGATTACGATTGCTGGAAGACCGACGAACCGCCGGTGTCCTGGGAAGAAATCGTTAATATTTTTAATGAAAACGCCGAAAAGGTGACGAGCGTCCTCATCGAGGTCATCAAGGCCATGTAGCCGGCCGGGACCACGGCACACGGATGTCGTCGGCGATGCCTCCGGCGGCCAAAGGGGTTTTCCCTTTGGCAATCGACCAGACTGCGGAAGTGAAAAAGGCGCCCCAGAGGGCGCCTTTTTGGGCGGCGGACGTCCCTAGGCCGCAGCCTTGATTCGGGCGGTCGTGATGGTCGGTTCGGCCCGCTGGTGGATCACCTCGGTGAAGCACAGCACGTCGTAGCCGATGACGAGCAGGGTGAGAAAACGCTTGATGCGCGAGGGGTTGCGCCGCCAGACCGTCCACAGCGCCTTCCAGAATTCCAGCCGTCCCTGGGAAGCCAGGCCGAAGTGCCAGACAATTTTGCCCAGAAGGCGCAGTTGCAGCAGGCTATCGGCCAGATTGCCGTTGGACGAGGCCTTTCTGGGGGCGGTGGGCGGCGTCGCCTCCCCCATGGCCGACCGGGTGGGCCGCATGTCCAGGATGCAGCGCATCGTCCGTTTGAGAAATTGGGTCGGCGCGTAAAGATGGTCCCAGGCCGTGAGCTGTTCGCTCAGGATGTCCGCGATGGGCCGGTCGGGCAGGAAGTTCATCACGCCTGTGGCCAAGTCGCCGACGTCGCCGTCAACGATGCGCCTCTCGTCCTGCAGGCGGTCCCAGAGCTTGGTCCCGGGCACGGCCTGGAGGGCGTTGACCATGACAAGCGGAATGGCCGCCGCCTCGACAAAGGCCTCGATGCGTTTCCCGGCCCCGTCCTGCTCCCGGTCGAAGCCGAGGATGAAACTCCCGATGACGGACAGTCCGCCGCGGTTGATGGTTTGGATGGAGTCGAGCAGCGGATGCCTGGTGTTTTGCATCTTGTGGGCGCCGGCCAGGACGTCCACATCCGGCGATTCGATGCCGATGAAGATGTAGCCGAAATTGGCCGCGGTCATGAGATCGATCAGGTCCTGCCGTTCGCCCAGATCGATGGAGGCCTGGGTGGTGAACCAGAAGGGTTCGCCGTGGCCGCGGTTCCAGGAGGCGATAGCCCGCAGCAGGGTTTCGGCCCGACTCGGATTGCCGATGAAATTGTCGTCGGTGATGAAAACGGATCCCCGGTAGCCGGCCGCAAAGATGGCCTCGAGCTCGGTCAGCACCAGCTCGGCCGGCTTGTAGCGGGGCGTTCGTCCGAACAGGTTGATGACGTCGCAGAATTCGCAGGCGAACGGGCAGCCCCGCGAGGTTTGGAGCGGCATGGCATCGTAGTCGGCGTGCCGGATAAGATCCAGGCGGGGCAGCGGCGACGTGGCGATGTCGGTCGTTTCCGGAGCCCGGATGATCCCGCCGGTTTGCCCCTGTTCGAGGGCTTCGGCCAACAGGGAGACCGCCTGTTCTCCCTCGCCGGCGATGACGAAATCGCAGCCGGTGGCCAGGACTTCCGCAGTGGCCGAGGTGGGGTACGGCCCTCCGGCGATCACCAGTTTCCCGTGTTTCTTGGCTTCGGCCACGCAGGTGGCGAGTCCGTTCCGCTGCACCAGCATGGCCGAGATCATGACCACGTCGGCGAAGGCCCAATCGTCTTCAGAGATCGGCCGGACATTGAGGTCAACGAGTCGTGGCGTCCAGTCCGGGGGCAGGAGCGCTGCCACGGTCATCAGGCCCAATGGCGGGATAAGCGCCTTTCTGCCTGTTGCCCGCAGTACCTCCTGAAAACTCCAGAAAGAACGGGGCAGCACCGGATAGACCAATAACACACGTTTCATGCAGGGACTCCATATCAGCCTTACACCATGAGACATCAAGTACACCATGATGACAGATCACCGATGGTCTGGCAATGCGCCGTCTCGTTATTTTGCATTGTCGGGAGGGAAGAACGGCTTCACGGCATACGCCAATGGTGTCTGCCGGGGGCATTCGGTTACCAAAAATTTTTTTTGGGGCAGCACATGTTTCCCCCGGTGTCGGACCGGACGCGGGCGCTGGGGACAATCCGGCTGTCGGCACGGGGGCGATTGCCGGCCCCTAGGGACGCCGGTAGTCGGCCGTGACGCTGATGGTGATGCCGCCCCGGGCCGCGAAGTCGCCGGTCACCTCCATTTCCAGGGGGGCGCAGGCGGCGGTCAGGTCATCGAGAATGCGGTTGGTGAGCGTCTCCATGAAGACGCCCTCGTTACGATAGCTGAACAAGTAGAGCTTTAAGGATTTGGATTCGATGCAGCGAGCGTCCGGCACGTAGCGGATGGTGATGGTGCCGAAGTCCGGCTGGCCGGTCTTGGGGCACAGGCTGGTGAACTCGCTGGTGTGAAAGGTCACGGTGTAGCGCCGGCCGGGGAAGGCGTTGGGGAAGGTTTCGAGCAGCTCGGGCGAGACGGTCTTGGGATAGGCCACGGCCCCTTGTCCCAGGCTCTTGAGTTCGTGGACGTCGTCCACGGGCGGAGCTTTCGTGCTGACGGACATAGGCCGGCCTCCTGCATGGATTGACAACGAAACACCGGATTCCTACGATAATCGCCCACAAGGCGCAACCTCAGGGAGATGTCATGGCAGGCCTGTATTCCGTTCGTGTGTCCGGTTCCATCAGTGCCGCCCACCGTTTGCCCGATTATCCGGGACCGTGCGCGCGCATGCACGGCCATAATTTTTCGGTCACGGCCGAGCTGGGGGCCAACGCATTGGCCCAGGGCATGGTGATCGACTTCGTCCGGCTGCGCGCGGCCATGGATGCCGTCCTGGATCGGCTCGACCACACCTGTTTGAACGATCAACCCGAGCTCGACCCGCCGACCGCCGAGGTGCTGGCCGCCTTCATCTACAGCCGGCTGGCCGCCTCCCTGGCCGATGACCGGGTCCGGGTGCTCCGGGTGTCGGTCGAGGAAAGCCAAGGCATGTCGGCCACCTACACGGAGGAAGCGTGACGCTTCCGGTTCACGAGATTTTCGCCAGCATTCAGGGAGAATCCAGCTTCGCCGGTCTGCCGTGCGCCTTTCTGCGCCTGTCCGGCTGCAATCTGGCCTGTTCCTGGTGCGACACCACGTATGCTGCCGAGCGGGCGACGTCCTACAGCGTAGACGCGGCGGTGGCGGCGCTCGTCGCCTACGGCCTGCCCCTGGCGGAGTTGACCGGTGGCGAACCCTTGCTCGCCCCGGAACTGCCGATCGTGGCCGCACGGTTGATCGAGGCGGGGCTGACCGTTCTGGTCGAGACCAACGGCAGCCTGGATATTTCGGTTTTGCCCGAGCGGGCGATTGCCGTCATGGACGTCAAATGTCCGGGCAGCGGCATGGAGTCGCACAACGATTACGCCAACCTGGACCGGCTGCGCCCGCGCGACGAAGTGAAATGTGTCCTTACCGACCGGACGGACTACCTGTTCGCCCTGGACGTGGCGCGTCGGGTGTGGGACCGCAACGCCGTGTCCTTTTCGCCGGTGCCGGGCCGGCTCGATCCGGCCGAACTGGCCGGCTGGATGCTGGCCGACCGGGTCCGGGCCCGGCTCAATCTGCAACTGCACAAGCTCATCTGGCCCCCCGAGATGCGGGGCGTGTAAGGAGGGGTTCATGACGGCGGCGAAAAAGGCGGTGGTGCTCGTTTCCGGCGGGCTCGACTCCACGACCTGTCTGGCCGTGGCCAAGCGCCAGGGCTTTGTCCCCTATGCCCTGAGCTTTGCCTACGGGCAGCGCCATGCGGTGGAAATCGAGGCGGCCCGGCGGGTGGTCGCGGCCATGGGCGTGGCCGCCCATCTCGTGTTGCCGCTGCCGCTCGGCCAGATCGGCGGCTCGGCCCTGACCGCCGACATTCCCGTGCCCAAGGATCGTTCCACCGACGCCATGGGCGAGGGCATTCCCGTCACCTACGTCCCGGCCCGCAACACCATCTTTCTCTCCCTGGCCCTGGGCTGGGCCGAGGTCCTGGGCGCGGCCGACATCTTTATCGGCGTCAACGCCCTCGATTATTCCGGTTACCCGGATTGCCGTCCCGCCTTCGTGGCCGCCTTCGAGACCATGGCCAATCTGGCCGTCAAGGAGGCCGTGGAAGGGCGGCTCCATATCCGGGTGCGCACGCCGCTGCTGCATCTGACCAAGGCCGCCATCGTGCGCCTCGGCACCAGGCTCGGCGTGGACTACGGCATCACCCACTCCTGCTACGACCCGAGCCCCGAAGGCTTGGCCTGCGGGCACTGCGACAGTTGTCTCTTGCGCCGCAAGGGCTTCGCCGAGGCCGGTATCCCCGATCCCACCCGCTACGCCGGGCCATCCCTGTAACGAGAGAAACGACGAAGATGCCTCCGGCGGCTGGGGGCATGATGCCCCCGGACCCCTCGATGCGCGGCCGCCCAGGCGGTCGCGAAGGGTGCGTTAAAATACCCCGGAGCAATGGGGGGAAATAGGACAGGGGGTCTGGGGGGAATGATTCCCCCCAGCAGGTCCAGGGCGGCGCCCTGGCGGTGAGGGCCCGGGAGAGGCAGCGCCTCGCCCGGCTCCTAGGCTTGCTTGGTGCTGAGCCGGAAGCCGATCTCGGTCGTTTCGGAGTGTTCGGATTGGCCGCCGGGCTGATTGGTGGTCGTGACGTCCTGGAGCAGATAGCCCATGATCTGCTTGTAGGCGCCGATGCCGCTGGCGGTGTCGATCCAGCCGGCGGTCACCACGTCGTCGCCGGAGCCGGTATCGATGACGGTGCTGCTGCCGGAGCCGATCCAGCCGGCGAACAGGCTGTCATTGCCGCTGCCGGTGTTGAGGGAGACGGAGCCGCTGCCGCCGTTGATCCAACTGGCGTTGACGTGATCGTTTCCGGAGCCGGTATCGATGGAGAGCTGGGCGTTTTCCTTACTGATGAAGACGGCGTTGACGTTATCGTTGCCGCTTTGGGTATTGGTCGCGATCCGGGCGTCGTCGTGGGCGATGGACGAAGTGGACACGCTGTCGTTGCCCGAACCGGTATCGGTGGTGATCCGGCTATCTCCGAAGGCGATGAGCGAGGTCTTGAGGACATCGTCGCCGCTGCTGGTGTCCAGGTCGATGCTGGCATCGTCGGCCGTGATGCCGGCGACGGCCAGCCGATCGTTCCCGCTGCCGGTGGCGATACCGACGTGGGCATCGCCGGTGGCGATCACACTGGCCAGAACATTGTCATGTCCGCTGCCGGTATCGATGGAAACGGAGGCGTTCCTGTTGGCGGTGATGCCGACGGTGACCGTGTCCTGTCCGCTCCCGGTGTCGAGGCCGACCCGGGCGTCGTCCGTGGCGTTGATGGTGCCGGTGACCGTATCGTTGGCGCCCGTCCTGACGGACACCTGACTGTCGCCGCTGGCAGTGATGGTGGCGGCGACGGCGTTGTGGGACCCACCCGTATCGATGCTGACCTGGCTGTCGCCGGAGGCGTCGATGGTGGCGGTAACGGCGTCATCGTTCCCGCCGGTGGCGATGGTGACCTGGCTGGCGTCCCCGGCGGCGATGGAGGTGGTCAGGGTGTCACGGCCGTCTCCCGTGTCGATAGTCACCTGGGCGTTCCCGGTGGCGGCGACGGTGGCGGTAACGGTGTCGTCGCCCGCGCCGGTAACGATGCTGCCGGAGCCGACCGCGCCGACGACGGTCACCGTATCGTTGCCCGCGCCGCTGTTGATGGCGACGGAGCCCGAGGCGGCCAGGTCGATGATGGTGTCGTTGCCGTCACCGCCGTTTAGGGGGTTCCCGGACAGGCCGATGATGGTGTCGTTGCCCGTGGTTTCGTCGCCGGCGCTATAGCCGGCGATCGTGAGCGCCCCCTGGTCGTCTTCGTTCAGGATAACGTCCTTGCGCAACACGTAATTTTGGCTGCTGCCGTCGCTGCCGGTGATGGTAAGGAGATACCCGGAGCCGGTTGCGGCGTCGGCGTCGGGCGTGGTGTAGGATTGCAGGCTGATCCGGCGGCCGGCGTCGGTGGTGAAACTGGTGAGCATCTCGGTGGTGGCCGTCTCCAGCAGCGTGTCGGCATTGAGGAGGCCGGCCCCCGAGGCGATGGTGGTGGTCTGGCTTTGGGCGGCGGCCCGATTCAGGGCCGTGTCGGAGAACGTGGCCGTGTCGCCCGAGGCGTTGGTTGTGGCGGTGTCGCCGTCGGCCTGGCGGACGGTCGCGGTGTCGGCGGACCGGCCGGTCGTGGCGTCGCCCGAGGCGAGGGACAGGGCTTCGGCGGAGAAGGTGACGGTATCCCCGTCCCGCACGGCGTTGGCCGTTACGCTCGTGGTGGTGTCGCCGCTCGTGCTGACGACGGAGGCGTAAGAGTACTGCGTTTGCTGGAGCAGACCAGGGATATTGGCGGAATCGGTCACCATCTCGCTCCTTGCGCCGGTCGGATTGCTGTCCGACCGCGTGCGGAAACGGCAGACGGACATGGCCGGGATAGGGTTGCCATATTTTTTGTATCGGCTCTGCCGAAGGAAACTTTAGGCCTTCGCGCGTTGGAATCGGCGGCGTTCGGTTAGGAAAAATACAAAGAAAAAAGTGTCCTGCAGGTCTAGTCGAAGCGTGTTCGGGCACGTATGGTGCCCCGGCCATACCGGAGAGAAAAGCGCGGTCCATCACCGCGGGGGGGCAGCCATGTCTGAAAATTCGCTTGATATTCCTTCTGTCGCCGAAGAGCTTCAATCCGTTATCGAGGATGTGGAGCGGCTTCGCCGGGAACGGCCGCATGCCGCCATGTTCGTGGATCCGTTCGCCAAGGTGCTCTTGGTCCGGGCGCCGCTGGTGGCCGAGCTGGCGGAGGCGTACGGCAAGGGGCTCCTTCCCGAGGTCGACAAGGTCCGTATGGGGCAGGGTGCTCCTCTGGAGCAGCGCGACGCCATCCCGATGGACGAGGCCATGTTGCGGCGTATTTTCGAGGCGTTGCAGCAGACGCTTTTGGAGAGTTTCCCCGCGGCCCGGGCCGATCTGATGAATATAGGCATGGCCGCCGATCGGAAGGAAGGTTTTTTGTTGGAAGTCGCGCGCGACATGATGGGCGATCGGCAGAAGCTCGTGATCAACATGGCGCATACCTTCGGCGTGGATGCGCGCGTGATGGGTTTTTGGTGCATTCAGCTGCTGACGCCGCTGGCCATGGCCCGGGGACGGGTGCTGCACGATCTGGTGCCCGAGGACATTTGGAATCGCGGCTATTGTCCGGTTTGCGGCTCCTGGCCGAGCCTGGCCCATCGGCACGAGACGGGACGGGATTTGACCTGTTCGTTTTGCTCCACCACCTGGCACTATACCGCGGATGCCTGCCCGTTCTGCGACGCGGAGGGCGCATCCGGTCAGGTGATGGCCCTGCCGGGCAACCAGACCGAGCGGTTGGTGGTGTGTTCGAATTGCCGGCAGTATCTGGGTGAGATCGTGGGCGAACCCTTCCCCGGCATGACACCGGAAGTGGAGGCCTTGGCCCTGGCCCCCCTGGAGCTTTTGGCCCGGCAGCAGGGGCTGGCTCCGGCCAATTTGGATTGGCGGCAGATGCTCTGGCTGTAGTCGCCGGCCGGCGGGTCGGTGTTGCCAAGGGGCGCGGCGGATGGCATGAGGTCGGGCCATGGTGACTGCTCCGGACCTCCTGCACCTCTGGCACGGCCTGCTGTGGCCGCTGTCCCGGCTGCTGGTCTCCCTGGCCGTCGGGCTGCTGGTGGCCAATCTGATCGAAGCGCTCGACTGGACCCGTTTCCTGGGTCGGTTGGCGGCGCCGCTCATTCGCCTGGGCCACATGCAGGATGTGGTCGGGGCCAGTTTTTCCATGGCCTTTTTTTCGGGCGTGACCGCCAACTCCCTGTTGGCCGAGGCGACGGCCTCCGGGCGGCTGTCCGACCGTGAACTGCTGCTGGCCAACCTGTTCAACAGCCTGCCCACCTATTTTTTGCATCTCCCCCAGATGATTTTCATCACCGTGCCCTTTTTGGGGGCTTGGCCGGCCGGCATTTACGTGGGCCTGACCTTTTCGGCCGCCATCCTGCGTACCTTGGCGATCATGGCCCTGGGCCATTGGCTGCTGCCGCCCGTGCCGAAGGGCTGCGTGCCCTGCCGGATGCCGGAAGGAACGGGACCGTCCTGGCGGGCGGCCCTGGCCAAGGCCTGGCAGCGTTTCCGTCGCCGTATCCGGACCATGGTGCTGTTTACGGTGCCGATCTATGTCGCCTTCCATTACCTGACGGTCTGGGGCGCCTTTGCCGCCATGGAGCAGTGGCTGGCCGGCCATGTCGCCGGCCTGGCCTGGCTGACGCCTCAGGCCGTCAGCATCATCATGTTTCAGATCATGGCCGAGTTCACCGCCGGCTTGGCCGCGGCCGGCGCCATGCTCGGCGGCGGCAGCCTGGGGACCAAGCAGGTGGTGGTGGCGCTTTTGGTGGGCAATATCCTGTCCACGCCCATGCGGGCCTTCCGGCATCAATTCCCGTACTACGCCGGCATCTTCCGACCTCGAACCGCCATCCGCCTCATCGTGAATAATCAGGCCTTGCGCGCCGTCAGTCTGTGCGTCGTCACGCTGGGCTATCTTTTTTTCGGCTAACGGCGTTCGGGTAACTTTCCTTGCCACGATTCGTCCCCTGTGCCATAGAGGGTACAGAACCGCTCGTCCGGCTGGACGAGACGCCATCTGTCAAGGGAGGACGTATGAAAAAAGCGCTCTTTTGCCGTCTGATCGTCATTGTTGCCCTGGCTGTGGCTTTTCTGGCCGGGACAGCCGAGGCCCGGCCGCCGTGTCCCCCGGGCTACCATTTGGAAGGCCCGCGCGGCTGCATGCCCAACGGCCCGCCGCCTCCGCCGCCCCCCCCCAGGTATTACCATCGGCCGCATTGCCCGCCCGGCACCATTTGGCGTCATGGCCGCTGCCTCCGCGGGTATCAGACGCCGCCGCCGCATCGCCGGCCGCCCGTGTATTGATCGATTCGGACGCCTGATGTGCGCGACCTGACTTCCTTGACCGGCGGCGTTGCCTTCCCCCGGCCAAGTGCGTATCCCGGTGGCGGCGGTTCCCTGCGGAATCGCCGCCACTGCCATGTCTACGCCGCTGACGATTCTCAAACAGGTTTTCGGCCACGATCGTTTCCTCGGGCCCCAGGAAGCGATCATTCGCCATGTGCTGGCCGGGGGCGATGCCGTGGTGCTGCTCCCGACGGGCGGTGGCAAGTCCTTGTGTTACCAGATTCCGGCCCTGCTGCGGCCGGGGACGGCCATCGTCATTTCGCCGCTCATTGCCCTGATGCGCGATCAGGTGCAGGCCCTGACCGCCTTGGGCGTGGCGGCCGGGAGTCTTCATTCGGCCCAGACGGCGGCGGAGCGCCGGTCGGTTGAGGAGCGGCTCCGGGACGGCCGCCTGGACATCCTCTATATCGCTCCGGAACGTTTTATGATTCCGGCCTTCCAGGACATGCTGTCCGGACTGCCGCTCGCCCTGTTCGCCATCGACGAGGCCCACTGCGTGTCCCAGTGGGGCCATGATTTCCGGCCGGAATATCTCCAGCTGGCCGTCATCGCCGAACGCTTCCCGGGCGTGCCGCGCCTGGCCCTGACCGCCACGGCCGACGGCCCCACCCGGGCCGACATCCTGTCCCGGCTGCGCCTTGATGACGCCCGGGTTTTCGCCACCGGCTTCGACCGGCCGAACATCCGTTACCTGGTCGAGCCCAAGGATCATCCCAAATACCGCCTCCTGCGCTTTCTGACCGAGGACCATCCCGGCCAGTCGGGCATCGTCTATCGCCTGTCCCGCAAGAAGGTGGAGGGGTTGGCCGACTGGCTGACCGCCCAGGGCGTGCCGGCCCTGGCCTATCATGCCGGCCTGAACCCGGCCGAGCGCGACAGCCGGCAGGACCGCTTCATGCGCGAGGAGGGGCTGGTCATGGTGGCCACGGTGGCCTTCGGCATGGGGGTGGACAAGCCTGATGTGCGCTTCGTGGTCCATTTCGATCCGCCGAAGAGCCTGGAGGCCTATCATCAGGAGACGGGCCGGGCCGGTCGGGACGGCGCCCCGGCCGAGGCCTTGATGCTGTACGGCGAGGAGGATTTCGTCGCCTTGCGGTCCTTGCTCCTGTCCGATGGGGCGAACGGACCGCAACAGCGCATTACCTTGGCCAAGCTCAAGGCCCTGGTCACGTATTGCGAGTCCGATGTTTGCCGTCGGCGGACCCTGCTCGGCTATTTCGGGGAGGATCTGGCCGAGCCTTGCGGCAACTGCGATATCTGCCTTGATCCTGTGGAGGCGGTCGACGTCACCGTTGCGGCCCAGAAGGCCTTGTCCTGCGTCTACCGCACCGGCCAGCGCTTCGGCGCTGCCCATGTGGCCGACGTGCTGCTCGGCAAGCAGACGGCTCGGGTGGAGCGTTTCGGCCATGCGGCGCTCAGTACCTTCGGCATCGGCGGCGAGCTTTCGGAGCGGCAGTGGCGGGCCGTCATGCGCCGTCTGGAGGCCCTGGGCGCGCTGGAGTCGGACGAGACGGGCCATGGACTGCTGCTGACGGCGACGGCCTGGGACTTCCTCAAGGGGCGGCGCGGTCTGACCATGCGCCTGCCGCGCGACCCCGAACGTTCCCCCGGACGGCGGCCCCGGCGGTCCGGATCGCACCGGAGCTGGGTTGACGACTATGTCCGCACGCCGGAGGAGCGCCTGCTTTGGGAGCGCTTGCGCGCCTGGCGCTCGGCGACGGCCAAGGCGGCCGAGGTGCCGCCGTACGTGGTCTTTCACGATCGGACCCTGCTCGACATCGTGTTGCAAAAGCCCCAGGACTTGGCTGGGCTGGCCGCCATCGGCGGCATGGGCCAGGCCAAGCTGGACACGTACGGCCAGACCTTGCTGGAGATGCTCCAGGAGCACTATGCCGCTTACGGTCCCGGCGAATCCCGGCCGCCGCTGCCGGCCGGGACCGTCCGCCCGAGCCGGGGCGACGTCGCCTCCGTCACGGCCCGGCAGAGCCTGGAACTCTACCGGGATCTCGGTTCGGTGGCGGCCGTGGCCGAACGCCGGGGCCTCAAGTCGACCACGGTCTATGCCCATTTGCTTCCCTTCGTCCGCCGCGGCGAACTCGCGGCGCGGCAGGTGGCCGCAGTGACCGAGGCGGAGCAGGCCGAGGCGGAAGCGGCCCTCGTGCGCCTGCGCCAACAGGGTGCGGACGGCATGACGCCCGTCTACGACGCCCTGGGCGGCCGCATTCCCTATGAGGCCTTGCGCTGCCTGGAGGCCGGTCTCTGGGCCGAGGGACGGCTGGGCAAGGCGGCCGCGCCGTCTTCCGGAGTGACGCCGCCTGTGGCATAGGACGGAAAACGCCTGAAGGAGTCCGCCATGCCCGTTTGTCGAACCCGTCGTTTCCTCCCCTTGGCGCTGCTGCCGGTCTTTTGCCTCCTGACCGTGGCCGTTGCGTTGCGTCCGGCGACCGCCGGCGGCAAGCCGTTCGGCCCGGCAGCCGTCTGGTCCCTGCCCGAATCCGCCTGGCGCGCCTGCCTGGAGAGCACCCCGCCGGCCGCGGACTGCCTGTCGCGGCTCATGGGGGAAACCAAGGCCTCGCCCGAGGCGCTGGCGGTCAATCGCCGCCTTGACGGCGACGCCTTCATGAGCGCCTTTCACGCCATGGGCCGGGTGGATCTGGCCACCATGACCTTCCCCCTGCGGGCCAACACCAACCAGGTGCTGTTTCTCGTCAACGGCAGTCCCGAGCTGGTCTCGACGGAACTTCCCGAGGCGGGCGTGACGATAGAGGCCGATCCGGCCTACGCCGGCCTGAAGCAGGCCTTTCCGGAAATGGCCCTGTGGACGACCAACGCCGATTTTTTACGGATGGAGCATCTGCCGGATGGCGGGCAGGGGTTTGTCTTCGCCTACCCGCTGCTCAACGGCTGCCATGCCTGTCCCCTGGCCGGACACGCCCTGATCGCCTTGGATTTCGGCCCGGACGGCGTCTATCGCGGGCCGCGCCTGCTGCGTCTGGAGCCGGTGCGACCGGAGAAGAACGGGGACAACTAGGGGCCTCGTCCCTCCGTCCACGGGGCTTTTCGGTGGACGCGAGGCAAGAAAGGCGCGGGGGCGTCCGCCCGCCGGCCGGGGCGGGCGCTTGCAGCCAGGGCGGCAACTGGCTATATCTGCCCGGTTTCGGCGGTTGTGCCTGCCTTCCGTCTGGGGCCGGGACCGCCGGAGAAGGAACGTCCATGGCACACAGTACGCGGGCGACGCAGATGCTCACCAAGGCCGGCGTGCCCTTTACGGTGCAGCAATACGATTACACCGCCGGCACCGAGCGGATCGGCCTGCACGCGGCGGCCGCCATCGGCGAAGCGCCGTGCCGGGTGCTCAAGACCCTGATGGTTGCCGTCGACGGCAAGCCGGCCTGCACGGTCATCCCGGCCGACGGCGAGCTCAGCATGAAGCGGGTGGCCGCGGCCTTTGGCGGCAAGTCGGCCCAGATGCTGCCGCCCGCCGACGCCGAACGGCTGACCGGCTACCATGTGGGCGGCATCAGTCCTTTCGGGGCCAAGAAGCGCGTGCCCGTGGCCATGGAAGCGGCCGTGTTTGCGGAGGCCTACGTCTTTATTAACGGCGGGCAGCGCGGCCTCATGGTGCGTCTGGCCCCCGAGGACGCCAGACGGGCGCTTGCCGCCATGACCGCGCCGTTGCTTGCCTGATACGGGTTGTGCGCCTCGGGCGCATTTCCGGCCGCCGGCCCTTGCACGCCCGGCGGGGCGGTAGGGCAAGCCTTTTTCGCGACGGACGACGGGCCGCCGCGCGATGGCCTAACGTCGTGCGGGCGGCTTTGACACACCATTCCTCAGGAACAAGGATGCGCTGTGCTTTTTAATTCGTATATTTTTATTCTGTGCTTTTTGCCCATTACCTGGATCATCTTCTTTGCCATAGCAAAGTACAGCAATGTTGGGGCGGCTTTTTTCCTGTTCCTGGCCTCGCTTTTCTTTTATGGTTGGTGGAATCCCGCGTATGTCCTGCTGCTGTTGCTGTCGTCGGCCTTCAACTACGGCATCAGTCGCGCCATTCTGGCCAGCCACGGGCCACGCCTGCAAAAGGGCTGGCTCGTCGCGGGCGTCGTCGGCGATCTGGCCGTATTGTGCTATTTCAAGTATTTCGCTTTTCTGTTGAGCATCTTCGGCTTGACGCCGCCGGCCCATACCACGGCTCTGCCCCTCGGCATCTCCTTTTTTACCTTCACGCAGATCGCTTTTATCGTCGATACGTACCGGCGGCAGGCCGCCTTGACCACGGCCGTGCATTACGGACTGTTCGTCACCTACTTTCCCCACTTGATCGCCGGTCCGCTGTTGCATCACAAGCAGATCATTCCCCAGTTCATTTCCGAAAAAATGTACGTGCCCAACCTGGAAAACGTGGCGGTGGGCATCACGATCTTCGTCTTGGGGCTGGCCAAGAAGGTCATCATCGCGGACGGGTTGGCGCCCTATGTCGGCAAGGTCTTCGGCGCGGCCAATGCCGGCATCCCCGTGGACATGGGTGAGGCCTGGCTGGGGACGCTCGGTTATACCTTGCAGATTTATTTCGATTTTTCCGGATATTCCGATATGGCCATCGGCATTTCCCGGATGTTCAACGTCATTTTGCCGGCCAACTTCTATTCCCCCTATCAATCCCGCAACATCATCGACTTCTGGCGGCGCTGGCACATCACCTTGTCCAATTTCCTCAAGGATTACCTTTACATTCCTTTGGGGGGCAACCGCAAAGGCACCGCGCGCCGCTATATCAACCTGATGGTGACCATGTTGCTCGGCGGCCTGTGGCATGGCGCCGGTTGGACCTTTATCATCTGGGGCGGCCTCCACGGCGTGCTGCTGACGTTGAACCACTGGTGGCGCGACCTGGTCAAACACCTGCACTGGGAACGGGCCATGGAGACCGTGCCCGCCCGGTTCGCCGCCTGGGGCCTGACCTTTTTAAGCGTGCTCATCTGCTGGGTCTTTTTCCGTTCGCCGACGCTGGAAAGCAGCCTGGTGATCCTCCGTGCCATGTTGGGCGCCCATGGCATGTCCGTTCCCAAGTACATGGCTGGACTTTTCCCGGGCCAGTCCGGGGCGGGCTGGCTCCATTTCCGGGGATTTTCCTCGAATTTCTTGCTGGACGATATCTTCGGCATCTACTTGGCCGTGGGCCTGTTCATTGCCCTGTGCCTGCCGTGCATCATTCATCTCATGCGCCAATGGACGCCGGCCTTGGGACTGCCGAAGCAGGCGGCCGGGGAGGGCTTCTTCCCGGGCATGACCTGGCGGCCGACCATGCGCAATGCCATCGTACTGGCCGTCTTGACGATCGTGTTGCTGTTGCTGCTCGAACGTCCTTCCGAATTCCTGTATTTCCAATTTTGAGGCAGCCGCCGGCGTGCGGACGGTATGAACATGAATTCTTCCCCAAGTGATGACGATGCGTAAGTATATCAAGGCCTATGTCATTACCCTGCTGGTCGTCGGCGCCTTTATGTGCTGGCCGTTTTTTGCCTCGCTGCACTATCTCGCCAGGATGGGCGAACTGTCGCTGCCGGATATCGTCGCGACCCAGCTGGACCATCGGTCCGACCGGATTTGTCTCTTCGGATCGGCGCTCGTCAACGGCGGCTTCAACTACAAGGTCATGCTCTATGACCGGATCCGGCCGGACGTCGTCGGCCTTGGTTCTTCGCGCGTGTTGAATTTCCGCGCCGACATGTTCAACGGCAGTTTTTTGAGCCTGGGCGGTGCCTTTAACTCCCTGCCCGAGGGCGAGGCGCTGGTGCGGCATATGTTGGCCCAGCATAAGCCCAAGTTCATTCTCTTCGGCATTGATTTTTGGTGGTTCAACGGCGTCTACATAGCGCCGTCCTTCCATTTCGTCCGCCCGAGCCTGGCGGACGAATCCCTTTCCCCCATCACCAAGATGCTCAAGGTGCTGACCTATCTGGCCGAGGGGAAGGTACGCTTCGCGGAAGTGTTCGGCGCGGCCGCCAATCCGTTTTACGACAACTGCCATCTGGGCATTCAGGCCAAGAAGTTCCGTGACGGCTTCGGGCCGGACGGCAGTTATTATTACGGCGGCTATGTCTCCGGCCTGCGGCAGGCCGATGATCGGCGCTTCGAACGGACGTTGGGAAAGGTGCAGGCCGGACTGGGACGCTTTTGCTATGACACGGAGCTCAATCCGGTCCATCTGGCGACGTTTGATCGCATTGTGGCCATGCTCCAGGCCTCCGGGGTGCCGACGGTCTATTTCTTCCCGCCCTTGCCGAAGGTGGTGGTCGACGCGATGGCCGAGCATCCGGAAGGCTATGCCTATTTCACGAAATTACGGGAATACGTCAAAGCAAAGGGCTTGGTCGTCCATGATTTTACCGACATGACCCCTTTTGGCGGGACGGATTGCGAGTTTCTCGAAGGCATCCATGGCGGCGATGTGCTGTATGCGCGGATGCTCAAGGAATTGGCCGGACGCGAGGCAACGGTGAGAAAGTGGGTGGATATGCCGCATCTGGAGGACTATCTGGCCTATACCGGGGATGCGATGAAGCCGGTTCCGGCGTTGGTCAAGGCGAAGGAAGGCGATTTCCTCGGCTTGGGCTGCCGCAAGAAATAAGGATAGAACCTCTTACCCTTCTCGTCTTTTCCGTTTTCTCTTCCTGCGGATACGCTACGCCAGAGCGCACTGCGCGTTCCAAACGCATGTGTCCGATCCTAGTGTAGGACTTTCCCCATACATGGCCGGGAATGGTGCGGCCGTCGCGTCGTTAGGAGCGTTCCTGATGGAGCACGCTGCGATTGCGTCCGGCGTTTTTGGCGACGTACAGCGCCTGGTCGGCGCGCGAAAGGGCGGCGTCCACCGTTTTTTCCGCGTTCCCGACGGCGGCGACGCCGAGGCTGACGGTCATGCCTTCACCGTGCGGTCCGATATGAAGCTGTGCAATGGCTAGCCGCAGTCGTTCGGCCAGCATCAAGGCCTTTGCCGGTTCGGTTTCGGGCAGAAGCAGGGCGAATTCTTCGCCGCCGAGCCGCCCCGCGATATCGGGTTCCCGCTTGAGGGTGCGGCACAGGAGGCCGCAGTGTTTCAGGGCGCTGTCGCCGGTTTCATGGCCGAAAGTATCGTTGATATGTTTGAAGAAATCGATGTCGAACATGATGATCGAGACGGGATGGCCATAGCGTTGGCTGCGTTTGATCTCCGCAGTGGCCAAGCTGAAAAAGTGGCCGCGGTTGGCGAGTCCGGTCAAGGGATCAATGCTGGCCAGCCGTTCCAGCCTGGCCTCCATTTCCTTGCGCTGGGTGATGTCGATAATCACCGTCACAATAGCCTCGTTGCCGCCGATCATTGCCTTGGTCGCCACGAGCAGGACGTCCCGGGATGTGCCGTCGGGCATGTGGATGCGGGTTTCGTGCTCGGCGGGGCGTGCCTGGTGTTGCAGGGCAATGGCCAGTTTGATGGTGTCCTGCCGCGTGACGTATTTTTTGATGGCCCGGGGGTCGCGCAGTACGTCCTTGCCGAAGAAACGGCGGGCGGCCGCGTTGTCCTGGAGGACGGCGCCATTGGTCTGGTCCAGGATCAGGACGGGTGCCGGGATGGCCTGAAGGGTACTTTGCAGAATATGTCGATTTTCCGACAGATCTCTATAGGCTTTTTGTAAGGTTGCGGCTGTCGCCCATTCTTGACGTTGCAATCTGTTGGATCGATTGCGCACCAGCGTGAGGATGACGTTGCTGGTCACCATGCCCATAATCAATCCGGCGGTCGTTTTTGAAGAAGGCGAGGAGGTGATATAACTCCCCAGAGTAAGGCTGCTGCAAAGAAGCCCCATGAGGACGGACCAGAGGAAGGAAAGTGGCAGTGCCAGATAGAAAATAAGGGGCAACACGAAAATGATGAGGAGGGATGTGTCGGAATGTGGGCTGACAAGAATGGCGGAAGCGATAATACAGGGAATGCTCCACGCGAGAGCCAGCCGTTGCAGTCGTGAAAAGTGTTGTACCCCGTGCGCGGCCAGGAAAAAGGCGAGAGAGATGACGATGATCGTCGTTCGGGCGCCGATGGCATAGGGGAAATGGGGGGCACCCCAAAAGCGCCAGTCGTTGAGGAGGAAAACGAGGTTGATGATGATGGCGGCCAGCAGCAGAAGCCGGGAATGGCGTATGCTATCGGCCAGATGGACGGTCTGGTAGCTCGCCTCGCGGAGGCGGTCGCGGAATTCGCCGCCGAAAGTAAAAAGCGGGGGGTGGTTCACTGGGGCGAGTACGTGTGGCCGATGCGGCGTTGTTGACACATCTTTTGCGGCATTATGCGCTTGTTTCGTGGGCGAGGCAACTCGCCAGTGGCCGGGCGGCCGCCGTGCGGGGGAGGGGGCGGCGCTCGATTTGTCCCGACAGCCGAAAGCGACCTCTTTACCTCAAGTGCAAGATGTATTATCAGATGTTCCTTTTCCAGCTGGAGCCTTTGACCCTCAGGTTGAGGAGGTTTGCATGGATCCCAAGGACGTGGAATATTTCCGCCAACTTCTAAACGGCATGCTCCAGGATATCCTCAAAAAGGGTGAAGAGACCATTGAGGATATGACGGATACCGTCGAAGTGTATGCCGACCCCGCCGACCGGGCGACGGCCGAATCGGATCGCGCCTTTACCCTGCGTTTGCGGGACCGAGAACGTCGCTTGATCAAGAAGATCAAGGAAGCCATCGAGCGTATCGATGATGGCACCTACGGCGAATGTGTCGAATGCGGCGAGGAGATTAGCGTGCCCCGGCTCAAAGCCCGGCCTGTGACCACACTGTGCATCAAATGTAAAAGCCGCCAGGAAGCGGAAGAAAACTTGCGCGGCGATTAGACGCCGTCTTTTTTTACCTGCCAGTTTCTACTCCCCGGGAATGTCTGACCGGGGAGTATTGCTTTGCCTATGGAGTCATGGAGGCCATTTTTTTTCGCTTTTTGGCCGATGCAATGACCTCGGCCCTTGTCGGCGCTCGGGTGCAAAAGGTCTTTATGCCTTCCCCGAATTGCTTGACTGTGGCCTTTACGCTCCCGGTCGGCATCGGGCTGCTCGGCAGCCCTCTCGCCAAACGCCAGTATCTGCATATTCGCTACGGAACAGGCCGGTTTTTTTGCTTTCTCTCTCCGATGAAAACCGTCCAGCCGGCCCGGCCGCCGGCCGAGGCCATGCGGCTGCGCAAGTACCTGGACGGCCGTCGCGTGGTGCGCGTCGTCGCCGATTGGCCCCGACGGCGACTGTTTATGGGCTTTTCCGGTGAGGGGCCGGCCCTCGCGCTTGATCCCCAGAGTCCGCCCGCCCTCATGGCGGCGTTTCCCGAAGAACTGCCGGCCGTGGCCGCATGGCCGTCCGTGGAGACGGTTCTGAACGAACCCGACATCTGGCGGGCGTATCCCCAGTTCTCCCCGGAGTTGCGCCGGCGGCTGACCGCCCTGCCGCTGGAGCAGGCCCGCGATGTGACCCTGGCGCTGGAGCGGGGCGAGGCGGAAGGCTTTTTCGTGGAATTGCGTGGCACAACGCCCGAAGCCGTCTGGCCGTTCGCCTGGCCGGAGCGGCTGCGGCGGGGACGGGAGGTGCGGCGCTACGACAGTGCCCTGGAGGCGGCGGCCGCCTTTGGCCAGCCCCTGGCCTTTGGCGAGGTCGTCGGTCGCCAGGACGCCCCGGAGGCGGCGGCCAGCAAAGCCCGAGCCCGGCGGCTGGCCCGGAGCTTGGCGCGTCTGGACGCCGACGAGACCCGGATGCGGCATTTTTTGACCCGTCGCGCCGATGCCGACGCTTTGGCCGCAACTTTGCATACGTTAGATGGGCACGTCAGATTGCCGGAAGTCATGGCGAATTTTCCGGACGGAGCCCGGCGGCTCGCCCTGGATCCGGCCCTGACCGTCATCGAGAACATGCAAAAGTGCTATCATCTTGCGGCCAAGGGAAAACGAGGCTTGGTCGCTATTGCGCGCAGAAGGCGGGACTTGCAAGATGGCGGGAAAAACGTACAAGGCCCGGGACGCGGCGCTGCGGGAAAACGGCCGGATACCCCGCCGGTCGGACCCTTCGCCGGCATTGCCGCCCATGCCTATCGTACCTCCGACGGTTTTTTGGCGCTTCGCGGCCGCAATGCCAAGGCCAACGAACAACTTTTGCGAAAGGCCAATGCCTTTGATCTGTGGTTGCACGTGGCGGACGGCCCCGGAGCCCATGTGATCCTGCGCCGGGATCATCCCGGGCGGGAGGTGCCGCCGTCCAGCCTCCGTGAGGCGGCCGGCCTGGCGGCCTTGGCGAGTTATGCCGGGCAGGCCACGACGGTCACGGTGCTCGTCGCCCTGGTGGCCGATGTGCGGCGCATCCGGGGCGCGGCCGCCGGGCGGGTGGCCGTGGCAAACGTGCTGGAAACCCTGCGGGTCCGCCCCGACGCGGCGCTGGAGCGGTTGCGGGTTGGCCCGTGAGTCGGCGCTTTCGCTTGTACTTGCCAGGGGGTTGTATTATGGCCGAGGGCGGACCGGGCGCGGGGTTTTCGCATGATCGCCAGGGGACGTGGGGTGTCCAGTCCGTTTTTTTGCCGCAACCAGGCGCTACAGTATGACGGAAACGTTGGGCCATGAGCGACGGCTCGAGTTTGACGACTCGGAGCTCGCGCGGGACCTCTTCGGGCCTCAGAATGCCAATATTGACCTGATTGCAGGCAAATCCGGGGCGCGTCTCGACACCCGGGGCAGCACCGTCATCCTGCGGGCCGATTCCGAGGAAACCCTGTCCCATGTCGCCAACGTGCTGATTCAGCTGTACGGCTTGTTGCGCCAGGGAAAGCCCATTTATCCGGCCGACGTGGAACAGGCCCTCAGCGTGTTGGCCCGGGAGCCCGAGGCCAATTTGGGCCGCGTCTACCGGGAAGAGGCCCTGGCCGTTTCCCCGAAGAAAACCGTGGTGCCCAAGACTGCCAACCAACGCGAGTATCTGGCGGCCATCCGGCATCATGATCTCGTGTTCGGCGTTGGTCCGGCCGGGACGGGCAAGACCTATCTGGCCGTGGCCATGGGCGTGGGACTGCTCCTGGAGCGGCGGGTCAAACGGTTGATCCTGACCAGGCCGGCGGTCGAGGCCGGTGAGAAGTTGGGTTTTTTGCCGGGAGACCTGGTGGAGAAGGTCAATCCCTACCTGCGGCCGCTCTATGACGCCCTCAACGATATGCTCGATTTCCGCAAGGTGCGGGAAATGCTCGATACCGGCGTCATCGAGGTGGCGCCGCTGGCCTTCATGCGCGGGCGCACGCTCAATGACGCCTTCATCATTTTGGATGAGGCCCAGAACACCACGCCCGAACAGATGAAGATGTTTCTGACGCGATTGGGCCTTGCCTCGAAGGCCGTGGTCACCGGCGACGTGACACAGATCGATTTGCCGCCCCGGGCGGTATCGGGGCTGGTGGAGGCCGTCCGGGTGCTGCGCGACGTGTGCGGCATTACCTTCGTCCACTTCAGTGAAGCTGATGTTATCCGCCATCCCCTGGTGGGAAGGATTATACAGGCCTATGAGCGCGATTCTCGACAGAGCTAAACGCAAGGGGAAAATCTGGGTGGCCCGCTCCAAGCAGCGGCTGGCCATGCCGGCCGGCGTTCCGGGCTTCCTCTTTTTCCTCTTTGTGCTTTTTACCTTGAGCTTTGTCGCTCGGGTGGGCTTCGACAACTCCATGCGGCTTTTTACCGCCGGTGAAATCGCCACCCAGGACGTGGCCGCCGACCAGAACCTCCAGATCGAGGACGTGGAGGCCACCAACCGTCGGCGCGAACAGGTGGCCGACGCCCAGCCGCCCGTGTTCGATGTCAGCCCCTTGCCCTATGAGGCCCTGGCCAAGAGTGCCGGCGATATTTTGGCCACCGTGCAGAGTGCCAGTGAGGAGAATCTGGAAAAGCTCCGCTGGCAGATTGCCGAGAATCTCAACACCGATATCGGCAGCGGCACCATCGAGCTTTGGCGGCAGGACGCCTTTCGCGATCTGTTCTTGAAGGATGTGCTGCCCTGGCTCAAACAACGTTACGAGCCGGGTATCGTCTCGTCCTCTTCCGTCTTTTTGCCCTACAAGAACGGCATTCTCGTCCGGGAAGTGCCGTCGATGATGGAGACCCTGCGGGTCGACGTCCAGGACATCAGGGACGTCAAACAGGTCAAGGACGATCTGGAACACCTGCTCAAGGTGTCCATGAACAAGCCGTTTCGCATCCGCAAGGCCGTCTACACCCTGGTCTATCCGCTGCTGGCCCCCAGCATGACCTTCAACCAGGAAATCACCCTGGCCCGCAAGTCCGAGATCATGCGCGCCGTGGAGCCGCTCTATTACATCATCAAGAAGGGGGAGATCATCGTCCGCCAGGGCGAACGGGTCGGCCCCATTCAGCAGCTCAAGCTGCAGGCCCTGTATTCCCATCGCAAGGGCGCCTACAACCTGATGCGGGCCCTCGGCATCTTTACCATGTGCCTGATGTTCCTGACCGTGCTCTATGCGTCGCTGGAACGGGCCGGCATTCGCCGGGTGCGCAGTCTGGACTGGGTGTTTCTCGGCGTCATCCTGTTGGTCTTCGGCTCGCTGGCCAAGGTCTCGGATATGGTCAGTCTGCCGGGCGGCGGCGGGCTCATCGAATCGTCCCGGGCCATCTATTTCGCCTTCAGTCTCCCCATTGCCGGCGCGGCCGGCATTCTGGCCCTCTTTTTCCCCAAGCGCCTCTGCATTTTCATGAGCCTGATCCTGTCGTTTCTGGCGGCGAATATGGTTGTCGGCGGCCTGGGCGTGTTCTGCTACTACTTCGTCGGCTCCATGATTTTTGTCTACCTCATGAAACGCTCGGAAACCCGTCCCCAGGTCCTCAAAAGCATCCTGCCCCTGGTCGGCAGTCTCTGGCTGCTCTGGCTGGCCGTGAGCTTCATGGAGCTGCATGATCCGGTGATCGTGGGCACAGGCCTGGCCTTCGTGGCCCTCTCCTCGTTCCTGTCCCTGCTGGCCGTGCTCGGCATCGCCCCGATCATGGATTTGATTTTCGGCTATACCTCGCGCTTTCGGTTGATGGAGCTCCTCAATCTCGAACAGCCCTTATTGCAGGAACTGATGGTCAAGGCGCCGGGCACCTACCATCACTCGCTCATCGTTTCCAACATGGTGGAGGCGGGGGCCCGGGGCATCGGCGCCAACCCGTTGCTCGGCAAGGTGGCGGCCCTGTACCACGATATCGGCAAGCTCAAGAATCCCCACTATTTCATCGAAAACATCTCCTGCAAGGAGAACCGCCACAATAAGCTCGCCCCGTCCATGAGCGCGCTGATTTTGATCGCCCATGTGAAAAAGGGCGTGGAACTGGCCCGGGAGCACCGGCTCGGCCAAACCATTTGCGACCTCATCCACCAGCACCACGGCACCACGCTGATCGTGTATTTCTATCACAAGGCCAAGGAACTGGCCGAACTCAAGGGGGACGAGCCGGTCCGCGAGGAGGATTACCGTTATCCCGGCCCCAAGCCCCAGAGCAAGGAGGCCGGCCTCATTTTGCTGGCCGATGTCATCGAGGCGTCCAGCCGGACCCTGGTGGACCCGACGCCCAGCCGCTTGAAGGGCCATATCCAAAATATCGTCCGCAAGATCTACACCGAGGGCGAACTGGACGAATCCCAGTTGACCCTGAAGGATTTGACCCTGATTTCCGACACCTTCCATCGGATTCTGACGGGTATTTTCCATCAACGCATCGAGTATCCCACCGAGCACAGCACCACCAAGAACGGTCGGCACCATGAGGATACGCCCTGCCCCGAGGAGTCCCGGACCGCGACGGAACACGCCGCATGATCGGCCGGGGGCACGGGCTGTTCGATCCCGCCTTGCCGCTGTCCAAACGGGAGCTGGCCGGCCTGACCGCCGCCGTTCTCGATGCCTTGGATTTGGCCGGCCGGGATTTCGATCTCGAAGTGGTGGGCGACGCGGCCATGGCCGGGCTCAATGGCGCTTTCCTGGGCCTTCCCGGTCCGACCAACGTCCTCAGTTTTCCGGCCGAGGACCCGGATCGGCCGGACTATCTTGGGGAAATGGCCGTCAGCGCCGATACCGTGGTCCGGGAGGCCTTTCTCTACGGCCAGGACCCGGCCCGGCATCTGGTCAGGCTGTTGGCCCACGGCTTTTTGCATCTGGCCGGCCTGGATCACGGGCCGGTGATGGAAGCGCTCACCGAGACGGCCGTCAACGCCGTGGCCGGTTGAGCGCCGATTGCCGCTCGCTGCCCGCACCACCATTGCCGCGTACCGATGGGGAGCTCCCCGTGACGGCATCCGATTGCCTTGAGCGGATTATCCCAATCCTCTGGAATAGTATGGGGTTCCAAAGAGCGCTGCCCTTTGGTCTCCGGCGGCGTCCGTCATCCCCTCCAGCTGTCAGGAGGCGACTCACGTCGGCGGTAGGTCGAAGGCGACCGTGAAGCGGAAGGTGCTTCCTTGGCCGAGCTGGCTGGTCACGTCGATGCTGCCGCCCATGGCTTCGGCGGTTTGGCGGGCGATGGCCAGGCCGAGCCCCGTGCCGCCGAAGCGGCGGGTTCGGGCGTTGTCGCCCTGGCGGAAGGGCTCGAAAATCGTTTGGAGCTGCTCCGGGGAAAGCCCGATGCCGGTATCGGCAACGACGAATTCCATGGCGGCCTGACTGACGTCACCGAAGGCCTGGACGCCGGCGTCGGCCATCCGGTGGGCGGCGACGGTGACGGTCACCGCACCATGCGCGGTGTATTTGACGGCGTTGCTCAAGAGCGCCGCCAGCACCCGGCGGACCCCGTCCGCATCGCCGATGACCGTTTCCGGGAGGTCGGGCGCGGCATCGAGGGTCAGCGTGAGCTTTTTCCCCTGGGCCACGCCCTGGAGGGATTGCACCACGCCTTCGACGACGGCCCGGGGACGGAAGGGCGTCCGGACCGGGGCCCCGGATCCCAGGCGGGAGAAGTCCAGGATGCCTTCGACAAGGCCGGTCAGTCTGCCGACGCATTCCTCAAGCGTTTCCAAAAATTCGCGCTGTTCGTCGGAAAGCGGTGTTTTGGCCAGCAGGGTCGCCATGCCCTGAATGCCGTTGAGAGGGGTGCGGATTTCGTGGGACATGTTGTCCATGAATTCGTGTTTGAGCCGCTCGGCGGCCAGGCGGGCCTCCTCGGCCAGGCGGCGTTCGGTCACGTCCTCCATGAGCCAGATGGAGCCCTCTTGCGGCCGGTCGGGATAGAGCAGTTGGCCGATGACCCGAGAGAAAAATTCCGTGCCGTCGGCCCGGCGCATGGTCCAGACCACGTCCACCCGTTCGCCACGGGCGAGCTGGGGATAGTGGCGCTGCCCGAATTCCTCGTAGGACATCCGGTTGGGATAGAAAATTTCGGTGGAGGCGCCGGCGATGGCCCCGGCGGGCTGGGCGAAGAGGTCGTGGAAGCGGGGGTTGGCCCAGCGCACCGTCCGCTCCGAGACCAGGGAGATGCCAATGGGGCTGTTGTCGAGGATGAGATTGAGCGTGCGCACCGAGTCGGCCAGGGCCTGTTCGGTCCGGCGGCGCTGCTGGATTTCGTGGCGGAGCCGTTTGGCGCGGTTGGCGACGCGTTCCTTGCGGCGGGTGACGTTGCGGCCGCAGGAAAAAATGCCGATCAGGTGACCGTCCTCGTCGCGGATCGGATCTTTTCGCACCTCGAGCCAGACGGACCGTTCGGCATGGACGAGTTCGTATTCGACCAGGGCGGACGTTCCCGTGCGCAGGACCTGCCGATCGGTTGCCTGCAGGCGGGCGGCGACGGCCGGGGGAAAAATGGCGTCATCGGTACGGCCCAGCACGGCTGCCGCGGTGAGGCCCATCATCTCCAGAAAGGCCGCGTTGGCCAGCCGATAGACGCCAGCCGCGTCCTTGTAGACCATCGGGTCGGAGGAAGCGTCGAGCAGGGTCCGGCAAAAAGCCGGCGGAAACGGAGTGAACGGCACGTCCACCATGCCACACCTCTAGGCCCGTTGGTCGGATTTGGCCAGGAGAGAAGACGGCGAACGGATACAAAACGGGCCGTTCCCGAAGGAACGGCCCGTTACTTCGGGCGCGGAGGCTAATTCAGGTACTTGGTGGCGACCCAGCCCACCTGGCCGCGTCCGTAGGCCCAGACCTGGGTCCAACCGCTCTGGGCGCCCAGGACCTGCACCTGCTCGCCGGCGTACAGGGAGTTGAGCATGGTGCATTTGGTGGACGGGCACGACCGTAAGGCCAAACCGTTGATGTTCACGACGGCATAGGGAGCGGCTACCGGGATGGCGAGGCAGCCATATCCGGGGGACCAGTAGAACCCTTCGGCGCAGGGCTGGGGCGGCGGCGGAGGCGTCGAAATCACGCAACCTGAGACGGCGAGTAGGGTCGCCACGCCAAGCACCAGACACATTGCCCTTAATGATTTCATGGGGTTCCTCCCGCCGTTTGTGCCGGGCAGCCCGGATGCCCGCCGAAAGTTATGCTTCAAGGACGTTGCCCCGGACCAGGCCTTTTAAAAATCAGGATTGTTGCGGCGAGGATAGCATTGGAAGAGAGATGAGGTCAACGCGATTTCCGGGAAAGAGTGGCCGCTTCGAGGCTTTACAGAACGGAATCAAACCGTGTAGAAAAAAGTTTTTCAAAATTCATGGGGAGTTGTTTCGTAAGGATACCACCATGCCGCAACATTTCTTGACCATTTTGGATTTGTCCCCCGAAGAGGCCGCCCATATCCTCGATCGGGCCGCCGCCATGAAGGCCTCCAACTATCGCAGCGACCTCCTTGCCGGAAAAACCTGCATTCTCGTCTTCGAAAAGGCCTCCACCCGGACCCGCGTTTCTTTTGAAGTAGCCGTACGCCATCTTGGCGGCTGGCCCATTTTCATGACGCAAAACGACTCCCAGCTCGGCCGCGACGAACCCATCCGCGACACCGCCCGGGTCTTGTCCCGCTACGCCGACTGCCTGATCGTCCGCACCTACGGCCACGACAAGCTTGAGGAGCTGGCCGAAAAGGGCTCCATCCCCGTGGTCAACGCCCTGTCCGACAGCTTTCACCCCTGCCAGATCCTGGCCGATCTGCTCACCATCCGCGAGCATTCCGGACGCCTGGACGGGGTGACGCTGGCCTATGTCGGCGACGGAAACAATATCGCCCAGTCCCTTATCAACGCCGCTGCCCGGTTCCCCATCGCGCTGCGCATCGCTTCGCCCAAGGGTTACCAGCCGGCGCCTGCCGTCGTGGAGCGGGCCCGGGCCTTGGGCGGGAATATCACCATTACCGACGATCCGCGCCAGGCCGCTGCCGGCGCCGACTATCTCTATACCGATGTCTGGGCTTCCATGGGCCAGGAGTCGGAACGGGCCGAGCGGGCGCAGATTTTTGCCGCCTATCAGATCAATCAGGCCCTGCTTGACGCGGCCGCGCCCGGCTGCAAGGTCCTGCACTGCCTCCCCGCCCACCGGGGCGAGGAAATCACCGAAGCGGTCATGGAAGGTCCGGCCTCCATCCTTTGGGACGAGGCCGAAAACCGCCTGCATGTGCAAAAAGCCGTTCTGGAATGGATTTTCACCAAGGCCTAACGGCCCATCACCCGAGAAGGAGCTGTCGGCATGAGCAGCATTCGCAAAGTCGTTTTGGCCTACTCCGGCGGTCTCGATACGTCGGTCATCCTCAAGTGGATCAAGAAGCACTATGCCTGCGACGTGGTCACCGTTACCTGTGACCTCGGCCAGGAGGAGGAACTGGACGGCCTGGAGGACAAGGCCCTGCGCACCGGCGCCGTCAAGGCCTACATAGACGATCTGCGCGAGGAATTCGCCAAGGATTTCATCTTCCCGATGTTGCGCTCCGGCGCCATCTACGAGGGGCGTTATCTGCTCGGTACCTCCATCGCCCGGCCGCTGATCGCCAAGCGCCTGGTCGAGGTGGCCCGGGCCGAAGGGGCCCAGGCCGTGGCCCATGGCGCCACCGGCAAGGGCAACGACCAGGTGCGCTTCGAGCTGGCCGTCGGCGTTCTGGCCCCGGACCTGCGCACCATCGCCCCCTGGCGCGAGTGGGATTTCGCCTCCCGCACGGACCTGATTCGGTTCGCCAAGGAGAACGGCATCCCCGTGCCCTCGGACAAGAAGGGCTCGGACCACAGCATGGATCGCAACCTGCTGCACTTGAGCTTTGAGGGTGGCGAGCTGGAAGATCCGGCCAACGAGCCCGGCCCCGACACCTATCTCTTGACCGTGCCGCCGGAAAAGGCACCGGATGCGCCGGAATACATCAGCATCGACTTCGAGCACGGCGACCCTGTGGCCGTTAACGGCGAACGCTTGTCCCCGGCCACCCTTATCAAACGGCTCAATATGCTCGGCGGCAAACACGCCATCGGTCGCATCGACATCGTGGAGAACCGTTTCGTGGGCATGAAGTCCCGCGGCGTTTAC